>WNFW01000724.1_pt1 | contig 21573 bp, 18 predicted proteins | sample 5400131 | NCBI WGS metagenome assembly WNFW01 (sample SAMN13153362, study PRJNA577476) | soil metagenome | isolation source: 20 cm soil or saprolite under grassland replicate 1 | place: USA:California | collected 2016-06-15 | reverse complement strand
GCGATCTCGTGATCATCGAAGGCTATGACGGGCCGCAGCCGGAGGCCTGATTGGTTGCCGGAACGGCCTGCCCCGGCTATAGGCAAGGGGCGAGGTTGAAATGTCCGACATGCGCTTGATCGTTGCGGGGGCCGGCGGCCGGATGGGCCGCGCGCTGACGCGTGTCATCTCGGAGACGCCGGGCGCGGTTCTGACGGGCGGGCTGGAGGCGCCGGGTTCTGACCTTCTGGGCAAGGATGCCGGCGTGCTCGCGGGCCTGCCTGCCAACGGCGTGCTGCTGTCCGCCGACCTGTGGTCGTTGTCGGCGAACGCCGACGGCATTCTCGATTTCACGGTGCCGGGCGCGACCATCGCCAACGTCGCGATCGCCGCCCAGCGTGGCCTCGTCCACGTCATCGGCACCACCGGGCTCTCGGCGTCGGATGACGCCGTGATCAGAAGCGTCACCTCGCGCGCCATCGTCGTCAAGTCGGGCAATATGAGCTTGGGGGTCAACCTGCTGGCGGCATTGGTGAAGCGGGTCGCGCAATCGCTGGACGAGGACTTCGACATCGAAATTCTGGAAATCCATCACAAGGCCAAGGTCGATGCGCCGTCGGGGACAGCGTTGATGCTCGGCGAGGCCGCCGCCGCCGGCCGCGGTATAGACCTTGATGCCCATTCGGCGCGGGGCCGCGACGGCGTCACCGGCGCGCGCCGGCCCGGAGACATCGGCTTTGCCTCGTTGCGCGGCGGCACCGTCACCGGCGATCACAGTGTGGTCTTCGCCGGCGCGATGGAGCGGATCGAACTAACCCACCGAGCCGAGGACCGGACGATGTTCGCGCAAGGCGCCGTCAAGGCCGCGCTGTGGGCGCGCGATCGGAAGCCTGGCTTCTATACGATGACCGACGTGCTCGGGCTCACCGACTTCTAGAATCCCGGAACGGAAATCCGCACAACGGAAATTGAGAATGAGCGATCGTCTTCTCGTGTTGGTACGCCACGGCCAGAGCGAATGGAATCTGAAGAACCTCTTTACCGGCTGGAAGGATCCCGATCTGACCGAGAGCGGGGTAGCCGAGGCCAGGGACGCCGGCCGCAAGCTGAAAGCCGAGGGCCTGTCGTTCGACATCGCCTTCACCTCGGTGCTGCTGCGTGCGCAGCACACGCTTGACCTGATGCTGGTCGAGATCGGCCAGACCGGCCTTCCGACCAAAAAGCATCTCGCGCTCAACGAGCGCGACTATGGCGATCTGTCCGGCCTCAACAAGGACGACGCCCGCAAGAAATGGGGCGAGGAGCAGGTGCATGTCTGGCGCCGCTCCTATGACGTGCCGCCGCCGGGCGGCGAAAGCCTGAAGGATACGCTGGCGCGCACCCTGCCCTATTACGTTCAGGAGATTCTGCCCTGCGTCTTGCGCGGCGAGCGCACGCTGGTCGCAGCCCACGGCAATTCGCTCCGCGCACTGATCATGGTGCTGGAGAAACTGACGCCGGAGCAGATCCTGAAGCGCGAGCTCGCGACCGGCGTTCCCATTATCTATCGGCTCAATGCCGACGCCACCGTGGCCTCGAAGCTCGATCTGGCGGCGTGAGGGCGAAAGCCGACATCGCCGTTCTCGAAGCGCCGCTTTTCGGCGCGGACCTCGACCAACTCGCGTCTGTACTGGCCGACTGTGTCGAGGGCGGCGCCAGCGTCAGCTTCATGTCGCCGTTTTCGCAAGCCGACGGGCTGGCCTTCTTTCGCAAGGTCGCAGGCTCGGTCGCCTCAGGCGACACCGTGTTACTGGTGGCGCGGCTCGATGGCAACATTGTCGGCACCGTGCAGCTCGGCCTGGACACGCCGCCCAATCAGCCGCATCGCGCCGACATCAAGAAACTGCTGGTACATCGCTCGGCCCGCGGCCATGGCGTCGGCGCCGCGCTGATGGCGCAGGTCGAGGAGGAAGCTAGGCGACGCGGCCGCTGGCTTCTGGTGCTGGACACCGTGCCCGGCGAAATCGGCTATCGGCTCTATAGCCGCGCGGGCTGGAACCAGACCGGGGTCATCCCGGACTATGCGATGTTTCCGGATGGCCGGCTGTGCGACACCGCGGTATTCTGGAAACGGCTGCAGCGGTGATCAAGCTCGCGACGAGACTGCAGGGTGGGCAAAGCCGCCGGGTCGCGCGAATGCCCGCCCGATGACAGGCTCCGCGTGCCCACCATTCAAGGTAGCGATCGAACAGATGGTGGGCACGGCGCAAGAGCGCCTTTGCCCACCCTGCACCATCACTACACTTGGGAGCGGCTGGACCGCTAATGTATTCCCACCTGCCCGGCTTCCCAGCCCAGCATCGCCTGCTTGCGGGTGATGCCCCAGTGATAGCCGGTCAGCTCGCCACCCTTGCCGAGCGCGCGATGGCAGGGCACCACGAACGACACCGGATTTTTTCCAACCGCCGCGCCGACGGCGCGCGACGCCTTGGGGCGGCAGATTTTGCTGGCGATGTCCGAATAGCTGACCGCGCGGCCCATCGGGATCTTCAGCAGCGTCTCCCAGACCCGGACCTCGAAGTCGGTGCCGATCAGGACCACGCGCAGCGGCTGATCCGCACGCCATAGCCGCGTGTCGAAGATGCGCTGCGCCAGCGCCGCCGTGCCGTCGCGATCCTCGACATAGGCCGCTCGGGGCCAGCGGCGCTGCATGTCGGCGAGCGAGGCCGGTTCCTGGCCGGGATCGGCGAAGGCAAGACCTGCCAGCCCGCGGCCGCTGGCGATCACGATTGCGGTGCCGAACGGCGAAGGATGGAATCCGTAACGCAGCGTCATGCCGGCACCGCCATTCTTCCATTCGCCCGGCGACATCGCCTCATGGGTGACGAACAGATCGTGCAGCCGCCCCGGACCGGACAGCCCGGAGTCGAGCGCGGCATCGAGCACGCTGGCGGAATCGCGCAGCAGGCCCTTGGCATGGTCGAGCGTCAGCGCCTGCATGAAGGCTTTTGGCGTCAGCCCGGCCCAGCGGCGGAACAGATGGTGCAGCTCATCCGGCGTGACGCTAGCCGCATCCGCCATCGCTTCGATGGTCGGCTGTGCGCGCCAATGCTCGGAGATAAAGGCGATGGTGCGCCGCACCGAATCATAGTCGCGTAGCGCTGAGTTCTGGGGGCCCGGCTTGGCCAGGCGATGTTCATTCATGGCAAGGTTCATCATGCCTGTTGATGTAGGGCGGACGGGACGTCAGAACCACCCGATTTCCGATTAACTCACAAAACCGGATTATAGGTCGGGCCCCGCCTGGCGGCCTGCAGCGCTAAAGTTAAGGCTTTGGCAAAGCTAGCCTTTTCGTCGGGACCCAAAAAGCGCGCGATCGACACGCGACGGCCCTTGGAGACCAGATAGAGCTTTTCAATGCCGAATTCGGCGTGGGTTATCTGGTCGAGCCGCACCCACAGCGGATTGAGCACCCATTCGACCACATGACCACGGTGGCTGACCCGGCGCACCCGCAGTTCGAATGGCGTCACCGAAATCTCCTCGATGGCCTTGGCGTCGCGGAAATTGATCCTGAACGCCCAGTAGATGACCAGCACATCAAGACCGAAAAAACCGAGCACCGGCCACGCGCCCATCAGCAGAAAGGCGAGCCCGGCTGCGAAACTCACCGCGCTGATAAACCCCATCAGCACCAGGAACCCGGTGCGATTGAGCGAGCGGTGCGGCGTCAGCAGCGCCGAGAACAATTCCGGCGGCTCGGCGTCCAGCTCAAAATCATTGCCTGTGCTCATGGCGTATCAGTATACCCGGATCATGGCGAAAATCACCCGCGGTCCCCGGCCGAAATCGAAGCCCACGACCGCTGCCAAGAAAACGCGCAAAAAACCCCGCAAGTCACCCGCGGCCAAGCCGGGGCGAACTTCCAGGAAAGTTGCGGTCCGTTCGGGTCCCGCGCGCGCCGCGGAAAGGTCCACCAGGGCAACAAAACCCTGGACGGCGGCGGAGATCCACGAATCCTTCAGCCGTTTTCGCAAAGCCAATCCGGAGCCGAAGGGGGAGTTGGAACATCTCAACCCCTACACGCTCCTGGTTGCGGTGGTTTTGTCGGCGCAGGCGACCGACGCCGGCGTCAACAAGGCGACCCGCGCGCTGTTTGCGGTGGCCGACACGCCGCAACGGATGCTCGCGCTCGGCGAGGAAAAGCTCCGCGACCACATCAAGACCGTCGGCCTCTACCGCAACAAGGCCAGGAACGTGATCGCGCTGTCGGAAAAGCTGATCGCAGAGTTTGGCGGCGAGGTGCCGCGCACCCGCGCCGAGATCGAATCGCTGCCCGGCGCCGGGCGCAAGACCGCCAATGTCGTGCTCAACATGGCGTTCGGCGAGCACACCATGGCGGTCGACACCCACGTGTTTCGCGTCGGCAATCGAACTGGGCTGGCGCCCGGCAATACGCCGCTCGAGGTCGAGCTTGGTCTTGAGAAAGTGGTTCCGGGCGAGTTCACGCTGCACGCGCATCACTGGCTGATCCTGCACGGCCGCTACACCTGCCTGGCCCGCAAGCCGCGTTGCGAAGTCTGCCTGATCAACGATCTCTGCCGCTGGCCGGAAAAGACGGTGTGACCTCCCCTCATCTTGAGGAGCCGCGCATCTTGCGCGGCGTCTCGAAGGATGGGCCGCATCGGGGCCTCATGGTTCTCCCGGCGATGCCAACGGGTCGCGCGAACGCGCGCCCGACGACGAGCGCAATTGCGCTCGCGTAGTGATGACAGGCTCCGCATCGTCCGGAGACGCGCGAAGACGCGCTCCTCACCATGAGGAAATTACACCACCGGCACGCTGGTCTTCCGCGCCGGCTCGATCAGCTCCGGCCTTGGTCCGCTGAGCCGCTTGTGCATGTGAACCATGAAGGCCATGCCGAACAACGGCGTCGCCAGGTTGACGATCGGGATCGACACGAACGCGGCGATCACCAACCCTGCGGTGAAAACCATCGCGGCATTTTGCTTGCGCATCGCCTTGGCTTCCGCGGGCGGACGAAACCGCATCGCCGCGAGCTCGAAATATTCCCGTCCCAGCAGCCACGCGGTGGCTATAAAGAACGCGATGAAACCGGCGCCGGCGAAGAACACGAACGGCAGCGCGATCAGATAGACCAGGATGGCGAGCAACGCGGTCTTGACGCCTTCGGTCATCGCGAGGCCGAACGGCAGCGCGCTGCCGGGACGTTCCGCCGGATAATGTTCGCGCTCGACATGGTCGGCGACCTCGTCGACGAATACGCTCGCCACCAGCGAGGTGATCGCGGGCATCAAAAACACCGCGCCGACCACGACGCCGAGACCGGCGGCGATCGAGATGACCCACGACAGGATATTAAGCGGCGTGTGAAAGCCGGGGCCGAGCATGGCTTCGGCCCAGCCTTCACCGGAGTCCGCAAACCAGCTCAACAGCCACTGCAGGCCGAGCGCCAGCACCACGATCAGCACCAGTGCCAGCCCAATCGATCGCCACAGAATGGAGCGCATCGGCGGCGACAGGACTTGCGAAAGCGCCTTGACGGCGGCGTCCAACATGATGGTTCTATCCTCTCTCGAAAAACCCTCGCGAGAGGTAGACATGGCTGCGGGCTCAGGCAAGGGGCCGTTGTTGCATTAAGCGTCCAGCGCTTTGCCGCGCACATTCGGGCCGAACACGGCGATTGCAACAATCACGATGATCATCGCGGTCGTGATCAGGCCGAACACGCCGTTAACGCCGGCCTCGCGCAAGACAAAGGCGACGATGAAGCCCGAAAACGTCGCGCTGATCCGGCTCATCGAATAGACCAGGCCCGCCGCGCGGGCGCGAACGGCGGTCGGGAATATCTCGGTTTGATAGGCGTGATAGGCATACGACATCGTCATGTTGGCAGCGGTGAGCAATACGCCGCTCAGGATCAAGAGCGCGGGCTCGGTGAACTGCGAAAATGCCGTCCCGAACGCGATGATCGCCGCGCATGCGCCGCAGATGATCCATTTGCGCTCGAGCCGGTCGGCGAAGCTCGCGGCCAGTAACGGCGCAATCGGATAGGCGAACGCAACAATGAAGGAATATTGCAGGCTCTTGGTAACAGTGATGCCTTTTTCCACCAACAGCGTCGGCACCCAATTGGCAAAACCGTAGAAGCCGAACGCCTGGCAGAAGTTGAACACCATGAACAGCACGACGAGCGACAGATAGGGCGGCCTGAACAACTCCGCGAAGCTCGTTTTCGTGGCCGGGCGCGCGGGCCGCGGATCGGCCGCTCGCGTCGGACGCGCGGCGCCGGTGCCCGCGGAAGCTTCAAGCGTTTGCAGGATCTTGACGGCCTGTTCGGTGCGGCCATTGCGGGCGAGCAAGAGCGGGCTTTCCGGCACAAACAGCCGCAGGATCCAGATCACCATGCTGCCGGCGGCGCCGATCAGCACCACCCAACGCCAGCCGTCGACCCCGTATGGCTGTAGTGGCACCAGCCACCACGACAGGAATGCTACCACGGGCACCGCGATGAACATCACGGCCTGATTGACCGCAAAGGCACGACCGCGCATCCAGCTCGGCACCAGCTCTGTGATATAGGCATCGATGGTGATGATCTCGACGCCGATGCCGATCCCGGCGATGAACCGCCACAGCAGCAGGCCGCCGGAGGTGGTCTGGCACGCCATCGCCACGGTCGCCGCGGTGTAGCCGAGCAGCGCGTAGGTGAAGATCGACCGCCGTCCGAACCGGTCGGCCAGGAATCCTAAAAAGAAGGTGCCGGCGAACAGCCCGGCAAAGGTCGCCGCGACGAACGCGCCGATTCCGGAAAAGCCGAAAAACGCCTGCGTGGTGGTGGTCAGCAAGCCACTGCGATTGAGACCGGGCGCGATATAGCCGGTGAAGAACAGGTCGTAGATTTCGAAGCAGCCGCCAAGCGACAGCAGAATCACCAGGCGCCACAAATGGGACGAGGCCGGCAGGCTTTCGAGCCGCCGCGAGATCTCGTCCGGCCCGCCGCCAGCGGCGGCAAGATCAAGCCCGGTGTCGATACCGATGGCGCTCACGATGTCCTCCCCTGAGCTCCCGCAGGACTGTTGTCCGGCGGGCCTTTCCTCTTTGTGGTCGTCTTTGTATTGAAAACGTACCGGATGGACCATCGTTGGCGTTTATGAACCGGAAATCCAGACGAACATATCGATGACAGCGTTCGATATATTCGATATCGCGGCTTCTCGTCTGGCCACGATCTTTTCCGAAAACCGGGCTCCACCCGTCGGGTAGTGCCCGAGGGCATGCTTTTCGGGATCGTGCCCTAAACCAGCCTGGCCTCCCAGGCGCCGCGCCCGACCTGATCCGCGATCAAGGCCAGCATCAGCCGCCGCATTTCTTCCATCACATACGTCATCGGCCGGTTGCGCAGCCGGCACAGATAGAGTGTCCGCGTCAGGGTCGGCTCGACCACTTCCCGCACCATCAGGCTTCCCGCCGCGATCTGTTCCCGCACAAACAGTTTGGTCGCGACCGCACATCCCAGTCCCGCCAGCAATGCGCCGGTGGTTCCGCTGATCGAATTGAGGTGCAGGATGGCGTTGGCCTCCAGCCGTTTGAGCAGCACCGGATCATCCAGCAGAGCGCGGGACGAAAGCCCATGGCGCAGCAGGATGAGCGGCAGCCGGGTCACCTCTTCGAACGTGATCGGCGCCAAACTGTTGCCGATCACTTCAGTCGTTCCGACGCAGAACATCTGCTCTTCGAGCACCGGCTCGGCGATCAGCTCCTTGTCCGACGGCGGATTGTACACCAGCGCGAGGTCGACCTCGGAGGCCATCAGGTGCAGCAGCGTCGCGCCGGACAGACTCTCGGTCAGCGACAGTTTCAGGTTGGGGTATTGGGCGAGAACGGCCCGCATCAAGGGAACGCCAATCGCCTTGACCCCCGAATTCGCCATCCCGATAGATATGTCGCCGGCGATCACGCTGCCGCCCTGTTTGATCTCGCGCTCGGCCGCGGCCATCGCGCGCAGGATGATGCGGGCGTGCTCGTAAAGCCGCTCGCCCGCCGCGGTCGGCTCCATGCCGCGCGGTTTGCGCTCGAACAAGGGCGTTGCGAACTCGGCTTCGAGGTTGGATATGTGGTGGCTGAGCGCCGATTGCGCCACGCTGGCCTGATCCGCCGCCCGCGACAGGTTGCGCTGTTCGTACACGGCGATGAAATAGCGAAGCTGGCGGGAATCCATCGGTTAGCGTTCTAGAACAGAGAATACTCTATTCGTCAGATTATATTTTTCACATGGCACGTGGAAGCCTAGTCTGGGCCGGCCAAACACCGGGCGAACACGGGAGACAGGGATGACCGGGACGGAACTGCCGCTGACGGGCGTGAGGGTCGTCGAAATGACCCATATGGTGATGGGCCCGACCTGCGGCATGATCCTGGCGCAGTTGGGCGCCGAGGTCATCAAGGTCGAACCGCCGGCCGGCGACAAGACCCGCACTTTAGGGGGCATGGGAACGTCGTTCTTCCCGCTGTTCAACCGCGGCAAACGCAGCGTCGTTCTCGATTTCGCCAAAGCGGAAGATCGCGATACCATGGACCGGCTGTTGGCCAGCGCGGATGTGTTTCTGGAAAATTTTCGCGATGGCCAGTTGGAGAAGCAAGGGCTCGGCGCGGACGAATTGCGCCGCAAGCATCCGCATCTGATTGTCGCCGGCCACAAGGGGTTTCTGTCGGGTCCCTACGAGCATCGCCCGGCGCTCGACGAGGTCGTGCAGATGATGTCGGGGCTCGCCGCCATGACCGGCACCAGCGAAAAGCCGCAGCGTGTCGGTTCATCCGCCAACGACATCATGGGCGGCATGTTCGGCGTGATCGCGATTCTCGCCGCGCTCTACCAGAAGCGTGGCGGCGCCAAAGGTGCCGATATCCGCATTGGGTTATTTGAAAACTGCCTGTTCCTGGTGGCGCAGCACATGGTCGAGTACGAGATGACCGGCAACCGGCCGCGCTCGATGCCGGAGCGCGAACATGCGTGGCCGATCTACGATATCTTTGAGACCGCGGGCGGCGAACGGATCTTCATCGGTGTCGTTACCGAGGGCCACTGGCAGAGTTTTTGTCAGGAATTCGGGCTCAGCGAATTTCTCGATGATCCCGCTTTGCGCACCACCACCGATCGGATCCTGGCGCGATCAAGGATCATTCCGCGCGTCGCCGAGGTGATCAAGCGCTGCAACGCGGCCGAGCTTTCCGCAAAACTCGACCGGTTGAACATCTGTTTTTCGCCGATCAACCGGCCCGAGGATCTGTTTGGCGATCCGCATGTGTTGCGCCCGGGCGGTCTCGTCAATAACATCAACGCCAATGGCGAGCCGTTCCGCGTTCCAGCCCTTCCTGTGGAATGGAACGGGGCGAGCATCGGCGAAGGGTTGAAAGTGCCGGCGCTTGGCGCCGATACCGACGCGGTTCGATCCGAGCTTCAGGGCCAAGTACTTGAGAGCCAAGAGCTTGAAGGCCAAGAGCTTGCGAGTCAAAACTATTCGCCACCCGCCAAACCTGCTGTGAGGCTTGCATGACCCGCGTTCGAGACGTCTATCCCAAGGACAGCGTGAGTTTGCGCGAGGTCGGCTTGCGGGATGGCCTGCAACTGGTGAAGACGTTTCCGTCGACGACAGCCAAGCAACGCTGGATCCGTGACGAATATGCCGCCGGCGTGCGGCATTTCGAGGTCGGCTCGTTCCTGCCGGCGAGCACATTCCCGCAATTCGCCGATGTGCGCGACATCGTCCGGACCATCGCCGATCTGCCCGGCGCGCACGGCGTGGCGCTGGCACTCAACGAACGCGGCGTCAATGAAGCGCTGGCGTCGGGCGTCGCCGAGATTGCCTCGGTGGTCTCGGCCACCGAAGAGCACAGCCAAGCCAATGCCAGGCGGTCGCGCGAGCAGGCCATCGCCAATATCCGCCGTCTCTGCGAACTGCGCGATGCCAGTGCGCACAGGCCGATTGTCAATGCCGCGATCTCGATGGCGCTGGGGTGTTCGATCGCCGGCCCGGTCGACCCGAACGAAGTGATAGGACTCGCCGAAAAATGTCTTGAGGCCGGCGTCGATTTCGTCGCCGTCGCCGACACCGTTGGCTACGCCGGCCCGAAACAGGTCGGCGAATTGACGGCGGCGATCGTGAAAATGTCCGGCGCAAAGCCGGTCTGCGTTCACCTGCACGATACCAGGGGCATGGGGATCGCCAACGCGTCCGCCGCGCTCGATGCCGGCGCGCGCATTCTCGATGGCTCGCTCGGCGGCCTCGGCGGTTGCCCGTTCGCGCCCGGCGCCACCGGCAACGTCGTGTTCGAGGATCTGGTGTTTCTGTGCGAGAGCAAGGGATTTGCCACCGGCATCGATATCGAAAAGCTGGTCGCGGTGCGATCGATCCTGCGGTCGGAGATGCCGGATGAGGCGCTCTATGGCGGCCTCGCCCGCGCCGGGCTGCCTGACAAGAAATCCCGCGTGGCTGCGTGATCTCAACCGTGGTGGTGGCCGCGTTTGCGCGCGGCGCCAGGCTTTTTGTCCGCCGCGGTCGGGATCATGACCACCCGGCCGTAGCGCACGCCGCGTTCGGCGATGATGTGGTCGGCGAAGTGCTGGACCTCGCCGCTCGCGCCCTTCAGCGCCGTCACCTCCATGCAGCTGTCGTCGTCGAGATGGACGTGCAGCGTCGCCAGCGACAGATCGTGATGGCCGTGAAAATTCTGCACCAGCCGCTTCGACAGATCGCGCGCGGCATGATCATAGACATACACCAGCGCGGCCACGCACTGGCCGGTGGGCGGCGCTTCATTTGAGGCTTGCTGTAGCCCCGCGCGCGCCAGATCGCGAATGATTTCGGACCGGTTCTGGTAGCCGCGGGCTTCGGCGGCAGCATCGATTTCCGCGAGCAGGTCGTCTTCGATGGTGATGGTGATTCGTTGCATTGCAGTCCCGCTGATTGGGCCGATTTCTTGAGTCGATACCTTGGTATGATGTTTTCATTGTAACGTCATACCCGGAATGTTAGGTTGCCGGCCGGGCTCGGTCGAGCCGGCGCGGTCGCACGCCGATTGTAGCAGTTATCGTGCGGGGGCATGGGCGTTGCGTGTTGCTGTTTCGCGATTATTTTTTGCCGCTGCATCGATCGCGATCTGCGCCGCACCGGCGGACGCGCAGATAGCTACCACCAGTCAGCTTCCACCCGTCACGATCACCGCACCTGAGATGGCGAAGAAGCCGCCGTTACGGCGAACTCAGCCATCGCGTCGCGCGCAGACCTCTCGACCGGCTACAACGAGCGAGCCTTCTCCGGCCTCTGCAACTGCCGCGAATGGCGCCAAGCCAGCGTCCGCCGCTTCTGAAGCAACGGGCCTCGTGCCGACGGCCGCCAGCGAGCTACGCGTCAGCGGCGAGCAGTTCAATGCGCGCCCGGCCGCGCGGGTCGGCGAATTGCTCGAGGTGGTGCCGGGGCTGATCGTGACCCAGCATTCCGGCGAAGGCAAAGCCAATCAGTATTTCCTGCGCGGCTTCAATCTTGATCACGGTACGGACCTCGCCATCACCGTCGACGGCATGCCGGTCAACATGCCCACGCATGGCCATGGCCAGGGTTATGCCGACATCAATTTCCTGATTCCGGAATTGGTGAAGTCGGTCAGCGTCCGCAAAGGTCCTTATTTCGCCGATCAGGGCGATTTTGCCTCCGCCGGCGCTGTCGGCATCGACTACCTCAACAAGCTGCCAAGGAACATCGCCGAGATGACGTTCGGCAGTTTTGGTTATCAGCGCGCGCTTGCCGCCGGATCGACCGTGGTGGGCGAGGGTACGCTGCTTACAGCCTTTGAAGCCAACAGATATAATGGTCCCTGGGATGTCCCCGATAATGTCCGCAAGCTGAACGGCGTGCTGCGCTACAGCCAGGGCACCGTCACCGACGGATTCACGCTTTCGGCGATGGCCTATGCGAACGGCTGGACGTCGACGGATCAGGTGGCGCAACGGGCCATCGATCAAGGCCTCATCAACCGGCTCGGCTCGCTGGATCCGACCGATGGCGGAACGTCGAGCCGCTTCAGCCTGTCGGGCAACTGGGCGCAATCGAGCGACATCGGCCAGAGCAAGATCAGCGCCTATGTGATCAGCTCGTCGCTGCAGCTGTTCAACGATTTCACCTATGTCCTTCATGACCCCGTCAATGGCGACCAGTTCAGCCAGCTCGATCGCCGCACGCTTTATGGGTTCGATGCCAGCCAAAGTCTTGATGCGCGGTTCGCCGGCATTGAGACCCAAACCCGGATTGGGTTGCAAGCACGCAACGATGACATCACGGTTGGGCTGTTTCGCACGCTGCAACGGGCGACGCTTTCGACGGTTCGCGAAGATAACGTAAGGGAAGGCAGCGCAGGCCTCTGGGCCGACACCACGGCACGCTGGACCGACTGGCTGCGCACCACGGTCGGAATCCGCGAGGATTATTTTGCCGGCCATGTCGCCAGCGACACGCCGGCAAATTCGGGAGATGCGCAGGCCACCATGACCAGCCCCAAGGCCGGCATCGTGCTCGGCCCCTGGTACAAGACCGAATTCTACGGCAATGCCGGCTATGGCCTGCACTCCAATGACATTCGTGGCGCAACCATATCGGTTGACCCCAACGACAAGGTCACGCCGCTTAATCGCGTGCCGTTGTTGGTCCGCTCCAAGGGCGCCGAGCTCGGCGTTCGTACCAAGGTGATACCGAACCTCACCAGTTCGCTCGCGGTATTCGTGCTGGATTTCGATTCCGAGTTGCTGTTCGTCGGCGACGCCGGCACCACCGTGCCGAGCCGGCCCAGCCGTCGTGTCGGCGTCGAATGGACCAACCAATACAAGGTGCTGCCATGGATGACGCTCGATCTGGATTTCGCCGCCACCCGCGCCCGCTTCACCAATTTCGATCCGGCCGGCGATCGCATCCCCGGCGCGCCGGCGCTGGTTGCGAGCGGCGGCGTGACATTCGGCGGTGAGAGCGGCTGGTTCGGCGCCTTGCGCGGGCGCTATTTCGGACCGCGTCCGCTGATCGAGGACGACAGCGTCCACTCGCAAAAATCCCTGATTTTCAACGCCCGCGCCGGCTACAAATTCGACAACGGGTTGCGGCTGCAACTCGATGTGCTCAATCTGTTCAATGCGCAAACCAACCAGATCGAATATTACTATTTGTCGCGACTGCCGGGCGATCCGATTGCCGGCGTCGCCGATCGCCATGTTCATCCCGCCGAACCGCTTGCGGTTCGCCTGACGCTGGCCGGTGGATTCTGACTGCCAACCGGTCTGACGGAATCACAGGCGCGTCACGCGCAATCGCAATGCGTTGCTGACGACGCTCACCGACGACAGCGCCATGGCAGCGGCGGCGATGATCGGCGACAGCAGGATGCCGAAATGGGGATAGAGAATCCCCGCGGCAATCGGAATGCCGGCGGCGTTGTAGATGAAGGCGAAGAACAGGTTTTGGCGGATGTTGCTCATGGTCGCCTGCGACAGCCGGCGCGCGCGCACGATGCCGCCGAGATCGCCCTTCAAGAGCGTAATGCCGGCGCTCTCCATCGCAACGTCGGTGCCGGTGCCCATCGCTATACCGACGTCGGCCGCGGCGAGAGCCGGAGCATCGTTGACGCCGTCTCCGGCCATCGCGACGATCCGTCCGCCCTTCTGCAATTTTGCTACCACCGCACTCTTCTGCTCGGGGAGGACTTCGGCCTCGACATCGGTGATCCCGAGCTTCCGTGCGACAGCGTTCGCCGTGGTGCGGTTGTCTCCGGTCAGCATGATGACCTTGATGCCCTCGGCCGCCAGCTTCTTCAAGGCACCCGGCGTTGATGGCTTGATCGGGTCGGCGATGGCGAACAATCCCGCGAGCTTGCCGTCGACCGCGATTTTGATGACGGTGGCGCCATCGCCGCGCAGACGCTGACCTTGTTCATTCAGCAACCCGGTTTCGATGCCGAGCGATTCCAGGAAGTTTGAATTGCCGAGAACAATGGTCTTGCCATCGACCTTGCCGGTCGCGCCTTTGCCGGTCGGCGAGTTGAACGCGTCGACCTCGCCCAGATCGAGATGGCGCTCTTTGGCGGCACGAACAATCGCGTCCGCCAGCGGATGTTCGCTCGCCCGTTCGACGCTCGCCGCCAGCCGCAGAATATCGGCCTCCAGAAAGCCAGCGGCAGCAATGATCGCGGTCACCTTCGGCTTGCCTTCGCTCAGCGTCCCCGTCTTGTCGACCACCAGCGTGTGGATCTTTTCCATGCGTTCCAGCGCTTCGGCATTCTTGATCAGCACGCCGGCCTGCGCCCCGCGGCCGACGCCGACCATGATCGACATCGGAGTGGCCAAGCCAAGCGCGCAGGGACAGGCGATGATGAGAACGCTGACGGCGGCGACCAGCCCGAACGCCATCCGCGGTTCGGGCCCAAAGGTGGCCCAGGCGGCGAACGCGGCCAGCGCCACGACGATCACGGCCGGCACGAACCAGGCCGCGACCTGATCGGCCAGCCGCTGGATCGGCGCGCGCGAGCGTTGCGCCTCCGCCACCATCTTGACGATCTGCGAAAGCAGCGTATCGCGCCCGACCTTGTCGGCGCGCATCACAAAACTTCCGGATTGGTTGAGCGTGCCCGCGATCACCTTGCCGCCGGTCTCTTTGGTGACCGGCATGGATTCGCCGGTGACCAGCGATTCATCGAGCGAGGAGCGGCCCTCGAGGATGACGCCGTCGACCGGCACTTTTTCGCCCGGCCGCACCCGCAATTTGTCGCCGACCTTCAGGCTGTCGATCTCTACCTCTTGGTCGGCGCCGGCATTATCGACCAGACGGGCGGTTTTGGGCGCCAGTTGCAACAGCGCCTTGATGGCTCCCGATGTCGCCGCACGGGCGCGCAGCTCAAGCACCTGGCCGAGCAGGACCAGCACGGTGATGACAGCGGCGGCCTCGAAGTAGACCGAAACCGCGCCACCATGACCGCGAAAGGTCGCCGGGAAGATATTGGGCGCGATCGTTCCGACGAGGCTGTAGACATAGGCCACGCCGGTGCCCATCGCGATCAGTGTGAACATGTTGAGATTGCGCGTCAGCAGCGACTGCCAGCCGCGGACGAAGAACGGCCAGCCGGCCCAGATCACAACCGGCGTGGCGAACGCCAGCTGAATCCAGTTCGACAGCGTCTGCTCGACCCAGCCGTGACCACCGACCAGATGCCCGCCCATTTCCAGAACGACCGCCGGCAGGGCAAGCACCAGACCGATCCAGAAGCGGCGCGTCATATCCGCCAATTCGGGATTGGGTGGCGCATCCGGGCTCGCCACCTCGGGCTCCAGCGCCATGCCGCAGATCGGGCAGCTGCCGGGACCGATCTGGCGGATCTGCGGATGCATCGGGCAATTGTAGATCGTGCCCTCCGGCGCGGCCGCTTTCGGTTTTGTGTTGTCGAGATATTGGCCGGGATCGGCGGCGAACTTGGTGCGGCAGCGGGCCGAGCAGAAATAAAACGTCTCGCCGCGATAATCGAACCGGTGCTGGCTGGTCGCGGGGTCGACGGCCATTCCGCAGACGGGATCGCGCACGGTTGTCGCGCCAAGGGGATGATGATCGCCATGGCCGTGACCGGCGTGAGCGTGGCCTCCGCTGCAGCAGCCGGAAGTCTTGGTGGCGCCGCCTGGCGTTGCGCTTCCGGCCTCAATCATCGAACTCTCCATCGCACCACTTGCAACCTATACCCGGTAGGGGTATATAGACGCGATGCGAAAAGACATCAAGGCATCCTGCCAAAAACGCCTCAGCCGGATCGAAGGCCAGGTCCGCGGCCTCTCCAAAATGGTCGACGAGGACCGCTACTGCATCGATATCGTCACGCAGATATCGGCAGTCCGGGCCGCGCTGCGGCGCGTCGAGGAAGAAGTGCTACGGGATCACGTCGCCCATTGCGTGGAACACGCGATCACCAGTGGCAACAGGGCCGATCAACGGGAAAAGATATCGGAACTGATGGCCGTGATTGGTCGATCTGACAGGTAAATTCGGCTTGAACGCCCGTTGAGAGCTTGATTTTGATCAATATTGGCTGGATACAATGTTCAATTGCGGATGGGCTTCCTATCGCCGCAGTTTGGTGAGAAGCTAGGGCCGTGAAACGCAATTTCGTCATACGCCGGCTGCTTGCGATCGTGGTGACCGCGGGTCTTGCGTTGGCTCCCCTTTCCCGGCCTGTGATGGCGGGGATGTCTTCCGACGCTTCGATGCAGGCGATGGCGCACGAGATGTCGCCATCGGCCGTAACGGACGAGCTGGCGAACGAGATGCCGTGCTGTCCGTCCAAGGCACCGGCGCCGGTCGATTGCGACAAGTGCGTGTTCATGATGGCCTGCATCTCCAAATGCTTTACCGGCATGTCGACAACGGCCTTCCTGCCGTTTCTCGCGGCTTCGGGCGATGTCGCTCCGCTGCGGAACGATTCCTGGCCCGACGGCCTCGGCCACCCGCCTCCCGAACATCCGCCTCGAATCCTGGTCTGAACGGCGTCGCGACGCCGTTTGCTGCCGCGCGACCTGATCGCGCGGATAAACGCATGCCGCCTTGCGGCAGGACCATGACATCAGAGGATTTTTGGAAATGAAGAAGCTTCACATCTCGCGCGCCCTTCGGGCCGCGCTGTTCGGCGTTGCCGTCATCGGCTCAGCCGGACTAGCGCACGCCGACATCAAGGATTACAAATTCGAACTCGTCGACCAAAGTGTCCAGGCAGGCCCCGACAAGGTCATTGCCGTACGGCTGGTGAACACCAAGACCGGCAAGAGCGTGCCGGATGCCGTCATCTTCGCAACCCGTCTCGACATGGCTCCAGACGGCATGCAGGAAATGGCCACCAAGATTGCGTCAATGCCGGGCGGCGAGCCGGGCATCTACAAGTTCAAGGCCACGTTTGGAATGGCGGGCCGCTGGCAGCTGTCGCTCGGTGCCAAGGTGCAGGGCGAGACCGGCACGGTTGAAAACAAGCTCGTCATCACGGCGCAAAAGTGAAACGCGCCGTTCTCGCCGGCGTCGCCGTCGCCGCTTTGATAGCGGCGGCGGGTGGCGCATTCATCGGTGTTCGCGGGCACCTTCATTCGACCGACGCGCCGCTGGTTTCGCCGGCGGCGGCGCAGACCAGCGATGAGCCGATTTATTATCAGGATCCGGACGGGCGGCCGTCCTATTCGCTGACGCCGAGCAAGACAGCGGACGGACGCGATTATCGCGGCGTCCCGGCTGGCGCCGATATCAGTTTCGAAGAAGCCACCGCTCCGGAGGCCGCACCGGCGGCGCCGATGGATCGCAAGATCAAATATTATCGCAACCCGATGGGGCTGCCGGACACCTCGCCAACCCCAAAGAAAGATTCGATGGGGATGGACTACATCCCCGTCTACGAAGGCGACGACACCGACGATGGCTCCGTCAAGCTGTCTCCAGGCAAGATCCAGCGCACCGGCGTCAAGTCGGAGCCCGCAGCACCGCGGATCATCCGCACCGTTATACGCGCGCCCGGCACCATTCAACTCGACGAGCGCCGCATCTCGGTGATCTCGATGCGATCGGAAAGCTACGTTCAGAAGGTCGCCAACGTCACGACCGGATCGCTCGTCGTCAAAGGTCAGCCCTTGATGGAAATCTACAGTCCGTTGGTGTCGGCCGCCGCCGCGGAATACATCGCCACCATCAATTCCAAGACCACGGGCGGCGCCGGACCTTATGGGCGCGGCTCGCGGCAGCGGCTCATGAACCTCGATGTTCCGGACGCGGCGCTCCTCGCCATGGAGAAGACCGGCGTCGTTCCGATCGCGATCGAATGGACCGCGCCTCGCGACGGTATCGTTCTCGAGCGCAACGCCGTCGAGGGCATGCGCGCCCAACCGGGTGACGTGTTGTTCAGGGTCGCCGATCACTCAGTGGTCTGGGCCATCGTCGACGTTGCCGAGCGCGACCTCGGCGCTTTGGCCGTCGGGCAGCCGGCGACTGTGAAAGCCCGAGGCTTTCCTGGCCGCGAGTTCTCAGGGAGAACCAACGTCATCTATCCGCAAATCAACAAAGAGACGCGAACGGCACGGTTGCGGATCGAGTTGGACAATCCGGACCTCGCATTGATTCACGACATGTATGTCGATGCGGAAATCAACATCGGCAATCCGGATCCGGTGCTGACGGTTCCAGAGAGCTCCATTCTCGATACCGGCAGCCGCCAGACGGTATTCGTCGAGAAAGGCCAAGGGCGCTTTGAGCCGCGCGACGTCAAGCTTGGCCATCGCGGCGGCGGCTATGTCGAAATGCGCGAGGGCGTCGCCGAAGGCGAGCCGGTCGTCGTCTCCGCCAACTTCCTGATCGACGCCGAGAGCAATCTAAAGGCCGCGCTCAAGGGTTTCTCGGAGGCGGGAGCCCGGCCATGATCGCCCGCCTGATCGCCTGGTCGGCGCGCAATTTGCTGCTGGTGTTGTTCGGCGCCGGCTTCGCTGCGGCGGCCGGCATCTATGCGCTCGCGCACCTGCCACTCGATGCCATTCCGGATCTCTCCGACACCCAGGTCATCGTCTATACCGAATATCCGGGACAGGCGCCCCAGGTCATCGAGGACCAGGTCACCTATCCGCTGACGACGGCAATGCTGACCGTGCCGCGTTCGAAAGTGGTGCGAGGTTTTTCCTTCTTCGGCGTCTCCTTTGTCTACGTCATCTTCGAGGACGGCACCGACATCTACTGGGCCCGTTCGCGGGTGCTGGAATTCCTCAATGGGGCGGCGTCCCGATTGCCGGCCGGTGCGACGCCGACGATCGGCCCGGACGCGACCGGTGTGGGTTGGGTCTACCAATACGCCGTGATGTCGAAAGAGCTAAATCTTTCGGACACACGGGCGATTCAAGACTGGAACCTGAAATTCGCGCTCGCCAAGGCCGAAGGCGTGGCCGAAGTGGCAAGCGTCGGCGGCTTCGTTCGCCAGTACAACGTCATCCTCGATCCGCAGCGGATGCGCGATCTCGGCATCACCATGCAGAAGATGCGCGATGCGATCCGCGCCAGCAATGCCGACGTCGGCGGCCGTACCGTCGAACTCTCCGAATTCGAATACGTCATCCGCGGCAAGGGCTATCTCAAAGGCATCAACGACCTCGGCAACATCGTGCTGAAAACCAGCAACGGCACCCCGGTGCTGTTGCGCGATGTCGCGCGCGTCGAGCTCGGCCCGGATGAGCGGCGCGGCATTACCGAACTGAACGGCGAGGGCGAGGTCGCCAGCGGCATCGTGCTGCAGCGCTTCGGCGTCAACGCGCTCGATGTGATCGAGAACGTGAAAAAGCGTTTCAGGGAGATCGCCAGCAGCCTGCCGGGTTCGGTCGAAATCGTCCCGGTCTATGACCGCTCGAACCTCATCAACGCGGCGATTGAAACCCTCAAGCGCACGCTGCTTGAGGAAAGCGTGGTAGTGGCGCTGGTCTGCATCGTCTTCCTGCTGCATTTCCGCAGCGCGCTGGTGGCGATCATCATGCTGCCTGTCGGCGTGCTGATGGCATTCGGAACCATGAAGCTGCTGGGGTTGGGCTCCAACATCATGAGCCTCGGCGGCATCGCCATCGCGATCGGCGCCATGATCGACGCCGCGATCGTGATGATCGAAAACGCTCACAAGCACCTGGAGCGGGCCGAACCCGGGCGATCGCGGGTCGCTATGCTGATCGAGGCCGCCTCCGAAGTCGGGCCGGCGCTGTTCTTCAGTCTCTTGATCATCACCGTCTCGTTCATGCCGATCTTCACGCTGGAATCGCAGGAGGGCCGGTTGTTCAGTCCGCTGGCGTTCACCAAGACGTTCTCGATGGCGGCGGCGGCGCTGTTGTCGGTGACGCTGGTCCCGGCGCTGATGGTGATCTTCGTCCGCGGCCGGATCGTCCCGGAGCACAAAAATCCGATCAACCGTTTCCTGATCTGGATTTATCGCCCCGTCATCAAGGGCGTGATGCGCGCCAAGACGCTGGTGATCCTGCTTTCGCTTGCCGTGCTGGCGGTAACGGTCTGGCCGGCGCGCCAGCTTGGTACTGAATTCATGCCGAACCTGAACGAAGGCACGCTGCTCTATATGCCGACGACGTTGCCCGGCATTTCCGTCACCAGGGCCGGCGAACTGATGCAGACGCAAGACAAGATCATCCGGTCGTTTCCGGAAGTGGCTTCGGTCTACGGCAAGGCTGGACGGGCGGTGACGGCGACCGATCCGGCCCCGTCCGAGATGTTCGAGACCGTCGTCAATCTGAAACCGAAGCAGCAATGGCGCCCGGGCGTGACCGTCGACAGCCTGATCGCGGAAATGGACAAGGCCCTGCAGTTTCCCGGCGTATCCAACGCCTGGACGATGCCGATCAAGGCGCGCATCGACATGTTGTCGACCGGCATTCGCACGCCGATCGGGGTCAAGGTGATCGGCACCGATCTGGTCGAGATCGACAAGCTTGCAAAACAGATCGAGCAGGTCTTGAAAACGGTGCCTGGTACCTCGTCCGCCTATGCCGAGCGTGGCATCGGCGGCTACTACCTCGACGTGACGCCCGATCGGGCGGCGCTGGCGCGTTACGGCATCATGGTCCAGGACGTCCAGGACGTCATCGCCACCGCGCTCGGCGGCCAGACCGTGACCACAACGGTAGAGGGCCGGCAGCGCTTCAGCGTCAACATGCGATACCCCCGCGATCTCAGGGAAAATCCGCAGGCCATCGCCGGCGACGTCCTGGTTCCCATGCCGGCTGGCGGCGCGGTGCCGCTCGGGGAGGTCGCGAAGGTAACGCCGGCAAGGGGCCCGACCTCGATCCGGACCGAGAACGGGCAGTTGGCCACCTACATCTATGTCGATATCCGTGACCGCGATCTCGGCGGTTACGTCGCCGACGCGCAGCGGGCGGTGCAAGCCAGCATTCAGTTCCCGCCGGGATACTACGTGATGTGGAGCGGCCAGTACGAATATCTGGAGCGTGCGGCGGCGCGCCTGAGGATCGTGGTGCCGCTGACACTATCGATCATCTTCCTGCTGCTGTATCTCAACTTCCGCTCGTTCGCCGATACCATGATCGTCATGCTTTCGCTGCCCTTCGCCCTGGTCGGAGGCATCTGGTTGATGTGGTGGCTCGGCTTCAACCTTTCGGTCGCCGTCGTCGTCGGCTTCATAGCGCTCGCTGGTGTCGCAGCGGAAACCGGCGTGGTGATGTTGATCTACCTCAATTACGCGCTGGCGGAGATCAAGGCGCGGCGCGACATCGAAGGCCATGCGCTGACGCGCAGCGATCTTTACGATGCCATCATGGAGGGCGCGGTCGAGCGCGTGCGCCCGAAGATGATGACGGTGGTCGCGATCATGGCGGGCCTGCTGCCGATCATGTGGAGCACCGGGACAGGCTCGGAGATCATGCAGCGGATCGCGGTGCCGATGATCGGCGGCATGATCTCATCGACGCTGCTGACGCTGATTGTGATCCCGGCGATCTATGGATTGGTGAAAGGCTTCGGGTTGCGGCACGAACACCGTTTCGAGGGCCAG
>WNFW01000722.1_pt1 | contig 21588 bp, 31 predicted proteins | sample 5400131 | NCBI WGS metagenome assembly WNFW01 (sample SAMN13153362, study PRJNA577476) | soil metagenome | isolation source: 20 cm soil or saprolite under grassland replicate 1 | place: USA:California | collected 2016-06-15 | reverse complement strand
GCGAATCGGCGAGTCCCGATTTCGCCGTTTCGCTGTTGCTCCGTTTCCACTCCTGGCACCTTTTCGCCCATCGCGTGGTCAGCTCCGCGCTTTGCGCCGTGTATTCGTACTCGCACGGATAAGGAACACATTCATCGAGCACCATCGCGATGTCGCTGCCGAGCGCGGCTTGGATTTCCATCGCGATCTCCGGCGAAATGAACGCTCGGCCGCCATCGATATGATTTTGGAATTCGACGCCCTTCTCGGTGATTTTGCGCAACTTCACAAGCGAGAAAATCTGATACCCGCCGCTGTCGGTCAGAATCGGGTCATCCCAACTCATAAAATTGTGCAGACCGCCAAAATGCTTGATGACGTCGAGGCCAGGCCTAACGAACAAGTGGTAGGTGTTTCCGAGAATAATTTGCGCATTCAGCTGGCGGAGTTCGCGCGGACTAACCCCCTTTACGCTTCCTTGTGTTCCCACCGGCATAAACGCGGGCGTATTGATGACGCCGTGCGCGGTTTTGAATCGTGCGCACCGGGCTTTTGAATGTTGATCGCTCGCGAGGAGTTCAAAGTCGTTCTGCATGTGAGTTAGAGATTCCTCGACTTGGCTCGGAATGACAATTCAACGCACAAAATATTCGTTGCAGATCACGATCCTACTTCTATATTCGGCGCTTACCGCATCAGGCGCGTGAGAGAGTTTATTGCGCGGTCTGAAGCGGGTTTTTTTGTCGCCCGGAGTAACGAACCTTTGGCGACGCTTTACTTTTAGGATTGAAAAATGCCCACGATCAATCAGCTGATTCGCAAAGGACGCCGGAAGGTGTCGGTGAAATCGAAGTCACCGGCGTTGGTGGGTTGTCCGCAGCGGCGCGGTGTCTGTGTGCAGGTGATGACCCGCACGCCGAAGAAGCCGAATTCTGCGCTCCGCAAAGTGGCGAAAGTGCGGTTGACGAATGGCCAAGAAGTGATTGCCTACATTCCGGGCGAGGGACACAATTTGCAGGAGCACTCGATCGTGCTCGTGCGCGGCGGACGCGTAAAAGATTTACCTGGCGTGCGCTATCACATTGTGCGTGGAACCCTTGACGCGCTGGGCGTGGATGGGCGACGGCGCGGTCGCTCCAAATATGGAGCGAAGCGGCCGAAGGGCGGGGCGGCTGGTGGAGGCGGCGCGGCGAAAGCATCGCCGACAGCGGCCAAGTAAAAAAACAAATTTGAAACGGACGATCGTCAATGTCGCGGCGGAGGAGAGTTCACAAAAAAGAGGAGCACGTCGATTCCCGATATGGGAGTGCGGCGGTAGCCCGTCTTATCACGACCGTAATGAAGCGGGGAAAAAAATCGCTCGCAGAACGCGTCGTGTACACCGCGATCGATAGGTCGCGCGAAGGCTCTGATTCAGTCGATCCGCTGGAGATTGTAAACAAGGCAGTCGAAAACGTTCGTCCGCGGCTTGAAGTGCGTTCCCGCCGGGTTGGCGGCGCGACGTACCAGGTGCCAATGGAAGTGACGCCCGCGCGGCAAATCTCACTAGCCACGCGCTGGATCGTGAAATTTGCCGACGGTCGCAAGGGCCTGAAACTGGCTGACGCGCTAGCGCAAGAACTCAAAGACGCTGCGGCGGGTCAGGGGAACGCGATAAAAAAACGCGACGACACACATAAAATGGCGCAAGCGAACCGCGCGTTCGCGCACTTTAGATGGTGACAATTATGGTGACGGCGACAATGGAACGAAAAAACGCCGCGGCGAAAAATCCAAACTCGCCGAATCGCAAGTTTCCGCTGGAACGAACCCGGAACATCGGCATCGCGGCGCATATCGACGCCGGCAAAACAACGATTACGGAGCGCGTTCTCTTTTACACCGGCATGATCCACAAGATGGGGGAGGTGCACGAAGGCACCACCGTGACCGATTGGATGGAGCAGGAACGGGAACGCGGGATCACGATCACGTCGGCCGCGACAACTTGCACTTGGTCACAGCGCAAAGAAGAAGGCGTCTACAAGATGTTCGAAGGGGTCAAGGAGCGCATCAACATCATCGATACACCTGGACACGTCGATTTCACCGCTGAGGTGGAGCGTTCATTGCGCGTGCTCGATGGGGCGATCGCAGTTTTTGACGGCGTGGCCGGGGTGCAGCCGCAATCCGAAACGGTCTGGCGTCAGGCGACCAAGTACAACGTGCCGCGTCTGGCATTCATCAACAAAATGGATCGCGTTGGCGCAGATTTCGAAATGTCGGTCGACAGCATCCATAAAAAACTCGGCGCAAACGCCTGGCCGGTTTTGCTGCCGCTGGGAAGGGAAGATCAGCTGCGTGGCCAGCTCGATGTCATTAACAAAAAGGCGATAATCTATTCCGAGAACGATCAGCTGGGTTCGACCTATAGAGTGACCGATGTGCCGAAGGAGTACGTGGGTGCGGTTGAAAAGACACGCAACGAACTAATCCAACAGGTTTCTAATATCGATGATGAAGTCGCCGAGGCAGTCCTTGAAGAACGCGAAGTCACGCCGGAGTTGTTGAAGGCGGGGATCCGGCGCCAGACGATCGCGAACAAATTCGTGCCGGTCATTGGCGGCTCAGCTCTTAAGAACATCGGTATTCAGTATCTGCTCGACGCGGTTGTCGATTATCTGCCGAGCCCGCTCGACATTCCGCCGGCCAAAGGCCAGAACCCAGACACCGGCGAGCCAATGGAAGCGGTGACCGATGACAACGGCGAATTCTGTTCGATCGCGTTTAAGCTGTGGAGCGATCCATTTGTTGGCAAGCTCGTGTTCTTCCGCGTTTACTCCGGATCGCTCAGCAAAGGCGACACCGTTTACAATCCGCGCACGAACAAACGTGAGCGGATTTCGCGTTTAATTCAGATCCAGGCGGACAAACGCGAAGACATCGAGACGTGTTACTCCGGCGACATCGCCGCGATTGTCGGAATCAAAAATATCACTACTGGCGACACGCTCTGCGATGAGGACCACCCAATTCTTCTCGAACCGCCATCGTTCCCCGATCCAGTTATTTCAATGGCGATTGAGCCGAAGACGAAGTTGGACCAAGAAAAAATGGCGACGGCGTTGCAACGGCTCGCGGAAGAAGACCCCACTTTCCGCGTTTATACGCATGAAGATACCGGCCAGACGATCATTGCCGGAATGGGCGAGTTGCACTTGGAGATCATTCGCGACCGGATGTTCCGAGAATTCAAAGTAGACGCGAACGCTGGCAAACCGCAGATCGCGTACCGCGAAACCATCACCAGCAGCGCTCATGGCGTTGGCAAGCTGATCAAGCAGTCAGGCGGTCGCGGTCAGTATGGACACGTGGAAGTGGACGTGCGTCCTGCCGCGCGCGGCGACGGTCTCACAGTCGAGAACAAGATCGTGGGAGGCGTCATTCCGAGAGAATACATTCCGGCGGTGAAGAAGGGCATCGACGAAGCGGTGCTTAACGGCGTGCTCGGCGGTTATCCCGTTGTCGATGTGGAAGTGGACATCGTTTACGGCTCGTTCCACGAAGTCGATTCCAGCGAGCTCGCATTTAAGATGGCGTCGATTTTCGCCATGAAAGACGGCTTCAGGCAGGGCAAACCAATTCTGTTGGAGCCGATCATGAAGGTCGAGAACATCACGCCGGAAGAATATCAAGGTGATATTTGTGGCGACTTAAGCCGGCGGCGCGGTGCGATCAACAGCATCGAGACGCGCGGCAACATGGTGATCATTCACGCGATGGTGCCGCTCGCGGAATTGTTCGGATATGCGACGGCGATCCGGTCGTTGTCGAAAGGCCGCTCGAGTTATTCGATGGAGCCGTCGTCCTTTGAGCCCGTCCCGGCGAATCTGGTCGCGGCGATTCTTGATCAAAAGGAGGCGAAATGAGCAATGGCCAGCGCATCCGCATTCGCCTGAAAGCATTCGATCACCGCATGCTCGACCAATCCGCCATGGAGATTGTGGATACTGCCAAACGAACGGGTGCGCGCGTCGCCGGGCCGATTCCGCTGCCGACCTTAATTGAAAAGTTCACCGTGAATCGTTCCCCGCACGTGGATAAAAAATCAATGGAACAATTTGAAATTCGCACTCACAAACGGTTGCTCGACATCATCGAGCCAACCGCAAAGACAGTGGACGAATTAAAGAAACTGAATCTGCCTGCGGGCGTTGACATCACTATTAAAATTTAAGCGGAGGCGCTTCTGAAATATTTGCGATTGAATGGTCATGAGCATCGGACTTCTAGGACAAAAGATTGGTATGACCAGCCTGTACGACGAGAAGGGTCGACTGTGTCCGGTGACCGTGATCGCTGCCGGCGATAATGTCTTGTTGCGCCGTTTGACCGAACAGAATCAAGGTTATTCGGCGGTGCAAGTCGGGTTCGGGGTGCAAAAGGAATCGCGCGTGTCGAGGGCACTGGTCGGTGAATTCAAGAAGGCCGGAGTCGAACCGCAGCGATTCGTGCGCGAATTTCGCCTGCAAAACGATCTTCAAGGCGACGTCAACTTGAGCGTTACGCAATTTCAGCCCGGCGACTTCGTCGATGTGATTGGCCGCTCGAAAGGCAAAGGTTTCCAGGGCGTGATGAAAAAGCACAACTTCGCGGGGCAAGGCGCGGCGCACGGTTCGAAAACGCATCGGCGCATTGGCGCGGTTGGCAATCGCTCTACGCCTGGACGCATTTGGAAGAACCAGGGAATGCCGGGTCACATGGGCGATCAGCGTGTGACGGTGCAAAATCTACAGGTCATGCAGGTGCGCGAAGCCGAAAAAATCATTTTAATAAGCGGCGCCGTGCCAGGCGCGAACGGCAGTTATGTGATTGTGCGACCGGCCATTAAACATCCCGAACGCTTACTGGCCTTACATGCTGAGCACCGACAGCATGAGGAAGAAGAGAAGGCGAAGAAGCCAAAAACCCTACGCGAAATGGCGCAGAAGAAATGAGCGCGAAAGTTTTGACAAAAGCCGCAGCGAAAGAAGCGAAGCTCGAGATCATCGAGAACGGCCGCGGCACGCAGGCTGTGCACGATGTGGTTGTGGCCATGCGCGCGGCGCGGCGTTCCGGTTCGGCGAACACAAAGACCAAAGCCGAAGTAGATTTGTCAGGCGCAAAACCGTGGCGGCAAAAGGGGACTGGTCGCGCCCGAGCCGGTTACAAATCGTCTCCGATTTGGCGGGGCGGCGGCGTCGTTTTTGGCCCGAAGCCGCGTGATTATTCGAAGAAAGTTGGAAAGTCCGTCCGTCGACTCGCTTTTCGGAAAGCGTTGAGCGAGCGCATCAATGCAGGGGATGTTTTGACTATCGACGAGTTTGTTGTCTCAGAGCTGAAGACGAAAGCGTTCGTCGATCTTCTCAGAGAACAGACTGATGCCAGGAGGGTGCTCATTGTTTCCGATTCCTTTGACGAGAAAACCTACAAATCGGCCCGCAATGTAAAGCCAGTGAAACTTTCCACTGCAACGGATGTCAACACGGAGCAGTTGCTCGCGTTCGAGAAAATTCTCATTACCGAGAAGGCCTTGGAAAAACTGGCGGAAAGAACGCGATGAACGAGCACGATATTATTAAGACTGCGTCGCTGACTGAGAAGTCAACGCTGATGAGCGAGAAGCAGAACAAGTATGTCTTTCGCGTCAGCCCAAAGGCGAATAAAATTCAGATCAAAAATGCAATCGAACGGCTGTTTCAGAAAACGGTCGTGAATGTGAATACATGTAATTACGCTGGCAAACAGAAACGGTTACGCGGACCTCTTGGACGTCGCCCGCGGTGGAAGAAAGCAATCGTAACTTTGAAGGAGGGCGAGAAGATCGACCTAATCTGACCGCGAGTAGTTATGGCACTCAAAGAATTTCGCCCACTCACGCCGACGCAGCGTTTCAAGTCGCTGCCTGCATTCGATGAAATTACGAAGTGGCGCCCTGAAAAGAGCCTTCTTCAGCCGAAGAAAAGGAGCGGCGGTCGCAACAACCGCGGTCGGCTGACGTCGCGACATATCGGCGGCGGTCACAAACATAAGTATCGCAAAGTCGATTTTAAACGGCGCAAGCACGGTATCGCAGCGGAAGTGATTGGGATCGAGTACGACCCCAACCGCTCGGCGCGCATTGCTCTCATCAAATACGCCGACGGCGAACTAAGTTACATTCTCGCGCCGAGTGGACTTCGAGTTGGAGCGACTGTTAATACCGGCAATGAGGTCGCGCCTGATTTGGGGAATTCGCTGCCACTCCGCGCAATTCCTTTGGGCACGAATGTTCACAACATTGAATTGACTCCCGGTCGTGGCGGCCAGGTCGCGCGCAGCGCGGGGCAACAGGCGACGCTTACTGCTCTTGAAGCCGAATACGCGCTGGTGAAAATGCCTTCGGGCGAAATTCGCCGGATTCACGAAAACTGCTTCGCGACCATTGGCCAGGTTGGCAACGTCGATCATATGAACGTTTCGAGCGGTAAAGCAGGACGAACTCGCTGGCGAGGCCGACGACCGCACGTGCGCGGCATGGTGATGAATCCGATCGATCACCCGATGGGTGGCGGCCAGGGGAAATCAAAAGGAGGCGGTGGTCGCCATCATCCGGTGAGTCCGTGGGGACAGTTGGCGAAAGGCTTCAAAACCCGCTCGAAACATAAACCGAGTGACCGATTCATTTTGGAAAGGAGAAGGGCGAAGAAGAAGTCGTGACGGTAATCGACTTCTCGCTTGAAATTTATGGCTAGATCGTTAAAGAAAGGACCCTTCGTCGAGTCGCATCTTCTTGAAAAGATCGACAAGATGAACGCGTCGGGCGTCAAGAAACCGATCAAGACCTGGTCGCGACGCTCGATGGTGACGCCGGACTTTGTCGGCCATACGTTTCTGGTGCACAACGGGAAAACGTTTAATTCCGTTTTTGTCACCGAGAATATGGTGGGTCACAAGCTCGGCGAATTTTCGCCGACACGCGTGTTCAGGAAACACGGTTCGCATACGGCGAAGGTGACGAAATAAGAAAGAATTTTCGATTGCCGATTTCCGATTGCCAATTGAAAAGACGCGGCGACGGCCGTTTCAAATTGGGAATCGGCATTTCGCAGTTAGCGGTAGGGTGGTGCTTAATGGCTGCTTCGGCAGTGCAAGGCCAGGGAAACAGTTCTTTGTCAGAATCCAAAGGTGAAAGCGTAACGCGGTCCGTGACGGCGCAGCCTGGGGCAGCGGAAAATGAGGAATTGCGAAGGCAATTGTCCGTTGCCCAGGAATCTGTGAAGGCATTGACGAGCAGCCTGGCTGAATCGAATGCCGACGCGGAAGAGCTGCGCCGCAGGTATTCCGATCTGCAACTGCGAATGGAAGCGCTGGGCCTGGCATCGGCGAACAAGGACAGATCGAAACTGGAGCAACGTTTGCTTGCGGCGGTGAGCGATCTTCAACTCGCGCAGAAAACGCGCGGCGAGTATCGCGACCAGATGCTGCGACTAAACGAAGCGATCTTGCGCTACATCAAAACGTCGCAAGGCGACGACGCGCAGGCGCGGATGGATGTTGAAACGCAATTGCGCAGCACGAACGAGCTGGTTACGAAATCGACAAATCCGCCAGAAGCGCCCGAGCCGAGTTTGATGGATGGCAGCGTGATCAGCGTGAAGGAGGAGTGGTCATTTGTCGTCGGCAACCTTGGCGAAAAAAAGGGAGTCAAGATCGGGATGCCGATGCGAGTGATGCGCGACGATCGAAAGATTGCGACGCTGCGGGTGATCGATGTGCGGCAGAAAATTTGCGGCGCGGTGGTTCAGGAAATGGATTCGAAGAAAGAGAAAATTAAGGTGGGGGACCGCCTCCAGGTGGATGCGCAACCCGATGTGAGTTTGAGATAATGGAAGTTAGATCGACATATAAATATGCGAGGATTTCGCCCTTCAAGGTGCGCGAAGTCACGCGTGAGATCCAGGGTCTGCCGGTTTCGGCAGCGCTCGACTTGCTCGCGTTCACGCCGAAAAAGGCGGCGTTTCTGATCGGCAAAACGCTGAAAAGCGCAATCGCCAACGCGGAGAACAATGCGAACCTCAAACCTGACGGTTTGGTGGTGAAGGAAGCGATCGTCGGCGAAGGACCGACGTTGAAGCGTATCATGGCGCGTGCTCGCGGCAGCGCCAGTCAAATTTTGAAGCGCACCAGTCACATTCGCATCGTGCTTTCGGACGAGATCGCTATCGAGACGCGGGAAACGCGAAAAGCGAAGCGAAAAACGGAAAAGAGAGCGGCGAAGAAGGACGGTACGGGCGAAGCGACGCAGGATGCAGCGACCGCGCCGGATCAAAAGTCAGCGAAGCCGAAGCGGGCTAAGAGCAGGAAACAATCAAAGTAAATTTATGGGACAAAAAGTTAATCCAATCGGCTTCCGCCTGAACGTGAATCGCGACTGGCGCTCGCGCTGGTACGCGTCGCCACAGGAATTCCCCGCGTTTTTGCACAATGATCTGAAGATTCGCGACTACGTGAAGAAGAAGCTGCAATTTGCGGCGGTCGCGAAAATTGTGATCGAGCGGGCGTGGAATTCCATTCGTGTGACCATTCATACTGCGCGTCCTGGAATTGTGATCGGACGCAAGGGCGCGGAAATCGAGAAGATGACGCAAGAAATTTCGAAGATGGCCGACGGCAAACAGGTGAAGATCGACATCCAGGAAATCAAGATGCCGGAGGTCGACGCGCAGCTTGTTGCCGAAAACGTCGCGCTGCAGATTGAACGCCGCATCGCTTATCGGCGCGCGATGAAGAAAGCGGTGCAAACAGCAATGGATTTTGGTGCGGAGGGCATCAAGCTCCGTTGCTCTGGTCGACTGAACGGCGCCGAGATCTCGCGTTCGGAATGGTACCGCGAGGGAAAAATTCCACTGCACACGCTGCGCACGCCGATTGATTACGGATTTGCTGAGGCCAACACGGTTTACGGCAAGATCGGCGTAAAATGTTGGATTTGTAGAAAAGAAGAACGGCCCGCCGAACCGCCCCCCGGACCTGCCGCGCCGCCACCCGAGCCAGCTGAAGTTTAGGAGGAGTCTCTATGCCATTGATGCCGAAACGTGTGAAGTATCGGAAAGCCCAGCGTGGCAGCCGAAAGGGGACTGCTTCGCGCAATCTCAAGATCGATTTTGGCGAGTTTGGTTTGCAAACACTCGACCGCGCATGGATTACCAACACGCAACTGGAAGCCGCCCGCGTCGCGCTGACTCGCAACATGAAGCGCAAAGGAAAATTGTGGATCCGTGTCTTCCCGGATAAACCAGTAACGGCGCGTCCACCAGAAACACGCATGGGTAAGGGTAAAGGCCAACCCGAGTTTTGGGTAACCACCGTACGGCCCGGAAACATTTTGTTTGAGCTCGATGGCGTCCCGGAATCGGTCGCGCGTGAATCTCTGCGCCTCGCCGCCGACAAACTACCGGTACGGACGAAGTTTCTAACACGCCATCATGTGAGGGCTGCCTAGCAAATGATGAAAATGAAAGAACTCAGCGAGCTGGCAATGGACGAGTTGCTGACCAAGCGACGCGACCTGCGTCAGGAAAGTCTGCATTTGCGTCTGCAACAGCAGAGTGGTCAACTCGAGCAGCCAAGCAGATTGCGGCTACTGCGGCGGGACCTCGCCAGAATTGAAACAGAGCTATCGCATCGCGGGAAAAAAACTCAGGGGAAATAGATCATGGCCGAGCAAGCATCTCCATCACCGAAATTGACGCCAGCTGAGACGGCGACTCGCGCCGCGCGCAAAACGCGCACAGGCGAGGTGGTTTCCAGCAGCATGAACAAGACGATCGTCGTGCGGACAGTCACGCGCGTGCCACACCCGAAGTTTGGTAAGATCGTCAAGCAGATGAAGAAATTTTATGCGCACGACGAACAGAATCAGGCGAAGGCCGGGGACACTGTTCGCATCATGGAAACGCGCCCAATAAGCAAACTGAAGCGGTGGCGACTCGTGGAAGTCGTTCAGAAGTAAAATCCGATGGTGCAAATTCGATCCAGACTGGATGTGGCTGACAACAGCGGCGCGCGCATGGCGACGATGATTGGCGTGATTGGCAAACAAACGCGCTACGCCGGCATCGGCGATGTGATCACTGCCAACGTGAAGGAAGCCAGCCCGACCGGGTCCGTTAAGAAAGGTGAAGTGGTGCGCGCAGTCCTGGTTCGCACAAAACAGCCAATCCGACGCGAAGACGGTTCGCTACTGCGCTTTGATAACAATGCCATCGTGATTATCGATAAAGATTTGAATCCGCGCGGCACCCGTATTTTCGGGCCAGTCGCACGCGAATTGCGTGAGCGCAATTTTATGAAAATTGTGTCGCTCGCCCCTGAAGTCTTATGAATCGCCTCAAGCATCACGTAAAAAAAGGCGATCACGTCGAGGTGATTTCCGGGAACTTCCGTGGTTCTTCCGGACGAGTCCTCGCAGTATTTCCAGGCAAGCAGCGCGTGTTGGTCGAAGGAGTTCGCATTATCAAGAAGCACCTGCGAAAATCGCAAGATAATCCAAGCGGGAAAATCGCCGAACGCGAGGGCCCGATTCATATTTCCAATGTGCGATTGCTCGATCGGGAGAAACCGGAGAAGGGCGCGAGGAAGCCAGCGAAAGAAATGGAGAAGAAGTAATGAGCGGCGGGTCAATAAAAGAGGTCAGCCCGAGCGTAGTCGAGGGATCCCGTGGGAGAACCGTTGGTAGCGCCGCGGGATTTCTCGACTCGCTTTGCTCTGCTGATAATGACAGTTATGGAAAACGAATTTCGTCGTCATTATAAAGAGCGCGTCGTGCCGGCGCTGCAGAAACGCCACGGCTACAAAAACGTCCATCAGATCCCAAAGGTCGAGAAGGTCGTGATTAACACTTCGGTCGGCTCACAGTCCGACGTGAAGCAAGCGCTGGAAGAAGCCAAAGCGGAGCTTTCGTTGATTACCGGACAAAGGCCCATGGAGACGCTGGCGAAGAAAAGTATTTCCAATTTTAAATTGCGCAAAGATCAGGCCATCGGAGCGAAGGTCACGTTGCGGGGCGAGCGCATGTACGAATTTCTTGAGCGCTTCATCAAGGCTGCCCTGCCCCGCATTCGCGATTTCCGCGGCGTGTCACCCCGGTGTTTCGATAATCACGGCAATTATACGATCGGCATTTCGGACCAGTCGATTTTCCCCGAAGTCGAACTCGACAAAATCAAGCGCAACATCGGATTTGATGTTACAATTGTCACCACGGCGCGAACGGACGAGGAAGCTAAATCGCTGTTGAGTGAAATGGGCATGCCGTTCAGCGACCGGGCAAAGAAGCTCGCTGCGCAAGCCGCCTGATTTTATGAGCACCCTAACAGATCCTATTGCTGATTTTCTCGCGCGCGTCCGCAACGGCGCGCGTGCGCAACAACCGGAACTGCTCATTCCGTACTCGAAGATCAAAGCCGAAATTGCACGGATCTTAAAAGAGGAAGGTTACATCTCGGATTACTCGGTGGATACGAGCGCCGCGCATCCGCGAATCAAAGTCATTAATAAACTTGTGGACAGATCGAGCGCGATTGCCGGACTGCGGCGGATCAGTCGCCCCGGGTTGCGCCGTTACGTTGGCGCGGATGAAATCCCGCGGGTCCTTGGTGGAATGGGTCTGGCGATCCTTTCCACTTCACGAGGCATTTTATCGGGGCGCGAAGCAAGAAAGCAAAAGATCGGCGGCGAACTGCTGGCCTACGTCTGGTAACGATTTACCGAACTACAAACTCCATGTCACGAATCGGAAATAAAGCAGTCGAGATTCCCGACAAGGTTAAGGTGAACGTCGGCGCCGGCGGACAGGTGTCGGTAGAAGGGCCGAGGGGGAAATTGCAGTGGACGCTTCCCCGGGAAATCAGGGCCAGCGTGCAAGACAACCGTGTATCGCTCGTGCGGGAAGCGGAAACGCGTAGCGCGAAAGCGTTGCACGGACTTTCGCGTAGTCTCGTGTACAACATGGTTCAGGGAGTTAGCGAAGGGTTCACGAAGCAACTGGAGATCGAAGGGGTCGGTTTCAGAGCGGCCGTCCAAGGGTCGAATCTCAACTTGAGCCTCGGCTTCTCGCATCCGGTTGCATTTCCGATCCCAAAAGACATCAAAATCACGGTGGCCGATAACACCAAGATCACAATTCAGGGCGTTGATAAAAAATTAGTGGGCCAAGTTGCAGCCGATATCCGAGGTTTTTATCCGCCGGAACCTTACAAGGGCAAAGGTGTTCGCTACTCGGGCGAGCAGATTCGTCGCAAGGAAGGCAAAACCGTTCAATAAGCATGGCGACGTTTCGTAAGGCAGCGCGGCAGCGCATTCATCGAAGGATCAGGAAGAAAGTTGCAGGCACGGCGCAACGGCCGCGACTCGCAGTTCATTTTTCCGGGAAACATATTTATGCGCAGGTGATCGACGACGATGCGGGACGCACGATTGCCGCTGCATCGACTGCTGAGCGTTCGTTGCTTGGCGAAACTAAAGGGCATGCAAACCAGGCTGCGGCGGAAGTAGTCGGCAAGGCAATCGCGGAACGCTCACTTTCGAAGAACCTCGATCGGGTTGTTTTTGATCGCGGCGGGTTCCTTTACCACGGAAAAATGAAGGTACTCGCTGATGCCGCGCGGTTGGGCGGTTTAAAGTTTTGATTTATGAATCCAACATTTTCAGGAAGGCGATCAGATTCACGCAGGCAAGACAGGGCTTCGACGGCAAAGGGTGATACCAGTGAGAAGGTCGTGTTCATAAATCGCTGCGCGAAAGTCGTGAAGGGCGGCCGGCGTTTCAGCTTCAGCGCCTTGATTGTTGCTGGCGATCACGATGGACGGGTTGGATACGGGTTTGGTAAAGCCAACGAAGTTTCCGAGGCTATTCGAAAAGCTTCTGAGGCGGCACGCAAAGGAATGGAAAAAGTTTCACTGAACGAAAATACGATTCCGCACGAAGTCGTCGGCGAGTTCGACGGTGCGCGAGTGCTGCTACGTCCTGCATCACCGGGAACAGGAATCATCGCGGGCGGCGGCGTGCGCGCCGTTGCGGAAGCGGCCGGGATTCGCGATGTGCTCGCGAAATCGTTGGGGTCAAGCAATCACGCCAACGTAGTGAAGGCGACGATCGCCGCACTTCGATCGCTTCGCCGGAAAGATCAAATTTTTAAAGTGCGCGGGATTCTGTCCCGCGACGGAAGGGGTGAGCTAAATGCTGCGGCTACATAATTTGCGGCCCCGCCGCGGCTCGCGCCATCGGGTCAAACGCCTCGGTTGCGGTGAAAGCTCGGGACACGGGAAAACGAGCGGGAAGGGGAGCAAGGGACAAAAAGCGCGTTCCGGTGGGAGCATCCGGCTCGGCTTCGAAGGCGGACAAATGCCGCTGATTCGACGATTGCCGAAACGCGGATTTAACAACGCCGCGTTTCACAAGCGCTACGCCGTTGTGAACGTGAGCGACCTCAATTCATTTGAGGCCGGCACAGTCGTGAACGAAGAACTTTTGCGCAACGCAAATCTGGTTCGCGGTCAGTTTGCCGGGCTCAAAATCCTCGGCGATGGCGAACTAAAGCACGATCTGACAGTGCAAGTCGACAAAATCAGTACGGCCGCGCGGGAGAAAATTGAAAAAGCCGGTGGAACTGTCACGCTGCGTGAAGCACGCAGAATTGCAAAAACCGAAGCAGGCGTTGCTCCAGCTGAAGCGGAACCAGACGCCGCAGTCGCAGCAGCTAAGCCGCGGGCCAACAAGAAAACGAAATCGCGCAAGAAGAAAAGCGAATGATTTCGGCGTTCCTAAATACCGTCAAGATACCTGAGCTGCGGCGGCGCATTTTGTTTACGCTGGCTGTCATTGTGATTGTACGTTTGGGCGCTGCGATCACGACACCGGGTGTGAATCAAGGCGTTTTGCAAGAATGGTTTCGCACTTCGCTTAGCCAGCGCACCGGAGGCGGTTTGGCCGCGCTGTTCAATTTGTTCAGCGGCGGAGCGCTGGAAAACTGCGCCGTCTTTTCTCTCGGAATTATGCCGTACATCAGCGCCTCCATTATGATGCAGCTGCTGACGGCAGTGATTCCGCAACTCGGCAGGCTGGCGCGCGAAGACGGCGGTCGCCAGAAGATCATGCAGTTGACGCGCTACACGACGTTAGTGCTGTGCATTTTCCAAGGTTACTTGCTGGCGCTCTCCTTTCAGCACCCGGAGTCGTATCACACGATGCTGCCCGGAATTACTGATACAATCAGGCAACTCGGCGTTCCGCTGGTGGACGATCTTGGTTGGAAATTCCGAATCATCACAGTGATTTCCCTAACGACCGGAACGTTGCTTTTGATGTGGTTGGGCGATCAAATTACCGAGCGCGGTATCGGCAACGGCATCTCTCTCATCATCACGATCGGAATAGTTGCCCGGCTGCCGGCTGCGCTGGTGCAGGCGTGGAAAACTTTTGTTCCATCGGGGCAGGGCGCGAGCCAGGTGAACCCGATGGTGCTGGTGTTGCTCGTATTAGTCCTCATCTTTGTCATCGCTGCAGTGATCGCGATTACGCAAGGCGTCCGTAAGATCACTGTGCAGTACGCGAAACGCGTGGTCGGTCGGAAAATGTACGGCGGCCAAACGCAGTACATGCCTTTGAAAGTGAATTATGCCGGCGTGATGCCGATCATCTTTGCGTGGGCGCTGCTCTTGTTTCCTGCAACGATCGTGAGCTACGCCTTCAAGAACAGTCCCACTGCGAATCGCATTGCTGCGGCGCTTTCGACCGGGTGGCCGCATTATGTCGCTCTTGGCGCAATGATTTTCTTCTTTAGTTACTTCTGGGTCGCCACGCAATTTCAACCCACCCAAATCGCTGACGACCTTAAAAAATACGGAGGCTATATCCCCGGTGTCCGACCGGGAAAACCCACTGCGGACTTTCTCGATTACACCATGACGCGCCTGACTTTTGCGGGCGCAATCTTCTTAACGTTGATCGCGGTGTTCCCTAGTCTGCTCAGCCAATGGTTGAATGTACCGGTGATCACGGCTCAGTTCTTCGGCGGCACCAGCTTGTTGATTATTGTAGGCGTCATGCTCGATACCATGCGGCAAGTGGAGACGCATCTGATTCAGCGGCATTACGACGGATTTTTGCGCAAGGGCAAAATCCGCGGGCGCTCGTTCGATCGCGCTGCCTACGCGCGCGGCGAAGCGGCGGCTAGCGGCACCCTGATGTGGCTGTATGTGGGCATTGCTGTGCTCGTGATTGCCGGGGTCGCGATCTTTCTTTATGGGCGATAGGTGAAAAGGCGGCTTGTTCTTCTCGGCCCGCCCGGTTCCGGCAAAGGAACTCAGGCGGAAATGATTACGCGGCACTTCGGGATTCCCGTGACTTCACCCGGGGCAATTCTGCGCCGTGAACGCGATCTTGGGACACCGCTCGGACAGGAGACTGCCGAAGTGCTCCGGAGCGGTGGACTGGTGTCGGATAAGATCATCATCGAACTGATCGAGGACTGGTTGCGCTTACATGGTGGCCACGGATTCGTATTCGACGGATTTCCCCGAACATTGCCGCAGGCTGAAAGTTTGATGTCGATGTTGACCAAGTTGCGTACAGCGTTGGATTTGGTGATCTGGCTGGAGGTATCCGAGGAGACTGTGCGCGATCGCATCACCGGGCGGCTTCAATGCGGCGAGTGCGGCTTTACGACGAGTGCATCGAGTGCACAGTTCGCCAACCGTCCCATATGTCCGTATTGCGACGGCCGATTGGAGCGCCGCAATGATGATGATCTAGCCGTGTTGCAGACACGTCTGCAAGAGTTCCGCACGAAGACCGAACCGCTGCGAGGGTTTTATAAAAAGTTGTCCATTTTGCATCGTATCGACGGGAACCGCGACCGCGATGCGGTGTTCGCCGACATCTCAAAATTGATTGAGGACAAGACGGCGAAATGATTCCGATCAAGAACACCCGGGAAATCGAGAAGATGCGGCAGGCCTGCCGCACAGCGAGCGACATCCTCGACTGCGTCGCCGATCTGATTCGCCCGGGAATTACAACGACGGAAGTAGACCAGGCAGCCGCCGACTTTATGAGCGATGCCGGCGTAAAAAGCGCATTTCTGGGTTATCGCCTGGGGCATCGCGTTTTTCCCGGGAACATTTGCATCTCCCTTAACGACGAAGTGGTCCACGGCATTGGCAGCCAGCGGCGCATTCAGTATGGCGACGTCGTGAAGCTCGACATCGGCATTATTCAGGATGGTTGGGTTGGGGATAACGCCACGACTGTTCCCGTTGGAATCATCGAAGAGCGCACGGACCAGTTGCTGCGTGCAACCGAAAACGCGCTCGCGCGCGCAATCAGCGTCGCCCATGAAGGCCGGCGCGTGGGCGATATCTGCGCCGAGATTGAGGATCAAGCTCGCGGATATGGTTTTTCGGTCGTGCGCGAATTTGTTGGGCACGGCGTTGGACGCAAAATGCATGAGGAACCCCAAATCCCCAATTACGGCAAACGCGGCAGCGGACCAAAATTGAAGGCGGGCATGACGCTCGCGATTGAGCCGATGATTAACATCGGCACGTCCGATGTCCGATTGCTCGACGACGGCTGGACAGTGTGCACCGCGGATGGACTGGCGTCGGCGCACTTCGAGCATACGGTTCTAATTACGAAGGACGACCCCGAAATTCTGACATGGCGCGTAAAGACGCAATTGAGGTAGAGGGCACCGTCGTCGAGTTGCTGCCTAACACCATGTTCCGGGTCGATATTCCGGGTGGCCACCGGGTGCTGGCACATATTTCGGGCAAAATGCGTCTGCATTTCATTCGCATCTTGCCAGGAGACAAAGTTATGCTAGAGATTTCACCCTACGATTTGTCGAAAGGGCGAATTATTTATCGCCAAAGATGACAACCCGGCGGGCGGCCGCGGTTTTCGATTTCGCGAACTATGAAAGTACGACCATCAGTAAAAAAACTTTGTGCGAGTTGCAGGATTGTGAAACGCAAGAACGTGGTGCGTGTGATCTGCAAAAATCCGCGGCACAAGCAACGCCAGGGCTGATTGCTGCAGTTATAAAGCATTGACTTATGCCAAGATTACTCGGAGTGGAAATTCCAGCAGACAAACGCGTCGAAGTATCTTTGACTTATATCTACGGAGTCGGTTTTAGCACTGCGAGGCGCATTCTCGAGCAGACTAATATCGATCCAAACATCCGGGCCAAAGATCTTACGCCGCAGCAGTTGAATGAGATCATTCATGCAATCACGAACAACAAGATCAAAATCGAAGGCGATCTGCGCCGCGACGTACAAGGCAATCTGAAACGTCTACAGGCGATCAATTCTTATCGCGGCATCCGTCACCGCAAAGGTTTGCCCGTGCGCGGTCAACGCACTTCAACAAATGCCCGGACGCGTAAAGGACCTCGCAAAACGGTGGGCGTAATTCGCAATCCGGACGCCAAGGCCGGCAAAGTTTAAACATCGAGTCACATGGCTGAACAAACGAATCCCGCAAATCCGGACGAGACAAAACTGCAAGGCGAAGCTGGTGAAAAGCAACCGGCCCCCAAGGAGACAGCTCCAAAAGCCGAAGCAGCGCCTAAACGGCCGACGGCAAAGAAGACCGCAAAGCCCAAGAAAGAACAGGCGGGGTCTGCAGCCGGAGCGCCCGAGAGTCTTTCCCTCTCAACCGAAGAGGTTGACAAGCCGAAGATCGTCAAGGCCAAAGGGAGCAAGAACGTCCACTCAGGCGTTGCGCATGTCCTCGCCACCTTCAACAACACGATCGTGACGATTACTGACATCAAAGGCAACGTGATCGGGTGGTCGAGCGCCGGCAAGGTTGGCTTTAAAGGTTCGCGCAAAAGCACCGCTTATGCGGCCCAAATGGTGGCCCAGGATGCCTCGCGCCAGGCAATGGGCCATGGACTCAAAGAAGTGGAAGTGTTGGTCAAAGGACCGGGAGCAGGACGCGAATCCGCTGTGCGCGCGTTGCAGGCGATCGGGCTCGATCTCACGGTGATTCGTGACGTTACGCCGGTGCCGCATAACGGTTGTCGTCCGCCAAAGCAGCGCCGCGTCTGATGAAAACGCTTCAACCCTTCAACCTTTTAACCCTTTAACGCTTCAACGAACCCATGGCCAGATACACCGGACCAAAAACAAAAGTAAGCCGGCGTTATGGCGTGCCGCTCTTCGGTTCGTCGAAGGCATTGGAGCGCAAGAATTATCCACCCGGCATCCACGGCCCGAGAGGTTTCCGGCGCAAGCAATCCGATTACGCGATTGCTCTCGGCGAAAAACAGAAGCTGCGTTATCAGTACGGACTGCTTGAACGACAGTTCAGGCGCATTTTCCAGCGTGCGCTGCGCAAGCGTGGTGTAACCGGTGAAACGCTTCTCCAGTTGTTGGAAACGCGACTTGATAATGTTGTTTACCGGCTTGGATTCGCTAACACGCGCAGTGCAGCGCGCCAGCTCGTGTCGCATGGGCACGTGCTCGTGAACGGGCGTCGCGTGAACGTAGCTTCGTACAATGTGAAAGCGGGTGACGAAGTTACGATCAAGGACAAGCCCAAATCGCGGCAACTCGTGCTGCGCAATCTGGATCTCACGCAGATTGTTCCCGTGCCCGACTGGCTCACAGTCGATCGCGATGGTCTCAGCGGCAAGGTTGCGCGTATCCCGTCCCGGGAAGAAATGCAGCCGATCGTGAACGAACAGCTCGTCGTCGAGCTGTATTCGCGCTAAAAGCAGCTCGCGGGTGTTACTTTTATCCGGACCGTTCTCAGGATAAAAGCCGAAATAGACGAAGGGTTTCGTCGAATTGTAGTTAAGCAAAGACCATGACGGCCCCCACCTTCGCGAGGATTCAGTTCAAGCTCCCGCGCGACAGGCGTCTAAACGCTGACACAAACACTTTGCCAGTAGTCGGCCCGAGGTGCCGACGGCTTTCGAGTTAGTCGCTCAAGCGAAAGAGGTGATCTCAAAGTCTGACACACTTGTGCTTCGCAGCGCGGCTTTGTCAACGTACGAAGCAGCTGAGGAGTTGGGCCAGCGGTGGCAACACGGTCGGGGGCCAGAACGCCCTTTGGAGTCGCACAATTGGCAACTATGATACGGCAGTTGGTTTCTTCTCGAGGAAAGCCGTAACTTTTGCCGAATTCAATACAGCCTCGGCGCAGGTACCCTTTTTTCAACAATGCACATCAGAATACTGCCACCGGAGTCGGGGCTCTTAACAAATTACCGCTCACTCCAATACGGATAACGGAGCATTCGCTCTTTTCGATAACACACGTGGCGCTATCAACATCGCCGTGCGCAACAGCGTCGGCCCTTGGGCTGTAATCTTCCAATAGAAAGAACGACAAAACAAGCATGCCGCAATACGCATTGATTGCGGAGCATGTAGCGAATGTAAATCCCCGATGACTGGTGCGCGAGGACAACTGCGAAGTCTACACGGTGCGTTGCGGTGCAGTGAACGCAATGTTATTGAACGAGTTTCTGGAAGAGCGCCGCAAGCACCTGGAACAATAGGCGATTATCACGCGTTTAGAAAGCGAATTGAAGCGCTTGCCGCAGACCTTCAGGAAGTGAGCGCAGCTCGATTGAGCAAGCCGGCACCAAAAACTGTGCTGAACAATCGCTAGAGTGGTTTGGCCCCTTGGTTGCCATAACAGATAAGCTTGTCTGTTCAGTCCGGGTCGCGTTCGCGACCTCATCTCTTGGATACCGACCGTTGCGAAATGCCCGATCGTCATCGACATTCAAAGGGATGGGTCCAGCAATGACTTTTATCACAAAATTGTTGCTTGCATTCATTAGTCTAACCAGCGTTTTGCTTCGCACGTCCTACGGTGCGGAGCCGCCAAAGCAAACGAAGGTGGGATCGGCAAACGCGAGTCATCCGGCAAAAAACCCTGTCCATCTTATCGTGAGGTCTGCGACGGACATAAAACAGACATTTACTTACTCTCCGCGTCCCGCCGTTCCCAGCGAGCTTGAGGGTTACGCTGGCTCTCAAGTAGGCGGCACAGGCACTTACCGTCTGATCGTTGATGCCCAGGGAGCGGTCAATCAGGTCACCATCTTGAAAGGATTTACGGTTACCGCAGTCTACGATGAGCGATTCTCTAGTGCGAAAGGCAATGCCGTTCCTGCCTTAGATCAAGTGATGGTTCAGGCACTGATGCGCTGGCGAGCGAAACCGGGACCGATGCGCGTCGTAGATATTTATTGGAGCTTTGGAACACATCCGTGGGTGAACTACGGGAAATCGAATGGTCACGGTAATCAGTAGATCGCGGCCTGGGTTCGCCTTCGCCAATCTGTGAGATAACGAGTTGCGGTTTTGGGTTAGTTCCAGCGAAGCCTGCGCCGAGCTAAACCAAGCCTGTCGCGCTGCTAAGCCTTCTGCGTCGGCAATTCGCGGCGCCGTTGGCCGACAAAGATCTGGCGTGGCCGAGCGATCTTTTGCTCTGGGTCGGTGATCATCTCCTGCCATTGCGCTAACCAGCCTACGGTGCGCGGTATGGCGAACATCACCGGGAACATTGCCTCCGGAAGACCCATCGCCTGATAGATAATGCCAGAATAAAAATCGACGTTCGGGTAGAGTTTGCGCGAGATGAAATATTCGTCTTCCAGCGCGATGCGTTCGAGCTCAAGCGCGATGTCGAGCAACCGATTGTGCCCGGTCACCTTGAATACTTCGTCCGCTACGCGTTTAATGATGCGCGCGCGGGGATCATAATTTTTGTAAACGCGATGCCCGAAACCCATCAGTTTGCCTTCGCCGTTCTTAACGCGTTGGATGAACTCCGGAATGTTGCGCGGGTGGTCGATGCGCGAGAGCATTTTGAGCACTTCTTCATTCGCGCCGCCGTGTAGCGGACCATAGAGCGCCGCAGCCGCGCCAGCCATCGCGCTATAAGGATCCACGCAGCTTGAACCAATCGCGCGCATCGCGTTGGTGCTGCAATTCTGTTCGTGGTCCGCGTGCAGAATGAAAAGCACGTCGAGCGCGTGTTCCAGCGCCTGGTTCGGCGTGTACTTAACGTCCGTCATCTTGAACATCATGTTCAAGAAGTTGCCGGTATAACTCAGGTCGTTATCGGGGTAGATATAACGCAAGCCACGATTGTGGCGATACGTGTACGCGGCGATCGTCGGCACCTTGGCGATCAGGCGTTTGATTTGTGCCAGTCGAACGTCGGCGTCGCTGACCTTGTTAGCGTCGGGATAAAAGCTTGAAAGCGCAGCAACAGTGCTGATGAACATTCCCATGGGACGCGCGTCGTAACGAAAGGCCTGCATCAGCGTCTTGATATTTTCATGGACGAACGTGTGATGCGTAACGTCGTAGGTCCACGCTGCCCGCTGTTTTTCGTTAGGCAGCTCGCTAAAAAGTATCAGGTACGCGACTTCCAAGAAGTTGCATCGCTCCGCGAGTTGTTCCACCGGGTAGCCACGGTATTCCAAGATCCCCTTATCGCCGTCGATGAAGGTGATCGCGCTTTTGGTGGACGCGGTGTTCATCAACGCAGGGTCGTAAGTCATCAGCCCAAAAT
>WNFW01000721.1_pt1 | contig 21618 bp, 7 predicted proteins | sample 5400131 | NCBI WGS metagenome assembly WNFW01 (sample SAMN13153362, study PRJNA577476) | soil metagenome | isolation source: 20 cm soil or saprolite under grassland replicate 1 | place: USA:California | collected 2016-06-15 | reverse complement strand
AACGAAAGCAATGCGCAACGGCTGTGGGGCGTGCCGAACCACACCCCTTTCGTCAAGGATGGCATTAACGACGCCGTGGTGAACGGGACCAAGGGAACCGTCAACCCAGAAGGTTTCGGTACCAAGGTTGCCGCGCACTATAGTTTTGTCATTGCCCCAGGTGCGACAGAAACGGTCATGCTGCGCCTGTCCGCTACGCAGCACGACGACCCCTTCGCGGATGCCGAAAAAATCTTCGAGGCACGGCAGGTGGAAGCCGACAGTTTTTATATGACCTGTGGCGCGAAAGATTTGTCTGAGGACGCACGCGCTGTGCAGCGACAGGCCTTTGCTGGAATGCTGTGGAGCAAGCAGTTCTACTACTACGATGTTGATATGTGGCTGCATGGCGATCCGGCCGGACCACCACCGCCACACTCGCACGCGTTCGGGCGTAACAACGAATGGCTGCATCTCAACAATGCTGATATCATCTCGATGCCCGATACCTGGGAGTACCCCTGGTTTGCGGCATGGGACCTGGCGTTCCACTGCATTCCGCTCACGTTGGTTGACCCCGATTTCGCCAAGAAGCAGCTCATCTTGCTCTTGCGTGAGTGGTATATGCATCCAAACGGTCAGTTACCCGCCTATGAGTGGGCATTCAGTGATGTAAACCCTCCCGTTCATGCCTGGGCTGCATGGCGCGTGTACAAAATCGAGAAGCGCACTACTGGGAAGGCTGACCGTGACTTCCTGGAGCGGGTGTTCCACAAACTCCTGCTCAACTTTACCTGGTGGGTGAACCGCAAGGACAGCGAGGGACACAATGTCTTTCAGGGTGGTTTCCTGGGACTGGACAACATCGGCGTCTTCGACCGTAGCGCGCCATTGCCAACTGGTGGTCACCTGGAGCAATCGGATGGTACCGCCTGGATGGGTATGTACTGTCTCAATATGCTGATGATCGCCCTGGAATTAGCCCGCGAGAATCACACCTATGAGGATGTCGCCACCAAGTTTTTCGAACACTTCCTCTACATTGCTGGCGCGCTGAACAACATCGCGGGAGAAGGAATCTCGCTATGGGATGAACAGGACGAGTTCTTCTACGACGTACTGCATATGCCAGATGATTCTCATGTCCCGTTGAGAGTCCGTTCACTGGTTGGGTTTATCCCTCTCCTCGCGGTGGAGACGATCGAGCCAGATCTCCTTGATACCCTGCCTGAGTTCAAGACACGACTGGAATGGTTCCTGGAACACCGGCCACAATTGGCCAGTTTGGTTTCACGCTGGCATGAGCCGGGGATGGAGGAACGCCGCCTGCTGGCATTGGTACGTGGACATCGTATGAAGCGCCTGCTTAAGCGTATGCTTGATCCAGGGGAATTTTTGAGTGATTACGGAATCCGCGCGATAAGTAAGTACCACGCTGAGCATCCTTATGAATATCTTACGCATGGTATGGACTACGTCGTCACATACGAACCGGGTGAGTCAAGCACTGGACTTTTCGGAGGAAATTCCAACTGGCGGGGTCCTATCTGGTTCCCTATCAACTTCCTGCTCATAGAGACGTTGCAGAAGTTTCACCATTACTATGGCGACGATTTCTTAGTAGAGTGCCCCACGGGTTCGGGCCAGAAGCTCACACTCTGGCAGGTCGCTGATCAGCTCTCATGTAGACTTACGCACATCTTTCTGCGAGGAGAGGACGGAAGTCGTCCGGTCTTCGGCACGAACGAGACGTTTCAGACCAACCCTCATTGGCGTGACTACCTGTTGTTCTACGAGTATTTCCATGGCGATACGGGCCGAGGCGTCGGTGCAAGTCACCAGACGGGTTGGACAGCTCTGGTGGCAAAGCTGTTAGAGCAAACCGAGGGAAGGTAGCATTCTACAACTCGTTTTCAACTGGCATATCCTTGTGGGTGACTGTCACAAAGCTGACAAAGCTGATGATCAAGATCGTCAAGACCAGGCATACTTTTTCATCACCCAGCCCAAGACCACCCACATATAGCCTGGCAAACCACAAACGATTGACAGCTATCTGGTACCATCCAAGTTTACTTTCATCCGGCATCATCGTTATACTTATGAGGTGTGATGATTTTGTTACTACTTACTTACTATTTTATTTGGGGGATAGGATGCAATTTCGACCGCCATTTAGACCATTACCGTCTGAACAATCATGGCAAACGAATGAGTTTCCAACACAACAGCAGGTGGACCTGCAACAGCAACAACAAGTCTCTTCGCCACAATTTCAACCTCCACCGATAATGCAGGCACAATCGTCAGAGAAGAAACCCCGCAAACGTTTATGGTCCGTCATTGCTGTAGTTGTAGTTATAGTTGCAGTTGTGCTTGCTCTGACTACTGTCGTGGTTTTGCCAATCGCTAATATCTCTTCTACCGAGCATCCACACACTAAAGCAGTGCCTACCCAGGTAGAACAAACTTCATCTCAAATCACCCCTGCCGTCACTCCTGCGACAACCGCTGAGAATCTTCAGAACGTTAAACCAACTCATGGGACTCCGGTTCTCTTTGGGCAAATTTCAGACTTTATTGGTACTTATGGCAAACCCTCGACGACCAATGGCAAGGATTCGATGTGGATACTGAACGCGGATGGAAGCCTTTCGCTTGAAGCCCGTAATACTGGCAGAGGAGTTGTAGGCTATTTATCTATTTCGATACCGAATACTTGGAGCGAGCAGAAGGCAATGGCATATTGCCTGACTTTCGCACCACGCAATTACGTCCAAGTTCAGACATCTATTCCTGATAACTCAGGTAGCTTGTTTGTTTACAACAGCCCGAGCGGCAGATTCGCACTTCATATATCGTCGGGATATCCATTGTATTGCTACATGGATACTGTCTCCAACCCGTGAATTGATCGATGGCATAGACTAAATTTCAAGGAGGCAACAGCGCCGAATAGACCTCGTCGCCGGAGAAGTTCACATGCCATTTGCCCAATGTCGCACACTGGATGCTACACGTCTTGATCACGCCTTTGCAGGATTGATATTGTTGAATCCCGGGGCTTTTAGACGCATAAATAGGTAAAAATATCTTAACCGTTCTCAAAGTTTCTATTCGATTTCTAAACCGATTCTCAACCAACTTCGTATTTCCAAATCGAGTCAGGCATGTTTCAATTGCTTGGGTATATTTTGTACCCTTTAGTATGCTCAATCACCTATCGTATTCAAAACCCTATACAATTAGATATTTGGGAGGGATGTTAGTGAAAAACGTATTCAAATCAAAACTCATGTTATTAATCACTGGATTATTGATCGTGGCAGTGGTGGCAGTTCCGTTTATATTAAACTCTGTTCACAGCCTTCCGGCACATGCTGCAACCGTGCCATCTGGCTTCACTAAGACGCAGCTGGCGAACAGCCTGACGAATCCGACTGTAATTGCTTTTGCCCCCACTGGTGACATTTTTATCGGCGAGCAAGCGGGAACGATCTTGATCTACCGAAATGGAGCGATTTTACCCACGCCTCTTGGAACGATAAACACCGATGGCTCGAACGAGAAAGGCTTGCTCGGTCTCGCAGTTGATCCGAACTACGCTATCAACGGATACATCTATGTGTCCTACACGACTTTAGACGAACATGCACAGCTTTCCAGGTTCACGGTACAGAACGACGCTATCAATCTCTCGAGTGAAGTCGTCTTCATGAAAGGGAATCAACTGCAAAACCCTCACCATAGCGCGAACGATTTGCATATAGGTCCGGATGGGAAACTGTGGTGGGCGGTTGGAGATAACACCCCTGCCATTTCGAATGGGGAAACCTTGACGAACATCTATGGCAAGATACTGCGCTTCAGACTTGATGGGTCTATTCCCAGCGACAACCCTTTCCTGCATGTCCCTGGCGCGATTCCTGCGATCTATGCCTACGGCCAGCGCAACCCTTTCCGTTTCTCATTCCTACCCAATGGGAAAGCGATAACTGAGGATACCGGGTCGAGCTATTGGGAGGAATTGAATACCATCCAGGCAGGTGGTAATTACGGATGGGACTTCTATGAAGGCAATTGTTTCAGTTGTGGGTATATCAACCCTGTTTATGCCTATGGTCACTTACCGACCGATGGTGCGGCTTCCGCTATTGCCGCATATTCAGGCTCGGTCTTTCCCAAGCAGTACGATCAGGTGGTCTTCTTCGGTGATTATATCCGAGGGGACATCGAGGCTGTCACGTTCGATCCGAGCTATACCGCCGAGATCTCCGACACTGTCTTCGACAGTGGCGCCGGGACGATTGCAGACCTGCAGGAAGGACCCGATGGCAACCTGTACTACGTGAGCATCTTTGAGGGCACCTTTACTAAAATTTCTGCGACCGGTCCATTCCCGCCAACGGCGACCATCTCCGCTACTCCAAATGCAGTGATGTCATCTCAGCCAGTGCAGTTTTCGTCGGCTGGTTCGAGCGACCCCTACGGGTTACCGCTCACATATTCCTGGGACTTTGGCGATGGTTCCCAGGTCTCAACCAACCCTAATCCATCACATAGCTATGCGAACAACGGGACGTATACAGTAACGCTCACGGTCAGTAATGGCACCCAGACTGGCTCTACGACCACCCAGGTAATCGTTGGCCATACTCCTCCGACCGCGTCGATCACAACACCCGCTCTAAACGCAACGTATAATGCTGGAAATACCGTCTCTTTCAGCGGCACGGCTACCGACGCGGTAGATGGCACACTTCCTGCCAGCGCCTATACATGGCAAGTTGACTTCTACAGTAACGGTGTCGCTCAGCCTTTCTATAGCTATGAGGTGCCATATCCTTTCTATGGGCCGGTATCTGGCGTCACTAGTGGCACGTTCCAGATCCCACAGGACCTATCTAATACTGCCACGACTTTCTATCGCATTACCCTGACGGTGGTCGATTCGCTGGGTATCCAGACTGTGGTGACACGGGATATCCATCCGAATCAGACAAACTGGTCGGTGAACACGAATCCCCCGGGCGCCGCTTATGTGGTTGATGGTACCTGGCATACAACTTCATACTCGACCCCGGATGGTGTGGGCGTTCAGCACGTGCTGAACGGAGTACCTCTGCAAACGATTAATGGGAATCGCTACCGCTTCAACGGGTGGGCCGATGGAAGCGCGTTAACAGATTCGTTCACCACTGGCGCAACAAATGGTGCTTATATAGCGAATTATGATCAGGTCACGAGTACACTACCATCGCCATGGCAGAGTGTTGACGTTGGAAGCCCGTTGATGGCGGGAACGGCCGACTATTCAGCCAGCAACCAGACCTTCTACGTCGACGGTGCTGGTGCCGATATCGCTGGAGCGAATGACCAGTTCCACTACGTCTATCAGACATTGAATGGTGATGGGACCATCATCGCCCGGGTACGTTACCAGACGGAATCGAGCACGTGGGCGAAGGCGGGAGTCATGATCAAGCAGTCCACCACCTCCGGATCATCCTACGTGGATGCGCTGGTCACACCAGATGTCAGTCCCAACACGCCAAATACAAATGGGGTTGGATGTACACCCGATGGCTGTGGCAGTCCGCTTCCGCCGGTCAACCCGACCTTTGGTTACGGTGTGCGCATGCAATACAATTTCACCGGCTCGAAGACGGCGACGAATCTCACCGGCTACCACTCCCCCAACAAATGGCTCAAGTTGCAGCGAACTGGCAATACCTTCACTTCCTGGGAATCAACAAATGGAAACACATGGACACAAATTGGTTTGACCAGCGTCACCATGAGTGGCAGCGCAACCATCGGGTTGTTTGTGACTTCGCATAATATCGGTCAGTACAGCAGCGTAGCTTTTGACAATGTTCAAGTCACGGTTCCAGCGACCAATCCAGTCCCGTCTCCCTGGGCCGATACTGATGTTGGTTCTCCAGCAATCGCTGGGTCTGCGAGTTATGGTAACAACGTGTTTAGTGTGAATGGAGCAGGCGCTGACATCTGGGGTACTAATGACCAGTTCAATTATGTCTACCAGCCTGTGACAGGCGACGGGAATGGAACTCTCATTGCGCGCGTCTCTTCGCAGACGAATACCAGCTCCAATGCGAAGGCCGGGATTATTTTCAAACAGTCGACCACGGCGGGTGATCCATACATCTTGATTGCTGTCGCTCCTGGAGGTGGCATTAAGGTCCAGTACAACTTTAATGGCTCCATCGGCGGCGGAACGTTCACATTCCCCAATGTCTGGATGAAGTTGACTAGAGTTGGAAGTAAGTTTAGTGCCTATGTGTCAAGCGATGGCGTGAACTGGACACTGATTATCGCGAAAACGCTGACCATGAATACCAACATCACTGCTGGGCTCTTTGTCTGTTCGCATAATGCGTCAGCCATCGGTACGGCAACCTTTGAGAACGTCAGCTTCATACCTGGACCATAGATGACTCAGTCCATGAGCATCAATTGAAGCCGATCAATGTACGCATCGAGGTGAGGTAAGTACCTATCCTCGATGCGTTGTAATGAAGTGTTGGCGATTGCCAATACAGCATAAATAGCTGCAATAACTTTACCTCTATAAGTGATTCTTAACCGTTTCTTAACCCGCTCTCAATTTGCGCTCTATGTGACAACAGTACAATCGTTTACGGAGACAGGCGAATTGCTTCCGAAAAAACTATGAAGCCCAAGGTTCTTTTTTGATGATGTTGTGAAGAAACGTTGATGAAGGTTACATATCTCATCAGTTTGAGAGTGTCGGGTGTTTGTAGTGTTCATTTGTACGCTTAGCTATTCGTCCAAGTTCGAGAGAACATGCATGTTATTGCTATACAGAGGGGGCTTGGTCGCGGTACGTCTCCGTGGAGTGCTCTGCAGTCACATGAATTCTGAGGAGTTTACAGCATGAATGCTTTTCATAAAATGAGGGTTCTATTCGTAGTAGGCATTATTGTCGTGATGGGTGCAAGCCTCTTATATGTGTTGCTCACAATGGGAAATATTTCAGCGTCACATCCTGTAACTAATCAAGCGCCTTCAACGAAGTTGAAGGCAACAGCAACGCCGAAGACAAATCTGACAGAGATAACAGAACATCATGTAAAGCCATGCAATTCGAAACAGCGCAAATTTCAGATGGGTGTTGCCTTCCCGGATTGGGGAACTACTGCCTATGGAGAGAGCGATACAAAGTGGCTCGCAGAATTACCCGCTATGCAGACTGGAACTGCTGCATGCTGGGTGGAGATACCGGTTCTTCTTCATCAGGATACGCTTACATCTACGTCGGTAGTACAAGGTGACCCTACTACTTCACTCTCCTCGTTTAGCTACGGGATACAATTTGCCAAGTCTTTGGGCTTGCATGTTTTTGTACCAATCCAACTTCAGTCGTCTGGGGATCAACCATGGTCGGCATTCGTTCACTTTTCGACCTATGCACAAGAGCAACAATGGTTCGATAGTTACTGGCAAACCGTTAAGCCCTATGCAGAGGCTGCACAACAGTATGGCATTGAGCAATTCGCCATTGGAACCGAATACAGGTGGTTGGAACAAAATGTGCCTGCCTCATTATGGAACAACTTGATCAAAAAGTTGAGCCAGGTGTTTCATGGCACGATTACCTATGATATGGATTGGACTTCGCTAGGGTACTCACCGCCCTCCTGGATGCGCAATCCCCTCTTGAAGATGATAGGAATTTCATCCTATGCCCCTATAGTAAATAATCCTGTGCGTGTGGATCCAGCATCGATGCGCGCCTTGTGGGCATTAAGGGCTCAGCGTGATCTTGACAATTTCTCAATTTCAGTAGGCAAACCTATTTTGCTCTCGGAAATTGGCTTTCCTAACTGCCAGGTAGCTCTTTACCAGCCCTGGAACTCCTCGTGTACTGCACCGCAAGACCAGCAGGAACAGGCAGGCGCAACCGATGCAGCCCTGGCGGACATTATTTCTGATCAACATATTCTTGGTACCTTCTTCTGGGGCTGGGACAATGCCAGAGACTTTAACCTGATAAATGTCCAGGCCGCTTCGGTCATTATGAAATATTACAAGTCATTGCAAGTCTAAAGTTGGGATAAAAGATATAAACATGCCAGAGTCTTCTGAAGAGAGAAAGTTAGAGATTTCTGAAAAAATCACGCATAAGTTTTCTAAAGTACGTATTACATCCTTGCATAATCTGGAAAAGGATGAGCAAGGAAATCATAAAGATGCTTCTATTACCATGAGAAATGTGAAGGATGTTTACGTCCAACAAGAACAGCTTGAGCATAGAGGGTACCATATAGTTGGTACTGAAGAAAAGGAATGGGAGTTACTAAATCCGCAAAATCTTGCTGGGAACACAGCGCATAATGGAAATGGAAATGGACATAGACATGATATAACCACTGAGCTTCACGAAGCTCACACACGAATCTTACCCAAACTTCGTGCCTCGCCTCTAGAGGATGTTCAATCAGCTGAACAGGCAGAACAGCATCAGCGGCATGTGGTAACTGGAGGAGATGGACGAACCGTCATTGACCCAGAACAGCCTGGCAAGCGGGAAAAATGGATAGAGCAGCAGCCAACGAGTAAGTTCCCTCTACGAGGTTTTCTTGATTCACAAGGGGCTGGCGAGCAGGGAAAGCGCAATGAATTCTCTGCAACTGTTGATCGAAAGGATTCGATTATTGCTGGCCAACAAGGGTTTGCAAAGCCGAAAGAACAATTTAAGGGCTCGTTTACTACAGAAGTTCAGAAAACAGGTACCTTTCACCCTAAACGCCCTGGGAAAGGAACGCCCCAGAATGGGCATCGGGCAACTCACCACTCTGCATCACTCAAAGCAACTCATGTAATGAGTACACCGGTAAACTCTTTTAACCAGGAACCACAAGCTTCCTTTCTTAATACAACGACAAAGCGACTGACGGCTGCGAACATTCCTCGTCGAACTAAATTACGACTTGCCAATAATATTCAACGTCTCCAGGATCAGGAGCGGGTGAAATTTTATGCTGCATGGCTTGAGAAGCAAGCCGAGCATAATCGACGGCATGATAACGCCAAAGAGATTGACGACTATATTCAGGAAGCGGCAAAGATCGTGAAAGTTGGTGAGCACGAAGTGGCCATTTTTGCTCCTTTTCGACCGAAACTGTCCGCCCTGCAAACATTCACATCCGGGCAAGTTATCGCTTTTGCTCTTATCGGGCTGCTCTGGATCGCCGGATTGCTGGTATTTCGGCTGGAATTTCTGGCGGCAGTGGTCGCGTTTATCACCATCTTGTATTTCGTGAGTTTGCTCATCAATTTCAGCCTGGCCACCCGGGCATTCAGGAATCCACCGGAAGAGCATATCAGTGACGAAATCGTCGCTGCCTTAAAAGATGCGGAGTGGCCCGAGTACACAATTCTCTGTCCTCTTTATAAGGAAGCGCAAGTGGTGCCACAATTCGTGAAGGCGATGATGTCATTGGACTACCCGGCGGAAAAACTGCAGATTCTTTTTCTTACCGAAGAGGATGATGCAGCCACGCGCAATGCTATCCGTAGCTTATCTCTTCCCCCACACTTCAAGATCATTGTTGTTCCAGATGGCAAACCGCGCACCAAGCCGCGAGCCTGTAATTATGGATTAATGCTGGCGAAGGGACAATACGTCGTCATCTATGATGCCGAAGATATGCCCGATCCCCTACAGTTGAAGAAATCAGTGCTCGCTTTCGCCAACCACGGAATTGATGTGGTTTGCGTACAGGCTAAGCTCAACTTTTACAATATTCGCCAGAATTTGCTTACCCGCTGGTTTACTGCTGAGTATTCCACCTGGTTTGATATGATTTTGCCGGGCCTACAACTAGCGAATTTTTCTCTCCCCCTTGGAGGCACGTCAAATCATTTTCGCACGGCGTCTCTTAGGGCTTTGGGCGGTTGGGATGCCTACAATGTGACCGAGGATTGCGACCTGGGCCTTAGGCTGAAGCGTTATCGCATGAATACAGTTATCCTCGACTCAACAACACTAGAGGAGGCCAACCCTCAGCTGAAGAACTGGTTACGCCAGCGCTCACGCTGGATCAAGGGATACATGCAGACGTATCTCGTGCATATGCGGCACCCTGTTGAAGACTTTCGAAGAGGGCGCCTTTACGATCTTTTCTCTTTTCAGTTCGTGATTGGCTGTGGGATGGCTTTTTTGTTCCTTAACCCTCTGATGTGGATTTTGCTGGGATCGTATCTAATTTTTGGTCAAGCGGTGGTAGACATCTACCACATGCTGTTTCCAGGTCCCATACTTTACCTGGGTGCGATCTGCCTGCTCTTCGGAAACTTATTCTATCTCTATCTCAACCTGGTTTCGTGTATGAAACGGAAACAGTACCACCTCTTACCTTGGATACTGTTTATACCAGGCTATTGGTTTCTCATGAGCATTGCCGCATTATACGCTCTCTTCGAGTTGATGGTTAAACCACATTACTGGCAAAAGACCGTACATGGGCTGCATCTGAAAGGCAACCAAACATCTGCTGTGCTTCCATCATATAGAGGAGAGCCTACGTCGTTTGCTGATCCAGACATACCGCTACCAGTGATACCCAGGAAAGTTGACCATGCTGGCATAATCCCATCGGTAACAATGTCTCTTATAGCGATTCGCACAACTATCCTGCCGGCAATCTCTCCAAGCCAAAAGCAGGCAGAAACGGTGGCAAGACGGTCGAGAGTGCGTGACCTCTGGCTTGTAGCAACAGTTATCTTAGCATGCATGATGAGCGTTATTAGTTGCTGGTACTATTTTCGTCAGCACGAAATACTGCTCTATCAAGATGCTCTCTCGCACATGAGAATTTCCCGAAGCGTTTTTGATAACATTACGCCGGGATTGGCGCAGTTAGGCTCGGTCTGGCTCCCATTGCCACATATGCTCATGTGGCCATTTATTTGGAACGACTATTTATGGCACAGTGGGCTTGCAGGTAGCTTTGTATCGATGCCGTGTTATATCATCGCCGTGATCTGTATTTTTCTCTCCGCGCGCAGATTGACGCAAAGCAGTACTGCGAGCTTCATAGGAACTCTAGTTTTTATCCTGAATCCAAATGTGCTGTATTTGCAATCCATTCCTCTAAGTGAGACTGTATGTATCGCAACCTCGGCTATGACCGCTTATTACTTCTTATGCTGGGTGCAGGATGGAAAGTTGCAACAAATGATTCTGGTAGCAATTTGCGCTTTTTTTGCAACACTTTCAAGGTATGATGGCTGGGCATTGTTTGTGGGTGTCTTCTTTTGCTTAGTCTTTGTTGGCTTGATGAAGCGCCAGGGCTGGCATCACATTCGAGCAAATCTGGTTGTTTTCGGCGTTCTCGGTAGTCTAGGAATAGTATTATGGTTCCTCTGGAATAAAGCCATATTTGGAGATCCCCTGTACTTTCAAAAAGGCTTATATTCGTCTCAGTCCCAGCAGTCTCAGGAACTTACAGTGGGACAACTGTTCACCTATCACAACCTCTGGCAATCCTTTCGCTTCTATACTATTGATTCCGTTCAAACAATAGGAGCCATACTCTTTGCGCTTGCTTTTGTCGGGATTGCCTGGTTTGTTCTCAAACATAAATTCACGCCTGTGACATTTGCTGCTTTACTCTTTGCAATACCCTTTCCTTTTTATATTCTGGCCCTTTATGGAGGACAGGCTATTATCTGGATACCTGGAGCCAACCCGCCGAATGCGCATATCTATATGTACAACGTGCGCTATGGTGCACAAATGGTGGTACCTGCCTCGCTCTTTGTAGCTCTTTTGATTGAAAGAATAGGCAGCATGGCCAAAGGCAGATTCAGTACAATCGGCCGGGTCGCTCTCCTGGGGGCGATTCTTGCACAGACTTTTCTGATTTTCTCACAGGGCATTATTACCTTGCAGGATGGTCAGTTTAACTACGCCTGCGGCCCACAAAAAACGGTTGTCACGTTTCTTGCTCAACACTACGACACCGGGAAAATCTTGCAAGACGTCTATGCCTCACAATTCGATGTATCAGACGCAGGAATAGATTTTCGAAACGTCATCTATGAAGGTTCAGGTCAGTACTGGATAAAGGCACTGCAGGATCCAACAAGCATAGTAGACTGGATTGTCATCAGACCTTCTGACCCGCTTGATCTCGTGTCCAAGCAACTCAAAACAGACCCGGCTTTCAACGCGACTTTTCATGCCCAGTATATTCAAGTCGCATCTCAGACGAATGGTATTTACCTCTACCATATTAATGGAAAGTCATCTTTGCCAACCCGACCTGTTCCGATTGCTTGGAATGCAGGCAACTATTCGTGCTCGATCTCATGAAGTGGAAAGGGGGAATCACTACAATATGTCAATAACCACGGAAATCGTAGCGTCAACCGCTTTGACAAAACGAAGCAAGGCGAAAATCGCTATGCAATTTCTGCGCTTCTGTACTGTTGGGGGACTTAACACCTGCGTGGACTTGTTAGTCTTCAACTTGCTCATCTGGATGTTTCCTACACAGGACAGCGGCCTTCTCGTCATCTTTAATTCTCTGGCATACTTGATCGGTGCGTTCAACAGCTTCTGCTGGAACAAGATTTGGACGTTTCGACAGCGTTCGGAGGCCTCTAACGATCAGATCGTCCGCTTCGCACTTGTCACCAGCCTGGGTATAATTTGCAACGATGCTTTTCTTTGGCTGGCATCGACCATATTCACGTCTCTCTCGCTCACAAGCATCCTGTGGGTCAATGTGGCTAAGATCATTGCTATTACAGGATCTGTAACTGTTTCATATGTAGGGATGCGTTTCGGAGTATTTACTAAAAAAGAGGAGGTGGATTTATCGCTCCCGTCCTCGAAGCCCAGACTGATAAGTGTCCCGCGCAGCTTATCAGTAATTTTGCCGGCCTACAATGAGGAAGAGCTCATCGCCTATACAGTTTCGCATGTGATGTCGGTACTTAGCTCCTGGATGCAGGATTTCGAAGTAATCGTTGTCAACGATGGAAGCAAAGACCGCACGGGACAGATTGTAGCGGCCATGGAAGCCTTAGATCGGCGCATACGCCTCATTAATCATCCAGTGAACAAAGGATATGGTGCTGCTCTGGTTACCGGTTTCGAGTCCGTGACCAAAGAACTCGCCTTTTTCATGGACTCTGATGGACAGTTTGACATCCGGGATTTGACCCGCTTCTTCCCTCTCATTGAAGAATACGGGGCTGTGCTGGGATATCGCATTGATCGCCAGGATACCTGGATGAGGAAACTTAATGCCTGGGGCTGGAAAAAATTAGTCGGATTTGTCTTCCGTGTGCATGTGCGCGACATCGATTGCGCCTTCAAACTTTTTCGAGCCGAGTTCTTTCGCAAGAACCGTTTAGAGACACGTGGTGCAATGATTAATGCTGAGATACTGTATAAACTTGCCCGCGCTGGTTATACCTATACCGAGGTAGGTGTTCAACATTTGCCTCGTCTGGCTGGGAAGGCTACAGGAGCCAAACCAGCAGTAATTCTACGTGCATTGCGAGAGTTGTTTATTTATTCTGAAAAGTGGCGCAAAGAAGAGCAACAAGCTTTGCATATCGATAAGGACCAGACTATGAAGTTACGCGTGAGCGCGAGCAGGAATAATTAATAAACCTGACGATGCTGAACAATCTCAGGAGGCTTTCAAATGATACCTATTATACCTCAACAAGCTGTATCACCACGAGAGATTGCTACCCGTTCCAGGCCAAAGTGGCGTAGTTTGAGGTTACTGGCTGTGCTGGTGCTTGTGGCGATTACGTTGTCGGGAGTTGTTGGAGGAGTAATGAATCGACTCAACCCCGTCCGAGCCGCATCAGGAGACTGGCCAACCTTTTTACATGATACTCAGCGTTCCGCAGCTGGTAACGACACGACCATTTCAACTAGCAATGCTGCGCAATTAGCCTTGAAATGGGCATTTAAGACGGGCGGCCCGATTGCAGCTTCTCCCTCTGTTGTAGGTGGTATAGTCTACGTTGGCTCCTGGGATGGCTACGAGTACGCTCTGAATGCGACAACTGGCGCACTAGTGTGGAAGACGTTCCTGGGGCAGACCACAGCCCCTTGCTACCCGCAATTAGCCGGCGTCTCTTCGGCGGCAGACGTGGAAAATGGTGTCGTCTATGTCGGTGGGGGAGATTCCAACTGGTATGCCTTGGATGCAAACACTGGAGCCGTCCTCTGGAGCGTGTTCGTAGGTGATAATACAAAGGGTTGGTACAACTGGGCAAGCCCGCTGATCTACAACGGCTATGCCTACATCGGCACGTCCAGCGTCGGTGATTGCCCTTTGGTACCTGGCCAATTACTGCAGGTGAGCCTTACAACGCATCAGGTTGTCAACAGCGTTTCTTTTGTCCCACAAGGGCAGGTCGGCGGAGGCATCTGGACTACGCCAAGCCTTGATACCTCCACCAATACGATTTTTGTCACAACCGGGACGCGCAATCAGGATACACAGACATTGTCAGAGGCGATTGTCGCTCTGGATGCCAGCACGCTCGCCATTAAGTCCACCTGGGCCGTCCCGAACTCGATGCAAACGGTCGATTCCGACTTTGGAAATACACCGCTCCTGTTCAATGATTCCCATGGAAATCCGTTGGTGACAGCCGTCAACAAGAACGGCTTTGATTATGCCTGGAATCGCAATAACCTGTCCGCCGGTCCAGTGTGGTCGCAAACGGTCACGCTTCCAGGTTCATGCCCACAGTGTGGAGACGGAAGTGTTTCGTCGGGAGCATTCGGGAATGGCATGCTGTTCCAGGCGGGCGGTAGCACGGTTATCAATGGCGTGGGATATAGGGGCGCGGTACGCGCGTTGAACCCGGACAACGGGAACATCCTGTGGCAGCACGGCGATACTGCCCCAGTTATCCCTGGCCTGGCCTTCTCGAACGGCCTGATTTTCGATGGAGCTGGTGCCACATTTGAGGTCCTTGATGCCTCTTCGGGTACGCGCCTCTACAGTTACACGACAGGAGGGTATCTCTATGCGGCGCCAAGTGTATCGAATGGACAGGTTTACACGGGCGGTACGGATGACAACGTCTATGCCTTTGGCCTGGCTACCCCCACAATCCCACCTCCTGATCCGAATTGTCCCGGAGGCTGGACCTGCCAGGATATCGGTAGCCCAACCCCCTCTGGAACGGAAAATGTTTCAGGTGCTAACTGGAGCGTTCAAGCTGGAGGCGCTGGCGTTGGTGGAGCGAGTGATCAGTTCCGCCTGATCTCACAGACTGCCAGCGGCGATAGCCAGGTCAGCGCCCAGGTCGCTTCTCAACAATTGACAAGCGGTTCGGCCCAGGCAGGCTTGATGGTTCGCCAGTCGAACGATCCCACGTCTCCCAATTATTCGGTTTTCCTGGAGCCGAATAACAAGCTAGTTGTGCAATATCGCACGGCCTTTGGCGGTACAACAACCTCTGTAACAAGGACGAATATAGCGCCGCCACTGTATCTTGAGATCCAGCGTGTCGGAGATCGATTCCAGGCAGCGACTTCAAATGACGGTGTGACATATGTGCTGGTATCGGGCACTAATGCTACGATACCTATGACCGCAGCTGTCTTGGAAGGGGTAGCCGCCGCTTCGGGTTCGCAGGGAACCTCTAATACCGTTTCCTACAACACAGTCAGTATTGGCTCGCCAACCACGCCCCCCAACCCCCCATCGTCTCCATCCCCCTGTCCGGCTAACTGGAGTTGCCAGGACATCGGAAATCCAGTCGTCGTCGGTGACCAATCTCTGAGTACTGGAACCTGGACCCTGAAAGGTGCTGGCCAATCCATCAACAACTATGGCGATCAGTTCCACTTCGTATGGCAATCGCTCGCCGCTGATGGGACGATCAGCGTGCATATCACCTCCCAGTCCAATACGAATGCCTCGGCTCAAGCAGGGGTGATGCTGCGTCAAAGCACTGACCCAATTTCTCCATACTACGCTGCATTTATCACCCCTGGCAACGGCATCGTTGTCCAATATCGTCTCATCCAGGGGCTGAAAACCAATGTGTTTTCTGGCACCTCCGGTTCAGTTCCAACTTACCTGATGGTGGCGCGTTCAGGAAGCAACTACTGCACCTATACTTCTAGCGATGGTGTGAACTGGTCGGTTATCATTGGCTCGTGTGCGACCGTTAATTTGAGCGGCTCGGTGTTGGCGGGACTGGCAGTTTCGTCTGATAACGGCAGCTCTTTGAGTACCGTTACCATGGATACTGTCACTATCAGCACGACTGCTCCTCCTCCGCCCAACATCTGTACCGGAGCCTGGAATTGCGCCGATGTCGGTTATCCTTCTCTGACAGGAAGTCAATACCTGATCGGCAGCACATGGACGGTGCAGGGTTCTGGAAGCGATATCTGGAGTACCTTCGACCAGTTCCGTTCTGTGTCGCAGCAGCTTTCTGCTGACGGCAGTGTGAGTGCGCATATCACCTCTCAGGCCAATACAGATCCCTGGGCGAAAGCGGGAGTGATGATGCGGCTGTCCACTGATCCCGGTTCTCCCTACTATGCCATCCTGGCAACGCCTGGCAATGGCATCGTGGTGCAGTACCGGACGACGCAGGGTGGCAATACCCAACAAAGCGCACAGATTACGACTGGCACAGTGCCGACCTACCTGATGGTCATGCGCTCAGGTAATACGTATAGTGCCTTCACCTCCAGCGATGGCAATACCTGGACACTGGTACCTGGATCGAGTACCACAATGAACAACATGAGCGGCTCGAACATGGCCGGCCTGGTGGTAACGTCGCACAATGGAGGGCTCATGGGATCTGCTACCTTCGACACTGTGAATGTCAGCACGTCTCTGGTTTGTCCCGCTGGCTGGACCTGCGCGGACATCGGAAGTCCGACTCCCACCGGAAGCCAGTCTGTTAGTAACGGCACCTGGACGATGCAGGCTGGGGGTGCTGACATTTATGGCACCGCGGATCAATTCCACTATGTGTGGCAGCAGTTCATAGGCGATGGCAGCGTGAGCGCGCAGGTGCTCTCACAGACCAATACTAGCTCGAATGCCAAAGCCGGGGTCATGCTGCGGCTCACCAGCGATGCAGGCTCACCTTTCTATGATGCCGTTGTGACCCCTGGCCGTGGGGTATTTGTCCAGTACCGCAAGAGTCAGGGAGCCAGTGCGCAAACAAGCGTCAATCTGTCCACGCTGACGATCCCAATTTACCTGATGGTGGCGCGTGCTGGCACCACGTTCTCCGCTTATACCTCAAGTGATGGCAACACCTGGACGCTGGTACCTGGTTCGAGCGTCACCCTGGCGAATCTGACCGGGACACTGCTGGCAGGCATCGCTGCTACCTCGCACAATACCACTAAGCTGAGTGCGGTAGTGTTCAACACGGTAACGTTCAGCACCTGTCCCTTGACCTGGAGCTGCGCAGATATCGGTAATCCCATTCCTGCAGGCGGCCAGTCAGAAAGTAATGGCACCTGGACGATCACAGCCGGCGGCAACGACATCTGGGGTACCCCGGATACCTTCCACTACGTGTGGCAGCAGCTTTCGGGCGACGGAGTGGTCGATGCGAAAGTAGCCTCGCAGTCCAATAGTAACTCGTGGGCCAAGGCGGGGGTGATGCTACGGCAAACGAGCGATCCAGCTTCGATGTACTACGCGGCATTCGTGACGCCGGGCAATGGCATCGTGGTGCAGTATCGCAGCACGCAAGGCGGTACCACCTCGCAGGTGAAGGTTAGCGGAACAGTGCCGGTCTATCTGCTGGTGCAGCGCTCGGGCAGTACCTACTCCGCCTACACCTCATCCGATGGCACCACCTGGACGCTGGTGCCTGGTTCGAGCATCACAATCAATATGACAGGGCCTGTACTGGCAGGACTGGCAGCGACCTCACACAACTCGAACACGCTGGGGACCATTGTCTTCAACAGCGTGAATGTGAGTACCGGTAGCTTGCCGGTGAGTTGCCCCACGAACTGGAATTGCGCTGACATCGGCAGCCCGGCGCTGGCCGGCAGTCAGTCGGTCAACGGAGGAACCTGGACGATCCAGGCTGGGGGTACCGACATCTTCGGCACATCGGACCAGTTCCACTATGTTTGGCAGACGCTGGCAGGCGATGGCAGCGTGAGTGCGCAGATCCTCTCACAGACCAATACTAGCTCGAACGCCAAAGCGGGAGTCATGATCCGGCAGGATAGTACCGCTAGTTCAGCCTACTACTTTGCCGCGGTGACACCAGGTAATGGCATCTTCGTGCAGTATCGCAAAGCCGCCGGAGCGAGCGCTCAGACACTGGTCAAGTTGAGCGGCACCGTGCCGCTCTACCTGGCGGTGGCGCGTATTGGGAGCACTTATACCGCCTACACCTCGTCTGATGGTGTGAACTGGACAGCAGTACCAGGTTCAAGTGTGACGATCAGTATGACGGGATCGACACTGGCGGGTCTGGCTGCCACTTCACATAACGCGAATTTGCTCTGCACAGTCACCCTTAATTCGGTGTACGTCGGTACGACTATACCCTAGCAGTAAAGTGAAGGTGATTAATCCCGGCAGCTGAATCAAATCGAGCTCAGGAGGTTTACAGATGGGACTTATCAAACAGCGGAACATTGAGCAGACACCATTCACGCGCACTCACAGGCCGAAGTGGCGCAGCATGAGGCTGCTGGCCATGATGATGCTCATAGCGATTACGTTGTTGGGAGTCGTGGGAGGGGCGGTGAATCGACCCATCCCAGCCAGAGCCGCATCGGGAGATTGGCCGACGTATTTGCATGATCTGCAACGCACCGCGAGCGGTAGCGACACTATCCTGTCAGCTGCAAACGCTGGCCAGTTAGCGCTCAAATGGACCTTCGCAACAGGTGGCCCGATAGCTTCTTCGCCGGCTGTGGTAGGTGGGACTGTTTATGTTGGCTCCTGGGATGGCTATGAGTATGCGCTGAATGCGACAACGGGTGCACTAGTGTGGAAGACCTTCGTGGGGCAGACTACTGCCCCTTGCTATCCTCAGTTGGCAGGGGTATCATCCGGGGCAGATGTGGTGAATGGAGTAGTCTATGTTGGGGGTGGCGATTCTAACTGGTATGCCCTTGACGCGACCAGCGGCGCTATTCTTTGGAAAGTGTTCGTAGGGGATAATACCAAAGGATGGTACAACTGGTCCAGCCCGCTGATCTACAATGGCTATGCCTACATCGGCACAGCCAGCGTTGGTGATTGCCCCTTAATACCGGGTCAGTTGCTGCAAGTGAATTTGAGCACTCATCAGATCGTGCATACTGCTACTTTTGTCCCGAAAGGACAGGTTGGCGGAGGCGTCTGGACTTCGCCGAGCCTTGATACCTCCACTAACACGATTTTTGTCACGACCGGGACGCGCAACCAGCCATCGCAGATGCTTTCTGAGGCTGTGGTTGCCCTGGATGCCAACACACTCGCTATCAAGTCCTCCTGGGCGCTTCCTGCTTCAGCAGAAACGGTCGATTCCGATTTTGGTTCCACACCTATACTATTAAACGATGCGGCATCGAATCCTCTGCTAGCGGCGATCAACAAGAATGGCAATGCGTATGCGTTTAACCGCAACAATCTGGCTGCGGGACCGGTATGGACGACGCCAATCGCCATCTCTGGCACATGCCCGCAGTGTGGTGATGGAAGTGTCTCGTCTGGTGCATTTGGCAACGGCACTCTGTTCCTGGCAGGGGGCAACATGGTCATCAATGGACAAGGGTACAAGGGATCAGTCAACGCGCTGGATCCTACTACCGGCAAGTATCGATGGCAACACGGTGCACCTGGGCCTGTCATTCCTGCCCTCGCCTACTCAAATGGCCTCATCATTGATGGCGCAGGCGCCACCATGGAAGTCCTCGATGCATCGAGTGGCACCCGTCTATATAGCTATACCACAGGAGGGTATCTCTACGCCCCTCCAAGCGTCGCCAATGGGCAGATCTATACGGGGGGAACGGATAATCGTGTCTATGCCTTTGGCCTGACTAATCCTATTACACCACCACCCGATCCCAATTGTCCTGGTGGTTGGACCTGTCAGGATATCGGCAACCCTAACCCAGCTGGAACAGAGACAGCATCAGGCACCACCTGGAATGTGATGGCTGGCGGAGCAGGTGTGAAAGGGACGTCAGATCAGTTTCGGCTGATCTCCCAGGTAGTCAAAGGGGATAGCCAGATCAGCGCACAGGTGCTTTCACAGACTGCGACATCAGGTTCGGCACAAGCCGGGTTGATGGTTCGTCAGTCGAATGATCCGCTGTCACCTTATTATGCAGTATTCCTAAAGCCTGGTCACACACCGGTAGCTCAATATCGGTTAGCCTTTGGTGGAGCGACCACCACGGTGACGCAGGCAAATGCAGCCTCACCGCCATTGTACCTGGAGATTCAACGTGTGGGTGATCAATTCCAGGCTGCGACCTCGAGCGATGGTGTGATGTATACGTTAGTCCCAGGCTCTACGGTGAAGGTACCAATGCCAGTGGCTGTGATGGCAGGGGTCGCTCTTTCATCGGGTGCACAGGGCACGCAGAACTCCGTGGTCTACAACGCTGCTACGATCCAGGCACCCGGTACTCTCCCGAATCCTCCCGCTTCACCTACACCTTGCCCCAACGGCTGGAGTTGCAGCGATATCGGAAACCCGATCACAATTGGGGATCAGTCACTGAGTGCAGGCACCTGGACACTGAAAGGCGCAGGCAAAGACATTTCTTCCAATTTCGACCAGTTCCATTTCGTATGGAAGTCGCTCTCGGCTGATAGTAGTGTGAGTGCGCGTGTTGTAACGCAGACAAATACCAATGCTTCGGCGAAAGCAGGGGTGATGTTGCGACAGGGTACTGGTGGAGACTCAGCCTATTATGCAGCTTTCGTAACACCAGGAAATGGTGTAGTTGTGCAGTATCGGCCGACACAGGGATTAGGAACCCAGGTCATCGCAGCATCTCTCAGTACCGTGCCGACCTACTTGAGAGTTGCGCGGTCTGGCAGTACCTATTGCACGTATGTTTCGAGCGATGGAGTTAACTGGTCCTCTGTGATTGGTGCGTGTCTTACATTGAATCTGAGCAGTACAATTCTAGCTGGGCTTGCCGTTTCATCCCATAATACTGGAACTTTGAGCATTGTAACCCTCGACAACGTCAATATAAGCGCTACTGCTCCGACCCCACCCACAACCTGTCCTGCTGGATGGAGTTGTAATGATATTGGATATCCTGTCCCGGCTGGAAGCCAGTATCAAAGCGCGGGCGTCTGGAATATTCTAGCGGGGGGCAACGACATTTGGGGTACCTCGGACCAATTCCGCTTTGTTGCGCAGCAGCTTTACGCTGATGGGAGTGTGAGTGCGCACATCACAGCTCAGACGAACAGCAGTACCTGGGCCAAAGCCGGTGTGATGATACGCCAGAGTACGAATGCAGGATCGGCGTACTTTGCTGCCTTCATAACGCCAGGTAACGGTATTGTCGTTCAGTATCGCGCAACTCAGGGAGCTTATGCCCAGCAGAGATCAGCGGTTTCCGGTACAACACCAACATATTTAAAG
>WNFW01001786.1_pt1 | contig 21623 bp, 21 predicted proteins | sample 5400131 | NCBI WGS metagenome assembly WNFW01 (sample SAMN13153362, study PRJNA577476) | soil metagenome | isolation source: 20 cm soil or saprolite under grassland replicate 1 | place: USA:California | collected 2016-06-15 | reverse complement strand
TTGGCAGTCTGAAAAGGAACGAGTTTGAGGACGAGTTCGTCTACCAGAACAGCTACCGGCTCAACCTCCAATACTACTCGTCACTCGGAGAGAAGAAAGCGTTCGTTGTCTCCCACGGCAAGAACTTGATCGTTCTCAAGCTGGTCGGCTATGGAGATGATGTTGTAAAGTATTACAGGCTGGAAGATTTCAAGGCTCACGTCTGGATTGGCCACCACCGCTATCCGACGAAGGGCCGGGTCTGGCATCCTGGCGGTGCACACCCGTTTGTCGGATTGAACGAGGCGCTTGTGCACAATGGTGATTTTGCGAATTATCATTCGATAATGGAGTATCTGGCGCAGCGAAACATCCATCCACTCTTCTTGACGGATACTGAAGTGTCTGTCCTACTGTTCGATCTGATCAGCCGCGTCTACAAGTATCCGTTGGAATATTTGATCGAGGCGCTGGCGCCGACGACCGAGCGCGACTACGAGATGCTTCCGGAGGAGAAGAAAAAGATCTATCGACTAATTCAGACCTCTCACATCCACGGGTCCCCAGACGGTCCATGGTTCTTCATCGTCGCCCGGAATGACATGGAGAAGAATGCCTGGCAGTTGCTAGGGATTACCGACACGTCGATGCTTCGACCGCAAGTCTTCGCATTGCAAGAGGGTCCGATCAAGATTGGAATCATCGCATCTGAGAGACAGGCGATCAACGCTGTACTGGGACGATTACAAGAGGATGGTAAGACTCCGAGCAGGTTTGCTGACTCCTACTGGAACGCCCGTGGAGGGAGCCACACAGATGGCGGAGCATTCCTCTTCAGCGTAAGAGATGGAGAGGATGGAAAGGAACTGGAATGTGCCGACAAATTTGAAAGGGAAATTACTATTCCTGAACAGGAGTGGCTACACGGACCCCGAACGGATCTCGCTCTAAACGTCAGCGTTGCACTGCAACTACCAAAGAAGGGTCCAAAGGCTCAGGACCCGCTGGGATTCTACGAGTACGTTCGTCCCGCGTTGAGGGACGCTGGCTTCCAGTATGCCGGAGAGATTCTTGAGGAGTTGAAGAAACTCGCGCTGAAAGGACAAGAGTCGAGAAGGTTCGCAATACAAACCGTCTCACTGTTATTCGACAGGATCTACGATACTGGCTACAAGAAGCGTAGCTCACTGTTGCAGTTGCATCACGAAGCTTTGAATGAGATCTTCTCCTCTGTCCCATTGTCAAACTACGACCTCTACACTCGGCTGGAGTGGAAGAACAGGTCCAGACTCGCCCATCCAGGACTGGACTCACAGGTGCTGGTGGTTGATGCTCTGGAATTTCCAGTTGAAGGAGACGAGAGTGCGGCAAGGTTTGTGGTCGACGCGCACGACCAGGGCTGGAAGAACATCTTGTTGTACAACTTGCGAGGCCATAGGTTCATCGGAAGCGGGCTGGGTCCGCGAACGAATGGATTGAAGATTGATTGTTACGGCGATGTAGGCGATTATGTCGCTTCGGGCATTGACGGCTGTGAGATAACGGTCCATGGTGCTGCTCAAGATCAAGCCGCTCAGATTCTAAAGTACGGTAAGCTCGTGGTTCATGGCGACGTGGGTCAGGCCTTCATGTACGCAGCAAAGGGAGGCGACGTGTACGTGCTGGGTAACGCAGCGGGACGACCACTCATTAACGCGGTAGGGAGGCCGAGAGTTGTGATAAACGGGACCTGTCTAGACTATCTGGCAGAATCTTTCATGGCAGGTGATCCGTACAATGGAGGTGGGTTCGTGATCGCTAACGGCTTGAAACCTTCCTTTGACGGGAGGTTCGTAGAGCAGGAATATCCCTATCCGGGAGGCAACTTGTTCTCACTCGCCTCTGGTGGAGCCATATTCATCCGGGACCCCCACAGGAAGGTTTCGAGCGACCAACTCAACGGTGGACGATTAGCAGATTTCAATCGGAAAGATTGGGAACTGATTCTACCATACTTGGAAGAGAACGAGAGGCTATTTGGAATATCGGTCATCAAGGATTTGTTGACTGTCGATAAGAAACCTCTTGAGCCCCACCAAATCTATCGTAAGATAGAACCAACATCGTTGCAAGAACTTGCCTAGTCACGCGTCCAGGACTTTGCATCTTTCTCCTAAGCGTGATGAACTACATTAACATCGTCGATGAATCGTGACTACAAATGGTCCGACTACTTCTTCGCTCTCCATCCCAAGAAGCCGATGATCCATACAACAAACAGTCCCAGTGCCCAGAATCCGTAAATTGCCAGCAGATAGATGAGCGTAAAGAAAGTTATCCATGTTACGATGATGGCCACCACTCCGAAAGCTTTGTGATGACTCCAATAACCACGCTTGAGACTCTTTGCAACGAAGAAAGTTTGCAGAATTGGTAAAGCAAATCCGACAGTAAAAAGCGTCAGGAGGGCAAGCCCAATGAACGGAGCGCTCGAAACCTCTTGGTCTTGATAAGTGACGCGTCCTGTCCTTGGGTCTATTCTCGAAATTCTCGAAGGTTCCGGACTCTGATTGGTTGTGTTGTAAAATGGTAGTCGTACTGCGGTCCGAGAGATCATTGTAGACCGGAGCAGGCTTGGGCTGCTCGAAATTCGTTTGAAATCCGCGATAGGAACAGACTGTGAATCTCGCTCCCGGAAGCTGTTTGATCTTGTTTCCGCATTGAGCACACTTCAAGAGTTCGGACATTTTCGCGCGTCAGCGGTAAATCAGTTCGTACTCTTAAGAGTAGAGTAACCGAAGACAGTATCCCACGATATCTGCCGATTTCGGACGATTGGACATATCTATGGCGTAGCCGAGCTTCGTTATCGACGATTCAACGGTGGACGATTGGTTAGCTCAACCCCGAAAGACTGGGAGCTGTATTCGGCCATATTCTGGTGGATCTCCGGCCCGACCTTGAGACCCTAGCGATTGGAGAACAGATCGAGGATCTGAAGCGCTCGGACGCAAGGTGGAGGGAGAATATTCTCGAATACATGCAAGCCGGCAAGGTCCTGCCCGTGAACGTGCAGGAGTGGGCTCGCAAAGTGGAATCGTCTGCCTAGTTCTTCGGGTCCTGCCTGAACAGAAAGGAAGTAGGATCACTATGATTTCAAAATGGGAGGTAGTTCTCTCCCAGATCTCAGCATACGAGTTGGTCTCATTCTGTCCAGTTTGGTTTTCATAACTATCCCATGCCACAACCGTTCGTGCACAACGACATCACAATACGGCAGCGCTATCGACAGGCCCATGAAGTCGTTGAGATCGTGTGGATCCACTTCCCTCCTGTTCAGTTCATCTCGGTGATATCCTAGCTCGACGACATTGTAAGCGGTGGGCGTCAACTGGAAAAATCGGATTATTTGATCTTCGTCTCCGAGAAACTTCTCGGCAAACCAGTTGGGGTCGACACTAGCGGAGAGCAGGAATTCAATGACTTTGGGGTTGACTTCAGAGATAAGGTACTGCGCAAGGGTCGCCCTGTGCCGAAGGCCTTCATTGGTTATCTTGCCTGACATGTCCTTGCGGATCTCCTCGATTCTTTGGGCAGCCTCTTCAGCTCCCTTGGTCATGTTCTTGATGGTCGCCTGACTGAGTCCATCTTTCATTACCATAAGAAGAGTCTCGGGGCTCTCGATTCTTTCCAAGTTTTTCTTTCTCAATTCATCAGGCAGAGGAACCTTTGACACCAACTCGGGCTTGGCACCCATAAGTTGGGAGAGACCTTTCTTGACAGCAAACTTTTGCAGATCGTACCCTGACGCGCCAATAGTTCTCAGACAGGCATCTTCGAGTTCGGTCTTGAGGATAACTGGTGCTGGAAGAATTGCCCAGCCCTTAGAGACTCTGACCATGTATTCTGCGAGGTGCTCTCGCTTGGCTCTTTCTTGTTGCTTAAGCGTCTCGTCGAAGTGGATGATCGAGAGTGGGAAGATTATCCCTTCTGAAGCGGCTGCTTCGACCACAAGGTTCGCAACATCCTTCAGGTCTGGCTTCACATCATTGAATCCTTCAGCAAGATCGATCCAATCTTTCTGGTCGAGGTAAACGATCAACCGCGCAGGCTCCTGAAGCTGCTCCTGGGCTAGGAGTCTTGTGCTACTCCTTTGCTCTCAAACGAGAATGGAACCGACAATCCTTTCGTCAGAATCTGTTGCGGGTCTGGGAGAAGTTCTCCCAGCTCCATCTCCTTGTAAAGAGTCGCTGCCTTTTGAAATACTGTCGCCGCGTCGACTCGTTGATACTGGTCGCCTCTCAAAAGGACGAGAGGCTCAATGCCCTGTCGCTTGGGGATCAATAGCAATGCGTCGCCGCGTGACATTCTTTCTGCCTTGGTGAGGAGGAGTGCCTTCCCGACCTTGGGCCCTATTCTGAAAACAACCAGTGGCATAACCGGACTGACAATCCGTTTGAATGATCGCAGCTTGCGCATCATTGCGATCATCCGGGTCATGTCGATGCTGCCGACAGCTCTCACTCTGTTGCCTATTTTATCTTCGGTTACGTTGAATTGGGCAATGCCCAACAGAGCCAGTGGCCTGAAAAGGACCCATTCAGCCAGTGAAAATAGACCCATCGATACTCGCAGGACAGCGTAGACGCGCCATCCCGAGACGCAAAGATAATCGGGTCCCAGTTCTCTTACGGTTGAGGCTTCCAATGGACTCGACTGTGCCTTGAGCCAACTTACAGCATCACTGACAAGGTGGTTGGGATCCCGCGACCACTGTTTCCATTTCTTCCCCATCGATTCCTTGGTAAGGTGGATGTTGTAGACCTCATCAACTTCCCTGTCAAAGATCACGGAGACGTGACGAGCTACACCGTCAGGACACTTGGTCGGTGCGACAAATAGGGCTGACTCTGTGCCCCGAGGCCTACCTCCCTGGATATCGTAGCCTATCTGTCCAATCCGGACTTTCGCTTCGAACTTGTCCTTTTTAGACATCCTTCGAAGGGAGTAGTCGTTCGCTAAAAAGGCCTATGAGTCCTCGTTGTAACTTAAGGAGCTCTGACAAAGAGTCCATTCACTCTCGAATGTCTTGAAGGTTAAGAATTGTTCAGGGACCCGTCGCGATCGTGGCCTAGACCAAGGTTCCTGCACACTGTTCTCCGATCAGAAAGTAAAGAGAAAAAAGTCGGATGCCAGCATCGCTGAGTAGCCTTAGTGGGTTGTGCAAGATGAGTGAAAAGGAAGGCGACTACTCGTCCACCGAGCGCTACGCAGAAGTCGAGGATTGGATAGAAATGCTCAGATGGCTCAGAGAAAAGACCCATCAGGGGAGTTCTGTCTCCAGACTACGAATGGAGGGCGGGCTTCTAATCGTACAGGACGACAAGATCGTTTTCGATTTCAAAGATGGCCGTCATAGGACCATCTACGCTGACCGGAAGAGGGGGATTCTCGGCACTCACTTGACCAGGGAAGGATCGCGAAACATCCACGAGGATGTTGTCGAGTTAGACGTTAGCAGGCTCCGAAAGGAAGACGATGATAACATGCACCGGTTGTCGTGGCGCAAAATCCAAGTCGGAGACGACCACTTCGCCGATCTTCTGATCGAGGTCGCCAAGGAACAATTCGAGTCCCTGGACCTCTATCATGTCCACGGAAAGGAAGCCGTGATCAACAGCGAAGCGGCAAGAAAACTGGAGGCCAACATGGAACGACTGACAATAGAGGAGTTCAACAAACGTAACGTGACCCTAGGACCGGTCTTCAACCGAAACTGGGGGATCGTGTTCAGACAGGACTCCCCAGCTGGGCTTCTGTTCTGGGACCCAAAGGGTCTCTTCTACCTGGACTTTGAGCTCTACAGCAAATTGAAACAGGCGCAAATGAAGTCGGTCCCGATACTTCGTCGACCAGGACGGGAGACCGAAGGGTCTCTAACGGCGACTCCATTCTCTTGACTGCTCCTGTCCAAAGACGAGAGTACGCGTCTGTTGCCAAGTGGTCCGGCATCTCCTTCTTTCTTGTGGCCCTTCTGCTTGCTGTTTTGGGAGTCTTCGTCGCAGGACTGTTCGGTTTTTTCATCGGACTTGTTTTCTTTCCAATCCTACTTCTCGGTTTTCCCCTAGCATGTTGGCGTTCAATTCTGGTCATAGCGCCTGACCGAGTTTTCCGGCATTTGATCTTGGAGAGACCACATGAAGACCTTCTTAGACGGTTTCGCATCCCATTGTCCGGCCAATCGAGCTACTTTCTCGGCTCCCCTGGTCTCCCTCCTAGTCTAGTTTGGAGGTTGCTGCAAACGATCTCGGTGGTCTTTCTTCTAGCCTCGATCGGAACGCCGGCCTTGTCCCCAACCCGGAACGCGTTCGCAGAGGAGTCATGGTTCTTCAGCCTCGCTCTCATCGCGCTGTCGTTCGTAATGCCGATCATCTCTCTGCTCTGGGTTTACGAGGACTCGGGAGTCAGGCGGTACGACAAGGAAGCCGGTACGGTTTCCAAATTAGGGACTTGGGTCCAGCGATTTACTTTCGGAACTGGAGTCGTCACATGGTTTGTGAAGTTCACTCTGTCCGTGCAAGGCGGAACCGTCGAGCAGACCGCGCTAGCCACTGTATTGTTTACCGTGTTGGTCCCACCCTGCCTCGTGGTTACAGTCGTGTTCCACAGAAACCTCCAGCCGATGTTTGTCAATCGGTTTCTAGGCTCTAGGTCGTCCAGGGTCCTGGACCGTCGAAACATCGAGCTAGTCCCCGACACAAATTCGAATGATCGGACAGACCCTGCCGAGCTGTGAGCCACCTGCTTCCCGGGGAATTACTTAACACAGAAGAGGCCAACTCTTGTGCGGGAAGACGGTGGGGAACGAGAAGAGTAGCTCAAACCTTGTTCTGAGTGCTGATGGAGAGTCGGAGCAGGCCATCAGTGTCCGCATCATCAATGAGACTCTACGCCAGATCCATGAGTTGCTGATCGAGGAGAAGAGAATTGCTAGGGGAGTATTCTGATGGAGCCATCGATGACTTGGATGGTCGAAGAACGCTGAGGACAGGTTTTTCCAGTTTTCAAGAGTCGGAGAAAGAACCGTAATACATGACATTCAAGCCAGCTACTCGTTAACTGTCATCCTGCTGTCTAGGGCAGTTTCCTCGCAAGGCACTCGACTTTCCCTCTGCTCATCTTCGTTGAGTAAGCCAGCAGTTTCGTTCTCGTGTCTGAGCGATAACCGAACGATGAGTCAACTCCAAGGATGTCGGGTCAGCGGAGCGAGTGGCGCGAACGACTACACGCCAACCCATCGCGAATGGAACAGGAACTAGCAATCAAACTACAAGAAGGAGGAATAACATACTTGAACCGGACCATCGCTTTGCGCCTACTCTCTTGTCTGGTCCCGAGTGGTGGAGAGTCCTGGGGACCCTTTCGCTAGCTTAGGCTTGGCGGTGCTGGGTTCGGCCCATGTTGTGTCTGGGCTCAGCTGTTGAGGTCGTGTGACGTCTGATGTTGTTGGTTCTGGTTGGACCCAGGTGACGTTCTTGCGAACTGTTGGGTTGGTGGTCCGGGTCTTGCGTCGTTGACTCCGTTGTCTGGTGGTGGTAGTGTGCCTTCTCGGGTCTTGTTCTTTGTCATTCTCTCACGTCGGCACGGTTTCTCTTGATGACAATCTTTCGCCGCTCATCACGCAACGGAAACCGGTAATTCCCCAACTGCCCCGCCAAGTCTTCAAAATCTGGAGAAACGATTCTGCGTGTTCAACATGTGGGGTCGGCGCCCTCGAGTCACACGCCCGTCTATTCAGACCGTGTTGGGAAGAAGGCTCTCAACTCATCAGGTACGACGAATATCAAGATATTCATTCGACTTGTTCTAGCCATACTCAAGGGCAAGCTTGGCAACTTGGCTAGGGTTCAACGGTCCCCATTCTAGGTAGGCCTCTACAACGGACGCGTCGATATCAGTAGACTGGTTCCGAGCAATAGTAGACAAAGCATTTTCCGTTTCAATCAGTCCGACACAATAGGCCAATAGTCGCAACCAATGCGGCCCGTCCGCTTCGATGTAATGTAGCAACTTTGCTTTCTCTGATGAAGGCAGAGGAGAAAACATCTCTATCAGGTATCCTCGAGCGTTTTCCTTGCTATGGGTTATCTGTCTAAGCTGCTCCAGCACGGTTCCAAATCTCCTCGCTCTCTGGAAGTATACGGCAACTTCCGCCAAGGGAAAAGTGTCTTTGATCCCGAGTATGCTGGACTCTGCAAAGAAGGCCCATCCTTCGAGGCCAACCATCGACCGAGTTATCTCGTACAGGCGCGATAGAGGTGAGCTATGTCCTCGCCTGTAATGTTCATCGTGCCCAGGGCACAATTCATGTGCTAGAGTCAAAGCAAGGTTCGCTCGCAATAGTGGAGATGAAGCATCTTGAAGATTCAACGGGTTGATCAAAAGGGTCCCAGAACCGTTAGGCGAGTTTCCAAGCGCCGTCGGCGGAAGGTAGAGCGATTCGCTCACCACCGCTTCTAAGAAACTGGGCCGCCCCACTAGGCTGGGTTTAGGCCCGACGGATTTCAGGAATCGGCCTCGTGCGTATGCGCGAATGAAGTCATCCATCCTATCCAACCATTCGGCGGGTTGCGATGCTCGGCCTTCCAGCGTGTCGCTAGATAGATCCGAATCAGAACTCTCCTTAAGCGCGTGTTCGAGATGGGAAATTTCCCGAAGAAGTCGTTTGCTTATGACTCTCTCTAAAGCGGTTAGAGAGAGTGATACACCTAGAATCGAGTGCATGAAGGAGACAGGGTCAAGTCTTACAGGATTGGATGAGGTTTGGAAAGCACTTCCTTGCCATCTTTCTAGTAGCTCCAGGATACGTTGACAGGTCTTGTTCGAAGCATAGTCAGATTGTACTAGCTGTAATCGTAGCTTCGAAACAACGGATCGATCTCTCTCAGTGAAAGTCAAGGTCCCGGCCTTGAGGCGCTGTTCTCCGATCTTGAGCCAATCTACGCACCCCTCGATTCTCTGGTCTAAGATTCCGCTGTCGATGCGCCGGTGCTTTTCTACACTCGGTCCTACAAATAATGGCAGTAGGGCTAGACAACAAAGCTGAGTGTACGCCGACGCTCGTGAAGTGTATGGCCTCTGCTTAACGTGGATGAGTATCTGTTGGTCGAGAAACCGTCTGAGCTCGCCTAATGCTACCTCGTCCACTCGGGAGTGACATGCGCTATGAGCTGCGGAAACGGCAATGCTAAGATCATGAAGCGTCTTTTCCCAACGCGCGAGTCCGGCATCGGATAGGTCTTCACTAGAACCCGAGCGCCATGGTCCCCAGATCGAGTATGATGTTGGCTGGAGCGAGCTGTAACTCTCAAGTAGTCTGTCTTCGACCTCTTGAACTTCCGGCTCTAAAACAGGAGTCGGCATTGCATCTCGCTCGCTATCATAAATCTACGGTCATTGTGATGGTACTATCGCACGTACGGAGAGAAGCTTCGCCTCAGTCTCATTCATTGCTCGATTCGCGAGATATCGACCGGCTACTGCTCTGGCGATGAAATATGTTGCATAACCTGCGTAAACCCCGGCCAGCCCCAAACCTAACACGATTCCGAAGAGCCAGCTGGTGGGAAGCTCAACAAACCATGTTGCTCCTAGATTGCTGTACATGACCCACTTGGTTCTGCCAACCGCTCGAAGCCCGGCGACATAAGCTACCGTCGGAGCCATCAATGGAGTTGAGATGGCGACTACAATCAATGCTGGAATCGCCGCGGATATTACGGGTTGCGAGCTCGTAAAGAACCGCGCAATCTGACCAGATAGGACAGCCAAACAGACAGCTGACGAAGCCAGTATCCATACGAGAAAGTTTCTGCCCTCTCTCAAATGATTCATCATTCCTGCGAAATCCTTCTTGCCATAGTTGCGACCAATGAGGATCTGAATTCCGACTCCGAAGGATGTAGCAATTGTAAACAGAATTATCAGAAATTGATACGATATTCGACTGCCAGCCAGCGATGCGGTCCCTAGGACACCGACAACTATTGCGAATACAAACCCGCCTGAATAGTCTAGGACAGAGTTTATGATCTCTGGCCCACTCAGCCTTAGAAGTTCTCTGATTTCATTCCATTGAAGTATTACAGGGCGCAACGGAATTGGACGCAATTTGACGAATAGAGTAGCTAGGAGCAGCATTCCCGATAAACTGGCGAGTGTGTCACCCAGCCCGGCCCCCGCGATACCCATGGCCGGTATGGTAGCGATTCCAAAAATCAGAGCGTAATTTAGCGGAATGTTCAGTATGTTGGAGAGCAGACTGGAATAAAGGCCCCATTTTGTCTGAAGCTTCGTGTCGAACGTTCTTTGGATTAAGAATCCTGTGGATGCAAGGACCAGCGAGGGGCTTCTGTAGCGAAGGTACTGAATCGCCCCGTTCACGACGGTGGGATCTCCTGAGATTAGACTGGCAATTGGAGCTGAGAACCACGATATTGCAACGCTTGCTCCGCCGAGTAGCAGCAGTATTGCTCCGGAATTAACGAATGAAAGTCTAACGTGATCTTTGTCCCCCGCACCGAATTGTCTAGCCGCAATTATTTGATGTCCCATAACCGCCGCGAATAGTCCTTGAAGCAAAATGCTGTAGATCGGGATCGCAGTCGCGATCGAAGCAAGCGATGATTCTCCGAGCCTTCCAAGATAGAAAGTGTTGGTGATTCCCAGAACAAGTTGTGAGAGTGATGCTCCCAGAATAGGCCAGGCTAGTTTGAGGAGACTCTTCCACTCGCTTCGCATCTTGACTAGCCATCTTGGCGAATGCTAGAGCACATCTGACAATTTTCCTTTCGAGATGTGCCAAGAATAGCGTTCTTGTCGTAGTTAAAGAAGTCCGTGACGATCACACTTTCAAGTGTGGCAGCAGGAATCCAGCCCGACAAGTATCTCGCCGCTTCCCAGACTGCGTGGGCGGCGCTAATAACCAGCCTAGGCGCAAACTGGCCGACAGTCCCGTCTCTCCTCGACGGCCCTACCGCCCATTTCAAAGACGCGTTGGCCTCTTCATGCTGCGCAAGAAAACACCAGTAGCAGGCAGTTTTGCCGGGAACGGTCAGGGGCCCAGTCCACGGACCCCCAGAGATAAGTGATGGAATCCCCGCTTTCAGAGCAGCTCTGGCAATCTTACCGACCGGATAATCGAGGGCTTGTTCAAGGGGCCTGTATCCGAATGGGTTGAACACTAGATCAGCGGATCCCGCGAACTGGGAAAGGTCTTCTTCATTCTCAACCTTTGAGGTGTGTCCCTCGAACTTGGAGTTACTACCAAATCGAGTGAGAGCCCTTTCGCATGCGGCCACTTTGAAGCAGCCGATATCATCTCGGTTATAGAGTACTTGTCGATCGAGATTACTAAGTTCAACGCGATCAGGATCAATTGCGACTATGTTACGAATGCCAATGCGTGAGCAGAGAAGTGCGATCCAGCAACCTATTCCGCCAACTCCGACAATCACTACCTTTCGGTTTTGCAAACGTTCGTTGAAGTCTTTTCCTGAGGATCCGTCGGATTCAAACATGCTGAAGAAACGAATCTGTCGGTCAAAAGGGATGTCCCTATACCCAGAGGTTGTCGGTCCCTCGAGAGTTATCAGCGCATGCCGCTCTTGTAAGACATCGATTACTTCTCGCACTTGACTAGGCGATAGACCCGACTTCGTGGACAGAACTTCAAGAGTTGAGGAGACTGGCACTCCCTGCGCCAAAGTCTCTAAGAGAGATTGAAGTTGCTTTCCTGGATGCCCTTTTAGACGAAGACGAACGCCTTCAACGGCTGATCCTAATTCGACTCCATCTTCGAGATGGAAGAACCTCCAGCTGTATCGAAGAGCCATAACCGGCTCGGACATTATTCTGGCTCCGCTTCAACGTAGGATTTCTTCTGCACTCCCATCGTTAGGGTGTAGATCGATGTCTGTCGTAGGATGTCTAATTTCAAAAGATGATTTAGATCTCGATCACGAGTTGCGGGCGTGGTCAGAGTCCCGAGTCCAAACGCCATTCCGGCTAATAGTAGCTTTTGAGATAACCTTCCTGTTTCGAGATAGAGATTACGAAGTGCTCTCTCGTGGCGATAACGCCACATGAATTGTGGAAAATCCGCTGCTATTACAATAGTCCAGCAGGCCGTGTTTGGGGCTACATGATCAAAGGTGTTACGCTTCATCTCGCTGCGGAATAGGCCTTGACGGAGAGAGACTAGCTTGTGTTGTAAGAGGTCGTAGTAGTATGCCCCTGCTGGGATTCCCTCAACATTGTAAAGCACCGGGAAGAAGTCAAAGGCAACTCCATAACTGTTCAAGAAATCTAGCGGGGCAATGATTGGTCGACTTCGAATCTTCCTGACACCGTCCAGACCCCACCACAGTACAGAGGATAGGATTGGAAGAGTGCTAGCGTCTCCTAAGTATCCTCGAATCGTTCGTCTTCCGATTAGCAGTTTTCCGAGGGATCGATCGGAAGGAAATGAGTGTGGGGGGAGGAGGTCAAACACGGGTCCGTCTGGTACGACCCTTTCAGGAGGCGCCTCCATTTGCAAATATGAGGAAACCGCCTTCGCTCTCCGTTCCTGTGTGGGATCATTCTCGTCAAAATAGGTGCATTTGCGAGACCAGAGGTAATACTCAAGCGACGGGTGCCACCCTCTCTCGTACCAGTGCTTGGTCTGACTTACAGTCTTAGGGTCTACAATCGAAGCCGACCCGGTACTTGGTGAACTCAGTTCGTTGTTTGCAACCGTTGTAGCGAACTTTGAGGCAAGAGCCTCGAAAAGGTCGGACGGAACAAGTTCATCGCGACGCTGGCGTAGCGCGTTGGAGACGACTATCCGATTCTGTTGGTGTTGATAAGAGGGACGAAGTGTTGTTAGCGGAAGAAATGTTCCGTCAGGTCTGGTGAACTCTTTCAGGGAAAGAGCGCCGCGCGGTTCTTCGAGTGTCAACTGTTTGATTGACCTCTCCCCAAACCGATAGACATCATGTACCCCTCGTCCAAGCCGTCAATTCCAAGCATTCGCTCTACAGCCGGCTCGTTCGCGCCGTACTGAACAAACGCCTTGACGCCTAGTGATTTTGCGACGAGCTGGACTGTACCTGAAATGTGGCCCGCATCCATGTGTACCGTGCGGAAAGTTCGAGGTTCTCGGTACCTGTACATGTTTCTCTCGAACAGAGAAGTGAGAACGAGAACTGCTTTCAAAGGAAAAGTCGCACGGCCGAACGTAGTCGGAAATAGAGCCCGCATTTCTATCGGATCGAAACTCATCGCGCTTTGTAATTCTAATTCTGAGTGTTCCACGTTTACATGATAGACGCCAGATCGAAGCCCTGGAACATCAATTATCAACAGGTAAGCTTCGGTGGGATGACGGGCTCCTCCTGAGGGGCTACTGCGAAGGAGTATTGGATGCTGCGAGTAGGAGACTCTTCTCCTCCCAACTATTCCGAAACAAATGGATACGAGAGCCATGAGGTTATCCTGTGTTAATTCATGTGGCTCCGTTCCATTTGTCCAAGAAAGGCTGGCGGCGTTCGGGACGAGAGTCTCATCAGGGACGGGCAAAGAAATTCGAGCCTTAGGCGATGAATAATTCTTGAATCTGTCATTGTCGGGTTCCAGTCGGGAGTATTGAGCCATCCTCCTTCGACTCTCATCTCTCCCTTCTTGACCCGCTCCCACGAATTCGTAATCAAAAGAAGCCATGTGGTATTCTACAGCTTCCGTCCAACCATAGGATGACCAACGTCTGCAAATTTCTTTGAACCATCGAAGATCCTCATCAGTGTCAATGTTTGACGGATCAAGCAGCAAACGTTTGCTGACAAGTGAGTCTCCAAGGCTTTGAACCGGGGAAGGAGCAATATCGAGCCTGTCTGCAACACGTCCGATGATCATTTGGTAATCAATAGGCTCGACCGATCCTACGAGAAGTAGAATCCCTGCAGGAGGGATCGAAAATCGGCGGCGCGTGAGAAAGTCTTCTGCAACCCATTTGTCGCTGGTCAAGTAGGAAGGTGTGAGAAGCCTGACCGCGGGGTTAGTTTGGATCATCATGCCTTGCAATCATCCTCCTATCAGATGCTCCAAGCCGCGTTCTGTCTCGGAGGAACCTTCTTTCCCGCGGCGTCTAGTTTGTCGAGAAATGTTTTGAGCGTGTTCAGGTATCTAATGTAGTCAGGTTTCCACACCATGTAATCTGATTCCTCAAAACATAGAACCTCAACGTCTTTCAATCTCGAGCGATACATCTCGGCCTCCTCTGCCTTGAGCATCGCACCTGGCTTGCCTCCTCGCACAACTAGAACAGGAAACGGCAAGCGGTTGAGTTTGTCCCAAAGTAGTACGTCATTAGACATAGTCTTCTCGAAGGCTCGAGCGGCAACAGGGCTGAACCGATCCGGAGGGTTGGAAAGTGCATACTCAAGCCAGTCCGAATCGGGATGTTTCGATGGAAAACGGGCAGGATAATCAAGAATTATCATGCCGGCCAGCTTCATTGGGTAATCTACTGCGTAACCCATAGCGAATGAAGCTCCGATGGAGAAACCACACAAGCAAAATCCGCTGAGGTCTAGCCTTTCGATGACGCTTGTAATGTCAGAGACGTGGTCTTCGAAACCATATCCTTTCTCTGGAGCGCTGCTATTCCCCCGTCCTCGCAGACTGATGGACAGGCTTCGTCGGGGACTCATTGTCGCCATTTCGGGCAGATAATCTTGAGCGATGCCGCTTATTCCTGGAATGAAAACAATGGGAATCTGATCTGCTGGGTGGCTACGTTCGTTGCAGTCAAGAACGTGAAGGCGAACCTCCCCGTTATGAACCCATTTCTCACGAATATCGACAATGGGTACGCTGCTTGTATTTTCCTCTGTAGGATGAACCCTCGATGAGCGAGAATCCAGCGAAGGCTTCACTATCCGCTGGGCCTCCAAGAGACACGTGGCTTGATACTAATTTCGGATCGGTCTACCAGAATTCGCTGAACTATCTTTCCTTCAAATCTCGTGGGATCGGTGTGAACCATTCTCTTCAGCGCATCGAGTCCCTCATAGCTAGCCAAGTAGAAAGTTCTACCACGAGTGCTGACGCGTTCTACAAGCCCTTCTTGAATTAGAGAATTTTCGGTTCGAAAGCGCTTTCCCATGCCCCGAAGTGCACCCGCAATATCCGTAGGCGAGTGGCCCGTCCCTCGAGCGATTTCAGACAGTGGAACCGATTCAGGATGAATGTTTGCCAGAAAAATCAGAATGTCAAGCCGTGTTCTCGATCTCCGAAGATTCCATGCGTGGTTGTAACGCGGGGAACCCGTCAAGCCAGACCAAGGACCTGTGACTAGGCAACATTCCCTATTAGGGTAGTGATTCACAAGCATAGAAGTTAAGCATGGAACTGAATTCTACAATTTAATGGGTCGATGGTTCCTCTGATAGGCCGCAATATTGAATATTCACCCGCATATGCTTGTCTTATTACAACTCCATACAACGCTTAAATTTGGGAACGGGACATTCAGGGTCTGAAGAAAAATGGCGGAAACAAAAGAGCTCGCTGTCGAGGAACTCGCTCCATTCGAGCTCGCGTTAGTCCAGGGCCCAGACTGCGAGAATTAGGTCAAGCAGTCGGACCGTAACCAACCCCCTTTTTTTGGGAACTTTTGTTAACGAGCTCGAGCAAGCACGCAGCTCGTCTACCGATACGAACCAGCGTTCTTGAGTAACGAGGACAGGAAGCATCCATCATGACCTCAGCACATCTATAAGACAACGTACGTAGTCATTTTCCGACCACTAGAAGCAGCAGCATATGAGTCAAAGTCATAATTCGCTAAAAACTGAGCGCTCAGAAGGTTCGACTCCAAGTTCTGAAAGCCTAGGCTCGCAACCTAAACCAAGAAATTCTTCGGAAACTGAGACTGATGTTGCAGCAAATAGGCAGTCGTCCCCAGAAGCGACTTTCCCGCAAGCCCCGAGGTTTAGACCCACTCTCATAGAGAAGAGATGGCACCATCAGTCGGAGCTGAAGGCTCAGGAACTTTGGAAGACCGAGCGACTCTACAGGTTCAATATCAAGAGTAAGAAACCTATCTTTGTAATCGACACTCCTCCACCATATCCCTCAGGAAGACCTTGGCACATCGGTGCTCTGGCACATTACGCACAGATCGACATGATTGCTAGAACAGCCCGCATGACAGGACACGAGACACTGTTTCCAATCGGAATAGACAGAAACGGCCTGCCAGTAGAACGATACGTCGAAACAACATACAAGATTGATATGAGATCCCTCGATAGAGGGAAATTCATCGAATATTGCGCTCACGCCCTCGATGATTTGGAAGAGGAAATGCTCGGGCTCATCAAGAGGGTTGGGCTGAGCCCGGATTATCCGAACCAGTACAGAACAGATGGAGAACCCTACAGACAGTTCACCCAGTCGACATTTCTTTCACTCTGGAAGAAAGGACTGATCTATGAGGCCACGTATCCAAGCAACTACTGCCCAGACTGCCAGACGACCATCGCAGACGCAGAGATAATCTACGAACAGAAGCCAACAAAGCTCGTCCGAGTCACTTTCAAGATCAAAGAAACCGGCCAAGATTTGTTGATAGCAACAACTCGACCCGAATTGATGAGCTCATGCCAGCTTGTAATCGTAAATCCGGACGATGAGGCTTACAAGAACTTAGCGGGTCTGCACGCAATTATCCCAATATTCGAGAGAGAAGTAGAGATCCGGCCCCATCCCAGCGCGAAACGGGAGAAGGGCACCGGCGCGTTGATGATATGCAGCTACGGCGATTACACTGATGTCGCCATATTTCGGGAGCTAGGCCTTCGAGAGATAATCTCGATAGACGAAAGAGGCAGAATGACGGACGCTGCTGGCAGATACCAAGACCTGACTGTAGAAAAAGCCCGGACTCAAATAGTTGAAGATCTTCAGGCAAAGGGACTTTCAAGAGATGTCGTAACAATCGTCCATGAGGTTCCAACCTGCGAGAGATCTCGGACGCCGATCGAGATCATTCCAATGAAGGAATTCTATCTCAAACAATTGGGCTTCTTACCAAAACTGGCTCGACTCGCAAAATCCATGAAGTTTCACCCTGAAGCTCACAGGAGCCTTCTAACGGATTGGATAAACTCAGTTACCATAGATTGGCCGATTTCAAGACGGCGATATTACGGCACCGAGATTCCCATATGGTATTGCAAGAAATGTGGGATCGCGCATCTTCCAAAGCCAGGAAAATACTATAGACCGTGGATGGACCCCGCGCCTTTCAAGAGTTGCAGGGCGTGCGGTAGCGTTGAATTCGTTGGAGAGACAAGAATCCTTGACACGTGGATGGATTCAAGCGTATCCCCTCTCTACAACTCGAAGTTCGGACTGAACAACGGATTCCACAAGCTAACCTATCCTGCCACTATCAGGCCACAAGGTAAGGAGATCGTTAGGACCTGGCTGTATTACACGATCTTGCGCTGTTTCCAGCTAACCGGGAAGACTCCGTTCAAGCATGTTTGGATCTCTGGTCTGGGCATGGATGAGAAGGGTCAAAGGATGAGTAAGAGCAGGGGAAATGTGGTCGACCCAACACCGGTATTTGATGAATATGGTGCCGACGCATTCAGACTCTGGTCAGCGTCAGAAGCGAGTCTCGGCTCCGACTTTCGCTACGCAGGGCCGAGAATCGCAGGTGCGCGGAACACGCTGACAAAGCTCTGGAACCTATCTCGGTTCATTTCCAGCTTTCCCAAACCCCAGACAGCTAAATTGCGCCCGGCTGACCGCTGGATTCTGTCGGAACTCTCTGAGCTTGTACGAAAGTGCCTAGAAGGATACAAGGAGTTCAACTTTTTCGTTCCAGCCACTGAGGTCAGAGATTTTCTCTGGGGAAGCTTCGCTTCGCACTATCTTGAAATTGCGAAGACAAGAGCCTACGGCATGGGAGTAAGCGATGCCGAACAAAGGGCAGCGTGGAACACTTTGCACACATGTCTCAGAACAGTACTGCTGCTGCTGGCTCCGATCACTCCCCACATCACAGATGCTCTTTGGAGGAGTCTATACAGAAAAACTACCATTCATAACGAAGAGTTTCCAAAGCCTCAGTGGAGGTCTTCCTACACTCGTTACACCAAGGCATTGATCGAGTTCAATAGTTCGATCTGGAAGACCAAGAAAGAGATGGGGCTCTCGCTCTCGTCTCCATTAAGAGCAGAGATACCGAAAGAACTAGCGCTATTTGCTGCAGATCTGCAGGCGATGCACCGGATCTCAAAGAATCCGTAGCGAAAACCCATCGAGATCACTTGTAGATAACGTCAGCATTGTCCCGACCATCAGACTGTTTCTGCACCGGCCGGGACTAAACAACAGGTAGTGCCTTGACCATTCATTAACGAAAGCGCATTATGATAACATCTAAGGAAACTGGTTCCGCGCCTCGTTGTCGAGATCATCTTCTTTCCGTCGACCTCTTCGGCCTTCAGGAGGTCAGCGGCGATCAATCCTGAGACGTATGTCTTCAGCATTTTGTGCGACAGATTGGCTGTCAGCATAAGTCGGCTCACCGTCAGGCTCTCAGACGCGCAGCACTTTAAAATGCGTTCAACTATCACATCTCTTGATCTTCTTTCGGAAACTCGAGCAGAAATGCTTCTGATATTAAACACATGCTACACTTCCAATGTAGTTCATTCGATGCCCGACCTTCCCAATAATAAGGCGGACGTACGCAAGTGACGTCAAAAAAGTTCTATCGCGAGCGTGACTACTGGTTATATCGATAGTAATCTTTTGCGAGTAGACCGAATACGATTGCATCATAGAAACCGCCTTCCAAGGAGACCTTCTCTCTCAACCTCGCTTCTTCCTCGAACCCCATTTGCGTGGCCAAAGCGATGGTTTCCTGGTCTTCACAGAGAGTCCTCCAGCTGACTCGGTGGAGTTTCAACTCGTCAAAAGCAATCGCCAAGAGAAGGCGCATTGCCTCCTCAGCCCACCTCTCGTGCGGTGGATTATCTTGTCTGACGACTAGTCCGATATCCGCGGACTTGTTTCGCCGAGGCGAATTGCAGAATGCCACCGAGCCCCATCCAACGACCCGTTTACTAGAATTTTCCAGGACCGCGAATTCTCGTTCGGAGTTGTTTTCTCCACGCTGCATTGTCATTTGATCGAGCGGACCCAAACGATGAGGCTCACGGGAGAGCCAAGCTGGATTTTTATTTCTTGACCATGCTTGAATCCTTTTCAAATCGTCTCTTTCAAGAGTTCTAAGGACGATGCTACTTTCCATCATTGCATCGACCTTCTGTGGTTAGTCATAACTGCGTTATAGGTTGTTCGGATTTGAAGCTCTAAGCTCCTGAGGGTCGATCGTTTCTCTCGTTCAATGATATGCCGGTCCTAGGCGAGTTATGACTTTCGGTTTCGATGGGTCACTCTTGGTCCCAGTATTGTTCTGGGGGGTGCCTGGCACTCTCCGTTGGAGCTTCTCGCAGATCCATCAGTCACATGTCCCAGAAGGCAGCTCAGTCCGCTGGAACCCTCTGTTCGGGATCTTTTGCATCGCATATGGTTGTTAGTGTCGTTCGAAGGAATTGAGTAGTAGAGTTGGAGAAACCTATTTCTGAAATCGAGCTAATCCAAGGTATCTTTATCCGCCGTTCGTTGGGTTTCTCGCTCGATCCTGGCCTTTTCGGCGTCTTCGTATAGCTTGTCAGCGTTTGATAAGCAGGCTTCGAATTCCTGGACGAGATCTTTGCTGACTGATCTTCTTCCCAGTTGGGTAAGTTCGTCTATGAAGTATTCTGAGTCTGGTTCTTCTGGTAGTCCGCCGGTCTCTTTCAGGTAGCTCTCCTCTAGTTCTAGGCTTTTTTTGAGCCTCGCGAGTCGGGATTTGAAGAGGGCGTCGTCGAACATCCGCCCCGTATTCTCCCGTTGTGCACTCTCAAGCTGGACCCATGTGATGCTCTTCGCTTCGATCGCGACCCTTATGAGTGATTCGACGGCCTCGCCTGGTCGCAGCTTTTCCAGCAGGCATAGCTGTTGGAATTGTTTGAAGAGTATCCGGTCTATTCTGAGACCCGTCTGCTGCTTTGGCATCGAGACATGGACATGTCAGGCTTGAGCATGAGGCATGAGAGAGGACCAAACAGACGACCAAGAACCGTTACCACTCCTGCGGAAACTGGTACCGGGCGAAGGCTTCATGCCTGTTCCAGTGTTACCATTTACGGTTACCAAACCCGTTACCAGTGGAAGAACCCCAATAGAAATTGTGTCTCGCGACACAAGACTCGCGTTTGGGAAGATTTTCGCGAAGGAGGATCGCTGGTTTCAATCTTGTCTCCCCATGATTGCGGATAGCCGGGGTCATCGACCTGATTGTCCCCTTGGAAACGCCTTGAAAACGGCTGAGGGGCCATGACGATGTAAAGGTCTGCGAGAGACTATCGATCGGTTATGCGGACTGGTTGAGCGATCTGTGCTAAGATCTGCTGAGCTAACGACGCTCTGGAAAAATTGGGTATGCGTAGGAGTCTCGCGACACAGAAGTCCGGTTTATTCGAGGGAATTAACAGACCGTAATCCCCGTCCTCTTGGTTCTCTTTTAAATTCGGTCAACGGTAAGCGTTGGGCTATGCTTCCGTATACGACTGACATGTATGAGGGAATGCTTGCCGAGACCACTATGCTCCCTGGCCATAATGGAGAGATAATCAACGCCTACTATGCGCGACCACTGGGTCCCGGACCCTTTCCCGGAGTAGTGCTAATTCATCACATGCCGGGCTGGGACGAGCTGTATCGCGAGTTTACGCGGAAGTTCGCCCACCATGGTTACCTGGCGATTAGTCCGAACATCTACTTCCGGTTCGGCCACGGTAGCCCTGATGATATGTCGGCAAAGGTTCGTGGGTCCGGAGGAGTACCTGATGTGAGCGTAGTGGGAGACATCGACGCCTCTGCTCGCTTCCTCAAGTCGTTGCCGCTCAGCAATAGGAAGGTCGGAGTCTTCGGGACCTGTTCGGGTGGTCGTCAAGCCTTCCTTCTCGCGTGCAGGACAAAGTCCTTCGATGCAGCGGTCAATTGTTGGGGCGGAAATGTCGTACAGCCAAAGGAGAAGCTGACGCCAGCACAGCCGGTCGCACCCATCGACTATACGAAGGACCTGTCTTGTCCACTACTCGGTCTGTTTGGAGAAGAGGACAAGAACCCGACACCCGAGAGCGTCCGCCAGTTAGAAGAGGAGTTGAAGAAGTATGGGAAGAATTACGAGTTTCACATGTACCCTGGCGCAGGGCACGGCTTCTTCTACTATCCCAGTGTCGCCTATCGTCCGGAAGCGGCCGTTGACGGCTGGAAGAAGATGTTCACGTTTTTCGAGAAGTATCTTGAAACATCTGGACGGGGGAGATAGAAGATGTGCACAGGCATAGTCGAGACCGCGGAAGTATCGGGTAGCGGTAAGGGTCCGCGTGGATGGTTCAAGCTGGAACAGGTCAACGTCTCCTATGATCATCCCACTGACGCGCAGCTAGAGCATGCTTTGAACATCGATTTCGTCAACGAGAAAGAAGGTCCTA
>WNFW01001113.1_pt1 | contig 21623 bp, 15 predicted proteins | sample 5400131 | NCBI WGS metagenome assembly WNFW01 (sample SAMN13153362, study PRJNA577476) | soil metagenome | isolation source: 20 cm soil or saprolite under grassland replicate 1 | place: USA:California | collected 2016-06-15 | reverse complement strand
GCGAGAACCGTTCTAAGGTTGGTAGCGTGATGTGCAAGTCTTTGAAAAGTGTTGGTGGAAAGGGAGGGAGTCGAACCCTCGACCCCGGCATTATGAGTGCCGAGACCGAAGGATCGGCTCTCGCTGCTTAGTGGTAGGTACCTGATTGTAGGCACATCTTTTTACTACGGATCTGCTGGACGGGACGGCGTAGCAGCCATTTGGGCACCAAAGAGCACGGGTGGGCACAGGAGAATCACGCGAAATTCACGCGCGCTCGTGCAGCCCGGGCGGGCCCGCCGCCAGAGTTGGTCAGAAAGGCTTGAGACGGTCCACGGAGCGAACGGTCGAGGGTTCGATCCCCGTGTCCCTGTCCATGGGCACCTCGGAAGACTTTGCCACCCGGATCGAAACAATCCCGCTGGGATAAAGGATGACGTCGGTCCCGCCCGAGCCCGACATCGTGGGCAGGGAGCAGTGCTTGTGACTTGCGCTGCCGGTGTAGGGCGTAAAGTGGAAGCCCATCCTGTAGAGGCTCTCACCGGCACTCGGCTTTAAAGGTCGCGGCCGGTTGACCGAGGCACCGCCGCTTTTCACCAATGCGCCGCGGGCAGCCAGCAGATCCTCAGTAAGCTGGCGATGGAGAATCTGCCGCCCGTCCCACGAGCCCCGGCTCTGGTAGAGCAAAGCGATCTTCGCCAGGTCATCCAGCTTCGGATAGTAGCCGGCGTTGAACCAGACGAACCCGCGGAGGCCATCCTTCTCGCGGGTTCTGATCGCCGGGGTTTGCATGATGCCGATCGGCTCGAACACTTCGCGGCGGAGCATATCCCATACATCTGCAGTCGGCCCGCGAGTGCGCTTCAAAAATGCATCGATGGCGACGCCCAACAAGTAGAAGTCCTGGTCGCGGTAGCGCACGACGGTACCGGGTTCCCAGGGATAGGGGCTGAGCGTCCGTGCCATCTGTCGGATCTTGTCGTCGTGGGAGGGCGCGGTATACCACGCGTCATAGTCGCCCGCGAGATGGCCATCCTCGACGTCGTTCGGGCAGGTGTTCAATGTACCGACACCGCCGAACCCGCTCGCCATATCGGCAGCATCGATGAATTGGATGCGGCGATACTTCGGATCCAGGCCCTCGACGTAGTCGCCGATCTTCAGGTTCAGAATGCCCGGCCCATAGCTCTCCGCGAGACGCAGCAAGGCAAGCGGTGCACCAATGCTTTTCATCACCGAGCGAACCCCGAATCGCATCTCAAGCGGATACGGATAGTCGCCGCATGGGGTCGACGCGCATCGGTAGTAGAGAATTCCATCGCGCACCAGGGCCAGCGCGACGATCCACTGCGGCGCGATTGGCCAGCCGAATCCGTCAAGCGCGCCGGGCGGAGCCTGCTCCAGCAGTGCCTCCCACGGCAGGGCCGTCAGCCGCTGCGCGATCTCCGCTTTCACCTGGGCACCATGCGTCCCGGTGTCGGCTGAGAGGGAAACGAGCTCCACAGGAGCCGCTCCCCACGCAAGGAAGGGCTGCTTGAGCAGGTACGGCGCAGTCTGCTGGACGAACTGAAAGCGCATTGAGCTCACCGCGTCCTGCCTGTAGAGGAACATCGCGAGTCCCTGGTGCGCCTCATTGTCGGTATCGTTGACGAGCGTCAAGGGGAGCGCAGCACGCGACCAGTCCCCGTCCGCTCGCTCCTGCCACACGCGCCCGAGCTCGGGTATGACGCACCAGTAGCTCGGCGTCGCATCGCCTGGGGACTCGCGCACGATCCTCCCGCGGGCCACAGGGACCAGGAGGTCACCCAGGGTAAAGAGCGCCAGCGTGATCCCCGGAAAGATCCGTGCGTCACGGCCGTCGAGCACCGGGCAAACGAGCTCCGGCGAGGTGTGCATCCGCACCCGGGCAATACGGAGGGTGCCGCAGAGTGCGGGTGCGACATCGGCGCCTTCGGGTGGATAGAAGGACTCGTTAGGGCTGAGTAGTTCGGACGGGTGAACCGCCATCAACTCGTGTCCCGTGCCCGATCGAGCAGCTCGAGTCTCAGACCCTTGGTCTCCGGGGCCCATCGCTGGCAGATCAGCGCACCAACCGCCAGCACGGCGACGCACGCTCCAAGTGCAGCCCGGATTCCATAAGCGGCCACGATGATCGGCAACAGGAACGTGCTGATCGCGGACCCGATGCGGCTGAAAGCGCTCGCGAGGCCGATGCCGGAAGCGCGCAGATCCGTGGGAAACAGCTCGGGGAGATACACGTAGACCAGAATGGAAGAAGCCGACAGGACGCCCGCGAATATGGCGAATAGCCCCGTCATTGCAGCCGCCGGCACGTGTGTCCACACGGTAAGCACCAGCATGGCGATCGTCGTGATGGTGAAGCTGCCGATCAGGAACTGCCGGCGTGAAAGGTGCTCCACCACCAGCACCCCCGCGATGGCTCCCCCGAACAGTGCGACGTTGTATATGAGGCCGCCCGCATAAGCGCTCGTGAGGCTCATGGCCGCCATCACCTGCGCTATGAAGGTTCCGACAGCAAAATAGGGAATGACCATGCACGCAAAGAACGCGCACGCCAGAAGCGTGCGCCCGCGCCAGGCGGGAGCGAGGAGTTGCTTCCATCGGCTGCCGTGCGCGCCGGCGGCAACGGTTCCGACGGGGGGGATGACATCGGGACCGAACCGGTCGCGGACAATACGCGCAGCAGCCTCGCCATAGCCGTGATTAGTGAGCCACAGAGGCGACTCGGGGATGCTGAGTCTGAAGGGGAGCACCGCGAGGCAGGGGACCGCGCTCGAGAGCAGCATCCACCGCCACGATTGCTGAGAGACCGTATCGAGGGCGAAGGCGGCGAAGTAAGCGCAGGCATACCCGCCTGCCCAGAAAATCGCCAGCGACCCCAGAATCCTGCCGCGCACGTGCCGCGGCAGGAACTCGATCAGCACCGCCTTGTTCACGGCGTAGTCGGTTCCCAGCACGAATCCGATCGCCACGCGAAGCGCGAAGAGCTCACCCCTAGACTGAACCACGAACTGCAGCAATGACAGGAGCCCCAGAACGCCCATGTTGTATGCGAATATCGGTCGCCGTCCGAAGCGGTCGGCCACCGGCCCCGTCAGGAGCGCTCCAGCGAAAAGACCGGCGAGCGAGGCACCCGCCAGCAACCCGATCCACAGGGGAGTCAACCCCAACTGGGTGGTCGCGCGACTCAAGGAGATGCCGATGATTCCGAGACCGAACGCGTCGCTGAACTCGCTCCCGGAGCTCGCGATGGCGACACGCAGGTGAAACAGACGAAAGGGCGCGTCCTCATAGTCGACCGCCGCAACCACGGGCGCTGAGGCGCCGGCCGTGCCAACCCGCCGCGCCGGGGCAGACATCATGGGGTCACTCACCCTTCGCAAGAAAGGTGATTATGACGTCTGCAACCGCCTGCGGCTCCTCCCAGAAGAGATCGTGCCCGAGCGAGGCGAACGTCTTGACCTGAGCTCGCGCAATGCCCGCAACGAGCGCATCGTGACCGGGACCTACCGCAAATGGATCCCGAGCGCCCCAGACAAGTAACGTCGGCGCCTGTATCCGCGGGAGCATCGACTGGAAGTCGACGCAGATCAGGCTCTGGTCCGCGATCGCGCGCCACACGCTCGCGGGGATTGCGGCAGCATCGCGTCGCTGGCGGCTCGAGAAGAACGCCGGGTTGATGCGGATGGACTCTTTCCACCAGTCCCGCATGAACGCCGAGTCGGGATCGATGGGGTCTTTCAGTTGCGCGATAGCCGCCAGGTCGAGACCGCTTGGCTGAGCGCCGGTGAGTGCGCAGCGACTGCCGCTCCCCGCAAGGGGCGCGCCTGTGGACGAGACCAGGACCAGGCGCCGCGTCGAGGCCGGCCAGACCTCGGCAAACGTCTGCGCGACGATGCTGCCGAGTGAGTGGCCGACAATATCGGCTGTCGTGATGTGCAGCGCGTCCAGCAGCAGCTTTATGTCATACGCGAAGTCAAAACGCGTGTAGCAACACTCCGGCTTGCTCGAGGCTCCGTGACCGCGCAGATCGATGATGATCAGACGAAACTCGCCGGCCAAGAGGGGCACGAGGGGTGCCCAGTCTCGAGCCGAGTCGGTATATCCATGGATAAGCACCAGGGGCGAACCATCGCGGGTGCCAGCGTCCATGTACGCCAGCGTTTCGCCGTCGGGCAGGACCGCCGAAGTCTTCTGCGCGTCGAACCGGTCGAGCTCTCCGGGCGTCACGGCAGTATCGGCCCGCACCGCTAGGGCCGACATGAAAACGAGAGCCGGCAGTTCGCGGCACAGGCTGCGGTGCAGACCACGCGGCGCGGTTGCAGTGCTCATCGTTCGCCAACCCCTCTTGCGCCTACACGGGCCGGCGCTACTTACTCTCGCCGAACCGGTAGCTGAAACGAAGCCCCACGGTGCGCGGACGATTGATGGTCACCGCCTTGAGCGAAATGTACTCGGAGAACAGTTGCGCCCGCTCGTTGGTCAGATTCGACCCGTAAAGCTGAAGAGCCCAGGCGCCCCTGGCAAGACCGGCAGATGCGTCGTAGGTGGTGAACGCGGCATCGTAAAAGACCTCCGACGCACCCTGATAAGTCTTGCTCAGCTGATCCGTCGAGGCATAGGAGCCTCCCTGGCGAGTCGCCGCTACCTGCCAGAACGCCTGGTAGTCTCTCACCGGCAGGTCGTAGCGGAGCCGGATGCTGCCCTCGAACGGCGGGCAGTCCGCGAGCGGCGAACCGAGAGCACCGAAGGGGTTGACGATATTGATCGGTTGGCCGGTCGTGGGATTCACGAGGTTCAGCGTCTTCACGACTTCACTGCTGTTCCACGCGGCCGACGCCCAGACGGTCAGATGCTCGATCGGGCGAGCGACGAGCGAGGTCTCCAGACCCTTGACCCGATAGGCGGGCCCGTTGGTGGTAAAGATCAGGTTACCGGTCACCCCCGGATCAAATACCGTGATCTGCACCTCCTTCCAGTCTTCTCGGTAGACCGCACCATTCCACTGCAGGCGTCGTCCCAGCCATTCCGTCTTCCAGCCCAGCTCGTTGTTGATCAGAGTGTCCGGCCCGTAAGCGAGCGGCGGCACGAACAGCCCGTAGATGGGCGAGCTCGGTTTGATGATCGACTGGGCACGGTTGAACCCGCCCGGCCGGAAGCCCTGCGACCAGGTGTAGTACACCAGCGCGTCCGGGGCGACGTGCCACGTGAGGTTGCCGCGGCTCTTGAAGCCCTTATAGGTGGTCTGCAGGTGCTTCGCATCGAGGTTGTTCAGGTTGCTGAGCACGCCAGTCGCCGGAGTGCTGATGCAGGGATTCGGCGGCACGTATCCGTCGTACGGCCCATAGATCTCGCAGCCGAAACTACCGACGTTGGAGCCCTTCTCGAAGTCGTCGATGTGGTAGTAGCGGGTCCCGGCTGTCAGCGTCAGCGTGCGGGGGATCAGATCGAGATCCACCGAGCCGAAAGCCGCTTTCTGCTTGTAGCCGCGTGTAATGTCGTCGAAAAACATGTCCCCGGAGGGCCGGACGTCAGGGTTGTTCGACGTGACGGGCAGGAGTGACGGCGGAGTCGTGTAAGGATCGATCGTGGGCGGCCCTACCGGGGAAAAGTTCGGGCTCGTGCCGTAGCTCCAGTCCGTCTGCTCGTGAATGGTGTAGTTCTCCCAGAACAGGCCACCGATGGCACGCACTCGCCAGTCATCAGGCGTGCTCAGGCGCACCTCGTGGCTCTGATGCGTGGCCCTCTCCTGGTCCTTGATATAGCCGCTCGGGGAATAGCAGAATCCCGGCGAATTCGGCGTCGGTGTCCCGTTCACAAACGGGTAGCCCGGGTAGTTGCACTGGTAGTAGCCGGCATAGAAACCGCGCGAGTAGTCCGTCGTATCCTTTTCCTCGTCGACGTTGCGCTGCAGATAACCGCCGGAATAGACGACTTTGAGCGCGCCGATGCGGCCGTTGAGGGTGAGCTGCGTATCCTCGAACCGGTCGTGGTTGTAGGTGGGGTTGTAGAGCGCAACGGACAAAGGAGGTAGAGGGTTCCCTGCGCTGTCGTATTCCTCTTCCCAGAACACGCCGTCATTGTCCGTCCTCTGGTAGGCCTGCATCAGCCACGCGCTCCAGTCATCGCTGATATGATAAAGCGCCGACAGCCGATAGCCCTTGTAGTTGAGCGAGTTGAAGGCATTGCCTGCCACGGCGTTGTTATTGATCGGACCGCTGTTGGGCGGTACTGCGCCGCCGAAGTAACGGACGACCTTGTCTCCCGATAACCGGGCGAAGGTCGCCGGAATATTGTTGATGTAGCCGCCGCGGCTGTCGTTGTACGCCACAGCACGGACTGCGAGCCTGTCCGGAATCACCGGCAGGTTCAGCATTGCGTCGACGTTGTTGCTCGGATCTCCTTGAGCGGTGTGTGCGTAGCCCGCGTCCACATTCGCCTCAGTCACGTTGAGCTTCGGCTTGTTGGTGATGTAGCGCACGATGCCGGCCTGTGCCCCGGCGCCAAACAACGTGCCCTGGGGACCTTCGAGGATCTCGATGCGCTCGAGGTCCGCAACATAGATGTCGAGGTTGCGGCCGGGGAGCTGCCCCGACTGCTCGTCCAGATAAAGCGCCACGTTCGGGAAGCTGCCGACCACGCCCGCTGCCTGAGTACCGGTGTTGGTGGTTGCGAGGCCCCGGATGATGACGTTGTCCTGCCCTGGACCGCTGCCGGTGATGTTCACGTTCGGCAGGAACTTGAGCGAATCCTCAAACGTGGTGACATTCAGCTGCGTGAGAGTGTCACTGGTCAGCGCCTGGATGGTGATAGGCACATCCTGGACGCTTTCCGTTCGCCGTTGGGCCGTGACAATGACCTCTTCGATTCCGCCACTGGAGGCGCCGGATTGGTCGGCAGAACCCGCCGCGGCGGCGGCAGAAGCCGCAGCGCCGGCGTGTGCGCTCAGGATCGCCATGACGGCAGATGAGACTTTGTAATTGGCGTTCACGGTTTCTTACTCCCCATTTGAAGTCTTGCGTTCTTCGCCAATGCAGATGTGCGCTATCGGGGTTTCATACCTCACGGCTGAGCAGGTCTTCCTCGAAGGGGAACCGGGAAACTAGTTCGGCGCCGGTGGCCGTGATCAACACTTCCTCCTCGAGCTTGACACCCTCCGGGCTGCCCGCCTCGCCGATGTAGCTCTCGACGCTTACGACCATGCCCGGCTCGAGTACCCCTTCACCGCCAAACGTCGCGTAGTCCTGCAGGTGGGCGATGAACGGGACCTCCCCGTGCATACCAACACCGTGCATCAGAGAGGTATAGCGCCGCTCGACAAAACGCTCCGGAATCTTCCAGGCCCGCTCGGCGACTTCGAGGTATGTCAGTCCCGGCTTGATGATTCCGATGTTGTGTTGGATCTGCTCGTAGGCCAACTGGTACACCGACTTTTGGTACGGGCTGGGTCGCCCGGGACCGCAGTGGAACGCACGCGAGAAGTCGGAGTAGTACCCGAAGCAGCCGATGACGTCCGTGTCGAGCACCACCAGCTCCCCGGGTCGTACTCGCCGACCGCTGGCTTCGTTGAACCATGGGTTGGTGCGTGGCCCGGAGCTCAGGAGACGGGTCTCGATGAACTCACCACCCTGACGGAGAACCTCGCTGTACATCAGGGCAAAGAGTTCCTGCTCGGACACACCTGGTCTTATGGCCTCGCGCACGGCCCCCACGGCGAATTCGGAGGCGGCCATACTGAGCTTGAGACACGCAATTTCCTCGTCGGTCTTGATCCGGCGGACGTACAGAATCTCCTGCTGGCAGTCGGTAACGATGCAGCCTTCCCGCTCCAGAGCCAAGGCGAGCAAATGCCCACAGCGATCCAGTCCCAGCTTCCTCGATGCGCGGCCATGCTGCCGAACGAGATCAGCGATCTCGAGGGCGAACAACCGAGCCGTCTCGACATCCCTGCCGCCGACCGAGGACCACACGATTCTCGACTGACGGGCTTCCTGGACTGTTTCGAGACGCGTGGATACGTGCGCGCTCTGCGGGTATTCGAAGAGAACGATAGGTCCCTCTGTCGGAACGAAGAAGTAGCGCGTCGAGTTGCGCAGGAAGTACCCGAACATGTTTCTCGATCCCGTCGCGTAACGCTGATTGAAAGGATCGAGCAGCAGGACTGCGGCGTAGTCCTTTTCACGCATCATCGCGCGAAGCCGCGCAAGTCGACCGGCGCGCAGTTTCAGGGTGTCAACGCTCGCCGGCTCGGTGTCCGTAACCCACAGCCCTGGACCTGATTCGCCGCCGGCGTGGACACTCGCCGCGACAAGAGCAGGCCTCTGTGCGCCAGGAGGTGCCTCGCCAGCTCTAGGCCCCGTCGCGGGATCCGTGCCGGCCGCCGCATTGTTTGAGGTTCTGTTGGCCATCGGGGTCCGCAGCGCGTTTTCAAGCAATTCTCATTCAGGGTTTTTATTCAGACAATTCAATTGTTTGCAAACTCAGTTTGCAAAAATGCAAAGCCTGCTGTGGACTGACTTGCGGCAAAATTCCTGCTGAGGTGGGGCAATGCATTCCAAGAGGATCGATTGGAACGACCTGCGCCACGTCCTGGCGCTCGCTCAGCATCAGACCATGGGGGCCGCAGCGCAGGCCCTGAGAGTGCACCAGACCACGCTCAGCCGGCGGATCACTGCGCTGGAAGATCAGCTCAAGACTCGGCTGTTCGATCGCATCGACGGTCGTTTTGCGCCCACGAGTCGCGGGATGGTCGTCGTGCGTCGCGCGCAGGAGATGGAGTCCGCGAGTCTCGCGCTCAACGATGACCTCACGCACGATCCAGACAGTGGACGCGCCGTGGTTCGTCTCTCCGTAATCCAGACGTTCGTGACAGGCTTCCTCGCGCGCCACCTCGCCGCATTTCCCGGCGCGCACCCGGACATACAGCTGGAGCTGATTTGCGAGAACCGCGATTCAGTTCTCGAACACCATGAAGCCGACGTCGCGATCCGCTATGTGCGGCCAGCACACGGCCAGTCCACGGTACGCAAGGTTGGCGAGCTCGGATCGGCAGCTTACGTGCACAAGTCCCTGTTGCGGGGAGGTCTCGATTGGCGCCGCGACGTGCCTTGGATCGGTTTTGCACAGGTCGCGGACCGATGGCCGGAGTTCCGCTGGATTGAGCAGAATGTGCCCCCTGAACACGTTGCCCTGACCGTGAACGGCGGTCCCGCTTACACGGAGCTCGTCGCTCGCGGCTATGGCGCAGGTCTTCTGACCTGTATTGAAGGAGCTGCCCGTCCGGATCTGGAACGCGTCAGCGGAGCAAGCCCCCTGATCGTGCGCGAGATCTGGCTGCTGGTGCTGCCAGAGCTGCGGCGTAATGCGACGGTGCGCAAGGTGTTAGACTGGCTCATCCGTGTAACGAAGGGGGATCTCAGTGCATTGCTCGGATCGACGGCCAAAGGGGAACACTCCGGGGCGCTCGAACCGTGAGCGCGTCGACGGCGGCTAGTGTCGATCCAACTTTAATAAACCTAAGACGGCGGATGCCGGCCAGAGGATGCCTGGTAGTCCCGACCTTCCGATGTCGGTAGCGCAGGTAGCGATAGACGCGGCGGCGGCGTACGGCATGGCTGGGGTATCTATCGAACTGCGGATTATGCGACACCTGCTCGAAGCTTGAGAAGCCGCTGTCGTTGAAGGCGCCACGGGGTCGACGGGTCAGGTCGATACGCCCTTTCATTGCGGGAGCAAACCTGGCGGAGTGGCCGAGCATCCCTTATTGGGCGAGACCCAGTTCCACCGTTCGTCCCGTCGCGCGCTTATAAGCGCAGGCCGTCAGGGTCCAGTTTTAGATTCTGCATCTCCGGCCTTTCCCTCATCGGAGGCTTCCCTTCAATGTCGATCTGCATGGTGCCCTGTAGCACGTATCCCACCTCTTCACCGGGATGCGTGTGCTTCGCTATCGCTGCGCCTTTGGGATATTCCATCTCTCAGGAACGTGTCACATCTCGATTTGCAGTATCCCGGTCGAATGGCGGTTAGTTTTACGTGTCGCCCTGACAGGGATACAATGCAGATGTGAAGGCGACGGAGACAGCCGCATGAAAAAGGTACTTGTCGGAGTAGCACTCTTGGCAGTAGCGGGAGTGGCTCTAGCCGCCAAGGCAGGCCTTTGCCCCCTGTGTTTGTTCTGAGTAGTGCCGCATCGTATCGCCCAACGCCCCGTCCATCGGGGCGTTGTCGTTTCTAAGCCAGGCAACGTCGGCGCGCCGGTGATCTTCTGGCCGCGAACGCATTGACAAGCTGATCAGGGGGCGAGCTGCATCAATGGCAGCTGCGCGGCGACGAAACCGGCAGCGAGCCCGCATCCGTGTGCCTGACTGGACCGGACGTCCAGCAGGGGTTGAGCTTTACGCCCAACGTCAAAGTCAGCTACGACTTCAGTCACACGATGAGCGGCGGCATCGAGTACTACGCCGATTATGGGCGCCTCACTGGGTTCGTCCCCGTCCACGACCAGCAGCAGCAGATCTTCGCCGTTACCGACCTGAATTTCTCGCGACTATGGGAAATCAACATCGGAGTGGGAATCGGCGCCACCGCCGCGACCGACCACCTGATCGTCAAGTGCATTCTCGGCCGGCGATTCGGCCGGACCCATCACTCGCCCGTTTACTGAAGCGTATCGAGGCGCCCCCCCGTAGCGCACATGTCGGCCTCGCTGTTCCGCCGCTCCCGCGGACGTGCTGCGGTTGACTGGGCATCTCCGCGTAAAGCAGGCGGCTCGCTTCCTTTGTCGACGTTCTTTTGACCAATCCTGTACGCGATCATTGGGGATTGCCGGCCCGCTCTGGTGCTTAATGAGCACCGCGCGACTCGTCTTTGTCATCTGTTCAAGCGGTCGGAAGCGGCTCTATCCTCGATCGGAAATCCCCGGGGTCCTATCCTCATCGAGGGACACACTGAGCAATGAAATCACCACGCGCGCTTCACTTCGGATCTGCCTTGGTGCTGGTCGGGCTTGCCCAACCCGGGTTCACAATAGGGGCAGAACCCGGTCTCGAGGAAGTCGTCGTCACCGCGCAAAAGCGTGAGGAGCGCCTAGTGGATGTGCCGATGAGCATCACGGCAATCAGCGGCACCGATCTCGAGGAGCTCGGAGTAAAGTCCATTCAAGACCTGTCGTTCGCCGTGCCTGGAGTCGCTACCCGCGAGGACGGCCCCGGCTCCTATACCATCTTCATGCGGGGTCTGAGCAACCAGTATGGCAACGGCGCCCTCGTCGGGGTGTACCTGGATGAAGCGCCGCTTTCGCTCACGGGGTTCGACCAGATGGATTCGCGTCCCTTCGACCTCGACCGGGTCGAAGTACTCAAGGGGCCACAGGGCACCCTGTACGGCCAGGGTGCGGTGGCGGGGGCTGTCCGCTACATCACGAAAGACCCAGTATGGAACGCATACCAGGGGAGTATCGAGGCATCGGCGGCAATGGTGCAGGACGGCTCCGGAAAGCGCATCGAGACCGGCATGGTCAATCTGCCCCTGGCCGCCAATGTCTTCGGAGTTCGGCTGGCAGCTACCAAGGAAGATGGCGGTGGCTGGCAGGACCAGACGCAGGCCCATATCTTGAACGGCAATGGCCAGGATCTGCTCAATGCGCGTCTCAAGGCCTTGTGGAAGCCCGCCGATGCACTTGCCCTCAAGGCGATGCTCGTGGTCTTCCGCGACGAGACCAAGCTGGGGCTGGGCTACGAGAACCCGGATCGCACCGTTCCAGTAGCCATCGACCGAGCGCGGGTCCTCATACCGAAGAAGTTCGACTACAACCTGTATAACCTCGATGGCACGTACGATTTCGGGCGCGCCGAGCTGTTGAGCTCCACCAGCTATATTCATCACACGCATCACTACCCGTTCTCCTACTTCGGAGGTCCGCAGACCATCTACGCGGGCGCGCTCGAGGGCACCGACGCACGCTACGTGGACGCAAAACAGTTCTCGGAGGAGGTTCGCCTCACTTCGCGCGGTAGCGAAGCGCTCAAGTGGACGGTCGGCGGTTTCTATCGCAATCTTGTGAATGACTTCTTCGCGCTTTACGACACGCTGTACGCGGGTACTCTCTATCCGAACTCGACGTACATCGCCGACGATACCTACAACCAGCTGTCGTTGTTCGCGGACGCCTCATACCAGTTGACACCGCGGCTGGCACTCGGCGCAGGCACGCGATATTTCAGGGACAATCAGACAACTTTCGACGGCACGACGAAGCAGAGCGGCCGCTTCCACTCGACCGATCCGCGCGCTTACGGCACATACAAGCTCAGCGACAACGTCAACGTGTACGCGAGCGTGGCCAAAGGCTTCCGTAGCGGCGGCTTCAATCTGGCCGGACAGCCGCCATATGACCCGGAGTCGCTCATCACCTACGAACTCGGCACGAAGGGGCTTTCGGCCGACGGTGTGTGGCGCTTCGAGCTCTCTGCGTACTACAGCAATTATCGCGACATGCTGCGTCGAGGCCTCGTGCTCGTTTCGATAGGTGGAACCCCGACCTTAACCTCGCTGACGAGCAATCTCGGCACGGTTCACATCAAGGGCGCCGAAGGTGGCCTCACCTGGCGTGCCACCAAGCAGCTCACCTTGAACGCCACCGCGTCGCGGATCAGCAGCGAGATCGTGCGCGTCAACGCCACGTCCGCCACCGATATCGCGGGCGATCCGGTCGATTACGTGCCCAAATTCGCTTTCACCGCGGGAGCCAATTACGCGTTCCACTGGACGCCTGCACTGCCCGGCTACGTACGCCTCGACTACATGTACCGTGACATGGTCGATTACGTCGATCGTACGGCCTTCCCGGCGGCCAACGTCCCCCAGACGTCGGACTCGATTGGACTGCTCGATGGGCGCGTCGGGGTCGCGCGCGGGCCGGCGTCGTTCGAGCTGTTCGGCACCAATCTCACCAATGAAAACAGGTGGGTCGACCCGTACCATGCATGGGGCAACGCCAACCGCACCGCTCCGCGAATGATTGGCGCAAGCGTGCAATACGATTTCCGTTGAGATACCCCTTGCTCCTTGCGGCCGTAGCGGATTCGAGGCACCAGCCGGTTCGTCATGGCAGGAATTAAACTGCGTCCCGATCTCCAAACTTCAACGGCTAACGTACCACCCTCTGCCGATGGAATAGAAGCCGTTTTTCGGGACTCATCATAGATCACTTCGTCGGGTTCACCGCCGATGGTCAGGCTTTCCACTTCCCTTCGCCTCCCGGCAACACGAGACTCGCTCGACCCTCTAGATCCGGGAATAATCCACTGGTCCAAAAAGCCGGTGTCGACGTCCAGGCGGAACACACCCTTACCACGACTGACAAAAGCCCGGCGGCGAATGGGGTCGAAACTGGCGAAATCCCACAAACCATCCGTCATGGGAATGCGCTTGATGACATTGGTAGCCCGGGCGCTCTTCGGCTCTCGCGACACTGAATCAATGTCATTAGGTCGCAGCCGGCAACACAATGAGCCAGGCGCAGTGTCTGAAGAACATTCCGGAACGCCTGATATTTGCGCGCAAGCGTTACTGCCACCGAGACCACGCGTGCCACACCGGCAAAAGACGCACGCACGCGCGCACAAATTCGGTCACGAGCCGAAGCTCCAGCAGCAGGAGTGCCATGAGAAACATCACCGCGAATGCGTGGCCCAGAATGGCACGCAGCTGGGCGAAACGGCGACCAGGCTTCTCAACGCGGCGGAATTCCGCCCGCCGTCTGGACCGTCGGCGCCGCCACGGCGGCCAATAAGGCACCGAGTAGCCTGTCAGGGTCGCCAAAAAACGACTGTTCAAGAGGGAGACCCTCTGTGGTCTCGAAGGTGGAGCGCAATGGATGATCGGTGGTGATGAATGGGCCATCACCAGACGGAAACCGAAAGCCGCGCTTCGCGTTGTCATTCGTGCAATGCCCCTGCGTGGACGAAGACCCCGAGCGCCGAGACTACGTGCACCCGCAGCCCCTTGAACAGATGACAAAATGTCGTCATCCGGTGCGCATCGGGCACCACGGATCTTCCGTCGGCAGCGCGCTGGTCGCGTTAATCCATGAGTGCACACCGCACCAAACGGCATCGCCGTTTACCGTTGCCGCTGCGCGTCGAGCCTGGCTGAGCCCGTGGCAGGTGTCGTGCAGTCACCACGGGCTTCGCGCTTGTCACCTTCCAGGTCAGCCCGGGTCCGTGCTTCAATTCAGCAATGATGGCCGGCACTTGCGCTGCTTCGCAGGCTCTGACGCAGACGCTGGCCTGCCTTCTGGCCCTTGTCGGCCGCGCAGCCATCGCAATCGAGCCAGGCACGCAAGCGCGGCTTCAGCCGGTGGTCAACGAAGGTGAGCAGCTACTGCGCTTTGACTGGCCGGTACTGCAGATCGGCACCGGCGAATACGAGGAAGGTCCGACGGGGGTCACGGTCTTTCGTTTCTCGCGCCGCGTATTCGGGGCTGTGGACGTTCGTGGCGGAGGGCCCGGAACCGTAAACACGGACTACCTTCGAATCGGCTATGCCGTCCCGGAGCTCGACGCCGTCGTCTTTGCCGGCGGATCCTGGTATGGGCTGGAAGATACGACCGCCGTCGCTACGGCGCTCAAGGATGACGGCATCCGCGATGGCGACTGGACGAACGTGGCTCTTTCCGTCGGCGCGATCATCTATGACTTCGGAGCGCGGCGGTTCAACGAGATCTATCCCGACAAGCGCCTGGCGCAGGCGGCCTTCCGCGCCGCGCGGCCGGGGGTCTTTCCGCTCGGGGCACACGGCGCCGGACGATTCGCCAAGACCGGGGGGCTATTCGGTTGCAACGCGTACTCCGGAGAGGGTGGAGCTTTCCGACAGATCGGAGAACTCAGGATTGCGGCATTCGTCGTCGTGAACGCATTTGGCGTCGTGACCCGGCGTGACGGCGACGTCGCGGCCTGCTATCGCGATCCTTCCTGGCCTGCGGACCTCCGCACCGCCGATCTGCTGGCAGGCTACCCGGGAAGCCGAAAGGCCGGCTGGAGCGCAGCGCCACCTGCCGGAGACAGCACGCGCAACACGACGGTCAGCCTCGTCGTCACGAACCAGAAACTTGATCGGGCACAGCTCGAGAGACTGGCGACGCAGGTGCACAGCTCCATGAGCCGTGCGGTGCAACCCTTCGCGACGGAGTTCGACGGTGACGTGCTCTACGCCGTGTCGACGGCCGAGCTCGACAGGCCCGTCGACGAGTCCGAGATCAGCAACGTCGACCTCGACGTCCTGGCGTCGGAAGTCATGTGGGACGCAATCCTCTCATCGATTCCGGAACAGCCCAGGGCACCGCAACCGAACGCGCAGGTGGTGCTTTCCGAGCATGACCTAAGAGGTCTGACAGGCGAGTACGTCTTCAGCCCAACCGTGCGCGTGCGGGTCACCGCGCGGGGGGCAAAGCTCTTTGCGCAAGCCACTGGCTCGCGTAACGCCTACGCCATTCATCGCGACGTGCCGGTGGAGCTAACGCCCTTATCCACATCTCAGTTCACGATCCCCGGCCGCTACCCACTGGTCCTGAGTTTCGTGGGCAACGATCGCCTGCTGATCAATCCTGGGCATTGGGAACAGACGGGCACGCGAGCGCGCCCTTGACGCTGGAAACAACCGCTGAGCTTCTCATGACTGCAAACGTCTCCGATCTTGCGACGCTGCGTCGCCTCGATGTCGAGCACCACCTGCCCGCTCATCAGGACTACCGACTTCTCCAGGAGATGGGCGGCAATCGCATCATTACGCACGCCGAGGGCTGCAGAATCTTTGATGCCGAAGGACAGTCTCTTCTGGACGCGATGGCCGGATTGTGGTGCGTACAGGTCGGTTACGGGCGCAAGGAGCTCGCGGTGACCGCGCATGAGCAGATGCTGCAGCTTGCCTACTACAACACGTTCTTCAAGACAGCCTCCGTGCCGACGGTGCGCTTGGCGGCCAAGCTAGCCGAGCTGCTCGGCGGCCACCTCCAGCATGTGTTTTTCAACAACTCAGGCTCTGAAGCGATCGACACCATCATCCGCATCGTCCGCTACTACTGGCAGATCAAGGGACAACCCGGACGGAAGGTCATCATCTCCCGCAATAACGCCTACCACGGCTCCACGATCGGAGGCGTGAGTGTCGGTGGCATGGAGGCGATGCGCAAGCAAGGCGGCCCCTGGGCACCCGGCTTCGAGCACGTGGTGCAGCCCTACTCGTTCAACGAGGGCTTCGGGGAAGACCCGCAGGCCTTCGCCGAGCGTACCGCCAACGCAGTTGAGGAACGCATCCTGCGGCTTGGCCCGGAGAACGTGGCCGCGTTTATCGGCGAACCCGTGCAGGGTGCGGGCGGCGTGATCATTCCACCCGACGGATACTGGCCGCGTGTGGAGGCGATCTGTCGCAAGTACGGCATCCTGCTGATCTCCGATGAGGTGATCTGCGGTTTCGGTCGGCTCGGTCGCTGGTTCGGGTTTCAGCATTACGGAGTCACGCCAGACCTCGTATCGATGGCCAAGGGGCTTTCGTCCGGCTATCTGCCTATCTCGGCAGTCGGCGTTTCGGGCGAGATCGTGGCCGCGCTACGCAGCGCGGGGGGTATGTTCGTTCACGGTTATACCTATTCGGGGCACCCGACGGCTGCCGCGGTCGCCCTCAAGAATATCGAGATCATCGAGCGCGAGAATCTGGTGCAACGTACCGCCGAGGACACGGCACCCTATCTGGCACGTGCCCTGAAGCGACTCGCGAGCCACGCCCGAGTGGGGGAAGTGCGCTCCATCGGCCTGCTGGCTGCCATTGAGATCACGTCGCGCAAGGGAACGAACGAGCGCTTCGGCGGCGCCGAAGGCAACGCGGGCCCGATCGTGCGCGATCAGTGCATCAAGAACGGCCTCATGGTGCGCGCGATCCGCGATACGCTTGTGATGTCCCCCCCTCTCATCATCAGCCACGAGGAGATCGACGAGGTGGTGGCGCTCATCGAGCGCTCACTCGATGAGGTCGAGCCACAGCTGCTGAAACTGGAGGCTCCCCCCGCTCCATGATCACTCGCGGCCGCCCGGCCTTTTGACGTTCAGGAGACGCCAAGGGATCATCCGTTTCCGGTACCCTTGCCTGTTCAGGGATTCCGGGTGCACGCGGAGGCATCGATGAATACCGACGACAGACGCGAACTTGCGTCGCCCGCCCTGACGGCGCCCTCGCGAAAGTCGCTCCCCCCATTCGAGGCACTGCGCGCTTTCGATGCGGTCGCAAGGCTCGGAGGAGTTCGGAGGGCAGCCCAAGTCCTTTGTCGCGACCACGCGGTCATCAGCCGGCACCTGAGGACGATCGAAGCCTGGACCGGTGCGACATTGATCGAGCGGACGGCGGCGGGCGTGGTCCTGACGCAGGACGGCATCCGCTACCACCGACAGATTGCGAGCGCGATGGACATCATTGCCCATGCGACGCTCGACCTGATGCGGCGTGGCGACTACCGTCGCCTGCAGATTCGTTGCATCCCAGGCTTCGCGCTGCATTGGCTGTCCCGGCGCCTGGGGGACTTCGAGAAAGCGCATCCGGCTCTCGATGTCGAGGTACGCCCGAGCGATCGGGGCTCGGACTCAACCACAAACTGCTGCATGAAGAGAATTTCAATCGCTGGCAGAACTGGCTCGCTGCGCACGGCGTTCATGACGATCTGGATCTCACGGGACCACGGTTGTGGGCAGGCCATCTGACGTTGGACGCCGCGCGGCATGGACGGGGGATCGCGCTCACCAACTATCTCATAGCCGTCGATGACCTGAGCAACGGCACCCTGGTCGACGTTGGGAAAGGCAACAGCAGCTTCGAGCCGCAGACCATGGGTACCTACCGACTGGTGGCACGCGCGGAGCGATGGGACGTTCCGGTCATCCGTCTTTTTCGCCAGTGGCTGGTCGCGGCGATCGCGGCCGAGCGGCCCAGGCTGCAGGCGCTGACTTAAGCCTGAGTCAGGCCCCGAGACACAGATACTTGATCTCGACGTAGTCATCCAACCCGTACTTCGAGCCCTCGCTCCCTATACCGGATTCCTTCATGCCCCCGAAAGGCGCAGCGGCGGTCGAGATCGCGACGTCATTGAGCGGCATGAAGGGCGTACTCATCGGGTTGGCGGGACGGAATGCAGATACCCTGAGGATCCGCCCGCCGTTGCCCTTCGGACGCCAGGAAGCGGATCTCCTGCTCGAGAAACTAGGCCTCGTCTTACAAGGCTGACGTCGCCACAAGCTCACGTGTACGGTGAGTTCCACCCTCGCAGTGCACGCGACCCGCTATGGATGGGCCCACGCTTTCTTCCATTCAACGATGTTCTGAGTGCGTCCGACTTCCCAGTAGAACTTTCCCCGCGGACGGTCGTAGTTACCGATTTCATTCATGGTATAGGAGTCGTACAGACGGCCGTTGACCATCGTGTAGCGCGCGGTGTTGGAGTTATGGATGTCCTCAAGGGGGTTCTTGTCCAGCACGATCAGATCAGCGAGTTTGCCGACTTCCAGTGAGCCGATCTGCTTATCGAAGCCGAGCGTCCGCGCGCCGTTGAGGGTTGCCGCCCGCAGCACGTGCGGGTTGCTCATCCCACCCTCGGAGAGCAGCCACATGTCCCAATGCACTGCCAGTCCGGCGACCTCACCATGTGAGCCCACGTTGATGACCACGCCCGCATCGTCGAGCTTCTTGACGGAGCGTGATACGGAGCGGAAGCCGATATCGTAGATCTCGTCGGCCGCGTGGATCGTCGTCATACCGCGCACATAAGGGGGCGCATAATGGGGCGTCCCCAGTGGACTGTAACCACTCGTCGTGGTCTGTATGAACGTCTGTACCTTCGGGTCGTCCCACGGCCGGGTGTGCTGGTAGATGTAGTTCTCGCCGAACAGCTCGCCGAAGGAGACGACCAAAGTCGGCGTATTAGAGGTCTGGCTATGCGCGAAGAGCTGCACAACGTCGTCGTAGAGGTTGGCGACCGGTAAGTTGTGCTGCAGATTGGTCTGTCCGTCAAGGATCATGGTAATGTTGTTGAAGAAATTGCTTTCCCCTTCGACGTCCACCATGACTCCGGTATCGCGACCGGCTTTGATGAGCTGTTGCCGCTGACTGCGCATGGGTTGGCGATAACTCTTGACGATGATTCCGCCGAGCGCCTGCTTGCGTTCCATCAGGACCTTCGCATCCTCGTAGCTGTCGATAGGAATGAAGGTGTGATCGCCCTTGCCGGCGCGACCGAACGCGATGAAGCCCGACTCGATGCCCCGAGGTCCCACCATGTCGCTGGACAGGGTCATCTCACTCTGCGAGTAGCTCGAGAGTTCCGAGGTATACGGGTCGTAATTGGTCGTCACGCCGAAGGCGAGATCGGCGTAGCGCGACTGCTGTTTCTGCGGCATCAGGCCGGACGATGTGTAGTAACAGTTGTTGATGTGCCCATGCATGTCCATCAGCCCCGGCATGATGGTCTTGCCCGACACATCGATCACCTTGGCACCTTCCGGGATCCGAACCGCCCCCTGCGTGCCGACGGCTGCTATGCGATTGGCGTGCACCAGTACGGTTCCACGCTCAATGACTTGCGCATCGGAATGGCCGCCAGCCATCGTGATGATGCGGCCGTTGGTCAAGGCGAGGTCCCCTGAAGGAGCGTCCACCGGCACCTCGAGGCCCACGGTCACCGTCGCCACGGTCGGCGTCATGCCTGAACGAAAGTGGTCAGCCACGGACGCAGAGTAGAGGGTCTCACCCAGCGCCCAGCGTACCTGCTGCGAATCCGCCGACCAAGTCAGGGAATAGCCGCCGAGCTCACTCAGTCTCCTGACGGGCAGAAGACCGCCCGAAGTCGTGACGAGGATGGGTGAACCGATCTCGCGGTACCGGGCGACGTAGTATTGTTGCCGATCCCGAAATGCGATCCACTTGAGATCCGGACTGATGCGCAACTCCGAAGTATCGGCGTCCTGCGTCGTCGCATGCACGCGCTTGTCGAGTCCGTTGAGATCGACGCTTTCCAGCGACGTGATGGTGGCATGATCCACGTAGCTTTCGACCGAATAGAAGATGCGCCTGCCATCGGGTGAGAACATCGGCGAATCGACCGGACCGGTCACGTAGTGGCTGTCTCCGCCCCGCACGTCGATCCAGTAGGTGCCGATGCGTGCCTCGTGGCCGCCCAGGCATCGGTCGCCGGCATCGATCTTGTAGACGAGCCGAGTGCCGTCGCGGGAGAAGGCAGGCGCGCGCAAGACACCCCCACTCGCCGCCAGTGTGCGGCTGGACCGGCCATCCATGGCAGCCAGTTTCAACAGACCGCCGCGCTCGTCGTTCCATTCCACATACGCGATCAGCTTGCCGTCCGGCGAGAACGCGGGCTCGAACTCGAGCGATGTGGACTTCGTCAGTCGTACCGGTTGTCCGGCCGGCAGACTCTTTCGCCACAAGCGTCCCAGTGCGTTAAAGACCACCGTCCCGTCAGGAGAGTAAGCCAGCTGGCGAATGGCGCGAACCTTGAAGGTCCTGGGCGCCAGGTCGTGTGAGAAGCGCGGCGGTAGGGTAATCCGGTGTCGTGCCTTGACCCGGAAGGGAATTTCGGCGACCGCCGCCGTGATCATGTCGATCTTCCAGAGCTTGCCCTTCGCCCAGATGGCGACGTGCCGACTGTCGTTGAACCACCCGTACTGCGGGTAGTAGATACCCTGCCAGATGAAGTCTGCCTGGGAGTCGCGATCGAGACCGTCGTAGATCGGGCGCTGCTCTCCGCTCTGCAGGTCGTATAGAAACAGGACGGTCTTGGCCTGCACGCGGCGGATGAATGCCAGGTGCCGGCCATCGGGCGCCAGTTCAGGAGTGGTCGCGCTGCCAAACCCCTTGATGAGCTCTTCGGTCGTGCCGCTGCGCAAGTCACGTCGCATGACGGCGTAGTTGATGTGGTTAGCATCGATGTACACCACGGAGCGGGTGGGCGGGCTGACCTTCTCCGTGTAATAGAGGTAGCGCCCGTCTCGCGAGAATTGCGGCTCGTGGACGTTTTCTCCGTTGGCAGGCGCGGGGACGAGAACCCGACCGCTACCGCCGGCAAGATCGAACAGTCGCAGTTCCGAGGCGTGGAGCCTGTCATCAGTGGAAAAAAGCCGGGCTGCGGCAATGAAGGCGCCATTCGGCTCCCAAGTGGGCCCCGTCAGGGAATTCACGGTCTCGGCGGTAATCGGGTGGGCATCCGAGCCGTCGACGTTCGATACCCAGACATTGTCGCCGCCACTGCGGTCACTGATGTAAAGGAGCCTCTTGCCATCGGGGCTGAAGCGCGGATTGCGTTCCATGGACGCCCCACCATGAACGAGTCTCGCTTCGCCGCCTGCCACCGGCAGCGTGTAGATGTCGCCCAGGAGATCGAGCGCGAGCGTCTGCCCATCGGGGCTGACATCGACGCTCATCCACGTTCCCTCGGTCACGGTGAACCCCGCGTCGACCGCGGGTTGACCAGTGTTCTCGACGTCCCAGGCATCCCGTGCGGCCCACGCCGGGGCAGCCGCTACTCCGAGTGCAGCAACGCAGGCAATCCGATGGCTTCGACGAACCATGGT
>WNFW01000717.1_pt1 | contig 21638 bp, 19 predicted proteins | sample 5400131 | NCBI WGS metagenome assembly WNFW01 (sample SAMN13153362, study PRJNA577476) | soil metagenome | isolation source: 20 cm soil or saprolite under grassland replicate 1 | place: USA:California | collected 2016-06-15 | reverse complement strand
AAGGCTCATGATCATCAACGCGCAGACGAACTCGATCGGCCGCAGCGGGCTGATCATGAGGTTGGTCAGGTTGCGCGACCACATCTCTTCAAGGAATGACACCGAGAAGCCGAGCTGGCCGCGAAACAGCACGTCCCACATCAGCACGGCGGCGATGAAAACGCCGCTCGCGCGCGCAAAAAACCCGGAATTCTGGGCGATATAGAACTGCAGAAAACCCCACACCAAGAGTTGGACCGCCGGCCAATAGATCAGCTCGACAAGCCGGGTCCAGGATGAGCGCAAGAGGTAAACATAGCGCAGCACCATCGCGGCGATGCGATGCGGCGCCAAGGTCACGGCACTGATCGACGGCGCGCTCATTGCGCGGCCTCGCGTGTTTCGCCGCGGCCGCGCGCGACGTCGAGAAATACCTCCTCCAGGGTCTGGCGTCCGTAGCGCACCAGCAGGCGCTGCGGCGTGTCATCGTCCTCGATGTGCCCACGCTTCATGATGATGACGCGCTCGCACAATCGCTCGACCTCGGCCATGTTGTGGGAGGCGAGCAGCACAGTGGCGCCGCGCTCTCTGCGAAATCGCTCGAGGTGACCACGCACCCAGTCGGCGGTGTCGGGGTCGAGCGAGGCGGTGGGTTCGTCGAGAAGCAGCACCCGGGGAGAATTGATCAGCGCCTTGGCGAGGGCGACCCGGGTCTTCTGCCCGGCCGAGAGCTTGCCGGTCGGTCGATCGAGAAATTCCGAGAGATCGAGCTCGCGCGCGAGCGCCGCGATGCGGCCGCCGAGGTCCTCCACGGCGTATAGCCGCCCGAACACCTTTAGGTTCTGCCGCACCGTCAGCCGGTGCGGCATGTCGACGTGCGGACTCTCGAAATTCATCTCGTGCAGTACCTGATAGCGCTGGCGCGGCATCGCGGCGCCGAGCACTTTCACCGTGCCGGAGGTGGGCATGACCAGCCCCGTGATCATGGCGATGGTGGTGGTCTTGCCGGCGCCGTTGCCGCCGAGCAGCCCTGTGATGGAACCTCTTTCGAGCGCGAAGGAAATGCCGTCGACCGCGCGGGTGGTCTTGTAGACCTTCACCAACTGGTCGACGGCGATGGCGGGTTCGACAGCGTTCAACATGAGGTCGCCTGCGCGGAACCGCAGATGTGGCGCGGCGCCGCGCACGAGGCAAGGGGTATCGGAGCACACGGCCCGCGCACCGAATGCCGACGTCGGCAGTTGAGCACGTGCAGCGAAGGGGTACATTGTTGGACATGAGCGACCAACCTGCCGAGGAAGCGCATCGAACCGGACGCAGCGTGCGCCTGGACACGTTGGTGCGGCTGCGCTGGCTTGCGGTGATCGGCCAGAGCACCGCCGTGCTGGTGGTCTATTTCGGGCTCGATTACGAGCTGCCGATCTGGCCATGCCTCGCAGTGATCGCGCTGGCCGCGTGGCTCAACATTGCGCTGCGCATTCGCTTTCCGATGACACAACGGCTCGAGCCGGACCGGGCGGCATGGCTGCTTGCCTTCGACATCGCCGAGCTTGCGGTACTCTTGTTCTTCACGGGTGGGCTCGAGAACCCATTCGCGTTCCTTTTCCTCGGGCCTGTTCTGATCTCGGCCACCGCATTGCCAGCACGGATGACGCTGATGCTCGGCGGCTTCACCGTCGCCTGCGCCACCGTACTCGTGTTCGTGCACGAGCCGCTACCGTGGGATACCGAGCCGCCCCTGGAACTGCCCGCGACCTATGTCATGGGGGTGTGGCTATCGCTGTTGCTCGCAATCGCCTTCATCGGCTTGCATGCCTGGCAGATCACCGAGGAATCCCGCCAGCTCGCCGACGCGCTGGCGGCGACTGAATTGGTGCTCGCACGCGAACAGCATCTGTCCCAGCTCGATGGGCTGGCCGCCGCCGCCGCCCATGAACTCGGCACACCGCTTGCAACTATCACGCTCATCGCCAAAGAACTGCAGCTCGCGATCAAGCCTGATTCCGAACATGCGGAGGATGTGCGCCTGCTTAACGAGCAGGCCAAACGCTGCCGCGCGATTCTGGCGAAACTGACCGAACTCTCGAGCGGTGCGCCGTTCGACCGCATGAAACTGTCCACGCTGATCGAAGAGGTCGTTGCGCCGCATCGGAACTTCGGCGTTGCCATAAGCGTCGCGTTATCGGCGGGCGAGACGGCCGAACCGGTCGGCGGCCGCAATCCCGCGATCCTGTATGGCCTCGGTAACCTGCTCGAGAACGCGATTGATTTCGCCCACGAGCGGGTCGAGGTCGCTGCCTCCTGGAGCGGTCAGGACGTCGCCGTCACGATCACCGACGACGGTCCGGGCTTTGCCCCCGAGGTTATGGACCGCATTGGCGAGCCCTATGTCACCAACCGCCGCCGGCAAAATATCAACGGGGAAGCGAGTGGGCTTGGGCTTGGCTTTTTCATTGCCAAGACCTTATTGGAGCGCTCGGGCGCTACGCTCGGCTTCGAGAACCGCGCATTTCCGGACCGAGGCGCGATTGTGCGCGTGCGCTGGGGGCGCGGCGACTTCGAACGCGTGATGGCGTTCGCATCGTGAAACTTGGCCGCTAAAGCACTGCCGGCCCTATATTTTAGCAGGGCCCCGCCTCTCACTCGCGTTCATTATCGATTATTCACTTGAGGTTAGCCGGCGTGTTCCTAGATTATCTGCCAAGGTGACGCCAATCGTCGCGGCGGCTCGGACACAGCGCCGCCGCGTCACATTCTGGAGGCGTAAATGGCGATGGCCGACTTGGCCGCGGCCATACCGGTCGATCGCTCGCTGCTAATCGTGGAAGACGACAAGTCCTTCCTGCAGCGGCTCGCCCGCGCCATGGAAGGCCGCGGCTTCACCGTGACCACCGCCGAATCGGTGGCCGACGGGCTGGCCCAACTCGAGACGATATCGCCCGCCTTTGCCGTCGTGGACATGCGGCTCGAGGACGGCAATGGTCTTGAGGTCATTTCCGCGCTCAAGCGCCGTCGTCCCGACGCGCGCGCCATCATCCTCACCGGTTACGGCAACATCGCCACCGCGGTGAACGCGGTGAAGCTCGGTGCGGTCGACTATCTGTCAAAGCCAGTGGATGCCGATGACGTGGTCGCAGCGCTGCTCGCGCTCGACGGCCGCAAAGCCGAGCCGCCGCAAAACCCGATGTCAGCCGATCGAGTCCGCTGGGAGCACATTCAACGCATCTATGAACTTTGCGGCCGCAACGTCTCCGAGACGGCGCGCCGGCTCAACATGCATCGCCGCACCCTGCAGCGCATTTTGGCCAAGCGCGCGCCGAAGTGAGCTGGCCGCCGTAAGCGTGATAAGCAAGCAAGAATTTGGCCGCTCAGTCCGGGGCAGCTGATCTCGGATGCGAGCCGTCCGGATCCGCCAATGCGGCGAGGCGTAGCGCCGCCACCCGCGCGAAGGCGAGCGTCATGGCCTTGCGGCTGGGGGGATGGAGTCGGTGCTCCGGCGCCTCGCATACGATCGACGCGCCGAAGGCATCGGCAACGATCAGACCGGCGTCGAGCGGAAAGATATCGCACGGCACCTCAAGCGTAGTCGCGAAAAACAGCCGATCACAATGCCGGCGATAATCCATCCACTTCTGGTCAGCGCGAAAGTCAGCAATCGACGACTTGATCTCGACGATCCACACGTCGCCCTTGGCACCGAGCGCGACCAGATCGGCGCGCCGGCCAGATGCCAGCGGCAGTTCGCTCACGGCCGAGAAGCCAAGCGAATGCAGAAGCCGCGTCGTGCCGCGCGCGATGGCGAGTGCGGTCGGTGATTGCCGGCCATCAGGGGGCAGCGCGGCGGTGAGCGAACTCATACTCATCGAATGAATCAGGCCCGGCAACGGTATGCTTGTGCTGAGAGGACGAAGCCAAACACCACGCACTACGCTGCACTCCCAGCCTCTCCCGCAAGAGGGTCATGTCCCGCGCTCGCAAATCTACTTGCCAGACCCCAAGCCGATCAACAGCGGATAGAACCGGGGCGCCTTCCACCAATGCGAGGCCAAGCACAGCCAAACTACCAATTTTATAGTGAACACTGAAAAGCACGCCTGTTGCAGCCGAGCCGCGGCGGAATCTGGCTCATCGGGCAGCCTGGGCGCGTTCGGCGAAAGCCGCGGCGAGCGCGTCCCGCCGCGGCTCGATGACGCCACGTTCGGTGATGAGCCCGCTGACCAGGCGAGCCGGCGTCACGTCGAAGCCGTAATTCGCCACCGTCGAGCCTTCCGGCACGATGCGCACCTTCTCGACGCGGCCGTCGGCGGTGCGGCCGGTGACCGTCGCGACTTCGTCGGCCGCGCGCTGTTCAATCGGAATCCCGGCAGCGCCGTCCGACAGAGAAAAGTCGATGGTTGGCGAAGGCAGGCCGACATAGAGCGGCACGCCATTGTCCTTGGCTGCGAGCGCCTTGAGATAGGTGCCGATCTTGTTGCAGACATCGCCATTGGCGGTGACCCGGTCTGCCCCTACCAGGACCATATCGACCATACCGTGCTGCATCAGGTGGCCGCCGGTGTTGTCCGCGATCACGGTGTGCGGAACTCCGTGCTGGCCAAGCTCCCAAGCGGTGAGCGCGGCGCCTTGGTTGCGCGGGCGCGTCTCGTCGACCCATACGTGGACCGCGGCGCCGCGATCGTGGGCCACGTAGATTGGCGCCAAGGCGGTGCCGAAATCGACAGTGGCAAGCCAGCCCGCGTTGCAGTGCGTGAGCACTTGCGCAGGGTGGCCCGCCCTGTTCGCCGCGATTGCGCCAATCAAGTTTGCGCCATGGCGACCGATCGCCTGATTGATGGCGACATCTTCATTGCAGATTTCGGCTGCGCGGCGATAGGCGGCTGCGAGCCGTTTCTCGCGGGGGCGGTTGCGTACCACTGCCACCATTTCGTCGAGCGCCCATTTGAGGTTGACGGCGGTCGGACGCGTCGCGGCGAGCACGGCGCAGGCCTGCTCGAGCGCTTCATCGGAGGCATCCGCCCGCATTGCCAGTGCCACTCCATAAGCAGCCGTCGCTCCAATGAGTGGCGCGCCGCGTACCTGCATGGTGGCGATCGCGCGCGCGACGTCGTGGACGCTCGAGAGGCGGACGGTCGTGAACTGGTGCGGCAGCGCGGTCTGGTCGATGATACCAACCGACCAGCCATTGGGCTCGAGCCAGATGGTGCGCATATCCTTGCCGCCGACTTTCATGGCGCCAGAGATAGCCGCGATTCATCGAAAGGCAAGGCTCCCCGCGGTGCGAAAGAGGTGATAGAGAGGCGCGCGGGAGAGCGCATGCCAGTCGACTACGAGGCGGAATACAACAACCGCGCGCGTGTGCCCGAGCATCCCGAAATCTTCGCGCGCTGGGCGCGCGAGGCCGAGGATTACCGGGCCGAAACGATGAAGGAACGGCGCGCCGAGCTCGGATTGAGCTATGGATCGTCGCTACGCCAATTCATCGACCTGTTTTCACCGCGTCGTGGCGTCACCGCGCCACTCGCGCTGTTCATCCATGGCGGCTACTGGCGCTCGCTCGATCCCTCCCTCTTCAGCCATATGGCGCGGGGGCTCAACGCTCAGGGCGTGGCGGTCGGCGTCGTCGGCTACGATCTCTGTCCGGAGGTGAGCATCGCCGAAATCATCGAGCAGATCCGGCACGCATGTCTGTTTCTGTGGCTGCGCACGGGTGAGCGCATGCTGATCTACGGCCACTCAGCGGGCGGACATCTCGCCGCCGCGATGGTGGCAACCGACTGGCAGTCGCTTTATCCGAAGGCGCCGGCCGATCTCGTGCCCGCCGCCTACTCGATCTCCGGCCTTTTCGATCTCACTCCGCTCGTCGGCATTCCCATGGCGCATGATCTGCGTCTCGAGGAGGCCGAGGCCCGCCGCGTTTCGCCGCTGTTCTGGCGCGCGCCGAAAGGCCGCGCGTTCGATGCGGTCGCAGGGGCGCTCGAATCGAGCGAGTTCTTGCGCCAGAGCCGCACGGTCGCCGACAGCTGGGGCAAGGCCGGCGCGCAAACGCGCTACGAAGAAATCGCCGAGACCAATCATTTCACGGTGATTGATGCGCTGGCGGATCCTCAAAGCACGATGGTCGGCCGTCTAGTGGCGCTCGCACCGCGCCCAAAATAAGCGGGCCGCTCTCGAGCGCCTGGCAGCCGTTCGCTCGGCCAATGAATCGTAGCGCAAATCTGACCAGAACTAGCGGGCGGAAAAGGCCTGAATGCCCGTCTGCGCACGGCCGAGGATCAGCGCATGAATGTCGTGCGTGCCTTCGTAGGTGTTGACAGTCTCCAGATTGCACAGCACGCGCATCACGTGAAATTCGTCGGAGATACCGTTGCCGCCGTGGATGTCGCGCGCCAAGCGCGCGATGTCGAGAGCCTTGCCGCAATTGTTGCGCTTGAGCAGCGATACCGCCGCCGGCGCGGCGCGTCCCCGCTCCAACAGCCGGCCCAGCCGGAGCGCCGCATGCAGGCCGAGCGTGATCTCGGTCTGCATGTCGGCAAGCTTCTTCTGGATCAGCTGATTGGCAGCGAGCGGGCGACCGAACTGGCTGCGGTCGAGCGCGTATTGTCGGGCGCGATGCCAGCAGAACTCCGCTGCTCCCATGGCGCCCCAGGCAATGCCCGCGCGCGCGACATTGAGGCAGCCGAAGGGGCCCGCAAGTCCGCTCGCCTTTGGCAATAGGCTTTCCTCGGGCACGAACGCATCGTCGAGCACGATCTCGCCGGTGATTGAGGTGCGCAGTGAAAGCTTGCCCTCGATCTTCGGCGTAGACAGACCTTTTGTATCGCGCTCGATCAGAAAACCGCGAATGACGCCGTCAAGCTTGGCCCATACCACTGCGAGGTCGGCGACCGGCGCGTTGGTGATCCACATTTTCGTGCCGGTGAGCCGGTACCCACCGGGCGCCTTTTGCGCGCGTGTGGCCATGGAGCCGGGATCGGAGCCGTGATCTGGCTCGGTCAGACCGAAGCAACCGACGATCTCGCCGGACGCGAGCTTCGGCAAATAGCGCTTGCGTTGCGCTTCGCTGCCATAGGCGAAGATCGGGTGCATGACGAGCGAAGACTGCACCGACATGGCCGAGCGGTAGCCGGAATCGACGCGCTCGATCTCGCGCGTGATCAGCCCGTAAGCCACGTAGCCGAGTCCGGCGCCGCCGTACTCTTCCGGAATGGTCGGTCCGAGGAGGCCGAGCGCCCCCATTTCCGAGATGATTGCGCGATCGAAACGTTCCTCGCGATTGTCCATTAGCACGCGCGGGAACAGCTTGTCCTGGGCATAGCCGCGCGCGGTGTCGCGCACCATCCGCTCTTCTTCGCTGAGCTCGCTTTCGAGGTCGAGCGGGTCTTCCCAGTTGAAAGCGGCTTCCTCGCGCTGCGGTGCCGAAGCAAGCTTGCGCGTCTCTGCGGTCTGCGTCATCGGATGCTCCCACGGCTGCGCTTGCGCGTTCTTCCCGGCAAGCCGGGTCTCCGCCAGGGTCGCGCTCGGCTTTGCCGGAAGACGCCTGTCTTCATGCCCACGTTCATCCGCTTAATTCAAGGCCCTCGGCCATCACACGCTGGCGAAGAGGCTCGCAACCGTCCGCGCCCCACTTGCCCGACCTCGCCACGAGCCTGCTCCTCCACGCCGCTTGCCCGCAATTGCCCGGCGGGGGGCGATCGGCTAATGACGTGCCTTAGCGCGCCCGTAGCTCAGCTGGATAGAGCGCTGCCCTCCGAAGGCAGAGGTCGTGAGTTCGAATCTCGCCGGGCGCGCCATCGCAAGGCTCAACACCGTTTCGAATTTTTCCGGATGTTGATCCGCCGATCGTGCGGCGCTCAGAACGCACGCGCCAGTGCAACGACCAAATTGGCTGGCCGGTCATGCCGTCCGGGAATGCCGGGACGGACCCTTGCCATGCCATAACCCCACCGAGCAGCCCGCGTTTGAACCGGAGCCGCCGTGCGCAAACCATGCGCGGTCAAGGCCCAAACGGGGATCGCTGTGGGCCCGCCGATGCGTTCGCAGACCGTTTGTGCGTTTGCCGAATGCGTTCCCAGGAGTTGCCCTGCCGGCAAGAGACAAGGACGATGAGCGAGGCAAGCAGCCTCATCGCACCAGCGAAGCCGGCGCGACGGGAACATGTCCCGCTCGGCATTCTCTACATGATCGCCGCCACCGTTGTGTTTGCGGCCTCGAGCGCCGTTTCGAAATGGCTGGTGGCAAGCTACCCGATCGGCGAGGTTCTCTTCACCCGAACCCTGGTTGCGTTCGTCACTTGCGCGCTCTTCATCATGCCGCAGACCGGGCTTGCCGTCTTTCGCACGCGGCGCCTGCCCCATCACGTGATGCGTTCGGTTTCGCAGGGGTGCTCGCAGACGTTTCTGCTGATCGCCTTCAGCCTGATGCCGCTTGCCGGCGCCATCGCCATCAACTTTTCCGCGCCACTGTTCACGGCCCTCATCTCCGCGCTGTTGCTCAAGGAGACGGTGGGGCCGGCTCGTTGGATGGCGCTGCTCGCGGGCTTTTGCGGCGTGCTCATCGTCACCCATCCCGGAGCTGGAACGTTCGAGATCGGCGCGCTGTTCGCATTGGCGAACGCCGTCCTCTACGGGTCGGTCACCGTGGGCGTGCGAGGCATGACGGCAACCGAATCGGCGGAGACGTTGATCCTTTATCAACTCGCGCTGCTCACGGCGTTTTTCGCGCTGTTCCTGCCGTGGACGTGGACCGGGCCGACCCCGATGGATGCCTGCTGGATCGTCTTCAACGGCGTTTCCAATGCCGTGGGACAATATTGGTGGACGCGCGCGCTCCACCTTGCCCCGGCCTCCGCCGTGGCCCCGTTCAATTATCTCTCGCTGGTGTGGGCGAGCATCTTGGGATTCGCGATCTGGGGGGACGTGCCGACAGTCGCGCTGGTGATCGGTTCGGCGGTCGTGGTCGCCTCCGGTCTGTTCCTATTCTGGCGCGAGAGCAACGCTCGGCAGGCAAAGCTGCCCGCCACCGAGTAAAGGTCCCCGACCTTACACGTGGCTTACTTTTCTTTCCTGCGCTGCAATCGTGATGGCCTGTGCGAGCGCATTGCAACCGCGCGCACCGCGCGCGACACATCGCAGCGCAACAGCGAGTCACAAGTTATGCGACTTTTTGCCACCTATCCTTTGTTGCGGCCGCGCTACACGTTTTCAATGCGACGACTTCCACGATGGCGGCGTGGAGGGAGGAAAACACCTTAAGGCCACGGCGGCAGCACGAGACAACAAGACCGCGTGCGTGGCAGGGGCGGAACACGTGACCTACCAATGGGTCGATTGTGAGCGTGCGTTTATCGCACAGCGTTACGATCGCATTGCCGGCCTGATCGGCCTGTTCGACCGCTTGTTGTTCCTTCCGCTGGACCTGCGCAGGCGCGCGGCCGCTCGCTTGAGCCTCAAGCCGGGCGACCGTGTCCTTGAAATCGGATGCGGCACTGGCCGGAATTTTTCCTTCTTGCGCGAGGCCGTCGGGCCGGGCGGCAAAATCTACGGAGTCGATCTATCACGAGGAATGCTGGGCAGGGCGCGAGCACTTTGTCGACGCGAGCATTGGAGAAACGTCCATCTGACCCAGTGCGACGCCAGCGAGTACATCCCATGCGAACCGCTCGACGGCATCCTTTTCAGCCTTTGCTACAACACGATGCCACACCACCGCGCCGTGCTGCGCCATGCATGGAAACACCTGCATCCGGGCGGGCGCATCGTCATCATGGACGGCAAGCTTCCCCACGGCCTCGGCGGCAAGCTCGTGCTGCCGTTCTGCCTCTGGCTGATGAAGCACACCGTGCTGGGGAACCCATTCATTGAGCCTTGGAACGATCTCGCCGCGACCGCGCACGAGTTCGAGATGGAAGAGTTTCTGTTCGGCTCCTGGTACGTGTGCTGGGGAACGAAGTCGACCCGCATACAGGAGCTCCCGACCACGATGGAGCACCTCCTCGCGGCGGAGTGAGAAGTCCGGACGTGCGCGCTCACCGGCTCGCGTGACCATCAAGTTGTCTCACCCGCTTGCATCGCAGTCTGCGTCCCGCGCAGAACCTTGACTGGGTTGCATCAATAGATCGAAGATATGACGAGCGCGGCAGATCGCCGTGCGCCGCACCACAGCACAGAGGCACGAGCATTGGCTTTCAAACGCGTCGGTGCCGTGCTTTGGCTGTGCTGGGCCGCCGTTTGCGGCACGAACACGGCGCCCCTCGCCTTCGGAATGACGCCCGGGCAGGCGTCGATCGCGCTCGGAGTGCCGCTCGTCTACTACTCGGGACGAGCCGGCTCGGAAATCTATGTCGCCTATGGATCGCCGGGCATTCCTGGCTTCTACCCGGTCGATTCCGCCCTTGCGCTGCAGTTTCGCAATGGACAACTCACGGGATGGAAAAAGGACTGGCGCTTGCGTCGTCCATGGCCGTTCTGAGAGCGCATGCCGGCACGGCCCAACGTCGCCCTCTCCGTTCTCGATCTCTCGCCGGTCGCCGCCGGCTCTTCCGGCGCCGTTTCTCTGCACAATTCACTCGATCTCGCGCGGCTTGCCGACCGTCTCGGATACACGCGCTATTGGGTCGCCGAACATCACAACCTGCCGGCGATCGCGAGTTCGGCGCCCGATATCATGATCGGGCAGATCGCGGCGACGACCGAGCACATCCGCGTAGGTTCAGGCGGCGTCATGCTGCCAAACCATGCCCCGCTGATGGTGGCCGAGCGCTTCAAGGTCCTCGAGGCGTTGTTTCCCGGTCGCATCGATCTCGGGCTCGGCCGCGCGCCCGGGACGGATCCGGTCACATCCTATGCGCTGCGGCGGCGGCAGGATGCCGGCGAGGACGACTTCCTGGAGCGCTTTCAGGAGCTTCTTCTGTTCGAGAGCAACGCCTTTCCGGAAGGCCACCCATTCCGTTCGGTGCGTGCGATGCCGCAGGATGTCGCGCTGCCGCCGATCTGGCTCTTGGGATCGAGCGGCTACAGCGCGCAGCTCGCCTCCGTCGTGGGGGCGGGATTTTCCTTCGCGCATCATTTTGCCGATCACGACGCCGTCGGCGCAATGCTGAACTATCGCGATGGGTTCAAGCCGTCCCCAACGCGAAGCACGCCTTACGCCATTCTGGCCTGCGCTGCAGTCTGCGCCGACAGTGAGGCAGAAGCGGAACGGCTCACCTCCACGATCGATCTCAACTTCGTGCGACGCAGCCGGGGCGAATATGCGCCGCTAGCAAGCCCGGAGGAGGCAGCCGCTTATCCCTATTCGCCGGCTGAACGTGCACTGATCGCACGCAATCGCAGGAGGGTGTTCGTCGGCACCAAGGCAACCGTGCTGGAGCGACTCTCGCCCCTGATCAGCGCCACCAAAGCCGATGAAGTGATGATCACCACCATGATCCACGACCACACGGCCCGCCGGCATTCCTACGAACTGCTCGCAGAAGCATTTGCGCTGCAGCCCTGAGATCCGGCCTGCCCCGCGCCGCACATTTCTCGTGCCAGTTGCTTTGGGGCGGGGAAAGCGTGAAATTGCACGGCGCGACGGGGGACATCGTCTCCAGCCGGCAGCATTCAGAGGAGGTCGCCTTGGGTAAGCAGTTCTCGCTCGCGTCAACCGACAAATTTCAGTTGGGTGCCTACCGGGCCGATCCAGCGGGCCCAGCAAAAGGCGGTATTGTGGTCATCCAGGAAATTTTCGGCGTCAATCATCACATCCGGGCGGTTTGCGACCGGCTCGCGGGCGAAGGTTATGCTGCGCTGGCGCCTGCCTTGTTCGATCGTCAGGAGAAGAATTTCGAATGCGGCTATAGTCCCGATGAAATCGCGAATGCGCGCAAATTCGTCGCCAACCCGGATTGGGGCGCCATGCTGCGCGACACTCAAGCCGCCATCGATGAGCTCAAGAAAGATGGTCCCGTCGCCATCATGGGCTTCTGCATGGGTGGCACGATCGCCTTCCTAGCGGCTTGCAAGCTCAATGGGCTTTCGGCTGCGGTGTGCTATTACGGCGGGCAGATCGCCAAGAATGCCGATGAGAAGCCGAAGGTACCCACGCAGATGCATTTCGGCGATCAGGATGCGTCGATCCCGATGACCGACGTCGAGACGATCAAGAAAAAGCGTGGTGGTGACAGCGAGATTTACGTCTATGCGGGCGCGGGGCACGGCTTCCATTGCGACGAGCGGGGGAGCTTCCATGAAGCGAGCGCCAAGACCGCCTGGCAGCGCGCCATGGATTTTCTCAACAAGCACGTCAAGAAGTGACGTGGGCGTAGCACGCAGCATCCATCGCGGACGCAGCATCCATCGCCTTGTTATTTGATAGATGCGCGGATCGAGCCCGCGCATCTATCGCGTCCCCGGACGGCTGCGAGAGCGTCGTGCGCTGTTAAGCCTGCGCCGCGGCAACCCCGACCGGACAGCTCACGCCCGTCCCGCCGAGGCCGCAATAGCCCATCGGATTCTTCGCCAAATACTGCTGGTGGTAGTCCTCGGCAAAGTAGAATGGGGGCGCATCGAGGATTTCGGTGGTGATTGACCCAAAGCGCTGCGCCTTGAGCTGCGTGCCGTATACCTCTTTCGATGCTTCCGCGGCTCGGCGCTGATCCGCGGTGAAGGCATAAATGCCGGAGCGATATTGCGTGCCCACGTCGTTGCCCTGGCGCATGCCCTGGGTCGGATCATGATTTTCCCAGAATGTCTTAAGCAGCCGCTCATAGGTGACCTTCTTCGGGTCATAAACGACAAGCACCACCTCGTTATGCCCGGTGCGGCCGGAACAAACTTCCTCGTATGTCGGATTGGGCGTATAGCCGCCCGCATATCCGACCGCCGTGATGTAAATGCCTTCGCCCAATTCCCAAAACTTGCGCTCAGCGCCCCAGAAGCAGCCCATCCCGAACATTGCCATTTCAAAGCCAGCCGGGTACGGCCCCTGCAGCGGCCGTTGAAAAATGAAATGCTCCCGCGCCGTCGGGATCGGTGTCGTGCGGCCAGGCAGCGCCTCGGCCGCGGACGGCATTCCAAGCTTCTTGTTGAACATGAACATGGCCACGTCTCCGCTGGTGCTGAAGCAATATAGGCGCGGCGCGGCCCGCGCGCATCTGCATTGACGCCGCTCACCCCATCACATTGCAGCCAGTCCCGAGCAGAGCGCCGCGTCACGGCCACGCGAGTGGAGACCAGTGTGGCTCGCATCCCCATATCGCCCGCGCCGAGGAAACCTTATGCTGCCGCTGCATGAACGCCGACCCTTTCGAGGACGGCGAAGATCAAGCTGGAGGAACTGCGAATGCGTAGTCTTGTCGTGATCTCTGCGTGTGCCGCGCTCGTGATCGGGTCTGCCGCCCAAGCGCAACAGGCCGCTCCGCCGGCAGCGCCACCGCCTTATGGCGAGTCGATCAACCTCGAGCAGGCGAAAACAATCGTGGACGCCGCCATGGCCGAGGCCAAGAAGAACAACTGGCTCATGGCAATCACGGTGGTCGGCCCGGCCGGTGATCTCGTCTATTTCGCCAAAATGGACAACACGCAACACGCCTCGGTCACGATCTCGCAGCACAAGGCGCGCGCGGCTGCGATCTTCCGGCGGCCGACCAAGGCCTTCGAGGAGAATCTCGGTAAAGGGTTCGAATTCCTCTATCAGCTGACCCTCGATGGCATGATCGCGTCGCAGGGCGGGGTGCCGCTGATCTCCGGCGGCAAGCTGATCGGGGCGATCGGCTGCAGCGGCGGCGCGGGGCCGCAAGATCTGCAGACCTGCATGGCCGGCGTGAATGCCCTGAAATAGCAGCGCAGGCGACACTATGCGACGGGCTGCGGCCGCAACGCCTGCAGCCCGTTTCAATCGCGCGCGTAACCGATGAGCGGCTTTTTCTTTCGTCCGAGCAGAATCAGGATGGCGCCGATGATGGCGAGCACGAGCGAGACCGGCTGATCGAGAAAGTAGGGCTGAACCAGGCCGTGCCAGACCCATGTGCCGACACGGCGCTCGACCTCCGGCTGCAGCGATGTCAGGGAGTTTTGATGGATGTTCGACCAGGTCGACTCCACGGTGCTGATGTAGACGGTCTGGTCGGCGATGGATTTGGTGCCGTCATAGACCAAAAAAATGAATCCGAGAGCAAGCGACAACAGACCGACGAACCTCAGCACAAACCGGATCATGGCGTTCTACGCGCGAACATGCACTGCCCCGTTACCGCTTACCCCGCTCGCGGGTCCCGTTCAATTGGGCTCTCGCTATCGCCACTCGCGAGACTGCGGATGATGGCAGCGGGCCCGGCGACGCCTTTTGTCCCTTGCCTTGAGCAAGGGGAGCGCGATCCGGTACGTTGGTAAGGTAATCCGCCGAGGCCTTAAGGGGTTGAGATGTCCTCCAAAATCGATGGCCGCGGGACACGACCGACGTTTACCGACCAGGAAGCGCTGCTGTTCCACAGCCAGGGCCGTCCGGGCAAGCTTGAAGTGGTGGCCACCAAGCCGATGGCCACCCAGCGCGATCTGTCGTTGGCGTACTCGCCCGGCGTCGCTATTCCGGTGCTTGCCATCGCCGAGGACGAGGATCGTGCCTTCGATTACACCACCAAGGGCAATTTTGTCGCCGTCATCACGAATGGCACCGCGATTCTAGGCCTTGGCAATCGGGGCGCGCTCGCGGCCAAACCCGTGATGGAAGGCAAGGCAGTTCTTTTCAAGCGCTTCGCCGATATCGACTCCATCGATCTTGAAGTTTCCTCCGAAGATCCCGATGAGATCGTCAATTGCGTCAGGCTGCTCGGCAAGAGCTGGGGCGGTATCAACCTCGAGGACATCCGCGCCCCGGAATGCTTTGTCATCGAGCAGCGGTTGCGGGAGCTGCTCGACATTCCTGTGTTCCACGACGATCAGCACGGCACTGCGATCATTGCCGCGGCCGGCCTAATGAATGCACTGGATCTCACCGGGCGCGATATCAAATCCACCAAGCTCGTGTGCAACGGGGCTGGCGCCGCCGGCATCGCCTGTCTCGAACTGCTCAAAGCGATCGGATTTACACCCAGTAACATCATCCTCTGCGACACCAAAGGCGTCATCTATCAGGGCCGCACCGAGGGCATGAATCAGTGGAAATCGGCGCATGCGGTAAAAACGTCCGCGCGCACGCTGGCCGAGGCGCTGGCGGGCGCCGATGTGTTCTTCGGATTGTCGGTTAAAGGCGCGGTGACCAAAGAGATGGTGAAGTCGATGGGGGCAAAGCCCATCATCTTCGCCATGGCCAATCCTGATCCGGAAATTACCGCCGAGGAGGTGGCGCAGGTGCGCAACGACGCCATCATGGCGACGGGACGTTCCGACTACCCCAATCAGATCAACAACGTGCTCGGCTTTCCCTACATCTTTCGTGGCGCGCTCGATGTGCGCGCGACCGCCATCAACATGGAGATGAAGATTGCGGCCGCGAAGGCGCTGGCTGCGCTCGCGCGAGAGGATGTTCCCGATGAGGTCGCCGCCGCGTATGGCATCCGGCCGAAATATGGGCCCGAATACATCATTCCGGTCCCGTTCGACCCGCGGCTGATCTCGTTCATTCCCCCCGCCATCGCCGCTGCCGCCATGGACAGCGGCGTGGCCCGGCGACCGATCATCGATATGGATGCTTACCGGGCGCAGTTGCGCTCGCGGCGCGACCCAGTAGCCGGGTTTCTCCAGCGCGTTTACGAGCGGCTGCGGCGACGTCCGCAACGGGTCGTGTTCGCCGAAGGCGAAGAAGAGCAGGTCATCCGCGCCGCGGCGAGCTTCGTTCACGAGGGACTTGGGACGGCGCTGCTCGTCGGGCGCGAGGACCGCGTGCGCGAGAGCGCTCGCGCGCTGGGTATCGAGTTGGGCGGCGGGATCGAGATCATCAACGCCCGACTTTCGCAGCGTAACGCAGCCTACGCCGCCTTCCTCTACGAGCGGCTCCAGCGCGACGGCTTTCTCCAGCGCGACGTCCAACGTCTGGTCAACCAGGACCGCAACCATTTCGCCGCCTGCATGGTGGCGCTCGGCGATGCCGACGCGATGGTGACTGGCGTCACGCGCAACTTCTCGGTGGCACTCGCGGATGTGCGCCGCTGCATCGATCCTAAGCCGGGCCATCGCGTGATGGGCGTGTCGCTGGTGCTTGCACGCGGGCGTACTGTCCTGGTGGCGGACACCGCTGTGACCGAGATGCCCAATGCGGACATTTTGGCAGACATCGCCATCGAAGCCGCGGGTGTCGCGCGCCGCTTCGGCTATGAACCACGCATCGCCCTGCTGGCGTTCTCGACATTCGGCCACCCCCCGGGGGAGCGTTCGGCGCACGTGCAGGGAGCGGTGCGCATCCTCGATCAGCGGCGCGTCGATTTCGAATATGACGGCGACATGGCTGCCGATGTCGCTCTCAATATGGAGCTGCGCGAGGCCTATCCATTCTGCCGGCTGTCAGGCCCAGCCAATGTGCTGATCATGCCGGCGTTCCATTCGGCGTCGATATCGACCAAGCTGTTGCAAGAGCTCGGCGGAGCCACCGTAATAGGTCCGATTCTGGTCGGACTGGACCAGTCGGTGCAAATCGTGCCGCTTTCGGCCAATGACGCCCAGCTGGTCAATATTGCCGCGCTCGCGGCGTTCAATGTCAGCGGGTGAAGCCGCGGAGAGACCACATGAGCGATAAGCTGCGCGGCGTAATTGCCGCTATTGCGACGGCCGTGGATGAGGAAGGTGAGCCCGATTGCGCCCGCTCGGCCACGCTGGCCCGTTTTCTGCTCGCGAACGGCTGCGACGGACTGAACGTGCTGGGGACCACGGGGGAGGCGACCTCCTTCTCGCTCGAGCAACGCAAGCGCCTGATGACCGGTTACCGGGAGAAGGGCCTGCCGCTCGACCGTCTCATGGTCGGCACCGGTGCCGCCGCGGTGGCCGATGCAGTCGCGCTGACGCAGCACGCCGCTGAGCTGGGCTTCGCAGGCGCGCTGCTTCTGCCGCCGTTCTACTACAAAGGCGTGCCGGACGAGGGACTCGTCGGCTATATCGAGGCGATCGTGAGCGCGACGAGGGCAAAACCGATCCCGCTTTATCTTTACCACTTTCCCGCCCAGTCCGGCCTGCCGTGGCCTATTCCTCTGGTCAAACGCCTGCTCGAAACCTTTGGCACCCGTATCGTCGGGCTCAAGGATTCGTCTGGCGATATGGCCTATGCGCGCCAAGCGGCGGCGATCTCGCCTGCGTTCGACGTGTTCCCCTCGACCGAAGCGGTGCTGATGCAAGCACGTTCCGGGGAGTTCGCCGGCTGTATTTCGGCCACCGCCAATCTCAACGCCGATTTATGCGCGCGCGCGTGGCGCAGCAGCGATGGGGAGGCTCTCGACGCCGCGGTTCGCATCCGCAAACTGTTCGATGGCAAGCCGCTGGTCCCCGGCGTCAAGGCGCTCATCGCCCATATTCATGGCGATGCAGCCTGGGCACGGGTCAAGCCGCCGCTGAGCGCGTTTCCCGCCGGTGAGCAGGCGATCGTGGCTGCCGCCTATGAGAGGCTGCGCGGCGTCCCGCTCAAAGCTGCCTAGGCTCGCCGCCGCTGTCCAGGCGAGGTAAGAAAGTTCGCCCTAGCCGCCGCCCATCCAACGGCAACTGGACCGCTGGACCAGGTGATTTAATCGTTTCTGCTTGATCCTGACTGCCGTTGACGCTTAGGGAGCTGGCGACTATAAGCCCCGTCTTGGCGGCGAGATGCTCGCCGCCGCTTGCTTTTATGGATGCCGAGCCGCACGACAATACGCCGGGCGAGCGGCCGCCCGCCAACGAGCGTAGCCATGCCCAATACTTCTTCTGCCCGTAAGGCAGTCCGTCAGATCGCCCGGCGCACGGAAATCAACAAGTCGCGCAACTCGCAGATGCGCAGCCTCGTGCGCAAGGTCGAGGAAGCAATCGCGGGAGGCGATCGCAGCACGGCGCTTACGGCGCTGAAGGAAGCAGAGCCGGTGATCATGCGCGCGGCGCAGAAGGGCGTCGTGCATGCCAATGCGGCAAGCCGCAAGGTATCTCGCCTGGCTCACAAGGTCGCCAAGCTCGCTACCTAGTTCGCCCGCACGTCTTCACAAAGAGCCGAGCCTTATCAACGATCGCGGCGAACAGCGCAGCTCGCCGCGACCAGCGCAGCGGGGACATTGCGCGCACCCGGATCGCATTTGGCAACCGACGATGATTAGCATCTCGTGCTTGCTGTTCAAAAACTGTCACACAAAATTACGATAATCGCGCGATCGGTTATTGCGCTGACGAACTCGCGTTTGTGGCGGGGGCTACCCTCTATTTCCGCACATGGAAATAACTGTGTGCAGAATGGTTTAAAGGGAAAGCACCCATGAGGGCTTTGATTTCTGTCATTTTCGAACACAGGAACCTTTTTATTTGAAATGAAAATCGTCCTCTCGTACCGGCGTCAGGGCGCGGCCGCGGACGCTTCGAATAGCCAAGCGAATTCAAAATATTATCGTATGCTGAATGCTCTGAGCCGCAACGGCTGAACTGCGCAGCTTGTCGTGTCGCGCACAGCGCAGGCGAGCGCGGGCATTGCAGGGGGGCTGCGCCATGCTACTTTCAAACCGCCGCTGGGCCAGCGGCGGTTCTCAGTAAAAGGTCGTGCTTAAGCTCATCGAAGATGAGCGCGGGTGAGTCATGCCTCATGTCCTGAGCTTCGGATCGGCAAGTGCTTGGTCACTGTGGAGATTAAGTGCGCGCGAGGATGTCGAGTTTCTGCTGATCACCAAACAAGCGTAGGTTCGAAACCCGTGCACAGCCCTCACGAGAATGGGCGAGCAATAAGGGGGGTCACATGGCAAGAGTGAGGGTTAACATGGCTCGCGGTATGGGCCGCCAGCCGGACGGCCGTTTGCTTCATTTCATTATCGCTGCTCGAGGCCCAGCCCCACCGCCGCACTGAGCATCGGCCTCGGCTGCGCCTACTTTTTCCCACAGCTTCCTTGCCGGCCGGCTGGCCGCATAACCTCCGCCTCACGTTTCGCGTCGAAGTATCGCGTCCCCCCGCGTTCCCATCGGTTTGCGCCATCAACGAGATACGCAATGACGAGCATGGATCTGGACGGCTGGACACGCGTAAAGGACCGTCTTCGCGCCGAGGTCGGTGACGACGTCTACACGAGCTGGTTCGCGCGCCTGGAACTCGACGGCAGCGAAGGAGATACCGTCAAACTGTCCGTACCCACGCGCTTTCTCAAGAGCTGGATCCAGTCCCACTATGCGGAGCGGGTGCTGGCCTGCTGGCAGGCCGAACAGCCGAATTTTTCGCGGATCGAGCTCACGGTCCGCTCCGCGGTGATCCGCACGCTACCGCCAAAAATAAAGCAGACGGAGATTGCGGCCCCTCAACGCGACAGCCGCGAAGTCAAGCTCAATGGCTTTGACCTCCGCCATACGGTTGGACCGATCTCGGCCGTGCACGAGGCGCTGGGCGGCTCGCCGCTTGATCCGCGCCTCACGTTCGAGACGTTCGTGATCGGACGCAGCAACACGCTCGCCCATGCGGCCGCCAAGCAAGTCGCGCAGGGCAGGCGAGGCGATGTCGTCATGTTCAACCCGCTCTATATTCACGCGGGAGTGGGGCTCGGGAAGACACACCTGCTGCAGTCACTGGCGTGGGCCGGCAACATCACCGCCGAGCGCAAGGTGCTGTATCTGACCGCGGAGAAGTTCATGTACGGCTTTGTCGCGGCCTTGCGGGCGCAGAATGCGCTGGCATTCAAGGATGCGCTGCGCACCATCGACGTCCTGGTGATCGACGATCTGCAGTTCCTCCAGGGCAGGTCGACCCAGGCCGAGTTCTGTCACACGCTTAACGCCCTCATTGACGCCGGGCGCCAGGTCGTGATCGCCGCCGATCGGCCTCCTTCGGATCTCGAAAGCTTGGACGAGCGTGTGCGCTCACGGCTCGCCGGCGGCCTCGTAGTCGAAATGGGATCGCTCGGCGAGGAGCTACGGCTCGAAATCCTCAAATGCCGGGCAGCCGCCGCCAGGCAGCATCATCCCGGATTCGATGTTCCGCTCCCGGTGCTGGAGTTCATCGCAAAAAGCGTAACCCACAACGGCCGCGATCTCGAAGGCGCGCTCAACCGCCTTTTGGCTCACAGCAAGCTGACCGGCCAGCCAGTCACGCTCGAAATGGCCGAGCGCGAGGTGCGCGACTTGATCCGTCCGCAGGAGCCCAAGCGGGTAAAAATCGAAGACATTCAGCGGGTGGTGGCGCGGCAATACAACGTCAGCCGCGCGGACCTTCTGTCGTCGCGGCGCACAGCCAATGTGGTGCGTCCGCGCCAGGTAGCGATGTATCTCGCCAAGACCCTGACATTGCGTTCGCTCCCGGAGATCGGTCGACGGTTCGGCGGTCGCGACCATACCACGGTGCTACACGCCGTGCGAAAGATCGAAAATCTCGTGGGCACAGACTCCGCGCTCGCCGAAGAGATCGAGCTGCTCAAACGCCAATTGCAGGAGTAGGGGCGCTGCGTCGAGGCTGAGGGGCCACCGCCAAGCCAAAAAAACGCCGGTTGGAGCTAGGCATGCCCGGCCGCAGTCGACCGCCGGCAGTCGTGGGCGCCCTCGCCCGGGGGACTGCTGCCAAAGGCGTTGGGTAAGTGGGGGCTTCGGTCGGCCTCGGGCCTTGCGAAAAACGCGCACACGCGCCAACTTCCTTACCCCCTTCGAGGCCCCCCAACGCGAGCAGGCGGATGGAAACAATGAAAGTCACCGTCGAACGCGCAGCGCTGTTGAGGTCGCTCGGCCACGTCCATCGTGTGGTCGAGCGGCGGAACACCATTCCAATTCTCGCCAATGTGCTGATCAAGGCGGAGAAATCCAGACTCGCCTTCAAAGCGACCGATCTTGATGTCGAGATCACGGAAACGATCTCCGCCGAGGTGGGCCCCGGCGGCGCGACCACGGTTCCCGCGCACATGTTCTACGAGATCGTCCGTAAGCTCCCGGAAGGTACCCAGATCGTGATCGAGGCCTCCGGCGATCGCGCCGTGCTGACGATCCGCGCCGGTCGTTCCCGTTTCACCTTACAAACGCTGCCGGAGAGCGATTTTCCGGATCTTGCGGCAGGCGACATGACGCACACCTTCAAGGTCGCGGCCGCGGATCTCAAACGACTCGTCGACAAGACTCAATTCGCCATCTCAACCGAGGAGACGCGCTATTATCTCAATGGGATTTACCTGCACAGCGCTGGCACCGCCAAATCGCCTACGCTGCGTGGGGTCGCGACCGACGGGCATCGCTTGGCGCAGTTCGAGCTGCCGCTGCCCGCCGGCGCCAGCGGCATGCCTGGCATCATCGTCCCACGCAAGACCGTCGCCGAGATGCAGCGTCTGATTGAGGACAATGACGCCGAGGTCACTGTGGAGCTGTCCCAGGGGAAGATACGTTTCCGGCTCGCCGAGACGGTGCTCACCTCCAAGCTGATCGATGGCACGTTTCCGGACTACGTGCGCGTCATTCCTGTCGGCAATGACAAGAAACTCACGGTCGACAAGAAGGCGTTCGAACAGGCGGTGGACCGTGTCTCCACCGTCTCGAGTGAGCGCGGCCGCGCAGTCAAGCTGTCGTTGAGCA
>WNFW01001214.1_pt1 | contig 21643 bp, 17 predicted proteins | sample 5400131 | NCBI WGS metagenome assembly WNFW01 (sample SAMN13153362, study PRJNA577476) | soil metagenome | isolation source: 20 cm soil or saprolite under grassland replicate 1 | place: USA:California | collected 2016-06-15 | reverse complement strand
CGGACGCATTCATCATGGCGTCTGGGGAGAGGCGCCCTTCCAGTCGCTTTACGAACCGCCCGCGGGAACGTGGTTATCCCTTCCAACAATGCCCGAGTGGTATCTAATTATTGTCTTCCTGGCGCTCGTTTCTTCTCTGGGATGGTCGTGGCACCCATTTTTCGCGGCGGTACCGTTGCTCTTTTTTGCAGTGGCGTTAACGGTGGCCCAAGCCTTGCGTGGCGCTGCAAAGGCATCTTTCCGAACTACAGCTCAAGGAGCTTTTGTACAATTTAGACTCCGCCTGTTGACCGCCTTTTTGCATCTGATTCAACCGTTGGCCAGGCTGGTTGGCCGGATCGAGCATGGGCTGACGTTCTGGCGCCGGCGCGGCACTCTTGGTTTTACCAGGCCTAGGCTACTTGAAATGGTTCAATGGACGGAAGATTGGGTCGCACCTGAAGCAAGGATAAAACAAATCGAAGAATCTCTCTGCAGTAAGCGAGTCATTGTTTTGCGCGGCGACGAATTCGCGCGTTGGGATCTGGAAGTGCGCTCCGGAATGTTTGGGGCGGCGCGCCTTATGATGGCGGTAGAGGATCACGGCGGGGGCGCTCAATATGTACGATGCCAAGCCTGGCCACTATTTCGGAGAGCGGGTTGGATTGCGGCGCTTACGTCCGGAGCAGTCTTTGTCGCGGCAGCGGTAAACGGGGGGCGTGTCGCCGCTTTAGTTAGTGGATTAGTGTTTGCATTGCTTCTCGGTTGGGCTGTCGAACAAGCGGGCATAGCCATCGCAGCATGCGCGCGCACCATGAGCGAATTGGAGATGCGAAAGCCGTAGCGTGTCGCGGCCGCACATCGTAAACTATGAGGGTCGGCATGATGTTGATGGAACAATCTTGTCGCTACAGTTTCAACTTAGATGGACGAGCGTCGCTACTCTGATCTGCAAATCGTTGGTCGCCTTGTGGAACAGGCAAAACCGCTCTGGCTGGCGTTGATCGGCACGTTGTTGATCAGTTTGGTGGCAAGTCCGGTTGCCTTACTCACGCCGCTGCCGCTCAAGTTGGTTGTCGATCATGTGATCGGCACGCGACCGCCGCCGGCTTTTCTGCGAGCATTCATCCCACACATCAGCCAGGAAAAATTGTCGATGTTGTTATTCGCGATCGGGCTGTTGGTCGGGATCGCTCTGCTCAGTCAGCTCCAAAGCGTGGCCAGTTGGCTTTCCGAAACTTACGTGAGCGAGCGGCTGGTGCTGGATTTGCGCTCGCGGCTCTTTGCCCAATCGCAGCGACTTTCACTGCTCTATCACGACCGCAAAGGCACGACCGATTCGATCTATCGCATCCAGTATGACGCTCCCGCCATCCAGTGGATTCTGGTGCATGGAATTTCGCCGTTTATCACTTCGGCGGCTACAATCGTGAGCATGATCTACATCCTCGGACGGATGAATGGGCTGATCGCTATCATTGCTCTGGCAGTGGCGCCGATTCTTTTTGTTATGGCGGAATTTTATCGGCGCAAAGTGCGCACAAGATGGCGTGAACTAAGACAAGTCGAGGTCGCGAGCATGTCGGTGCTGGAAGAAACGCTTGGTGCGATTCGTGTTGTCAAAGCTTTCGGTCAGGAGCAACGGCAACACCGCGATTACATGGAAAAAGCACGCTCGGGAATTCGGCGTCACGTTCAACTGACATTATACGACAGCAGCTTCAGCGCGCTGGTTGGAATGACGATTGCCTGCGGAAATGCGGCCGTGCTCTTTTTCGGTGTGCAACAGGTGTTGGCCGGTGCCCTTACGCTTGGGCAGTTGTTGATCGCGATGAGCTACGTCGCTCAACTGTATGGGCCTATTCGCATCATCAGCACTCAGATTGGGGGTCTCCAGTCATCCATGGTCAGTGCGGAACGCGCTCTATCGCTGCTCGATCAACCGCCGGACGTGCAGGAAAATCCAAATGCGCGCCATCTGGCCACGGCGATGGGGCGAATTGAGTTTTGCGATGTGAGTTTTGCCTATGAGCCAGGCCGTCCGGCGCTTCGCGGAATTACGTTTCAAGTCCCGCCCGGAAGCCGCGTCGGCATCAGCGGAACAACAGGCGCTGGCAAGACCACTCTCGTCAGCCTGATGGTTCGCTTTTTCGATCCCACCAGCGGACGCATTTTTCTCGACGATGTCGATCTTCACGACATTCGGCTTGAGGATTTGCGGAACCAATTCGGCATTGTCTTGCAGGATCCGGTCTTGTTTTCAACCAGCATCGCCGAGAACATTGCCTATGCGAAACCGGGCGCATCTGAGGAAGAAATCAGAACCGCTGCGATTGCTGCCAATGCTCACGATTTCATCATGCGCCTGCCCGAGGGTTACGAAACGGTTGTCGGTCAGCGAGGCGCGAGCCTCTCGGGAGGCGAACGTCAGCGGATTTCGCTGGCCCGCGCGTTTTTGAAAAACGCGCCGATCCTTGTCCTCGACGAGCCCACCAGCTCCGTCGATATGACCACCGAGCTGGCGATCATGGACGCGATGGAACGACTCATGGCCGATCGGACCACGTTCATCATCGCGCATCGTCTGAGCACTCTGGACAAATGCAACATTCGTCTCCACTTGGAGAACGGGCAGGTTGTGGAAGATAAGCGCCAGATCGAGACCATCGCAGCGCCATGAACTTATTCCAAAGCACGTTCGATCAGCTGAGTAAGGACTTTATCCGAATCGAAAAATTCTTCCGCAATGAGTCGCGCAGCATCGCTGTGGCGCTTGTAATCTTCGGTGATCGCGCGGAGATATGCGGCTGCTTCTTCCGCGGTTTGAAAGGCGAATAATCCTTCGCCGGTGGGCAGAATTTCGGAGAAACCTGTATCCTGAAGCACGACTGGACGCCCAGCCGCGAGGTAACAAGCTGACCGGCAACTAAACCATCCAGAACGCTCGCGAACGTATGCGCTCTTGGCCACGCTCCATTCTCCTTTCGAGCGCTGGATATAGCTGCGATATGCGTCTGGGCCATTACAAGCCTCCATCGCATCCACGACGTGCCACTGCATCTGGGTAAGCAGTTCAGCAGGAGTGCACCTCTTGCGCTTGGAAAGAAGTGTTGCCGCTGAGGCCGGCAAATCTTCAACATTAGTTTGCCAGTCCATGTGATGTGTTCCGCCTAAGGCGATTTCCAATTGTATGTCGGAAGCTTTATGTGGCAGGTCGACAAAGCGCAGAAACTCGACATCCTTCTGCGCAAAACTCTTGCCTCGAAACAAAAGTGGTTTGTAGCTGGTCCAGCTCATCACCGTTGAAAAAACTTCTCGTGGCTGCTCGGTTGTTTCCCATTCGGACAAAGCAACCGGTTGCCGCGTCGGAATCCAGCTAAACGCATTTGGGATCTGGGCTTTCGACAATGTTTCGCCATAAGTGAAATGCACATCGTGGACGGCGACTCGTTCAGGGAAATGAGGCTCCGGCAGCGCAATCTTTACCTGGGTGAACACCGGGTCGGTATCGATGTACACCATGCGCCGAACATCGCGGTAACGTTCTGGGTGCTCCAGCGTTCCGGAAACATTGATCAAGAGATCAGCAGAACGAATGACCGCATCGCGTCGTTGATCAGGCATCCCGAACCAGCGCGGCGATGGCTCGGTCGGAAATCGATAGCTCCATTTGTCCTCCAATCTGAACCGCGCCATTACGCGCCCGATATGATCGACATTCGCCGAAGCATCGCGCGCGACCCAATCGTTGCCAGTTGGCCCACCATCCAGATTGTAAGGCCATTCTCCCGAATCCTCGATGTAGTAAACATCATGCCCGAGCTTTGCCAGCCCCAGCGGGAATTGGAGATAATGCCATGTCATCCCGCCAAGCATCGGATGCTGGGCGATCAAACCGCTAACGATGATGCGTAGCCGCGAACTCATTCAATTCCTACTAGCCTTTGAACGCGCAAAGGATTTCCCCGTAAGTTGTCGATCTTAATTGCCCTCAAGACCAGTCGCTCACTACCTGAGCGGGTGATAAACGTAGATATACCTCGCTCCTACCAATTCCTTCATCGTTGGTTTTGTATGAAGGGTCCCACTCGCTGATCTTATCTTCATCAATCCCGTGATGTATGTCCCCTGGATAATTCCACATGTATGGGAAAGACAAAATCGCCGATCTGGCTACTCGCTTGACCTCTTGGAATGCCTCTTTCTGCTTGTCGCCGAGGTGTTCCCACACCTGCAAGCCTATGAACAAATCATAATCATCCGGCACATTCCACGGCGTAACCGTAGCATCGAACACATATTTGACGTGCGGATGGGGGACGATATCGATTACGTCAGATCTTTTGCAGATCGGCAATTCATGCGCTCCGAGTTCCAGCACGCTCCCCTCGATCCCAAGCGATTGAATTATTTCAATAACTCTTGAGATATACTCCCACCTATCGCCATGAACGCCATAATATTTTTGGTCGGTGCTTGCAACAAAATCGTGGTCACTTTTGGTGATAAATTCCATAACTCTCTCACTTCGAGGTCTAGTTGTTTATTTGCGAATACCATACGACAGGTATTCGTCTTTCATGGTCAAAAACGCCAAGTCAAGCCTGTATTTGTTGATGAACCAATCCACGGCGGGCTTAACCTCAATCCAGGGATATTTTTCGCCTGCGACGTAGTCGTGTCCGAACAAACAACCACCTGACTTGACCTTCGGCCACCATGCTTCCAGGTCCGCCCGCACTGCATCGAATGTGTGGTCGCCATCCAAATAGATCCAATCAAAATACTCGTCTGCATAACCTTTGGCGGCTTCTAATGACCACGCTCTTACCACCTTCACCCACGGATACACCGAAAATTTTTCTCGAACGCTCTTGTATGCTTCCTCCAAATCTTTCTCGTTTACCGGATCGATAGCGTACGGGCCAGTTTGTTTAGCCCAACTGTCAATTAGGTGAAGTTCCTTGGGCCGGCTGTGCAGAATTACCTCTGCGTTCTTGCCCCGAAACACGCCAATCTCTGCTACCACGCATCCCGGAGGCATGGAGAGGATTAGGTCTTCTCTTGTATTAAATAGTTTCAAAGTAGTTACGGAATTGCAGTTCATTTATGAATGAACCACACATCCTTGCGACCGGCTTGATAAGCTCGGAAAGCGCTGTTGATAGGGTAGCCGTGGAAGAGATCAGGCAAAAAGTTTCTTAGAACGACGTAGTTGAATGCCGGCATGTCGGTAGCCTCAGGAGGGACTTCATATTTCTCCAGAAAATCGCACATAGCCTCTACGAGATGAGAAACTACTGACGCCTTTCCACCAACGATTCCACAGTTCAGCAGCCTGTGAGAGAACAACGGCGCGAAGTAATTGAATACGTCTGGTGGGTAATACAAAATTCGCTTGATCATCCAGGGATTGCCAACATTCACTTCTTCATCGCCGCAATAAAGGATGCCGGGTTCCACCAGGGCCGCATCAAATCGGTTGACTATTACGTCGGACACGTCCGTCAGAAAGACGGTCTCACTGTTAGCATAATCCGTCAGAAAGCTACGATAAGTAAACCACCTTCTCTGGTATGGGCTCGAGTTGCTTTTTTCGACTCGAACAGTTTTAACCCCAGGAAAATCAGGCATATCGCAGTCATGAAATAGGAGGCCTTCGAACCCGGAAGCATGAACAGATTCACACCATTTCCTGACGTAATTGGCAACGTCGGTCACAGAGACATTTCGTTGCGGATCGTTGGCAGAAGTGAAGCAAGAGGTGGCAATTATCATCGCGTGCGACGAAGGCAGGCGTGCCGCTTAGGTTTCGACGAGGTCCGCCATGGTTTAGCCAAGCTCAAACACGACACGGAGCTCATTCTCGAGAACGCAACGAAAATGCGCGCGAAGGTATTGATCAAACTGGTCGTAAAACTTCAGCCACCAAAAAGCGGGCCAGAGAAAAATCAGAAAGGACGCGCCTTCCCGGCGCATCCGCTCCAGTTCCGCGATTGCAGTTTCGCTGTCGGCCGGCACTCCCCAGGCTTCGCCACCGCGTTCTAAAAAGGGTCGCCCTTGACGATGCGGCAGCAAATTTTCTCCAAACAGTGAATCATCGACGAGAATGTAACAGGCTCCCTCAGGCACGAGAATTACGAGTTCTTTTTGGATGAGCAGCAGCCAATTCATCCATTTCTTCCATTGCTCGCGTTTGCGGTATGCAACCGTTTCTTCCGGCTCGGCAATCCGCCGTAGCGCGGCTGATCCATTTTGGTGAAACAGCACTCGATAACCATGCTCGTGCAACTGCGTAATCAAACCTTCCAGACCGAGGTGCTGTTTGTCCGCGGCGCTCTCGAGGTAGTAATTCAGCCGCTTTTTAAGCTCGCTTACATTGTGACCCAAATTGCCAACCAAGTAGCGGTCATTCCAGGCGACGGTATATCCGAGGCGTTTCACGTCGTTCGAGAACAACCCATCTGCCGGAAATTTGAAGCTGCCATCTAATAACGACTGCCATCGCACGCCACTGTTCCAAATCTGCCGGCGGAGAATGGATGTATCGCCAACGTTCGCAAGCGCAACGTAGATAGTCGATTCACCGACCGTTTGCCGGATTGCAGGTTTGTCGACCCAAATTTCGCCACGTTCGATCTCATGAAAGGGAGAAATGGGCGAAATCTGTCCGAGCTCCGGAAAAGCATCAAACTTCCGTAATAGTTCGGTGTCCCATCCGGGCAGATACTCCATGTCATTGGCGCTAATGTGTAGAAACTCGCCGCGCGCCTTCGTCAAGCCTGCATTCAGTGCTTCGCCGCCGATGTTATTGTCGAGCATTATAGCGCGGTGGTTAGCTCGATCACGGCAAACTGACTCGATGAATTCTCTCGCACCGTCAGTGGAACCATTGTCCACGATGATCAGTTCATACGGTACCGAGACAGTGCGAAGATATGATTCGACAGTTCTCTGCAATAGATGAATCCGATTCCAGCTCAATAGAACCGTACTGAGCAGAGGCTCATTCCCCGAAGTTTTGGACATGCGAGGCGCTACGGATGTAGTTTGAAAACCACGACTCTGTCGTCACTGGCGAGCCGGCGTGCGGAAGCGTCAAGGTAGGTAACGAATTCCGTGTAGTAGTCGAGCCACCAAAAAGCCGGCCAAACGAAGACGATGAACGCAGCGCCTTCGCCTCGCATTCGTTGCAGTTCGGCAATGGCAGTCTGGTCGTCTTCCGGAGCGCCCCAAGCTTCGCCGTGCCGTTCCAAAAAGGGGCGCGACCGGCAGCCAGGCACGAGATCCTCGCCGAAAAGATTGTCATCTACGAACAAATAGCAGCTTCCGCTTGGGAAAAGCTGGCGCAGTTGTTCACGAACTACCAGTAGCCATTCCATCCATTCCTGCCAATCTCGTCTGCGCCGGTATGCGGCGGAATCGAAGAACTGTTTTACTTGGACGATCTGTGCAGCGGAAGATGGTTGATCTCTCAATACATAGCCATGCTCTTTGAGCTGAGCGCGCAGACCATCGATGCCCAGGTCCTGCTTTCCTGCCGCATTTTCCAAGTAGTACGCCAAGCGCTTTTCAAATTCGGCGACGTTGTGCCCCCAGTTCAGGACAACATAGCGATCATTCCACGCCACGGTGTAGCCGAGTCGCTTAACATCATTTGAAAACAGGCCATCTGCGGGAAACTTAAACCTGCCAATGCCCGAGGATTGCCAGCGCACACCGCGATCCCATATTTCTCGGCGGATAATCGACGTGTCTCCGATGTTCCCGAGGGCGATGTAAATCGTCGCGCCGTTTCTCGTTTCACGGAGCGCTGGTTTGTCGACCCAGATTTCTCCATGTTCTATGTCGTGGAATGGTGAGAGCAGCGACAGTTGGCCGAGTTCAGGGAAACAGCGAAATTTTTCTAGCAAGGGCGTATCCCACTCGGGAAGGTATTCCATATCGTTAGCACTGATGTGGAGAAACTCCCCGGTTGCTTGTGCCAGGCCTAAGTTTAGAGCATCACCGCCAAGGTTTCGATCCAGCAGTAAGGCTGCGTGGTTACCACGCCCGGCACAGACGGAACGAATGAAATCGCGCGAACCGTCAGAGGAATTGTTATCGACGATGATCAACTCATAGGGGATCGAAACTGTCCTGAGATACGAATCGACCGTTGTCCGGAGTAGATCCACTCGATTCCAACTTAGTAGCACCGTGCTAAGCAGGGGATGGTTTGTCGTGGCTCTTGGCATGCGAGAGCGTTACGAGTTTAGCTCAAAAACGACGACTTTGTCGTCAGCTGCGATCCGGCGCGCCGAGACATCAAGATACCTAACGAATCCGGTGTAATGATCAAACCACCAGAAAGACGTCCAGGCAAAAACCAAATACTGGGCGCCTTGTCCTTGCATTCGTTTCAGTTCGCTGATCGCAGTTTCGTCGTCCGCAGGTGGGCCGTAATAGGCGCCTTCTTTCTCGAGGAATGGCAGGCTGTGCCGCTCGGGCAGCAGGGGGTGCTGGAAAAATCCATCATCAATCACAACGAAGGTCGCGCGAGGTGGAATGAGTTGGGCCAGTTTTTTTGCCACTTTTTCTTTAATGCGCATCAGCTCCGCTGCGGCTTGCTGGCGCTCGAGTTCATTGGCCCATGCGATGTGGGCGAGTAACGCGCGAACCGCCTCTCGGTAACCCGTCGCCGGTGTTTCGCAGTCGGCAGGAGCGTCAGCATCAAGCGCAACCTGCGCGAGTATGCGCAGGATTGTCGGATCGACAATCCGCAGGCACGGGTTGGGCTCAGTCATTAATTCGATAATCGGGTTAGCGTTCGGGTAATCCCAGTCAGCAATCTCCCTCAGAACAAGGCCCATCGAGTAAACGTCGCAGAAGTTTCCATCTGGCGGTCTCCCACCTTCGCCGAGTCCGGGGGGGACCAGATCCTCTTGTCGATGCTCTGGCTGGTCGGAGGTGTCCAAGGCCCAGCCGAAATCGAGCAATACTGGTTTGCCTTTGCGTATGAGGATGTTTTCTAAGCGAATATCGCGATGGCAAATCCGGTTTTCTTTCAGCTTCTGCAGCAGCGCGAGAGAATGCTTGAAGAAGGTTACAAACTCGCTGGGGCTGGCGCGCAATTGGTCGATGGTTTCCTGCAAAGGTACGCCATTGACCTTTTCCATCCGAACAAGCGAGTAGTCTGTATGCGTTTCGGAGCTCTCTACGCGCGGAAAGTATTCGCCGTCCAGGCGCCGGAGGAAGACAGCTTCGCGTTCGGCTAGATCGGATGTCGTCTGCTTAACGATTATGTCACCGCAGTCGTAAACGCGGCTCCAGAACTCGGTCCCATGCTGCCGCGCCAGCCAGCGGCTGGAGATAACCGTCTCCTTTGGGAACAGCAGAGGCAGAGGACAGGAAAGTTCCATTGCCTCTTCTGTGCGGAAGGCAACGTAGAGCGCGCGCGTGTCACTCACAGGTCCAATCAACTTGTAGTATTTAAAATGTTTGACGAGCGCTGCTTCAAAGGTCTGTCGATCATATGGCTCCCGAGCGGAATCCTTGTTCCACTCGAGATGACCAAACGACGTGATAGCTGGGTCAGTGGGATCAATCCACTCAACCAACAGCATGGACTTGGTTAACCCTCGAAGCCTAGCCACGGCGACATCCAAACTCCGAAAGGACGCTGTGCACGAATAGATCCAATGAATTAATGCAAGCGCGACGACGACATCAGCCGGTTCGTCCCAATCGACGATATTTGCGTTGACCGAGCGAAGCTGGACAAAACCAAGTTGCTTCTTCGCGCGCTCGACCATGTCGAGATACTGCGCATCCATGTCCACCGCTGTCGCCATCCTGCTACCTTTTTGAATTGCCCAAAAGGCAAAGAATGCTGCATTCGCGCCGAGATCCAGCATTGTCCGATCAGCGAGATATCGAGGCTGAAAATACGGCGCGAGGAGTTCCTGCTTTTTGCGTAGCGCTGCATCCTCTGGCAAAACCGTGAGCCCGCTCTTTGTTAGCTCAAACTCCTGATAGCCGTGGAAGATTGCTCGCTGCGATTCAATATCCAGGCGGGGAGCGCGTGCATACCGGTTCGGATCCTCGAACAGTCGTTCAGGCGAAGGTTTGGTCACGTCTGGGTCGATCATGCGTTCCTTTGAGCTGCCAGATCATAGACGACAAGCCTATCGTTATCTGCGGCCGTTGCATAGTTATCTCGCAAGTGACTGGCTAATTCGGGATACTTTTCGAACCACCAGAAAGCCGTCCACCAGAACGCGATGAACATTGCTCCTCGATTGCGGAGCAATTCAACTGATTCAACTGCTTCGGCACTAGTTGCAGGATGGTGCAAGTACTCGCCATTCTTCTCAAGCGGCGAAACGATGCTACGGCCCGGAAGCGTCGTCTCACCCCAGTCATATTCGTCCACCAAGATGATTGTCGATCCTGGCGGTGTCATGCGCATCAGGTCCTGCTTTGCCCGCTTGAAACGCGACAGCCATACATAATTGAAGTTTCTCGATTTCCAGGTCTCCACATCTGCGGCGATGCCCATTTTCGACAAGTGTTCTTTCAATGCCTCTGAGCTATGTTCGAAACGTTGGATATCGTCGTCGATCTTCTCGTCGGTAAATGGATGGTTCCATCCATGGTTGTCGCCGTGGGAACGGTAGCAGGAGAGCGGCTCCGTGATCTTTCGCACTTCTCCGTAGATGGGCGCCAGCGTCAGCAGATACTCGTCCGCGCAGACGCGATATGGCGCTTCAGGCATCGGAAAAATCTGATCGAAAAAATGGCGCGACCAAGCGTTGCCGGAAGTCGGCGGAGTGATATTCCAATCGTAGAATGGCCCTTTTCCAATCACTGTTTCTTTCAGATCGCCATCCGGAAGGTTCTCGATTTTTTCCGGCAGCACCGCTCCGGTCCTGCGACTCTCGGCATCAATTATCCAAACGGGCCAGTTTACTTTGACCACTTTATGATCGACAAATTTCGGCATTACAGCGGCGATCGCGTTCGGGAGGAGAAGATCGTCGGAGTCCAAAAAGCAGACAACATCGCCATGGCTTGCTGAGAATCCGGCGTTAAAGGCAGAACCTTGTCCGCCGTTCTCCTTCAAGATAGAAATAATTCGATTGCCGAAGGACGAGATGACCTCGCGCGAATTGTCGCGTGAGCCATCATCGACGACGACGACTTCAGTTTGCGGATAAATTTGCCCGAGGGCACTGTTTATCGTCTCGCGCAAGAAGCGCCCGTAGTTGTAACTGGTGATGATAACGCTGGCGCTCTTCATCTTCACAGCGCGGCAGTATTCATTGCCGTTTCCTGTATGAACTCGCAGAAGCTGCTTTCGAGCTTGCGCCATTCATAAGGGAGCGAGGCGCGACGCGCGTTGCGTCCCAGAACCGATTGACGCTCGCGATCGTCGAGTAGCCTAACGACTGAGTCTGCGAAAACATCGGGCGAGTCAGCGATGATGATGTCCTCCTCAGGATGAAAGTCGAGACCCTCTGCTCCGAGCGTGGTCGTAATGATTGGCTTCGCGCTGGCAGCGGCTTCCAGGATTTTCAACCTGGTGCCGCCACCGCTCAGGATCGGGGCGACGAAGATTTCCGCCTCCGCGAAATATGGGCGCATGTCCGGCACATCGCCATGAATAACGACTGTTTCGGAGCGGAGCTGCTGAAGTTCCTTTCCGGGGTTTTTTCCAACCACATGCAGCACAACGTCAGGTCTGCGGCGATGGATTAAGGGAAGGATTTCGGCCACGAAGTAATCAACGGCCTCAATATTTGGCTGATAGTTCATGGAGCCGGTAAAGAGCAGCGCGCCGGACAAACTTGAAGTTGACCAGGGTGAGAAGAATGTTGTATCGACACCGTTCGGCAACACAGCAACACGCTCCACGCCTAACAGATCCTTCACTGCGGTGGCCTCACTTTCCGAACAGACGAGACAGAGTTCACACTTCGAAGCCACTCCTCTTTCGAACGCTACTGTTCGCCTCGCTTCACCCTGAGCAACGCGAAGTTCTTCTCCAGACTTTGCCGCCGCTGCACGCTGCGCGATCAAGCTGTAAACATTCTGGAAATCGAGTACCCGTGGAATTTCCTCCGGTATAACGGAATTAAACCGGGCCATATCGCTGTCCTCGAATAGCACGAGGTCGATTCCCTTGGAGACTTCCTGCCGCACAATTTGCTCTGCAGCCGCAGATTCAAAGTAGCTAGCGTACCAAGGTTCTGTTATTTCGTCCCGAAGAATCTCAAACGCGCGGCTCGCCACGAGCGTGTCGTCGGAGTCCATCTGACAATAAAGGGGCGGTTGTTCCCACGGAACGCAGATTACGTTTAATGAGAAAGGCCACGTGGCATCAACCTCGTGATCGAATGTGAAGGCGACTAGTGTCACCTCGTGGCGCGATGAGAGAGCTTTTAGCCAGTGGTATATGCGGAGGCGGCCTCCACCGACGGGTGGGAATGGTAGCTCTGCGGAGATGGCGAGAATTTTCATTTCGAGTAGGCAGAGCTGCGGAATACTTCCGCGTAGGGTCCGCCGGGCCAGCTATGCATCTCGCCGCGATAACGGGCGAGGCCGAGCGCTGAATCATCGAAACGCATGATCGCGCACTGGCTCTTGTGCGCGCGCATGGCAGCAACTTTAGTCCTTATTTGCGCTGAGATGTCTTGCACGTGGTCGATCTGCTGCAGCGGCGTCCAAACTTCATAGAAGCGTACTTCGGGCGGGTTTGCCACATACCGCAGAACGCGACGAACGAGCCGAGCTGCCGCGCGATGATCGCTGTGCATCTCGGCGGCGTGCGGGACATACAGCATGTGTGGTTTGAGACGATTAATTTTATTTCTGAGCCGTTCCATCAAAGCGGCGGTTGCCCGAAGGGCGCCATCCGGCTCACGCCAAAACTCCAGTCTTCGATATCCAAGGACCTTCGCAGCAGCTCTACCCTCTTTTTCCATGGCAGTTGGCAGCAGAACATCATCAGAATCGACGAAGCAGATGAAGTCACCGTTACTCAGCTTGAACCCAGCGTTAAAAGCGGAAGCCTGACCGCCGTTTTCCTTTAGCACAGGTATGATCCGGCTGCCGTAGCTCCTGATGATCTGAGGTGACTCGTCCACAGAGCCATCATCGACAACGATCACTTCGGTATCAGGGTAAGTCTGCTCCAACGCACTGTTGATGCATTGGCGTAGAAAGCGGCCATAGTTATGGCTGGTTATGATGATGGTGGCCTTCATCAGTCACTCGAGTTAGCTGCGGCAGTAACATAATTGAAATAGTCCGCGCGCAAAAATTGTGGAATTTGCGCGAGATCATGGTCGACGGGAAGCTCGTCTGGCTGGCTAAATAACATCGCGGCCAGCAGGTACTGGATTGACCACTCAGAGCCCAATCCGTTTTTCGCAAGCCATTGAAGCAGGCTATCTTTGTAGCTGATCTCGTCTGCAGTTAAGCCAACCTGTCGGACTCTAAGAAGGTTGCGGTGTGCACGCCCAAGGTCACCGAGATAGCTCACAGTCAAGTATGCGTCATCGGCACCCAGCCAGCAATCAGCTAGCTCGCGTCTGATGCTTCGCAGTTGCTCCACCTCTGCCGAGGCTGTTGGACCATCCTGGCTTGAAACATACAACTGGCTTGCTTGACGCAGGGCGGCCGCATATTCGGCCGCGTGCTGGTGCGGTTCTACACTGGGGAGATCATCCCATGGATCGAATGGGACTATGCCTCCGCGCGCTGCCAGGTGGCGAAAACACTCCTGCAAATTCTCATTCAGCATCGCCGCGGCTGCCGAAAAAGTGGTATTGGACAAGGCGAGGATGTCACATTGCGTAAGCAGGTAAAAATCGAGATAATACTCGAGCCCGGGAAGATCGACATTTAGGTTCTGTGCGACCACGGGAGAGTAGGCGCTAAACAGGTACTGAATAACCTGCGGATTTTCGCTGGCGATAAATAGAACCGGCCGCTCTAACTTGGACCAGCATTGCGCCAGCCAGTCGTGATACCGCCTGATCACCGCCAAATCGAACAAGCCTTGGCGCGACTCCCAAGCACGAACATGCAGTCCTACAATCGTGCTGCCGCGCGAGCGAAGTCGCATCTTCGCCTCGCTCACTTTTTTGGCAACATCGCCTGCCGGCTTGAATAGCTCGCGCCATAATTCGCGTGAATAAGAACTGGTGTGACACTGAAAATGCCCCCACAAATCGATGTTTGTTAATGGCCGCTGCAGTTGGAGCAAGCGCGTGGCATCAGTGGGACCGGTCTCGTAAAACATCGGCAGCTCCCTCTCGATGTCGCGATCGTTATGGCCGAACAGCTGTTGTCCAACCCATTTTGGAGTCCGAACCTCTAAACCATGACGCGACGCGTACTGTTTCAAGAACGCGTACTGAAAGAGTTGATCGCCGAACCCGCCAATCCTTCCGAGGCACGACATGCTCACAATCGCCCGTTTCGCGTGCTGAAGCGAATCAGTTTCTGTCCTTGAGCTCCGGTTCGCGATTTCCTCAAGACGGCTAACCCGCTCAGACGGTGGAACGCGATTTTGGATAAGGGAAAGGTTCAAGCTCATGCGCAGGTTTCAGCTGTAGTGCCGACAGCTCTTCGGAACAGACGTTATGTTACAATTCTGCCGGAGGATCGACAAGCACAAAGGCGGGGTTCCGATCTTGACGAAAATGTTTTAGAGCGCCGAAAGCAGTTGTCAGCTCATGCGTTGAAACACTTCCGCATATGGTCCGCCGGGCCAACTGTGCATTTCGCCGCGATAGCGCGCCAGTCCGGTTGCGGCGTCGTCGAACCGCATGATCGCGCACTGGCTCTTATGCGCGCGAATGGCAGCTAGCTTCGCTTTGAATTGCGCGGAGATGTCCTGCACGTGGTGGATGTCCTGCAATGGCGTCCAGACTTCGTAGAACCGGACGTCGGGCTTGTTTTTCATTTGCGGCAGGACGCGCTGAACAAGGCGGGCCGTGCTCTGATGATCGCGATGCATCTCGCGCGCGTGTGGCACATACAGCAGGTGCGGTTTGAAGAGACTCAGTTTTGCTTTGAGCTTGCGAAGCAGTGCGTCGGTCGCTTTCAGCGCGCCATCTGGTTGGCGCCAAAACTCAAACGCGCGATAGCCGATAATCTTGGCCGCCGCCGCCGCCTCGTTTTCGCGCCGACGAGCTGTCTGTGCGGAGTCCTGGCCGCGCACGCCTTGTTCACCGGAAGTGAGAAAAATCACCTCCACGTCGTCGCCTTGTTCGACGTGCCATCGCAGCGTACCGCCGCAGCCGATCGCTTCATCGTCGGGATGAGGGCTAAGAACAAGAACGCGTTTCATCGACAGGGAGCGGTTCACCAAATTTCCGGAAGCGGAGCGCCAACTGGATAAAGGCCAAGATTGCGCACGGTTTGCGCCTGGGTTGCGAACCGCTGCTTGAACGGTTCGTCGCCGAGACCGAAGTCGAACGTATGCGCGCCTTCCTCCATCGCACGAAGAAGCAACTGGCGCAGGAGCACCTCGCCGGGGGAGTGGCGCGCCAGCTCAATATCGAATGTCGGCTTGTACCACATGAACACACCATTATAAGCGAAGCCGAAATGAAACGCGATGGGGTGGTCTTCGGCTTGCAGTCGCGTGAACCTCAGCCAGCCAGCAGAAGTAGCCTCTTTTGTCACGGCGTGATAGAAGCGCCGCTGCCGAACATCGTGAAACAAGCTCGGATGCGGCGTGACGCTCCAGCGGTCGATGTGTTGTTGAAAAAACGCGTCAAGCTGCGGCTCGATGTCGTGTGCGCTGGAGAAGTGCGAAACCTGAAGCGACCCCGAACGACGAAAGTGTGCTTCGTGTCGGAGCAGACTTTTCTTTTGCACGAGAGCGCGATCGGCCAAGCTGTCGACGCTTAGCTGAGTCGCAGGCGCAGACTGCAGCCCCTCGTCGCGAAAGCCGAGATTGAGGCGGAGAGCAGCCGCCCTAAGCAACTCAGCGGTAGGGGATCGATCCGAAACATGGTAGAACCGGAAGCCGATGAAATCCGAAACTTTCTCTCGCGCGTACGCCACAAGAGCATCGAGGACCTCCGGCGCGCCTACGTCTCCGATGAAATCGAGATAGTCCGATCCGCCGGAGCCGACAAGGTAAACCATTCCTTCTTCGGCAAAGAATGGCGCGATGGCGATCAATTCGCCGTCGTGCTCGACGGCGAGCAGCATGAGTCCGGTGCGCTCGAAAGAGTCCCACCATGCCTTCTGCCATTCCCACGAGAGAAAGACGGTGTTCGTTAGGCCGCGCGTCAGCAACGAATTCCATGCGGTCGCTCCGCAGCGCGGATCATCAAAGCCTTCGAGTAACTCCACGTTGACGCTTTGGACATTCATTTCGCGCGCTCAGCGACTTCTCGATAAAATGCCTCCATTCGGTCGAGGCAACTTTCACGCTCGGCGTGCGTGACTACGAATTCACGCGCAGCATGCCCAAGGATATCGCGCTTCTTCGCATCGCGCAGCAAGTCACGTATCGCGTCACCAAGTGCATCGACATCGCCCGGCGGAACGAGGACTCCAGTTTCGCCGTGCGCAATCACTTCGCTGACGCCACTGCCCTCGCACCCGATGACAGGCAAACCGCACGCCATCGCTTCAAGGTAAACAAAACCCGGACCGCTCTCGTAAATGGAAGGCGCTGCGAAGACGTGCGCTCGCGACAATTGCTCCGGGAGCTCTTCGCTTGCAACAAATCCGTAAAGCTCCAAAAGATCGCTGCAACCGCAGGCTGTGGCGGTCTTCCGAAGTTCTGCCAGGAGATCGGGTTCTCCGTTGCCGAGCATCCGTAGCCGCAGATCGGGAAAATCATGCGCCACCTGGCAACAGGCCGCGAGAAGTGTCTCGACACCTTTGTTGCGAACAATCCGGCCAACGAAAACGACTGTCAGACGTGTCGCTTTTGGAACTTCCTTTGGAGAAAAGAGCGAAGTATCGACCCCGGTGTGAATCACCGGAACGTCTGCGCAAGTAAGGCCATAATATTGGCGTGGATTACACTCGGGATGCGATTACCGTCAGCTTGGTTAAGCAGATGTACGTATCCTTCGGCCGCCCATTCCGGGAAATCGATTAGGTCAAGTGGACTCTCCGCATGCAACTCCGCAAGGACCGCGGCGACTTCCGCGCTGTAAGTCAGCCAACCCGCAGCTTCAGTCCAGATCATCATCCGCGAGTAGAAACCGGGTGTGCGAATCACATGCACGTCACCGTCCACACGATGCACAAGCGTCGGGCCCGCCGTTTGCGAAATAACATGCACTTCATGCCCGCGGGCGGCCATCCCATGCGCCTTCAAATACGTCTGCGTGGCGAGTCCTCCCTTTGCTGTTTCGGGTGGGTATTCCTGTGAGACAAAAGCGATTCTCATTTATCGATTGTCGATGTTACTAGTGCTGTTATTTGCGTTAGGCTAACTACGCGACGGATCCGAATGCCGGTCACACCTCTCGGCATCATTGGACACCTGATCGAGCTTAGGAACCGACGAAGTCGACCGTTGGAATCGCGGTTAGTTGCTCGTTTCCAATTGAGGTTCCTACGGCTATCGCTGCAAAGCTCACTTCATCCTCATCGGATGCATTTGCAGGACGCGAAGCAGTCAGTGGCTTGTAGGAGAAGTAGCGCTTGAGGCTATTGATAGGCTGCTCGAATAGATACCAGGAAAGGGATGCTGTGATTAAGGTAGCTGATGTTACGAAGCTGAAGTTTAGCCATCCGTGTGCTGAATACGTTGCGCCGAAAAGGGAAAAGATTTTGACAAGAATCAGCGGTGCAAACATGTGATAGACATAAATCCCGTAGGTGATTTTACCGCAGTACAGTATCGGCTTGGATTTCAGTATCGCGCCGACTGGGCCGCGGAAGCCACGAGCTGCAGAGCTCACCAGCCAGGAGAAACAAAGAGCAGCCGTCGTTTCGGTCAGTGCAGTGTAGTATTCTCTCGATACGTTCCCTGTCTGCCACAGAAATTCCAAGACGCCATAACCCAGTAGGCCCGCCGGAAGTGCATACCTCGCAAAGAACGTGCGCAAGGCGGCCGTGGAGAATGTAGGATGAGCGGATATCGCCAAGAGTGATCCGAGCCCAAGAGCGTCCAATGCGGCGAATGGCAGGACGTAGCCTGCGATCCAAGTTGTATCACTGGCCACTATGTACACGCGAAAGAGGGAGCCAACGGCTATGGTTATGACGGCAAAACGTACTAGCCATTTGCGGGGAGCGAAGAGCACCAGCCAAGGCCAGATGATGTAGAATTGCTCTTCAACTGCCAGGGACCAAAAGTGGCTGACGTTATCAGGAAACCACCCCTGTAAAGTGCACTGAATGTTTAAGGTATAGGTAAGAAGCCACCCGAGCAGTTCTCGAACAGGTGAAAGGTTAATGGCAGCGGCGATCGCGATGACGAGATAATAGATCGGAAAAATCCGAAGACAGCGGCGCACATAAAACTGTCGTGTCGCGAGCAGTTGGCCTCCTCCAGATGCCTCGGCTAGATCGCGAGATCGAAGCAGAATGCCCGTGATCAGAAATCCGCTTAGAACAAAAAAGAGACGGACACCTAGAGAGCCCCACGCGACGCTATTGAGTGACATCGGCAGATGACCGCCGAAATGGTGGATAAGGACCGCGGCAACGGCGAGTGTGCGAAGCCCGTCGAGCTGCGGCATGTGTTGCAGCGCACGCTGATGCTTTTGATCTTTTTGGAGGGGACCCATGGCGACTCTTGTGGGCAAAGAGGCGACGATTGTGGCGCACTTCAGCCATTTTTGCAAGTTTCTCGCACAGGTTATCTCCGTAGCGCCAAGACTTGGGTCTTCGGTGGAGCATTTCACTGCTCAAGCAAACAGTCGGGCTCATGACACCGCTCAAAATCGAAACGTCCAGCCCAACTTCATCGAAACTTCGGTGGTTTGGCTTCGGAATCGACCATCCTCAACGTCGAACCCCTTTTTGAAAACAAGATAGACGTCGCTGCCCGGGCGGACCGTCCATTTCAGCCGGCTATAAAGTCCAACATTGTCGGAGACGTTGTCGTGCTGGATCAGTGTGTTCCAGGAAACACTCGGATTAAACGACACGTCCATTCGAGCTGAACTGATGACGACATTGAACTGCCCCGCTGGAAGATCGACATCGTCAAGCTCTGATTGGGCAAAGAAATACAAATGAGACGAAGCTCGCCACTCAAAGCCGCCAACATACCTTTGGCTCGATCCGTTATAGAATCCTCCGGCGTCGAAATTGAAATATGCATTGAGCGGTCTCGCCGACGTGCTGGAGAGCGAGATGAATCCGCGATTGAATCGATAATCGCCCGTGGGAATAAGAACTCCCGGTTGGATTTCAAAACCGCTGAACAAATTCTCGCGTTCCGAAATAAATCCCGCGGACAGTTGGTCACCGCGCTGGTCAGTTATCTGAACACTCGGCGCCGTCCAATATTCTGTTTCAATCGTGCTGCTTAGGTCCGTGTAAATCTGGGGAGAGAAGTCCACTTCTATGGAACGAATCGAGCCACCAGGCCGCCAACGATATCCCACACCACCTCCAAAGAGGCGGACTCCGTTGCGACTAACAAATCCGAGCTCGGGATGAAAATCGTTGTCGATCTGATTCGCGTACAGCTCAAACCAGAATGGATCGTTCGGGTAGCTCAGCGCGCCTCCGAATGCCAGTTGTTCTCCATCCACACCGGTCTCCTCGCTTTTTAACAGCCATGCTTGCGCACCCAAAACTTCATTTCCGAAAACATGACTGTTTCGGTAATTGAGATCGACTCCCGCGAGCCAGTTGTCCGGCCCGCCGCGAGGATTTCCGTAAGTGAAAATACCGCCGATGGAAGATTCGTCCAAGACCCGATAGGCGAGCCGGGCGACGGAAAGATTTTCAGAATCGACATGTTTCGAGCTATCCACCTGGACATCGAGCAACCCCACATCGAGATCGCCGACGCGTCCGGTTAGCTTGCCTCCGGCTAGAATATCAATTACTTCCCCGTTCGGACCAAGGCCGATCCGGCGTGAATAGAATGGCAACGGTCCATTCGTATCGTTGAAGCCGAAGAGATTCGCGTCCTGCAAAAAGAAATCGCGCTTCTCTGGGAAAAAAAGCGGGAATCGCGTGAGATTAACCTGGCGCGCATCTACTTCTGCTTCAGCGAAATCGGTATTCACTGTAAGCGCCGCCGTCATTGAAGGAGTGATGCTGTAAAAAGCGTTCACCCCGGGCTTGAAATCGAAACCGCGATCGCCGCCGTCGCGTTGGTCGCGATATCTTCCAGCCAGAAACGGTTTCACTTCCAGTCCGAATCCCTGCCGAATGCCCGAAAGATTTTGTAATTGACCGAAATCGGCCAGCGACGAAACGCTTTTGTTTCGGAACGGGGAAGACCAACGGTCGATCTCTTGCTTACGACGAATCTGACGTTCGACATTAAACCCCCAGACCGTCTGTTTCGGGTCGAAGGAAATGCTCTTGAAAGGAATGGAAATCTCGGCAGTCCAACCCTGATCATCTCTTCCGCTACGGCCGTACCAGATAGTGTCCCATTCAATCTTTAACTCGCCACCAGCTCCGACAAGGGCTTCCTGTCGAGCGTTGGCGGCGTTCATCCTGAAGAAGTAACCGCTGCGCTTTCGTCCGAATGTATCGAATGTCAGGGCAATCGTGTCATCGGACTCGAGGTCCGTGTCGTGTTGCATCTTGGTTGCAACGATGCGATGCGGTTCTCGATCATAACACCGCACGGCAAAATAGATGTGGTCCTGATCATAGAGGACGCGCACTTCGGTTCGTTCGGTTGGCGCGGCTCCTTGGACGGGATCGACCTGCGTGAAATCCGAAATCACCGGCGCGTTTTGCCAGCAAACGTCGTCCAACACGCCATCGATCACGGGCGCAACGCTTGTAGGCCGCAGCGCCAGATAAGGTACTTTGCTTTGACCACGTGCAAACTCCTGTGCTCGGCGCTGCGAGGTGATCGATTCGGTTACAATTGATTGAGCCGGCGGCTGGTTAACGTCCGATTCGGTCGCAGGATAAGTCGGAGCGGTCGCGCCCTGGTTAGGTTCCGATTCTGCTGGCATAGAAGAAGGAGTGCGGTGGCTCACATCCGATTCAGCTCTGTGATAAGTCGGACTCGCCAGCGCCTGCGAATAGGCTTTTGTATTCGCCAATAACAGGCAAACCAAGCAGAGCAACGCTGCAAATCGGCTCATCGTTTCGCCCCGACAGAATGCCAGTCCCACCTTGCCTTTGGTTGCCGCGGGTTGAAATGAAGCGTCGCATAAACGATGCCTGATTGTCATTAAGTAATCACTTTTACTGGCAGATAGTCTGTCAATAAATGTACGGCGCGGGGAGCTGGAAGGCGTTCTTGATCAGTTCGATCTCTGGCTTGCCGTCTTCTGCAAGCATCACTTCCACGACGTCGAAGCGAAAAAGAATGTCGGGATTGTCGAGCATTCGCAGCCAGGCGAGACCGCCGCGCGAAATGCGCCTTTGTTTATCGCGACCAACTGCTTCCAAAGGACGGCCGAAATCTTCGCGCGTGCGCGTTTTCACCTCGACGAATACCAGCGTGTCATGATCACGGCAGACGATGTCGATCTCACCGCCACTG
>WNFW01000712.1_pt1 | contig 21679 bp, 19 predicted proteins | sample 5400131 | NCBI WGS metagenome assembly WNFW01 (sample SAMN13153362, study PRJNA577476) | soil metagenome | isolation source: 20 cm soil or saprolite under grassland replicate 1 | place: USA:California | collected 2016-06-15 | reverse complement strand
GGAAAAACCGAAGACACAAACAATAACTTGGAATAGCGGACAACACTATCGTGTGATTCTTAGAAGGGGGGATATACTATAAAACTGTTTAGAAGAAATCAAAGGTTAAGATATAGGAGGTATAGAGTTTCCAGATTGAAAGTATCGTAACTGAGAGAACGCAAAGGGATTGGTTATTGCCTTAGCAACATTTAATTTGAACGATATGATAAGCATAGCACCTAATGATAATCTTAAGATTCCAAAAGGAGTTTGCTTCATTGCGTACTTGCCATGGAGATAGATTATTCTAAGACCAAGTAAGGAAAAGGACCAAAAGGTAAGGGGTAACCCTCAATATCCATTCTCACCAGCTCCGTAATGTTATATCCAGTACTATGACTCCCTTTAAGCTATCTTGACAGGAGTCTCTCAAGTGGTATGTTTGGCGGTAAAATTAAGAATGGAGAGTTGACCCAACAAACACCCCCCAATTGACTGCCTCCGGCGAATCCCCAATACAAGGGGGAGGGGGGTCCAAGGCCGGGTTCCCGACTAGTTAATCATTTTGGTGTAGTCCTGACTGACTGAAAGGAAGGAATCCAAACCTGGCGGTAAACTGCTAAGGCTGACTGGGTAGGTTCGGAAGTGGAGTGTGCGGCAAACTCTCAGCAATGACGTCGTATAGGAAACCAAACAATTAGGTAGTCTTTTATGCCTCAACTAGTTCCTTTTTACCTTGTAAACCAGCTGTCTTTTGGTCTGATACTGCTATCTCTCTTGATCTACTTAGCTTCCAAGAGACTCCTTCCTCAACTGCTTCAACGTTTCGTTTCAAGGATATTCTTAACTCTCGCATAAAATGGTTATCTCTTAAACAGCCCCTGGCTCTGGTAGCTATTGCTGTGGGGTTAGAGGTTTGGACTTTATTTATCCTCAGCTAGTCAAGTGTATTAGATGAACTATCTAAATCAATTCTAAACGATTCAGGCGGCGCAGGCGGCGCTGTAGACAATTCTAGACTTAGTTAGGTAAAATAATAAGACAAGAGGGCTAAGTCATTAAAAGAGATTCAAACTGGGGCCTGCCAGAACAGGGTTCATTTGCCAGCTTGGTAGGAAGGCGGGATTAATCATGTAAACGGACTCTAGGGTTAAAGATTTGAATGAAACCCGTGAAAGCAGTCTAGAATTGGGTCCCCTCGGTGGTCTCTCCTAAAAAAACAATCCTTCCATTCTTCATATAATTCTAGGTTAAAACACTCCAGGTCATACCCTTAAATTCATTTCCCTTGGTGTATCTCAGAGAAGTGTTCAAAGGATAGGGTTCCAAATCTACCCTCTTTATCTAGTATCAATTCCTCTCTTAAAGCATTATAAGGAAATTATCCTTTAAATCTTCATTCAGCCACGTCTTAGGCAGTTCGGATAGATTACAGGGAGTGAGCCAGTATAAAGCATCAAGGAATACGTTTAAGCCCTCTGTCTCCCATCTTGTAGACTATAAGTTTCAAAATCATACACCCCAAATGGTTTAGTCTCATATGGCTTCTCTATCGTCTTCTGAACGTATCCTCTTAGGTGGCGAGCCTTACCTCTGATCCTTTGTTATATTATTCTTCTATCTCTTTAATCTTATCTGGTAGAGTTCGAAAGTTAGCTATAATCAAACCACTCCTATAAACCATCTTGAAGTCCTCTTTTGTCAGTTCTTTATAATAGTCGTAACTCAGATATAATAAGGTATAAGGAACAAAGATATCAGGTTTCTCTCGGTACTTGTTTCCCATTCTAAGTCAAAGCATCTAAACTCATCTCCCTTGATGTTCCTTAGAGACCGGGGTAGCCTATTGATGGTATACCTTTATACTTGTCGTCCGTTATGGAGTATCTAATATCGTTGATTAACCCCTCCTTCTGCTCCTTTGTTGGTAAAATGTAAGAGTCAAATTCTTTAGACACGCCTGATTCACCTATATAGTCACTATACTCGTAAGCCCAAACAACTAAAACACTTGGCCCCTCAGATACCCCGTAATTACTCTACGTGAGTGCCTTCATCGAACCGAAATTCCTTTCCATCTTGGCCTCGATAAACAGTGTCATTCTTCTTGTGACGATTCTATTCGGTAGGGGTGAATTTTCATTCTCTTTAATTGTATTCCCCTCCCCCACCTATTCAATCAATCAAAACTATTGGTTGTCGGGTTTGCTTAATGGTAAAGCTTTCGTCTTGTAAACGAGATATGGTGGTTCGACTCCGCTACCCGGCTCATTTTGGTTCCACCCCGATGACCCACACAATTGGAAATTAGTAAGATGCTACAATTGTTAAATCCCCTGGAAAAGATACAAATGGTTATTTTTTGAATGAATTTATGAATTCTAACTGAGATTTGAGGGAGTTTGATAATTAACCTGTACTAGTTAATGAATTCTTTACACTATTTCAGCATCTATACCTAAACACAAACAAACTCAATGCCCCACTTGTTCATTACTGGTTCTAGTAAACTCATTACTAGGCCTGATGCCTCCCTAAGTTAACAAACAGTGTGGACCTGTAAGAGTGTCGAGGATAGGGGAGTAAAGAGGAGAGCTAAAAAGGGCAACCAGCCTTAAGGCTCGTGCTAAAGCAGGCGTCATGAAACGTGACGGAAGCCATCGCTTAAGATACTGGTGAAGACCGGTTTTATTGGACAAGTATGATAAGCAAAAAGCGTATTTTTAAGCAAAATGCTTGCTCGCTGGCTCTTCTCAACCAATGCTAAAGATATTGGGACTCTTTACCTCATTTTTGCCCTGTTTGCTGGTAGACTATTTGTCATGCCTGCTCTAAATCTTGCTATATGCAGGGAAGGTTCTACACTCTTGCAGTACTTCATTAACTTTGTTATCGAAGTCAAAATCTGGAGAGTAACTATTAGGAACTTATCTGCAGAAAACTTGTTAACAAGGATTCTCAGAGACTTTACGCAAGAGCTCTTAACCAAATTTACTATCTCTACTTATATTTTAGAATCATTTGCAGCTAATGTACAGAAATCTTCACATATATAAGAGAAGTCAATAATTCTACACCTAACACATCTGGTCAGTTAGGTCCATATTTAGCAGGTTTAATAGAATCTGATGGTGTTTTAATAACACCAAAGAACTCTTCAGCCACCCCTACAATTTATATATATCTTTACACGAAAAAGAGAGACCATTTGCAGAACATTTAAAAAATTACCTTGGTTAGTATTGAAAGAAAGGTTTATTAAATCGAGCTTTGCATCATCAACCCGATGATGTTATACTTCCTTAATTTATAGATTGGAGATGTTGGTTGAAGAAGAAGAATTTGAAGATAAATGAAACTTAATATAAGAACAGAGATTTTGGTAAGAATAAGACAAAGTCCACATTTAGACCTGTATGGTCGATAAATGGATGATAGGGACAGCTTTTTCAATGGCCATACGGCTAGAGTTAGCTGGGCCAGGGGTGCAATACCTACAGGCTGATCATCAGCTATACAACGTGATAGTCACGGCGCATGCCTTCGTTATGATCTTCTTCCTGGTCAAAAAGATGTCTATGTTAAATTGATCTTCAGTTTCATCGGTAAAATTATACTACAGATGTCAAAGTAGGTTATGATAATAACAAAAAAGATCCCTCAAACTCAAAATACAATGATACTAAAATCGAAATAGAAGATCCTTATTTTATGCCATCTATTCTTAAGACTAAAGCACGAAAAGTTCTTTGTTATCTCAACAAATATGGTTTTACTAATATAAAACTGACTATCTATATTTGGGATATTTCTGCAAGTTTAGAACAAGTAGTAGAGTTAGAACAAAATTTGATAGATAGCTTAAACCAAATTTAAATGTAGATTTAGTAGCTAGTAACTCAGGATATCATGAACCTACTTAAAACTAACCCAGTACCTCTGGTGTGTAACCCTTCCCTGCGGAGTCTGAGCCTTGGAGGTTTTTCCTTAAAAGGTTTTCTCCGAAATTATTTTAATTCACCTAAGAGTAAATTCTTTAGTCATTAATCCTTATGACTTTATTATTCAATCTCCTAAACCAACCATTAGGTCTTCTTAGACTCCCTTCGGGCGGTATTACACAATTCTCTATATCAGCCCATCTTAATACTATTGGTAACCTTTTTGATGAGGGTGTCATGGCCAACAATGATCCTTATAATAACAGCTCAGGATATACTCCTTTAGTTGTTTACTCTTAAGAAAAAGGATAAAGATTTAGTGATTAAAGAAAACAAAGAGTTACACCAGTTTTTGTTCATGATGCTAATGATTTTACTCTCTTGTGTATTTGTGAGTCTAAACAGTATATGATTAATACGAGAAAGATTAACCATAAATCCTTAAGTGCTTGTGTAGATTATGGACAATTATACTTAGATACTTTTTTCTTTTCCCCGGCAGGCCGAACCAAATTGAAAAAAGTAGTAACATTAACTTATTAACTTTAGTTAGAATTAAGGCTTTTGTATACAAAAAAACGAGAGATTTACCTAGTAAAACATCCTGCAGCCAAAGCTATCCTAGCTGAATTTGAAAATGATCCTAGTTTAAATAGAGTATTTCATTCATTAAATTCTTTAGCTAAGGAGCTTGAAGGAGATCGTGTGGTGAGTAGAGAATACTTAAAAGGGACTTAATCAGGTTATTATCGTGGAAAATGGAGATTTTCTTATCTAAATCCTATCACTGAAAAATAAATATCCAATTTAACATATTAAGATGTAATCTTACGCTAAGTTCATTTCTTAATGAATTAATAATTAGACATGGCCGGGTAGTTTAGTAATACATTACTCTCTTTTCACTATATGCTAAGATATCTTTAGAGTTTTTGATACTAGTACTGCTTGTTTCTTAAATGAAAAGCGGCAAATACAGTAACAATTCAAAAAATTAGACAATCAGCAGGAAACAAACGGGGATTAGAGAATGTAGAAAACTATTTTACATTAGACGAAACCCTAGTAGGATCCCTAGAGACTATACGTGAAATACCCTATTAAATTAAAATTAAGGGTAAAGATATAGTCCGTTCGTTAACGAAAGTTAATTGATCACAAACGCATGCCTGCCTTGATAGGAGGCTTTGGTAACATAAGTTCTATTTTATTTGTTAATAACTTTTCTAAGTCCTCAAATTGTTCAAGTTTAAATCTTTATACTCAAAAGCCTTTTGAAAAAGAGGATTCTTCAATAGATATTAGATCTAATTCACAATTAGGTTCTTATTTAGCTGGTTTAATAGAAGGTGATGGAACATTTGCTGTAAACGATAAAAAATCCACAGCCAAAAAATATTCGCCTATGATTATTATTGTTTTTAAGAAGGCCGATTTACCATTAGCTGAATTTCTACAATCAATTACTAATTGTGGTTGTGTTCTAATAAAAGCTGATAGGGGTTATGTTCTGTGGCAAATTCATGATCTTATAGGTGTTTATACTATTGTAACTCTTATTAATGGTTATATGCGAACACCTAAAATAGAGGCTTTAAAGCGAACTATTTATTGGTTTAATGAATACATAGCTAATAATCAAAACAGCAAACTTTTTAGCACAAAAAATATCTTATCTAAAATTAATCCGCTTGAAGTTGAGGCTATGGATAACTCACCTATAGATAGCAATCCTTGGCTTTCTGGATTTTCAGATGCTGATGCTAATTTTTCTATTAAAATTCACAAAAGATCCAATAAGAATTCAACAAGAGTTCAATTATTTTACCGTTTAGAAATAAGACAAACATATCATAGATTAAATAATGAAGGAGAACAAGTTAGTTTCTTTTCTATAATGTCTAAAGTGGCCAGCTATTTAGGTTCAAATGTACTAAGTCGAAGTAAAATCATAGGTGAAAAACAATATTATAGTTTTATTTTAATAGCTCATAATCAAATTAGTCTTAATAAAATTATTGAGTACTTTTCGCAATTTCCACTTCTTTCTTCTAAATATTTAGATTATAAAGCTTGGGCTTATGTTCTAGAATTTCAAAAAGCTAATCCAAGGACTACTCTTTATTTAGAAGAAGCCATAAATATCAGAAAAGATTTTAATGCCACTCGAACTTCTTACAATTGGAATCATCTTAAGAATTGTGATTTAACAAAATAAAAGAATAGTTGCCGTGGTTGACTGTGAAGTCAGCCTTATTACGTTACTATTTGCGGGAAAATCCTAAAGTCCACTTATAGAACATACTGAAAACTTGATCACTCCGTTAAATATATATTAAAGGGGTGATACACAAGCGTACAGTAGTCTTAATTATTAAGGGGAATAATTTACTTATAAAATGGACAATCCGCAGGAAACCAAAATAATTTGCTTATTAACATATGTAATGAATTATTGTAGGATCCTCAGAGACTATACGTAACGCGGTTATTAACCTGAAGATATAGTCCAATCATACTCGAAAGATTATGTGTAAATGAACATTTTCGTACCTTTGCTCATCGGCGCCGTAGACATGGCAAAAAAAAACCACAAGATAAAATTAATTTTAGTTCATTAATCCAAATTCATATTTGAATATTAAGAACGTTCTTTTCTTCATTAAAAAATTAATCATTTAATCAAGATCCCCAAAATTGTAAGTCAGATATAAATTTAAATTCTTATTTAGCAGGATTTTCTGAAGCTAATGGGCATATTTGGATACTAGTTCTAATTCTACTAAAAGACATAATCCTAGATTTTGTATAACTTTTCACTTAAAAGATAAAGCTTTAGCTGATAAATTATTAGATTCATTAGGTTATAGATTTATTAGAATAAAATTAAAAGAAAATGCTTGTGTATTAACTATACCTCCTTTAAAAGGATTAATTAATGTAATAATTTATTAAATGGTAATATGAGAACGCCAAAAATTCATCAATTATACTCTTTAATTGATTTGGTTGATACTAATCATAATACTAATTTTAAAAAATGACCCTTAAATATTAATCCTCCAATTTCTGATTCTTGGTTAGCTGGTTTTATAGATGCAGATGGTTGTTTCTTAATTATACCTTCTACTTTAGAAACAAGTAAAAAAGAGCGTATTTCTTGTTCTTTTGTGATTGAACAACGATTAGTAGATCCCAAATCTAATGAAGACTATTTTCCAATTTTAAATCAAATAGCTAATTTATTTTCTACTAAGTTATTGATTACAAATAGAAATTATTATAGAATTAATTCTACTGGTTGAAATTCTATTAAACAAGTTATGAATTATATAGAAAAATTGAATTTAAGAAGTTCTAAATATTTAGACAGTTTAGACCGGATAGTGGCTGCTAAAATAATTATAGATGACAAACATTATACTTTAGAAGGAAAAAAGAAAATGGATTTATTAAAAAATAGAATGAATAGAAATAGAACTATTATAAATTGGAAACACTTAGACAAATATTGATTTTTATATGAACTTCCCTTAAATTTGATCTTACAGGAAATGCCGTTTATATAAGTAATTATATATATTATTAGTTCGCCATACGCATGGAATTCCTCGAAGATAAAGTGTTTACTTTTAGTAACAGGTTTAAGTACACTACTTTAGTTATTAATTGCTAGGTATTGTAACAATTTTAAACACATGGGGAGAATATGCAGAAAACCAAATCAATTTTAATAAGATTGAAAGTAGGATTCTCAGAGACTACATGCGAGCCTCCTTATAAAATTAAGTAAAGGATGAAGACATAGTCCATCTTAATTGGAAACAATTAAGGTAATTGATTTCCCCGCCTGAATAATGTTAGCTTTTGGTTACTGCCTCCTGCGTTAGGGCTGCTGCTTGCTAGCAGCTTTGTTGAGCAAGGCTGCGGAACTGGCTGGACGGTATTATGGATATGCTGTCTTTGTATGGTAACATATGACTTAGGAAACTCCACTCGATGCGGAAAAATCCTGTTACGTCTAGGGCTACTAATACACTTGGAAGGACCCTTATACGGTCTTTGGTGCCTCATCTGGATTGCTACCATTAGGGTGGTTCAGATGGTTTTAATGCCAGGGTATTATGTAAGAATGGTTTCGACAAGGGGACAATCCGCCTGCAGAACTAATGGCCCTAAAGTACTGCATCAGAGACTAAACGTGGAGCATCCTTCTTCTTCTTCTTGGTTCTGTCAATGGCTGGAAGGTGTCACAGATGGGGATGGAACGTTTTCCATCAGTAAGCAAGATAATTCCTGGAACCTTATCTTTAAAATAAGTCAGAGTTCGTATAACTTACGGCTTTTATTTTATATTAAGCGAATGCTAGGCGTGGGCCACGTTTCCATCGAAAAGAGCTCAGAGATGGCCTCCTTTAGGATCCGAGATAGAAAACAACTAGCTAAAGTTATCTTCCCTATTTTTGATCAATTTCCTCTTTTGACCACTAAACAGTTCTACTATGACCGCTTGAAAAAGGGGTATTGCACCCTTGAGGATGACACCCTCTCTAAGATAGAAAGTGACCAGCGTATGGAGGATCTTCTTTTGACTAAACCGACTGCTGATTATGTTTCTCCTGTTTGGACTGGCGTAGCGTTGCCCATGTCAGCAGAGGATGTTAAGCGTATAGTTACTAATCCTTGGTTGATTGGCTTCACAGAAGCTGAAGGTAGTTTCTACCTTGTCATAAAGGAAAAGGGGCTGCGCATCGAACATGCCTTTGGTATATCACAGAAGCTTGACTGGCTCGTATTAGAAGCTATTCGCATTCGCTTAGGTATAGCCACAAAGGTGGTTCACAAGAATAAGCTAGGGTATCATCTCCTTGATACTACTAATAGCCGTGCAATAGTCAACATTGGGGCCTTCTTCAACGGTAAAATGAAAGGAATGAAGGCAGTTGAATTCAAAATCTGGCTGAGGAGCCAGAAACACAAGGGTAACTATTCTAAGCTAGAAAGTATTCAGGCTTTTCTGCGCAACTTAAGGCGTAAGCGGGCTTCACCATCGCTATGGGACAGACTCGAAGCCAACAGAACCGAAGATAGGGGGATGAAGGTATAGTCCGATCATCATGAAAACATGGTGCGTGCAGCGATACTCCTCTGATTTATTTTAGCTTATTGAGCACCAGAGGACGAGGCTGTCTAACATAAAGGTATCCACCACTAGCAGGCATCAACTCTCACTCTGGAGGATCTGTGGACCTAGCTATCTTCAGCCTACACCTTGCTGGTGTCTCTTCCATGTTGGGTGCCATAAACTTCATAACGACCATCTTAAACATGCGGGCCCCGGGTGTTTTATTACACCGAATGCCCCTGTTCGCATGGGCTGTGTTGGTGACAGCCGTTCTATTGTTATTATCCTTACCAGTCTTAGCAGGTGGCTATTTCTGCCTCTTCTGTAGTTCTATAGGTCCTGGAGCTATAGATGCCTATCTGGCTATATGCTGAAAACCCCGCCCCGCCAACTTTTTATTTAAGTTAAGAATATGGTGGATTGGGCAATCAGCAGGTAACCTCCTTAGCAAAGAAGGGAGGGCACCTCAGAGACTACACGCCAGAGCCTGCAGTACAGACAGCGTTCCCTCTGGGCCAAAATTGGAAGGAAACCTGGGACACTATCTTGCCGGGTTAATAGAGGGCGACGGAGCTATTATTGTTCCTTCTAGTATACGCTCACCCAAGGGGAAACTCAACTATCCTTCAATTCAGGTAGTCTTTCATTTAAAAGATTTGCCTTTAGCTCTAACCATTCTTAAAGCCATAGGGCAAGGCTCACTCCAACGGGTCAAAGGAGCTCAGGCCTATATTCTATACATTAACAGCTTGCCTGGAGCGGTTAAGGTGGTAGAGCTCATTAATGGTAAAATGCGTTCACCTAAGGTTGCAGCCCTTCATCGCTTGATCTCTTATTTTAATCTTAACTGAAAATACAACTTTCCGCTGCTTCCAGTAGATACAAGCCCATTTGAGTCTAACGCCTGGTTTGCTGGCTTTGTCGAAGCCGATGGTTCTTTTTATATTCGTACTACGGAGACGTCTCTTAAAATAGCACCCCAGTTTGTGCTAGAGCAGCGTTGCGAGTCTCCGGCCAACGGAAATTATCTAGAGATAATGGAGGCACTAGCCCACTATCTATTATCTAACTTAAAAACTTTGCAGCGCAAAGGCCAGAGTACTTCCTTCCGAGTACGTACAAATTCACTAGCGGGTAACCTTGTATTGGTATCCTATTTTACTTCTTTCCCACTTTTCGGCTCTAAACGGCTAGATTACTTTGACTGGTGTCAAGGCGTGGAATTAGTGGCGAAAGGAAACCATAAAACTACCCAGGCTTTAGCTTCTATGAAAGAGTTCAAAGCCGGCATGAACAACAACCGTTCTTTTTTTACGTGGGAACACCTCGTCGTCTTTTATGAACCTTAGGTTCCGGTGTGTCACAGCACGCTGTTCAATCTGCAGGTAAGATATAGTCCGATCCAAGCGGTAACGTTTGGCGAGCCCGCCTGGGTTAATTGCTCAGATCCCCCGGAATGCTCTATTGAGAGCGGGCCAACATTAATAGGAATAACAATGCTGCTTACAGACCGAAATTTTAACACGTCCTTCTATGAGCCTGCAGGAGGGGGCGACTTGTTATTATATCAACACCTCTTTTCACCTTAATAGATAATCTTTACACCGTTCGTCATTATAATTCTTTATCCTCTCCGACCTCTGACATAACTGGTAAACTAATCCCTCAAAGGGCTGTACGTTTAACTTTACCAAGTTCTATTTAAAATACAACTCTTACTTTAAAAAATTATAGACCTGTTCCTTCTGACGAATTCCTAACATGGTTAATAGGTTTTACCGAAGGAGACGGTTCATTCATAGTTTCAGGAAGAGGTAGTTTACAGTTTGTTGTAACACAAGGGGACAAGGACGTAAGGTTATTAAAAATGATCAAAGATACATTAGGCTTTGGTAATGTAATTAAACAAAATACTACTAAATATCGTTATGTAGTACAAGATAAGAAAGGTCTCGAGCTTATAGTATCATTATTTAATGGTAATCTGATATTACCTAGTAGAAAAAGAGGATTCTTAACTTTTCTGCATGCTTATAATGAATTAGTCAGTTCAGGTCGAATCGTCCTAGATAAACAATTACCTATATTTACTAATATCCTTCCTAGTTTAACTAATGGCTGGTTGGCGGGATTTACTGACTCTGAAGGTTGCTTTTCTTGCTGTTTTTTATCCACTTCTAATTCCTATGATTTAAGATAGTTGTTACTCAGAAAAGTGAGGTCAACTTACCGTATCTTCAATCATCTCATAATAACCTTACGTTTTAAGAAAAGCAATAGTTATATGTTATGGAAAGAGGTGGATGTAAGAATATCTAACAGAGAGCATCTAAATCCTCAATTACGCCCATTACTGAAAGAGATGGCTTCTAAAATCAATAATACTGTATGGTAGGCCTTGTCATCTTTCCAAGAAACTGTAAATTAAGGGTAGTTATAATGAGGCAATGGTTTAAAGTTAGGAAAGAGAGGGGATGGCTTAACGCAAGTTATGAAGCTGTTAGGGCAGGTGTTTAAACTCTCGCTTACGTAATATAGTACTACTTTTTCACCACAATCTTTCTTATTGCCTCTTTGGTTTTCCACTAGCTAAGACGGTACTGCTCCTTTTAGGGACGCAGGGGGAAGGAGGTGGGCTCTGTCTTAGCAATAGTTATAAAGGTGACCTTAAGTAGTAATTGTTATAAAGACCCGACACAGTTAATTCTAGGTAAAACAGAATGCCATACGCCCTAGTCCTTATTTAAAACCTACATGTAACCCTTAGAGGGAAATGTAAGGTAAATAAGCCTTTCCTTACAGGGAAAGGGAGCATACTTATAGTCAAAGGGTGGACTATAACTTAAGTTCTGGCGAGATATGCTTAAGGATAGGTTTGCTTGGCAACACTAGTGAAAACGGTCAAGAGCTACCCTAGTTCAAGACCGTCGGTTATCTAAGTAATCGCTACAGACTGGGTCACTGGTGGGTTCCTTAAATTGGTGCTTGATGTACAGTCGTTATCTCCGTGATCAAAATCACCACAAGGCTATCTAAGAAACAAAGATTAAACCAAGACTAGACCATGTCGTGGGGGACATCAATGTTGAGGTAGTACATGAACTTTAAGGTGGGAGGGTCCAACCCCGTAACTTAAAGTTTGGAGATAAGGGTTCTTTGGTCATCCTATCAACTGGCCCAATTCATTCAATATGAATATGAACTACGCTATATGCTGGGAATGTCTGCTTAATAACATGGTTACTGTGAACGTTAGTGGTATATTCTTACCCCAATCAAGTAAAAATATCATGTTTAAGACACAATCAGCAGGTAACCAACGACACGAAAGTAGTCTAGTAGGAACTTCAGAGACCATATGCGTAGCACCTTTTTCTCAATCCTTTTGTGAATGGCTAGCCGGTCTAATTGATGGAGATGGTAGTCTCCAAGTAAGTAAACAGGGATATACTTCCCTGGAAATTACTATGGGACTGGAAGATCTACCTTGCTTACGTTTCATCCAAAATAAGCTTGGAGGAAGCATTAAAAGGCGATCAGGTGCTAAAGCTTGGCGTTATCGACTGCATAATAAGCAAGGTATGATTGATCTTATTCATTGTATTAACGGTTACATTCGACACAGTTCACGTCTTCTACAATTACATCGCGTTTGTCTACAGCTAAGTATTCCTCTTATTCAACCAACTAGTCTAAATAAAGACTCTAGCTGGTTTGCAGGGTTCTTTGATGCTGATGGTAAAATCACAATGAGCATGAAAAACCAACGTCCACAACTTAGTCTTCGAGCAGTTAATAAACTGATGCAAGATTTACAATGGTTGAAAGACGTATTTGGAGGATCAATATATTTTGATAGTTCTAATAATGGTTACTACCATTGGTCAGTGCAAAGCCGTACAGATGTACTCTGTATGCTAGATTACTTCAAGACACACACTATGCGAAGCCACAAGTCACATCGGCTTCATCTAATCTATGACTATTATGTTCTACATGATCTTCAGGCATACAAACCTGATAGCATTCACAATAAGGCATGGGAAGATTTCATGGCTAAATGGAGTAAATAAGGTGAAGATATAGTCCACTTCTCTGATACTAACATTTATTAGTTAGAGAAGGCATCCAGAAGTATATTATATGCTTCCTCACTATTTAAGTAGTGATGATAAAATTCCATTATATGCTGGGAAATCCTTAGATTCTATTGTACTGGCAATTTTTCCAGTAACAATCAATAGATTTGGGCAATCAGCAGGTAATCTACGAAGTTTAACATCTTTAGTAGAATCCTCAGAGACTAAACATGGATTGTCTGAACAATGGTTAAACTGGTTAACTGGATTAATCGAAGCAGATGGCTCTTTCCCTGATGAGAAAGATAAAACACTGTCATTTTTTATTAGTCAATCTACGAAGAATGCACCCTTGATTTATGCTTTAAAATATTGGTTAGGTTTTGGTAAAGTACGATGGCAGCATTCAGATAAAATGGTTCATTTTTTAATTGAAGATATTCCAAATCTAACAATTTTGGCTAATTTAATTAATGGTAGATTGAGAACAGAATACAAATATGAAGCTTATGTTAAATGTATTAATCGTCTTAATAAAATGGGTTTTGTTAAAAATAAAGTGATCATTAAACCTTTAAACCCTAAAATTGATTTAAATTGGTTAGCAGGATTTACTGAAGGTGATGATTCATTTTTTATTGGTCTTGGTAATTCACCAAAATCCAAATTAGGAGTTCAAGTTACTTTGAACATTAGTTGGACTCAAAATCATAGAAAAACTTTAGAGCTTATTGCTTCACAATTTAAAGGTTATTGGTCTTATAACAAAACACATAAATTTTGGGTATATAACATTAAACGAAAATCTGAAATTCAAAAGTTATTATTTTCAGTATTTGTCAATCATCCTCTATATGGAATTAAACGATATGACCATTTAGATTTAAAACGAGCTTGTGAATTATTTAATACTAAGCAACATTTGACAGAGTCTGGATTAGAATTGTTATTAGAAATAAAATATATTATGAATTCCAGAAGAACCTCTGTTTCGATTCAATCTAAAAACGATCAGGCTTTGAACTCTTAACTAATTTTAAGCTTATAATTCTATATTAAATATAGTTATTAATTTCAACCTATCAAACCACTATTAAGTTCAGATAAAGATATAGTCCAACATCATTAGTATTAATGGTGAATTGATATATTTTAATCATCCCTGGCTTTGGCATCGTGAGCCATGTTATCTCAGCCTTTGCAGGTAAACCAATATTCGGTCGAGATGGCCCTTTGTATAGAATTTGAATTTATACTACGCAACAAACTATATGCAGGGAAATTGGGTTAAAATTACAAGATACTCATAGTGTAAGTCACAAAATTAGACAAAAATTGTTTGTTGACTTAATAATAATTCTTTGTGCGACTATTGTAAAAATTCTTATCATTCTCAATAATCTGCAGGTAACCAAACCACCGATATTAATAATATCGAAACCGAATTCATTTGCTATTTGGTTAAGCATGTTAGTAGAAACCTCAGAGGCCATACGTTTGTTATTTTTCAATTTTAGTCCCATTCGAAAGACTATAAGAAATTATTCTACTTTGTCTTTGCCAACGAATACTAATAAGGTAGGAATTCGAAATCCTAATGATACTTGCAACATTTTTAATCAATGGTTAGCTGGTTTAATTGATGGTGATGGATGTTTTCAATTATCTAAGAAGGGCTATGCTAGTCTAGAAATAGTAATGGAAATAAGAGACAAACATTGTTTATATCTAATAAAACAAAAATTTGGTGGTTCAATAAAATCACGATCTGGAATCAATTGGTTAAGATATAGACTACACCATAAAAAAGGTTTATTAGAACTAATAAATGCAGTTAATGGGGAAATAAGAAACCCTGTTAGATTACTTCAATTAAATAAAACTTGTGAAAAATATAATATTCCAGTAATTCAATCTTCTACTTTAACTTATAATAATGGATGGTTTTCTGGATTCTTCGATAGTGATGGTAGTGTTTATTTCAATTTAAAATCCTCTCAAATGTTTATTTCAGCTAGTCAAAAAAATAAATTGCTCCTTGATCCATTAGTTGAATTATATGGTGGTTCAATCTACACTTTATCTAAAGTTCAAGCTTTTAAATGGTCAGTATATAAAAAAGAAGAAATTATAAGATTATTAGATTATTTTAAACTGTGCCCTTCTAGATCAGCTAAACAATATCGTTTAAAAGCAATTGAAAGATACCTTGAACTTAGAGATTTAAAGGCTCATTTATCATCGCCAAATTCAATTCTAGGTAAAGCTTGGAGACAATTTTTATTAAAATGGGACAAATTTGAAAAATAAAGAGATGGTCCAAAATGCAAATTTAAATAATTTGTATTAAGTATTTAGGTATGGTCTATGCCATACTAAGTATTGGTATACTAGGTTTTATTGTTTGGTCTCATCATCTCTACGCTGTTGGGCTTGATGTTGATACACGAGCCTACTTTACCGCAGCAACAATGATCATTGCAGTACCCACGGGGATTAAAATCTTCTCTTGGTTGTTATTCTCCTTCAGCAAGAGAGGTTTTAGCCATGTTATTATTAATAACCATAAAACACACAATTTTGTTAACCCTACTAAAATTCTTACAAGCAGAAGAACATTTGCCAATCGTTATTTTCACAGTTAATCCGGTAATAAAGACTCTAACTCTTTTATTCCTGCTAAATTTTACGAAAATGCAGATATTTCAGGTTCAGGTTATAAACATACAGAAGGAAATTAGGGTTCAAAAAGTCGGTGACTTTATAGACATTCGAATATAACTAAGGCTAAGATTAGTGAATCTGTTTTTGCTCGTAAGGAAAATAAGTTAATAAATAATAAAGGTAAAGACCTCAAATTACCTAGAAAAATTAGTGAAAAATTGCAACGATCCCCGAAATTACAAGCGCATATTTCTTCTATAATTTTAGCTAATAGTGACAAAGTTGTAATAACTATATTGATACAAAAGTAGTAATGTGTTATGATTCTGTAAGAAAAGCAGCTGAGGCACTTAACTGTAGTCCGAATGCTATAAGAAAATATAGCGCCGAAGAGAAAATCTTAAAAAAAATATATCAAATTATTATTTTTCCTCATACTAAGAAGTAAGATTGGTGATTATTAAATAATAACATGTCAAAACCAATGACCAGCAGAATTATTAATAAAAATAAATTGACTTTTAATCTCTTAGAAAGATTCCCTAGATCTAATCGTAAGTATTTACCTACTAATAATCGTTGTAAAGATTTAGTAGTTTATGGTTCAAACCTTTCATCTACTGTAAACTATCCTCCTTTCACTTCAATTGTGAGATATATGGTTAAAATCCCATCTCATTTACAATCGCTTTTAGTGGGTATATTAATATCGGATGCGTGGTTACAGATAAATAAGGCAGGTAATACTAGATTAGCTTTTAAACAATCTATAGATAAATTAGAATATCTTTTCTATATCTTTAACAAGCTTTCTCATTATTGCTCGACTTACCCTCATCTTACTAAAACGATTCTTAATGGAAAATTATTTTATGGTATTAGTTTTTCTACTAGATCTTATCCTTGTTTTACTGAGTTATATCAAAACTTCTATTCTAATAAGATTAAGATTTTACCTTTAAATTTATATGAAATTGTAACTTATGAAGCATTAGCTCATTGGATTATGGGTGATGGAACAAAAACTTACAATGGTATAACTCTACAAACGCAATCTTTTACTATCAAGGAAGTTGCTTTCATTGTAAATGTATTAATACATAAATTGAATTTGAAATGTTCTATCCATATGCAAAGAGGTCAACCTACTATTTATATTTCGTCTAAATCTATGGAAAAAATACATGCCAATATTTTACCTTATTTTTGTAATTCTATGAGATATAAGTTGTTTATTAAACAATAATTCTGAGGTGGCAAACTCGAGGGAAGTCCTAAGGTTAGGATAAAAAAGAACTTTAGGATAATCGTCGAACTAAATCACGAATGGGAAACTATCGTGTAAAAGCGTAGAGGCCAGACGCCACATGATCTCTAAGTACATAAATTGTATTTGTATATGAGGTTACAAGGAATGGTCCAGTTCACCGGTAACGGGTTTTAGGGTAACTCCTAAATAAGGTATAAATGAGTATAAACTTTACACTTCATTATACTGAGAAAATAAGCTAGCTGAACCTGAAATGGTTGAAGGTTGAACCCTGAGCTACTCTTTTTGGGGGTAAAATTAGATTGACTACTCCAATGTTATTTGCTCTTGGCTTCATTTTTCTGTTTACCATCGGCGGCCTCACAGGTATAATCTTAGCCAACGCATCTCTGGACATAGCATTGCATGATAGAATAAATAAAGATCCTTCATATATCCACAAATTTTGGGTGGGACTAATGGATGGTGATGGAAGTATTCAAGTAAATCACTGGAAAAGAAAAACTCTTCAATATAGACTAGTAATCCAATTACGACATAGTTCTGAAAATGTAGAAATGTTAAATTTAATTAGTAAAGATATTGGAGGTAGAGTTAGAATTGTTAAAGATAATGAGTTTGTAATTTGGGTAGTAGATTCTCGAAAATCTATTCTCAATATTATAAAGATATTGGATACTTATCCACCTCTTACATCTCGATTACGAGCCCAATTAAAATTTATGCTAGAATGTTTTAAGCGTAATGATGTGGAATGGTATTTAAACTCTAGAAATAGTAAATACCTTGCCACTACCGGAAGAGACACTTCTGTAGATATTGATTATAGTTACTTTAATGAATGGCTATCTGGTTTTATAGAAGCGGAAGGATGCTTTTCAATTAGACAAAATAACTCTCACTCATTTAGCATAGGACAAAATGATGATAAGTACCTAATTGATGCTATTAGAAACCACTTTAGTATTCAAAGTCAGACTAGAAATCCGCATAAAACATTTTGGCTTATTGAAACTTATCGAGTATCAACTTTACATAATATTATAAAACATTGTAAAGAATACCCTTTAATTGGACAAAAATTAGTATCATTCAAAAAGTTTAAGGATCTTATCAAATAAGTGTCATGCTGTCTTGCCACTGTGGAATAAAGAAATATTCCGGTAATCTAAATTAGTAAAGATTGCTAACGGTGAAACCTCAGTTAAGATCAGTTGCTAGATCACTATATTAATTTAATTAAGGCAACACCGTGGAAACCAAAGTATATATTTTTTGTATATATTAGTAGGATCCGTAGAGACTATACGTGGCAGTCGAAAGTTTATTTAGTTAAATGAGTAGATAAGATATAGTCCGATCCTCTTTGTGAAAAGAGTTAAAGTATAGACATATTATGTTGTAGATAATGTAAAAGACAAAATGAATAATAATTTATTAACTTCTATTGCAACTCTTCCTACTGGTTATATTGAATACTTTAATGTTTTAAAATCAGAAGGAATTATAAGAACTTCTTATAAAAATAAAAGAGGAGTTTATTTATGGACAAATAAAATAAATGGGCATCAGTATATAGGAAGTAGTATAAATTTATCTTCTAGATTATCAGATTACTTTACGAATTCATATCTTAAATATCAATCTAATCGAGGAAGTGTTATTTCTTTGGCTATATTAAAATATGGATTATCAGAGTTTAATCTGCAAATTGTTGTTTTAGGTCCTTCACCTAATCGTGATAGTATTTCAACTATTTCAGATTTGATTTTATTAGAACAATATTATTTAGATAGATATAGTTTAATTTCTAATTTAAGACGAATAGCTATAGGTGCAGCACCTATATCAAATTCCAATTGTAATAAAGGTAATACAAATCCACAATTTGATAAAAAAGGACCTGATGCAGCAGCATGGGATTATAAACATTCTCCTGAACAAAAATTATTATGGTCTTTAACTCGAAGTACACCTATTTTTATTTATGATCTCAATATTTTAACATTTCATACCATTATATATGGATATGAAAGACTTGCTCATTTTTTGGGTGTTCATATAAATACAGCTAGACGTGTAGCTAAATCAAGTGATGTTTATGCAAAAAAATATGTTATTAGTTTAAATGAGTTAACTAAACAAAAACTTGAAGCTATTAAAACTAATATAAAAGGCAAAAGTACAGTAAGACGTGTTATTTATGTATATAATAAGGATAAATCAATACTTCTGAAAACTTTCCCTAGTGTTAATATATTTCTAAAAAATTCTAAATTAAATGGTTCTATGGTAAAATTACTTTGTGAATCTGATACTCTTTTTTGGTTAGATGAATACTTTATTTCATATAATTTAATATTTAATGCTGATAATTCACTTACTAATGTTAATGAATTTAAACCTAAATTAAGAGATCGAAAAACAAGTATTCCTGTTTATACTTACTCTGCTGATGGTACTACTTTTATTAAACGTTATTCTAGTTTAAGAGAATGTGTTAAAGATTTGGATGGTAATCGTAACACTAATACTAATACTTTAGTCTTACGTATTGAACATAAACAACTTTATCATGGATTTCGAGTTTCTTATGTCCCTTTATTTAACCATCAAAAATAATATTGATTTTTCTTTTACGTATTTAAGCTGCAACTATCATTCTATGAATTATGATATAAAATTACACTGTATGCTGGAAACTCCTAAAGCTTTAAATACTCATTTATGAGTGACGATTTTAAAGATGTAACAATGGACAATCAGCAGGAAACCAGAGAAAAAGAGATATTATTTGGGGATCCTCAGAGATTATACGTGTAACTCCGAGAAAATGGCTAGCTATTTTTCGGATGAAGATATAATCCAATCCAGACAGAAATGTATGGAGTTAATGAGCCCATTTCCACTATGTTCTCTCAATGGGAGCTGTTTTTGCCCTTTTTTCAGGTTGGTATTTCTGGAGTCCTAAAATATTAGGTAAACCTTATAACGAACTTTTAGGTACAATTCACTTTTGGAGTTTCTTTATAGGTGTTAACCTAACTTTTATGCCCATGCATTTCCTGGGCTTGGCTGGCATGCCAAGACGTATAGCGGATTATCCTGACGCTTTTGCAGGATGGAATATGATTGCTTCATTTGGCTCTGTCATATCTCTAACCTCTGCCTTATTATTTATATATATTCTCTATGATCAATTAGCTTCTTCATTACAAGTGAGTCCAAATCCTTGGTATACTCCGGCATTCTTTGAGCCTAACTTTTCTCTTTATATTACTGAGTCAGCTCCAACTCTAGAGTGGCTTGTTTCTTCTCCTCCGGCATTTCACACATTCAACGAATTACCAATTTCTTCTTAATAAAAAATTACCCCAGGTTGCAGGGACCTTCTTTCATCTAGAAATTAACCCTCCCCTTCTAAGACTATAACTTTACTAGGAGAGTACCTATTTTCAAATCAAAAGTCTGACGCAGACGTTTATAGTTAAAGACCCTACCCTTATAATCATATGTATTTGATCCTCCGATTAAAACTTTGAATTTCTAAGTCTTTCTCCCCCCCCACCCCAATCAAAGAACCAGTCAAAGACCAATAGAATCATCCCTTTTATTTGGGCTCAGGCAAAGATTAGGAGTAGGTAACCCCATTAAAATAACCCTCTCTGATTTTAAAGGTCACAAAAATGCTACCATTCCAGGTCATTGACTCCTCCCTCCCTATTTTCTTATTTAGTTTGATTAAACCTTTTGGCAGAGATAGGAAAATCTACTGAGTAACTAATTAACTGTAAGTCTCCTAATGTTATTACATTAATAACTTTCTGAAAATTGAGAATATTAATGGCTTGAGCTGGTGTTACAATTTCGTTTCTTACAGGCCCTGTGTAAGTTAAAGGATCTTTTTCTTGTGATGAACTGTAAGTTGAATGACGCTCTCCATCTTGAAGAATAGGTTTAAAGGTATAACCAAAAGTATGTAGGCTCAATAAAGGAGTGAGGCTTAAGATAGCATCATAGCCGGCCCAATTATGAAAGTATACTACACATTCAGGGTTATTTTGCAATAAATCTAGCCAAAATGTTTGTAACATTGTATTAGGATCATTATTAAATTGGGTTATATCATAACCTTAAAGGTTCAAACTTCTTTATTAACCCTTTACCAGGCTGCCATAAATACCTGGTTAAATCCTTCCTTAGTAATTAAAGATTCTAAAAATCTGCAGTAATTATTCTATCTAAAGCTAAATCCTTAGTAAACGGTTTACCCATAGGAATTATAGTATTTGTGTGAAGGTTTCTAGTTCCTAAGGAAGTTTGAGGTTTAATTGTTTGCGGGTCAGGGTTAGATACTCTGTGAGCTAGCTTTAACGCATGTTCGCTTTTGTATCCACCAACTCACCCTTTCTATTTAAAATAAGGCACTTTTCTTCTGTTGACCCCTCCTACTCCCCTCAAGGCTTGAACAAAAACTTATAGATGCTCTTTCGCCTGAGTACCAATTGTTTACCTCAAGCCGGTAGCTCTATGGGTTACACTCATACGGAAGAGGCCCGCTCAAACATGTCCAAAGCTAAGCTGGGCGACAAAATCCTATGTTTGGTCGTAAAGGAAT
>WNFW01003422.1_pt2 | contig 21687 bp, 20 predicted proteins | sample 5400131 | NCBI WGS metagenome assembly WNFW01 (sample SAMN13153362, study PRJNA577476) | soil metagenome | isolation source: 20 cm soil or saprolite under grassland replicate 1 | place: USA:California | collected 2016-06-15 | reverse complement strand
TAGATTTCGACTCGGTCTCGCATTTCCGCTGACGAATCGCGAGTTGCTCAGGGCCGGAAAGGCTCAGGCGTACGCCACCTTCGGCGCGTCGTTCTGATCGGGTGAGGATCGCGTCCGGGCGAGTATGCATGGCCCTGCTGAGCGTCGTGGTTCCAGGCAAACGGTAGCTTTTTTCATTAGGTCCGGCGAATAATCGATCCGATATTTTGTTCGTCTGCATCACGACTCTAAGCGCAGACTTCGCAGCGTTCGTACAGACCTAACTGCCTGCGTCCGGTGTACTTAGAACTGTGCGAAAAAATCCCGACCAACTTCGGGACTCGGTGCGTGATATGCAGAACCAGCGCGAGGCATGTCCGATACCCGTCGACGTGGAAAAATCAAAGCTCTACGTCTATTCGTGATGTGGATTACATAAGTCGTTGAACTACAAGGGGATAAGGCGACACTGGCGCGGACTCACGAATCCGGGTAGTATGCCTGCCCGCATCGAGATCCTTGATGCCCAAGCGTGTTGTTCCGAGTCCATCGTCTTCTTATTGACAACCCTTTTATACCGCGGAGAGTTGTATCGATGCCCATACCTGCCGTACCGCCACAAGGCGACGCCCAGTTGAATGACAATGCGCGCACCGTGATCGGAAAACGCTATCTGATCAAGGACGCGACGGGTACGCCTGTGGAACGGCCGGAAGATATGTTCTGGCGAGTAGCTGGCACGGTCGCCGAGGCGGATCGCCGCTACGGCGCCAGCGACGGCGATGTCACCGGGACGGTGGGCGAATTCTATGGCCTGATGGTCGAGCGTCGCTTCGAGCCGAACTCGCCGACTCTCATGAACGCTGGGCGACCCCTCGGCCAGCTCTCAGCCTGCTTCGTTCTTCCGGTTGAAGATGCTCTCTCCAACGGGCGCGATGGCATATACGACACGCTGCGCGCGATGGCCCTGATCCATCAGTCGGGCGGCGGTACCGGCTTCGCCTTTTCGAAGCTGCGCGGGAAGGGCTCGATGGTCCGGTCGACCACGGGCGTTGCATCAGGCCCGGTGTCGTTCATGAAGCTCTACGATGCGTCGACCGACGCGGTAAAGCAGGGAGGCACGCGTCGCGGGGCCAATATGGGTATCCTGCGCGTCGATCACCCGGACATAATGGATTTCATTACCTGCAAGGAAGACCTCACGCAGATAACGAACTTCAATATTTCGGTCGCGGTCACCGACAAGTTCATGAGTGCCGTAAAGGCGGGGACGAGCTACGATCTCATCGATCCAAGCAACGGCAAAGTGACGGGTCAGCTCGACGCGCGCACGGTTTGGGACAAGATGATCGACGGTGCGTGGAGAACGGGCGAGCCTGGATGCTTTTTCATCGACGAAGCGAACCGCTACAATCCGGTGCCGCACGTTGGACGGTACGAGGCGACAAATCCGTGCGGTGAGCAGCCGCTGCTTCCCTACGACGTGTGCAACCTCGGCTCGATCAACGTCGGCTATTACGTCCAGGACGGGCAGATGAATTGGGACGCGCTCAAGCGCGACGTCCATCTCTCCGTGCACTTCCTCGACAACATCATCGACGTCAACAAGTATCCGCTGCCCGAGATAGACGCGCTCTCGAAGAGAATTCGCCGCATCGGCTTCGGCATCATGGGCTTTGCCGACGCGCTGGTGCGTCTCGGAATCGCCTACAACAGCATCGAGGGCGTCGAGTTCGGTCGGCAGCTGCAGAAGTTCGTCGACGTCGAATCGAAGCGCGAAAGCGAGCGTCTCGCCAACGAGCGCGGACCGTTCCCGGAGTGGGCGCGGTCGATCTGGGGCCCCGACGAGACGTGCGCGCGCGATGCCAGAGGCAATCGAATTCGTCCGATGCAGATGCTGCGCAACTGCAACGTGAACACGATTGCTCCGACCGGTACGATCTCGATCATCGCCGGCTGCTCGTCGGGCATCGAGCCGCTTTTTGCCATCGCCTTCATGCGGAACCAGGCTGGCGTGCTGATGCCGGACGTCAACGAAGACTTCGTCGCCATCGCGAAGAAAGAGGGCTGGTATTCCGAACAGCTGATGGAGAAGATCGCAAAGGAGGGCCACATCCACTTCGACGAAGTCCCGGCGCAGTGGCAGCGCGTGTTCGTCACGGCGCACGACATCACGCCGGAGTGGCATGTGCGGATGCAGGCCGCCTTCCAGGAGAATTGCGATTCAGCAATCTCGAAGACCACCAATTTTCCGCACGCGGCAACGCCGGAAGATGTGCGGGCGATCTACGAGCTCGCGTACGCGCTCAGGTGCAAAGGCGTTACGGTGTATCGCGATGGTTCGCGCGACAACCAGGTGCTGTCGACGGGGGCGACCGAGCAAGCAAAGGCCGAGCGCGAAGGTCAAGTCGACGCGCGTGCCGAGCGCGGGGAGCTGCATGGTACCATCGCCGAGCTCGAAGCGGAGGTCGCGCGACTCAAGCAGGCATTGTTCGATGCCGAAGCGGAAAATCTTCAGCGGCGCGCCAAGCGCGCTCGTCCGGATACTCTGCGCGGCATCACCACCCGAATCGAGACACCGCTCGGGACGATGTTCCTCAACATTACCGAGGATGATCGCGGTCAGCCGTTCGAGGTATTCATCAATCTCGGCAAGGCCGGTGGGGCCGCGATGGCCGACGCAGAAGCGATCGGACGTCTCATCTCTCTCGCGCTGCGGTCCGGAATTCCAATTCGCGAGGTCCACCGGCAGCTGCGCGGCATCGCGTCGGACAAGGCGATCGGACTCGGTCCGAACAAGGTATTATCCGTCCCCGACGCAATTGGAATTGCGCTCGAGAAATGGATGCGCGAGAAGCAGGGCGTTCAGGGCGAGCTGCTGGGCGGCGCGGCTACGGCGCCGTCACCGGCGGAGGCGGTTCAGCCCAAGCCGTCCCCGATCGTGAACTCTGGCGAAACGGGGCAGACGCAATTCGGATTCGACGCAGTGAACCGCAGCGAGTCATTCATCGGTACGTGCCCCGACTGTGGATCGTCGCTCGAGTTCGCCGAGGGATGCGCGAAGTGCCATGTGTGCGGGTTCAGCGAGTGCGGGTGAGGTAGGTTTCGCGCTCAGAGACGAGAACGCCGGGCATAATTGCCCGGCGTTTTCTTTTGGTTAATCGGTGGCGACCGGGTATTAGCGCACCCCACCAAACCACCGGATCCGCTTCATCCCCTTAGCGACAAGATCCTCCGGCCCGTACGTCTTTCCAAGCTTCCACATGAAATCCATTTCTTCGTTCACCGCGGCGAGGGCGAAGCGCGATTCCTTGATCAAGAGAAACGCGGCATTGAGTAACAGCCCCGCGCCGCACAGGCCGAGTACGATCGGAACCAAAGTGAATTTGGAGCTCGTTATTGCGACGAGGCCGATGGTTACGCTGGTGCCGACGAAAAAAGCGAGCGCTGCGTAGAGCCGTGACAGCGCGCGCTGGAGGAGTCGCGAACGCGTTGTGACGAAATCCAGCTGCGTGAACAGCATCCGCCGTTCTTCCTCACGCGTCTCTCCTCGCTGATCATCCGCACGGGGAATGAGCGCGCTCGAGACCTCGCGCGTTCGCGTCACAGCTTTACTCAGACGGTCAGAGGTCGCGAGGATGAGTGAGCCGCACGCCGAGATCAGTACCGCGGGCGTGATCATCGCCGAAAGGACTGAAATCGCGCTAGGAAAGTCGCCCATTCCGGAAACCTACTAGGAGCGTCGCGTCGCGTCGCGTGTTGTCCCGCAATTCTGGCCGGAACGGCTGACAAGGCTCGTCGACAGTTCCTTTCGCCATGACTTGGGAAACAAGTGAGCCCACGCGATGGTGATATGAAATCGACAGTTTGATCGGTTGGCGCGAGTCCCACCTCTGCCAGTGGTGATAAGAAATAGCCGTCTGTCTCGGTTCATAGGGGGAAACACTGAAGTCGACGGCGCCCAACCGACCGAAAGGTTACGCACGGAGCCGTTACTTCGATGAGCGGACTCGGGTCTATCTCGTACCTGGTTGGACTCACCGATCCGAGGTTCATAGAGTTGCACCGATTGCGCGGCTGGAGATCGCTCTCCCGTAGGCTTCCTCTACTCATTTGTGGTCTCCTGTTCGCCGCGGTCGCCGCGTTCGCGATTGTTGGTTACAGGCAGCTCACGAGCGCGCTCACCAATGCCGCAAAGGAGCGCGTTCGCGGAGCCTCTCAGCTTCTTGGCCGCACCTTTGAGACTCAGCTGGCGCAGATGCGCGTTGATCTCGTTCGTCTAGGCGCGGATTCCGCGCTGCGTGATGCTCTTCGCGTGCCGAGCTTCCGCACTCACGCCGCTGCCGAGCGAATGCTCGCTGAAAACATCTCAAAGAATTCCCAGGCTCTTGGCTTTGAGGTCTTCGGGGTCGATGGCAAGCGCGTGTTGTGGGTGGACGGACCCGCCGCGACGAAGGCGGCGTGGTTTCGCGACGGTCATGTCGCATCGGTCGCGCCAAGCGGTTCGCTCGTCGGGACGATCGAGACCGATCGAGGCATAATCTTCTACGAAGTACGAGTTCCTCTAATCAGTGAGAAGCGGGACACGGTCGGGAGACTGGTCGAGTACCGCCAGCTAACCGGGCAGGGCGCACAGCTAATCGGCGGCCTCATCGGCTCCGACGCATCGTTACTGCTAGGCGATACGAAGGGCGTCTGGACAAATCTCTCGACGATGGTCCGCGGACCGCGGTTGATTCCCAACGGGCCGACGGTCACGTCTTATTCGGCGCTCGATGGAACCGAACGGCTCGGGGCTGTGACACCGATCAGACAAACGCCGTGGCTGGTGTGGGTAGACATTCGGACGGCGGCTGTTCTCGCGCCAGCGCAGCGGTTTCTCACCGCAATGGCGATTGCGGCGCTCGCGATTCTTCTGCTTGGAGCGCTCGCGGCGTGGCTAATCAGCCGCCAGATCACCTCACCACTCAGGGAAATGGCGCTCGCCGCTCAGAATATGTCGACCGGCGACTATTCGCGAAGAGTGCACGTCGCGCGCAACGACGAGCTCGGAATGCTGTCCGATTGGTTCAACAGCATGGCGCGCCAAGTCGAAGACTCGCATCGAAATCTGGAATCGAAAGTCGCCGCGCGTACCAAGGAGCTCGCGGCGACGGTCGCCATCCTGACGGGAAATGCGTCGGTCGACGGCGCCGTGCGCGCGATGCGCGATAAGGGCGATTATCTGGTAAAGCCCGCAGAGCCCGAGCAGCTGGTCGGTACGCTCGAGCGCAATGGCGAAGAGTGGCACCGTCGACGCGCCGAAATCGGCATGCGCGAGAGTGAAGACCGGCTGCGGCTGATCTTCGACCACGTCAACGACGCGCTCTTCATCGCCGACGACAGCGGGAAGATCATTGACGCCAACCCGGCTGCCTGCAGCCTCACTGGCGAAGCGATCGTCGATTTGAGAAAACGCACGATTGCGGACGTCCTTCCGGAGAGCGTAACCACCAACAATGGCAACGGTCACCCGTCGCCGCCGAAAAATTCGCTGGCGGGCCCCGTAACAGAAAAGAAAAGGGAGCAGCGTGTGCTCGATATTCGGTCGACTGCATTCGCCCCGGGCGTCAGCGTCTACACGGTTCGCGATCTCACGCGCCAGCGAAAGCTCGAGGACCAGCTCGCGCAGGCGCAAAAGATGGAAGCGGTGGGCCAGCTCGCCGGCGGCATCGCCCACGATTTCAATAATCTGCTGACCGTGATCATGAGCTACAGCTCATTGCTGTTGTCAGATCTCGGAACCGACCACGCCATCAGAGGCGACATCGTGGAGATCAGCGACGCGGCCGAGCGCGCCGCGGCCCTGACGCGACAGTTATTGGCATTCAGCAGAAAGCAGGTCCTGCAAACCCGCCCGGTGAGCATGAACAGTGTTGTCACCGACGTGGAGAAAATGCTGCGTCGCCTGATCGGCGAGGATATTTCGCTGATGACCGCGCTGGAGCCAGCGTTGCCGCTGATCAACGCCGACCCAGGCCAGCTCGAGCAGGTACTTATCAATCTCGCGGTGAATGCACGCGACGCGATGCCGGCCGGTGGACTTCTCACGATCACGACTGCCAGCGCGGAGCTCTCCAGCGAACAGGGCGACAGATATATCGGCGCTGACTCCGGGAGTTACGTAATGCTAGCGGTCACCGATACTGGAAGCGGAATGACGAAGGAAGTTCAGCACCGTCTCTTTGAGCCTTTTTATACGACAAAGGGACCGGGCAAAGGGACGGGGCTCGGACTGGCAACGGTCTACGGCATCGTCAAGCAATCGGGCGGCGACGTCTACGTGTATTCGGAGCTCGGCCAGGGGACAAGCTTCAAGGTCTATTTTCCGCGTCTCACGACCACGGTGGAAGGGATTCCGACGACCGCGGAGCATCAGGCGACGGCACCGCGTGGAACTGAAACGGTGCTACTGGCGGAGGACGACGACGCGCTGCGCGCCTTGAGCGCACGCGTTCTCGGAGCGCTCGGGTACAAAGTGCTGCTTGCGCGTACCGGCAGCGAAGCTCTGAGAATCGTCGCCGAATACGAGGGTGATATCGATATCATCGCGACCGACGTCGTGATGCCGGAGATGAACGGAAGCCAACTAGTGAAGCTGGTAGTCGAAGCGCGCCCGAACATCGCGGTGCTTCTCATGTCAGGCTACACTGACGACGAGGTGATGCGAAGAGGCGTGCTCGACGGGAAAACGGCATTTCTGCAGAAGCCATTCACGCCTGATTTGCTGGGACACAAGGTCCGACAGGTGCTCGATCGAAGCGTTTCAAAGAGCAAGAGCGCCAATTAGCGTCTAGCCAGCGTGGTTCGCATTCAGGCTTGCGTTCTGGTGGCCCGATTGCTCCCTTTTAGTACCTACTCCGAGAGCAACGATCATGGATGACCGGAAGCTCCGGGCGCTCGCCAAGAAAAACGCCGCCAAGGCGGCGAAGTCGAGTGGCCGGAAGGGATTTGGGAAAAAGTACGACAAGAACCTCTCCGATCTGCCGACCGACGAGGCGACGCTCAAAGAACGCCAGGAGCACGAGCGCTTCTTCAAGGAAATGCGGAAGCGGGAGTTCTGATGAAAGGCACCGCCATTTTCGCGGTATTATCGGCTGGGATCCTGTTTGCGGGGAGAGCAGACGCGCAGCAACCCCCTGCTGGAGCACAACCCGCCGCCCAGCCCGCGCAACGGCCGGCGCCGGTTCCTCGCGCGGCTCCCAGCACCCGCGCGACTGTCGCGGTCCTTATCGATCGGCGTTGGGTAGAGGGCGGCTGGGGCAACGAGTCAGCCGTCGCAGGTCCGGCGCGTATCGAAATCGATTGGGGCCAGCCGCATCTTCGCGGCAGAAGCGTGATCGGGATGCCTGGCGTAGTACCGTGGGACAGTGTCTGGCGAACCGGCGCGAACATGGCGACACAGCTCACCGCTGAAGTGGATCTGACGATCGGCAATACGTTCATACCCCGCGGGATCTACACGCTATTCTCGCTGCCGACCCGCAATGGCTGGAAGCTGGTCATCAGCAAGCAGGCGCTCGAATGGGGAACTGATTACGATCCAACCAGGGATCTCGCACGAATCGACCTCAGATCGCGCACTTTGCCGGAGCCGCTCGAGAGCCTCACGTTCTGGCTGATTCCCACACCGGAGACTGCGGCGTCGACGGCTTTCCCGCACGGAATTCTGAGGTTCGCGTGGGGAAATACGGAGCTGTCGACGGATTGGCGAGTAGGGCGCTAACCGCGCGCCGCCCCCTCCAGCCGCGCGTCGAACTCGGCGCGCGCTTTTTTTGTCGCTCTGATCCCGAGCCGCTTTGGATTTGAGACCGGAATGTAAGCGAGCTCGACCCCGGATGCGGCGCGCTGCAGCAGCATCCCACCGCGCGCCATGTCACCGTGGCCGACGAATTCACGCGGGAAAACCAGACGCTCTCCGAAGATGGGCTCCAGGACGTCCACGTACTTACCGGTCGCAACGCTCCCGAGCAGGACGACATCGCACCTGGGGCCAATCTTGGTGGCGAGACGCCGAGCATCGCTTTCGAGTGGCAATCGGTATCTCGATTCCTCGGCCTCGATTGGAACCGTAGCGAAGCGCTCCAGGTCCCTGAGCGTAACCATCACGCCGGGCGAGCAGAGTCCATCGGTCGGGGTAATTATGTGGACTCCTGAGGCGCGTCGCGGCGGGGGATTCTCGAATGCCCGCGCGTAGTTCAACTTTCCCCGGAAATAGAGACCGCTGAGGAAGCTGAATACCTCGCCGAGCGGCGCGCCCTCCGCGCTCCGGACGCGCTGGGCGATTGTGAAATCGGCCTGCAAGTTGAACAGAAGCGCGGCACGCTTTCCGCCGCAACTGGCCGGTGACAGGAGGAAGATTCGCCGCTGTCGCACGCTGTCGAGTTCAGCAATTTGTTCGCCGCTCCACCGGGCTGGGAGAAGCGCCCGGACGTGAGTGGCGTTAGAATTCGTGAGGGGGACTTTCATGGCAAGCAACAGACTTCAAGAGCTTCATGACGCCGGCCAATCCATCTGGCTCGACAGCATCGACAGGAGAATTCTGCACGATGGCGAGCTGGACCATCGCATCCGCGAGGACGCTCTTACCGGCATGACGTCGAACCCGACGATTTTTCAGAAGGCGCTCTCGTCCAGCAACGCGTACGACGAGCAGATCACCGAAGCCGAAGATCAGGGCTTCACAAACTGGCAGCTGTTTGAGCTACTCGAGACGACCGACGTTCGAGACGCATGCAAGCACTTCGCCGGTGTTTACAGCCTGACGCGCGGCCACGATGGATACGTCTCGATCGAAGTTTCGCCCGGAGTTTCCGGCTCGGCGGATGCGACGGTCGAGGAGGCGCGCCGGCTCTGGACGACGGTCGATTGCCCGAACCTGATGGTGAAGGTGCCAGGCACGCCAGAGGGAGCCGTCGCCGTGCGCAGGCTCATTGCCGAGGGTATCAACGTAAACATTACGCTTCTTTTCGCGATTGAAGCGCACGAGCGGGTCATCGATGCCTACATAGCTGGTCTCGAAGACCGTGTCAAAGCGAAGCAGCCGATCGACGGCCTCGCATCGGTGGCGAGCTTTTTCGTCAGCAGGGTCGACACCGAAGTGGATAAGCGCCTTGACGCGCTGATCGCGAAAGCAACCCTACCCGAGAAGGAGCGTCTCAAACTCCTCAAGGGCCGCGCGGCCATCGCGAACGCAAAGCTTGCCTACAGGCTTTTCAGGCGGAAATTCGCCGGTCCGCGCTGGGACGCGCTGGCGAAGGAGGGCGCCCGCGTGCAGCGCCCGCTCTGGGCGAGCACGAGCACGAAGAATCCCGAATACCGCGACGTAATGTACGTCGAGGAGCTGATCGGTCCCGACACCGTCGATACGATGCCACCGGCCACGATCGATGCCTTCCGCGACCATGGCGTAGTCGACAAAACGGTCGACAAGAAACTCGCGGCCGAAGAGGGACTGCTCAAGGAAATCGAGGCCGTGGGGATCTCGATGAAGGAAGTCACCGAGAAGCTCCTCGTCGACGGCATCGCGAGCTTCCAGAAATCTTTCGATGAGCTGATTGCCGGACTCGACGCGAAGGTGGGCTCACTTGCACCTGGCGGGAAGTGACGGGCATCTACACTCCTCGCACGAAGATCGTTTGCACGCTTGGGCCCGCTACCGCGGCCGATGACACGCTCCGCGGGCTGATCGAAGCCGGCATGAACGTGGCGCGGGTCAACTTTTCACACGGGACCCACGAGCAGCACACTCAGACGATCGCAATGGTTCGCCGTCTCGCCAAGGAGGCCGGCAAGCCAATCGCCATCCTCGGGGATCTGCAGGGGCCGCGCATCAGGATTGGCGACCTTGCAAAGCCGATAACCCTCAGGGTCGGCGAAGACATCGTGCTAGTGCACGAAGGTCAGGAGCGAGATGGCGAAATTCCCGTCACCTACGACCAGCTCGCCAACGACGTTCGTGTGGGCGACAGAATCCTGATCGACGATGGCCTTATCGAGTTGGTCGCTCTCGATGTCAGCAACGCGCGGGTGAAGGCGCGTGTCCTGAACGGCGGCGAGCTGAAAAGCCACAAGGGGCTGAACCTGCCTGGCATTCAGGTCTCGGCGCCTTCGATCACGGAGAAAGACGCGGCCGACATCAAATTCGCAGTCGAGCAGCAGGTCGACTATTTAGCGCTCAGCTTCGTGCGACGCGCCGAGGACATCGACTCGCTGCGCAATCTGATTCCCAAGTGGCTTCTGGTCGTGGCGAAGATCGAGAAAGACGTCGCGCTCCACAACATCGAGGCGATCGTTCGGGCATCGGACGCGGTGATGGTCGCCCGCGGCGACCTCGGTGTCGAGTTGCCATTCGAGGCGGTGCCCGGAGCGCAGAAGCGAATCATTCGTCTCGCGAACAGGTACGGCCGTCCCGTCATCACCGCGACCCAGATGCTCGAGTCGATGATCGAACACCCACGACCGACTCGCGCCGAGGCGAGTGACGTCGCCAACGCCATCATGGATGGAACGGACGCCGTGATGCTCTCCGCCGAGACGGCAGCGGGCGCCTATCCGCGTCTGGCCGTGGAAGCCATGACTCGCATCATCAAGGAAATCGAGACGCATCCTCCGGTCGCGCCGTTCTCCGGCGCGGAACAGGGCGACGGCGTGGTCACAACCGAGGTGGCGATTGCCGCCGCCACGGTTGCCGCAGTCGACATGCTTGGTGCGCCGCTCGTCGTCGTCTTCACCAAGAGTGGTTTCTCGGCACGAGTGGTCGCCTCCAAGCGACCGCCAGTCCCGATCCTCGCTTTGACGGACGAGGCTCGCACCTACCGGCAGCTCGCGCTCGTTTGGGGAGTCGTGCCCGAGCTCGTTCCGCACTGCGCTGACTATGACGAGATGATGCAGCAGACGAAGAGCGTCGTCGTGCAGCGGGAGCTCGCGAGTGGAGGCGATCGCATCACACCACCAATTTGCTCAAGGTGGAGATCGTCTGAAACTCACTTTTCTGGGGACGGGAACCAGTTTCGGCATCCCCCAGATTGGATGTGCGTGCGAAGTGTGCAGATCGACTGATCCCCGCGACAAACGGACCCGCGTTGGCGCGCTCGTCGAAACGAATGGAGGGACGCGGATTCTCATCGATACTCCGCCGGAGTTGCGGCTGCAGCTCATTGCCGCCGGGGTGAGTGGCGTCGATGCGATTCTCTTCACGCACGACCACGCTGATCACGTCCACGGAATCGACGACATTCGCGCCCTGTCAGATCGCAGCGATATCCCGGTCGAGATGTATGGCCCGCCCGATGCGATGGCGCGTCTGACAAAGCGCTTCGCCTACATCTTCGACGATTCGATCCGCCCGCTGCCTGGCACGAGCAAACCGGAGGGACGCGCGCATCCGGTGCCGCCTGGAAAAAGCTTTCGGGTTGGCGACGTCGATGTGCTGCCTGTGTCGATCCCTCACGGCCCGGTGTCGGTCTATGGCTACCGCATCGGCAACCTTGGATACGTCACCGATGCGAAGGAGTTGCCGGACGACGCACTGCGCGCTTTTCGCGGCGTGGACGTTCTCGTTCTGAACGCGCTCTTTCGCACGCCGCACCCAACCCACCTCAGCGTTGCCGAGGCGGTTAGCGTCGCCCAGAAGGTCGGAGCGCGCCAGACGTGGCTCACGCATCTCACGCATCGCACGAGTCACGCTGAGCTCGAGGCCGAGCTGCCGCGCGGCATCGCTCCTGCGTTCGACGGGTTGATCGTAGAGGTCAATTGAGATGACGCTGAAACTCGATTACTCCAACATGATGATCTCGCCAGGCGGGATCGATCAGAAATCGTGGAGCGGAGCCGCGAAGCGATTCTCCGACGCGAAGCGCGGGCTCGATGCATTGCGGGCGTCGGGCAAGGTCGGATTCGTCGACCTCGCGGGCAACGCCGATCTTCTGAATCAGGTCACGCGTTTCGCGGCGCAGGCACGAGGCAAATACGACGACATCGTTATTCTCGGCATCGGTGGATCGGCGCTCGGCCCGATCGCTTTGCGCACTGCGTTACGGCCGAGTGGGTGGAACATGCTGGACGACAAGGCGCGTGGGGGATTTCCACGACTTCACGTGCTCGACAACGTCGATCCCGAAACGATCGCCGCTCTTCTCCAGCGACTGCGCCTCGACCGCACTCTTTTCATCGTCACCTCGAAGTCCGGCGGCACCGCCGAGACGATGGCGCAATTCCTCATCGTGCACGAACGGCTCACGTCTGGGAAGCTGGACGTCGCCAAGCAAATGGTATTTGTCACCGATCCAAAGCAGGGTGCGCTCCGACCATTGGCAGAGCGCCTGAACGTGCCGACGCTCGACATTCCGCCTGATGTCGGGGGACGATTCAGCGTTCTCACGCCCGTCGGAACGCTCCCGGCCGCGCTCATTGGCATCGACGTGGAATCTCTACTCGATGGCGCCGGCCAAATGGCGACGAGGTGTGACGCGGCGGATCTCCCAAAGAATCCGGCTGGCGTATACGCGATGCTGCAATGGCTCGCCCACACCGAGCTGCATAAGTCGATCGCCGTCTTCATGCCGTACTCGGACCCGCTTCGCGACTTCGCGGGGTGGGTGGTGCAGCTGTGGGCCGAGAGCCTCGGGAAAAAGAGACCCGACGGGACATCGGTAGGCTCGACACCACTGCCCGCGCTGGGTGCGACCGACCAGCACGCGCAGGTCCAGCTGTTCATGGAGGGCACGCCGGACAAAACGGTAACTTTCGTCGCGGTAAAGAACCGGTCGACCGACGTCAAGATTCCGCCGGCGTTTCCCGATGTAACGGAGCTGGGTTATCTCGCTGGTCATACTCTTGGAGACCTCATCGACATTGAGCGGCAGGCCACCGCCGGCGCGCTCGCCCGACGAGGAAGGCCGAACATGACGATTCATCTGGACCGGGTGGACGCTCCGCACGTTGGAGAGCTGATAATGTTTCTCGAGATCGCAACCGCGTACGCGGGGCAACTGTACGAGATCGACGCGTTCAACCAGCCCGGAGTGGAGCTCGGCAAGCAGTTCGCCTACGCTTTGCTGGGACGCCCGGGGTCGGAGGCCGCGAAAAAGGAATGGCAGTCGCTTCCGAAGAGCGATCCACTCTGGAGCGTATGAAGGAACAGGGAAGACCGAAGCCTAGCTACTTCCCTCTTCCCGCTTCCCGGTTCCCGCTTAGTTTGTCCTAATATGTTCGCAAATCCATTTAATAAAGCAGTCGCCGTCGTCGACGGTGGGGTGACAGTCCACGACGAATCCGCCATCGCGTCTCCGACGATGGACAAGCTCGTGTACACGGCGGTTTTCGGTGACCCCGACGATCGTGACGACGCGCGGTGGCTGATCTGGGAGATCGGCCAGGCAGTTGGAGTGCAGCCGGCCTCGATCCACGACCTTTATCTGGCGCGCGGACGCGGCGAAACCGGCGGCTTCACGGTTCCGGCAATGAATATCCGCGGGATGTCGTACGACACGGCGCGCGCTCTCTTTCGCGCCGCAATCAAGCTCAAAGTCGGTGCTCTGATCCTCGAGATCGCGCGCTCCGAGATCGCCTACACCGATCAGCGACCAGCCGAGTATGTGTCGGTGATGCTGGCCGCCGCGCTGCGCGAAGGGTTTCGCGGGCCGGTATTCATTCAGGGCGACCACTTTCAGGTGAATGCCAAGAAATTCGCCGTCGACCCCGTGCCGGAAGTAAACGGTGTAAAGCAGCTCGCGCGCGAAGCGATCGCGGCCGGTTTCTACAACATCGACGTCGATACCTCGACCCTCGTCGATCTTTCCAAGCCGACTCTCAAGGAGCAGCAGCGAGTCAATTTCGAGCAGGCGGTCGAGCTCGCACTGACCGTGAGAAGCCTGCAGCCAGAAGGAATCAACATTTCGATCGGCGGCGAGATCGGTGAAGTCGGCACCCAGAATTCGACCGTCGAAGAGCTCGAGACCTACATGAACGGGTTCAACGAGACACTCGCTCGGCGCTCGCCCGGAACCGAAGGCCTGTCGAAAATCAGCGTGCAGTCGGGTACCACCCACGGCGGGGTAGTCCTCGCCGACGGAAGCATCGCCGACGTCAAGATCGATTTCGATACTTTGGCCCGGCTCTCCAAGGTTGCAAGGGAGAAATACGGGCTGTCCGGTGCGGTGCAGCATGGCGCTTCGACGTTGCCCGACAGCGCATTCCACAATTTCCCGCGCACCGAAACCGCGGAGATTCACCTCGCGACGAATTTTCAGACGATGCTGTACGACAACATCTCGCCTGAATTTCGGCGCGAGATTTACGAGTGGCTCCGTGAGAACGCGAAGGACGAGCGAAAGCCGAGCGATACGGATGAGCAGTTTTTTTACAAGACGAGGAAGAAGGCGCTCGGCCCCTTCAAGAAAAGATTCTGGGACTTGCCCGCGGACGTGAAAAACCGCCTCGCCAAGGCTTACGAGGAGAAATTCAGCTTCCTATTCACGCAGCTGGCCGTGGCCAACACCCGCGACGTCGTCGATCGCTTTGTCGAGCCCCTCGAGCAGCACAAGCCGCGGCCCCACCCTGACCTGGCGATAGTCGAAGCAGCCCCGGACGACGCAGATCTGAGTGACTGAATCCCGTCACTCGCGCGCGCCGGATGCTCTAAAAACGGTTCGTGAGATAGTTCGAAGCGCCGGCCACGAAATCCGGAACTCTCTCAATGGCGTGGCGGTAAATGTCGAGGTCGTTCGTAGCAGAGTCGGTCAGGGTCGCGTGGCAGTGGAGGATCTCGCGTCGTTCGCTGAGCGCGCCTCCGCGCAGATCTCCGAAGCGGGCGCGCTCAGCGACGGTCTGTTGGCGCTGGTGGGGGCGGTGCTGACTGCGCAGGGCAAGGGAACGCTCAAGAGTCGCAGGTCCCGGCGCGATGGAAATCAAATCGAGATAACGGTTTACGGCGCGGGCGCGGCAGCCGTAGTGTCTGATATCGAACGGTTGGCTAGCCGGATCGGAGCTGCGGTCGAGCAGGTCGGTCGGAAGGTTATATTAACGGTCTCGCCCGAGGGTATGAGCCATTCCAAAGACTGAAAACAAGCAAGCAAAAGTTCTCATCGCCGACGACGACCGTTCAATCACCGAAGGGTTGAGCGCGATTTTACGCGACGAGGGATACGAGGTCGCCGTGGCGGTCGATGGCCAGAAGGCGCTCGACCAGCTCGGTGCCGAGCCGTTCGGTGTGGTGCTCGCTGACCTCAAGATGCCGAAGGTGGACGGATTGGCGCTTCTCAAGGAGCTGCAGCAACGCGCGATTCCCACCGAGTGCATCATCGTGACGGGCCAGGCGACCGTCGATTCGGCGGTGCAGGCAATGCGCGAAGGCGCGTACGACTACGTCGAGAAGCCGCTGACGGCGGACAAGTTGAATCGCCTAAAGGCGCTTATCCCGAAGGCGCTCGAGAAGTTCAACGTCCAGCAGAAGAACCGTGAGCTGTCGTCCAAGCTCGAAGGACTCACGCATTATGGTGAGTTGACGGGGCAGTCGGAGGAGATGCGCGCCGTCTACCAGATCATCGAAGCGGTTGCCCCATCGACCGCAAGCGTGCTCATCTTCGGGGAATCGGGCACCGGCAAGGAGCTGGTTGCGCGCGCCATCCATGCGAAAAGTGAGCGAGCCAGGGGGCCGTTCTTCGCGCTGAATTGTGCGGCGCTGCCGAAGGACATTCTCGAGAACGAGCTGTTCGGACACGAGAAGGGCGCGTTCACAGGCTCGACCAATGAGAAGCCTGGAGCCTTCGAGATGGCCGACGGCGGCTCGATCTTCCTGGACGAGATCGCCGAGATGCCGCCCGACATTCAGGTAAAGCTTTTGCGCGCGATCGAATCGCGAACGATCAGGCGCCTCGGCGGCAAGAAAGAGATCGAGGTGGACATCCGAATCGTCGCCGCCACCAACCGTGACGTGCAGAAGGCGCTGGCCGACAACGATCTGCGTGAGGATCTCTATTATCGGCTCGCAGTCGTCGAGTTGTTTCTCCCACCACTGCGTGAGCGCATCGGCGACATCAAGCTGCTCGCGAATGAGTTTCTCGTTCGTTTCGGCGAGCAGAATGGCAAGCCAATGTCCGGGTTCGACGACGCGGCGTGGGAGTGGATCCTCTCCTACAATTGGCCGGGCAACGTCCGCGAGCTGAAGAACGCGGTCGAAAGGGCAGTCATCATGGGCCGCGGCGACAAGATTAGGGCGGCCGATATCATGCCACGGCACATTCGCCGCGGCAGCGAGATCACCACGTCGATCACCGTGCCGCCGGGGGCGACGCTCGCGGATACGAGGCGCCAGTTGGTGTTGCGAGCGTTCGCTTCTACCAACGGCGACTATACGCGTACCGCGACCATCGTCGGGATGTCGCCCGCCGAGGTTCGCGGGGAGATATCATCGCTCCTCAATGGCGCCATCAGCGACGTGTCGGGCTCGATCGCCGCCGGAGCCGTCACGAACGGGGCGCAGCGTTCGACGCGGCCGCCGGAATCAGCACCAACCGCGGGAAAAGCAGCGAAGGCTCCGGTCAAATCGGCGGCAGCCCCAGCCAAATCCAAGGCGAAACGGCGCTAATGAGGTGGAGGACGAAAATGGACGAGCAAGATTGGTACGATGATGAAGAGCTGGACTACCCGGAGCCTTACGTCATCGTCGAGAAGCGCGGCGGAGGGATCGGATCTCTTCTCATTGGACTCGCCATAGGTGCCGGTGCCGCGCTGCTCTTCGCTCCGCAGAGCGGCGAAGAAACTCGTCGGGTGATTGCGCGGCGGGCGCGGCGGGCGCAAGACGCGGCACAGGATTTCGTTGAGGATCTGAGCGGCACGGTCGGCGAGAAGTTCAGTGAAGTGCGCGCAAGCGTCGAGGAGCGCATCGAAGCGACACTCGACGCTGTCGATGCCAAAAAGCGGAGAGTGTCGAACGCGTACCACGCCGGCCGGTCCGCGGCGCGCGAAGCGCGCGGTGAGCTGGAGCAGCGCATCGCCGAGAGCAAAGCGGCGTACAAAGACAGCTAGTGCCTCAGCGCGGGCTAGCTGCCCGGCTGGGTTGGCTGCTTCGCGATTACGCGAAGCGAGTCTGGGACAATAGCGGCGAAGACAACGTGTTCTTCCTGGCCGGCGGAATCGCCTTCAACATCCTGCTCGCGGCCGTCCCGTTTTTCCTGCTCCTCGCGACGAGCCTCATCTACCTGCTGAATCAGTCGCCCGATACCACGTCGGCGGAAGTGCTCACCATCGTCGACAAATTTCTGCCTCCGCATCCGCCGGGCGATTCAGGACCGGCGGCCAGCATCCTCAACGAAGTCATCAAACGACGCGGCTCGCTGGGGATTTACAGCGCAATCGGCTTCATCTGGTTCTCGACGCGACTTTTCGGATCGCTGCGCACGGTGCTCGCAGCGATTTTCGACATCGATACCGATCGTGGAATCATCGCGGGAAAGATCTTCGACATCGAGATGACGCTCGTCTCGAGTCTGTTGCTTGTCGCGTACACATCGTTGAGCGCCTATCTGGCGATCGCTACCACCCGTGGCGGGGCGGTTCTCGCCGATCTCGGACTCCGCAAGGAGCTGATGGGCCAGCTCGAATACAACTTCGGTCAGCTGCTGGCGTTCTCGTTCATCGCGACGATGTTTTTTTCGCTGTACAAATTTCTGCCGCATCGCAAAATCAGGTGGAGAACCGCGCTGATCGCCGCGCTCTTCACGAGCGTCCTGCTGGAGATGGCAAAACGGGCGTTTTCGGCGTACGTGCGTTCGTTCAATCCGGGCTCGTTTTACAGCGGCACGGTCGCTGCACTGGTTTTGGTCGTAATCTGGGTGTACTACGCCTCGTTCATCTTCATCATTGGCGGCGAGGTTGCCCAGGTATACGAGCTTCGCCGCGTGCGGAAGATGCAGCGCGAGGCGTTCGAGGATTGAGAAGCACTGGGATTTTGCCGGGTCTTCCGGCGAACACACTTTTGGAGGGGGAGGACGTCTCGTGCGCAAGTTCGCAGCAGTTGCGGCCGTGCTGGCCGTTGTCTCGATCTCGGCCTGCAAGAAAACGGGAGAGGGAGAGTACCAGGTTGAAAAGCCGGTCGTCGGGACGCAGACCGATACCATCCACACGCCGACGGTGGACGTCGGAACGGATACCGCGAAAGTCGCAGTGCCCAAAGTCGAAGTGAAGAAAGACAGCGCGACGATCAAGGTTCCGACAGTGAAGGTGAAGCCGGCGAAGAAATAACTTCTTCGCTATTGGGCCCGTGCGCCGACAGCGCACCAACAAAGCCCCGCCAGTTCTGGCGGGGCTTTGTTGTAACTACCAACACGCATCCACTGTTTTTGTTTTGTGACGTTAGCTCGAAGCCCGCAGCCGCTCCGCTCACAGCCCCCAGCGGGTAGTCGTAAGTGGCAGTTAAACAGACCATACGTGTGCTATATTTGTACTTGCCCCAGGTCCCGGAGGGCGCAAGCCCGCTAACTCCGTCAGGACCCCGAAGGTAGCAGCGGCATGCGGTGTCTTTCGTTGCTCCGTCAGGCCTGGGGTACTCCCGCCTCGCAATGTCTCTCGCACTCGCCCGCAAATACCGCCCAAAGAGCTTCGCTGACGTAGCCGTCCAGTCGCACGTTTCCAACACGCTGCGCGGGGCTATCGCCAGAGGAAGAGTCGCGCACGGCTACCTCCTTTGCGGACCGCGGGGCGTCGGCAAGACCACGCTCGCGCGCGTCCTCGCAATGGCGCTCAACTGCGAGAACAAGCGGGAAGATGGAGAGCCCTGTGGAGAGTGCATCTCCTGTCAGCGCATCTGGAGCGGGTCATCCAGCCTCGACGTCGTGGAAATCGATGCGGCATCCAATCGCGGCGTCGACGACGCGCGCGATTTGCGGGAGCGCGCGATGTACGCGCCGTCCGGCGACGATCGCTACAAGGTATACATCGTCGATGAAGCGCACATGCTGACGCGCGAAGCGTGGAACGCTCTGCTTAAGATTCTCGAGGAGCCGCCGCCGCGCGTGATCTTCGTCTTCGCCACCACCGAGCCACAGAAGATCGCGCAGACAGCCGCACCAGTCCTCAGCCGGCTGCAGCGCTTCGATCTCAAGCGCATCGGTGTCAAAGACATCACGCACCGCCTGTCTACGGTGCTCGCGAGCGAAAGCATAAAGGCATCGGACGATGCATTGGCGATGATCGCGCGCGCCGCCGACGGATCCATGCGGGACGCCCTCAGTCTTACCGACCAGGTGATATCGATTGGTGGAGGGCCGGTCAGCGCCGAACGGGTGCGCGAAGCGCTTGGACTCGTGCCGGAGGACGAGTTCCTCGCGATTCTCGACATCATCGCCAGCCACCAGGCGGGCGAAGTGTTCGGCGTGGTCAACAAGCTGGCCGACGCGGGAGTCGACTTCGGCGTTTTTCTCTCCGGGTTCGCCGACATTCTGCGCGCGCAGCTGACAGTCGTGCTCAATGGAAAGGCGGATGGAGTTTCCTCCACCGCGGCAGCGGCGCTGAGAGATAAGCGCGACCTTTTCACGGCCGGCGATCTCCTTCGAATGATCAGCGCGGTGAACGCACTGGAGCCGACGTTCAGAAAGAGCTCGCAGCAGCAATTACTGATCGAGATGCTCCTCGTGCGAATGGCGCTGCTCGATCGCACCGTCGCGCTCGAAGATCTGCTCAAGGGTCTCGCCGGCGAATCAGGGTCCGGAGCGGAGCGAGCCGAAATGCCGAGCGGCTCCGTGCGCTCACCGCAGCCACAGGGATCGGTCGCACGAACAGTCCAGCGGCCGTCTACTCGTCCTGGCTATCCTCCACAGTTGGAAGCGCCAAACGCTCTGGCCCCGAAACAGAACTCCAAACCCGCCGCTGCGCCGAACGAAGGGCAGCTCAACGAAATGAAGCGCGCAATGGAGACGACGGCACAGGATTCGAACCGTAGTCGGATGACACCAGAAGCCCTGAGGGAGGAGCGCATTGGCATGCTCCGCCAAAAGGACCCAGCTCTTGGCGCAGCAATCGACGAGCTCGACCTCGAGCTGCTCGACTAACCCTTCATTTCGCTCCTTCACGCAATGGCTGATTTCTCGAAGATCTTCGAACAGGCGCAGCAGATGCAGGCGCGCATGCAGCAGATGCAGGCCGAGCTCGAAAAACAAACCGTCACTGCCGCCGCCGGGGCGGGAATGGTGACCGTCGAAGCCGACGGCAAGGGGACCATCACGCGCGTGAAGATCGATCCAAGCGTCGCCGATCCCAAGGACGTCGAGATGCTGGAAGACCTGGTTCTCGTCGCGGTGAACGAAGCCCAGAAGAAAGCAGCGGAGCTCGCAAAGGGAGAAATGGGAAAGCTGACCGGCGGTCTCAATTTGCCCTTCAAGCTGCCGTTCTGACGTGGGAGCCATCGACGATCTCGCGGCGGAACTGTCGAAGCTGCCCGGCATCGGCCGGAAGACGGCGCTCCGACTGACTTACCACCTTCTCAAACAGTCTCCCGACCAATCCAAACGTCTCGCGTCGGCGCTCACGACGCTGGCGGAGAAGGTCCGCCCGTGCCCGCAGTGCTTCAACCTGACAGAGGAGGACTTGTGCTCCATCTGCCGTGACGCGCGCAGGGATACGGCAGTCATCTGCGCAGTAGAGGAAGCATCCGATATCGGCGCTATCGAGCGGTCTGGCGAATTCCGGGGCGTATATCACGTCCTGGGCGGACGCTTGTCACCGCTGGACGGCATCGGGCCGGAAGATCTGACCATTCCACAGCTGGAGACCAGAGTGTCGGCTGGAGTCGTCCGCGAAGTGATAATTGCCACCAATCCGAGCATCGAAGGCGAGACCACAGCGCTCTACGTACAGCGCAAGCTGGCCCGTTATCCGCTTACGGTCTCGAGGATCGCGCGCGGACTGCCCGTTGGCGGCGACCTGGAGTACGCGGATGGCGTGACCATTGCCCAGGCGTTGACCGCCAGGAGGGCAATGACATGAGCAAACAGCGCGCGAGCTACGTAGCCGTTGGTTTCCTTGGCGGGATGGCAGCTGGGTCGCTGGTTTGGACGCGGATGCAGCGGAATTGCCGCCGCAATCTGTTTTCCAGATATGCCTTCAAGCGCGTCGCGGCTCTCGGATACCTGCGTGCGCGGCCGACCGTCAATACCGCGCAGCTGCTTCGCGAATACGTCGCCTGGGAGCCGCGGTCAATTCTCCGCCAGCGCGGAGTGCGGATGTTGAGGCGGCTCGAGGCCACGCTGTGAACGGAGCAAGATGACCGCCGGCACGGCCAACTGGTCGTTCACGCAGGACGACTTTACCGCGATAACTGAATCCTTGCGACGTTTTCTGGGCGAAACGAAATCGCGCTGCGCGCTGCTCGTGGACCGCTCCGGACAGCTCGTGACCACTGTCGGTGACGCGCCGGGCCTGGACACCACCGCGTTCGCGACTCTAACGGCCGCTGACTACAGCGCCAACGATCAGCTCGCGAAGCTGGTGGGTGAGAACGATTTCTCGAGTCTGTTTCACCAGGGCGAAAAGGAATCCATCTATGTCGCGGACATCGCGCGTCGGCTATTGCTGGTGATAATCTTCGATTCGCGCACGACCGTCGGCCTTGTCCGCCTCAGAATGAAGGAGGAGATCGACGAGTTGACGCTGCTGATCGATCGTGTATTCTCA
>WNFW01000711.1_pt1 | contig 21690 bp, 17 predicted proteins | sample 5400131 | NCBI WGS metagenome assembly WNFW01 (sample SAMN13153362, study PRJNA577476) | soil metagenome | isolation source: 20 cm soil or saprolite under grassland replicate 1 | place: USA:California | collected 2016-06-15 | reverse complement strand
CGCCAATCGCGCGATCACGTTCCGCGCCGTGCGCGGCGACGCCGCCGCGGCATTCGCCGGCGCGCCGTATGTCCGGCGCGAGAGGCTGCGCACGCAGCGGCACATGGCGCTGCCCATGGAGCCGCGTGGGCTGCTGGCCGAATGGGATGCGACGCGCGGGCGCCTCACCCTTTATGGCGGCGCCAAAGTCTTGTTCTTCAATCGCCGTACGCTTGCGAAGGCAATGGGACTGCCGGAACGCGCAATCGATATCGTCGAGAACGATGTCGGTGGCGGCTTCGGCGCGCGCGGCGAGCTCTACCCCGAGGATTTCCTCATTCCGTTCGCGGCGCGCTTGACCGGCCGGCCAGTCAAATGGACCGAAGACCGCCGCGAGCACCTGATGTGCGTCAACCACGCGCGCGAGGCGGAATGCGACGTGGAGATCGCCTGCACGCGTGACGGCACGATTCTTGGCCTGCGCGGGCATGCCTACGTGGATGTCGGCGCGTATATGCGCACCAACGGCGCGGTCGGCGCCCGCAACGTCGCGCAGTTCATGTCGGGGCCCTATCGCATTCCCCACATCGATATCGACGTCGCGCTGCAACTCACGAACAAAACGCCGGTCGGCACCTATCGCGGCCCCGGCCGGTTCGAGACCGATTTTTTCCGCGAGCGCTTGTTGGACATGGTGGCGCAGGACCTCGGCCTCGATCGCGTCGAATTCCGCCGCCGTAATCTCGTGTCGCAGCGGGAGATGCCCTATCCGGTCGCCACCATCACGCCATTCGAGAGCAAGGACGAGCTCGACAGCGGCGATTACGGCGCCACGCTCGACCGCTGTCTCGAGGAGATCAAGTGGGCGGATAAATCGAAGCTCGCGGGCAAGCGCGGCGACGGACGCTATCACGGGCTTGCGGTCGGCTGCTTCATCGAGGGCGGCGCCGCCGGACCGAAGGAGAGCGCGCGCATCGTGCTCGAGCCGGACGGAGGCTATGCCGTCTATGTCGGTTCATCGGCCGTCGGCCAGGGGCTGGAGACCGTTTTTGCGCAGATCGCCGCGGACGCGCTCGAAGTTACGATCGATCGCATCCGCGGCGTCTTTCATGGCAGCACGTGTTACGTGGACGACGGCTACGGCGCCTATCACTCGCGCTCGGTCGTGATGGGCGGCTCGGCGATCCTCGACGCCGCAAGCAAACTGCGCGAGGCGATTCGCGCGCAGGCGGCGCAGCAGATGGGCTGCGAAGCGTCCGAGGTAAAGATTGTGGAGGGCGTGACGGCGCTCGGGCCCGACGGCAAGTCGCTCCCGCTCAGCGAGCTTTCGAGCGCCGGCATCGCTGCCGACGGCGCCTTTCTCAACAAGAAGCACACTTATACTTACGGGGCGCACGCCGCGCACGTGACCGTCGATCCCAAGCTCGGCCACGTCGAGCTCATCGACTACGTGGTGGTTGCAGATTGCGGCCGTATCATCAATCCCTTGACCGTGCACGGGCAGACCGTCGGCTCGGTCGTGCAAGGGCTCGGCGGCGCGATAATGGAACATCTTGTCTACGATGAGGACGGCCAGCTCCTGACCGGCTCGCTCGCCGATTACCTCATCCCGACCGCCAGCGATTTTCCCAACATCCGCGCCGTCATGCTGGAACATCACCCCTCGCCCATCAATCCTCTGGGCGCCAAAGGCGCCGGCGAGGGCGGAATCATCGCTGCCGGCGGTGTGATGGCCAACGCAGTGGCAAATGCGCTGGGTTCGCTTGGCGTTGAGCCGCGCGAGCTTCCGCTCACGCCGAGCCGCATCTGGGAGCTGGTGCAGGGGGCGCGCAAGTGACTTGCGCTGTGGTTGAGCCCACTCCCGGCAGCGACGTGCTCGCTTCATTGACGAATTGCGGCACGCGAGCATAGATTCGGCGCACATTTCCCCTGCTTCAGTAGGAGCGTCCCATGAGCGTTGCACGGCATCCACGCCCGCCGGAACTGGTCGATGTTCCGATCGAGGAGATCATGCAGAAATACGTCGGGCGCTTCCGCGAGAAGAAGCCGGACTGGGCGGCGTTCGAGGACGCCAAGATCGAGGGCTATAAGCGCGCGCAGCACCGTTTCATCGGCGCCGGCGGCTCCGGCAAGCACGCGGATCCAAGCGTCATCCCGGCGAAAAACTTCACCTTATCGATCATGTATGTGGAGCCGGGGCAGGGAAATGCCGCGCACACGCACGAGGTCGAGGAGTGCTTCTTCGTGCTCGAGGGCTATCTCGACGTGTTTGTCGAAGATGAAAGCGGCAAACGCATCACTACCCGCCTCGGGCCGTGGGAATGCATCTCATGTCCCGCCGGCGTCATCCACGGTTACCAGAACGACAGCCTCGAGCCGGTCTATTTCCAGGTCATGCTCGGGCGCGGCAAGCCCGAGACCATGGGCTATGCCGACGAGGATCTCTACAAGCGGCGCGACGCGCATCTGAAGGCGGTGTGACGCGCAGCCTCATCAATTTCTGATCGCGCTTCATCAGCTCAATCGAACGGGAAGATTGCCTATGCGCGTTGTCCTCGCCGCTGCCGTTTGCGCCATGCTCGCTCCGATAACCCCGGCTCAGGCGCAAGAGGCGTGGCCGCAGCGACCGGTCACCATCATCGTGCCGTTCGCGGCGGGCGGATCAGCGGACTTGCTCGCGCGCATCCTGCAGCAGCACCTGCAGGCGAAATTCGCCACACCTTTCGTGGTCGAGAACAAATCCGGCGCGGGCGGCAGCATCGGCACCGGTTTTGTGGCGAAGGCGCAGCCCGACGGCTATACGCTGCTCGTCGGTACCGTCAGCTCGATTGCCATCAATTCCTTCCTTTACACCAAGCTCAATTTCGACGTGGCGCGTGACATCCAGCCGGTCTCGCTGTTGGTGCGGTTTCCAAACCTTCTGTTCGTCAATCCGAAGGTGCCGGCGAAGTCGGTGCCGGAGCTGATCGATTATCTGAAGGCGAACAGCGGAAAGGTCAATTACGGCTCATCCGGGATCGGCACGTCATCGCATCTTTCCTCGGTGATGTTTGCGCTTGCGACCAATACACAGATGACTCACGTTCCGTTCCGCAGCACGGCTGAGGTCGTCAACAGCATGCTCAGCGGCAATATCGAGCTTGGCATCGACAGCATGACGACCGTGTGGCCGTTCGCGGCGGCGGGGAACGTGCGCCCGCTCGCCGTGACCACGCCGCAGCGCAGCGCGGCGGCGCCGGATCTGCCGACGATCGGCGAGACGCTCAAGGGCTACGAAGCAACCGCCTGGCAGGGGCTCTTTGCACCGGCCGGTATTGCGCGACCGGTCCTCGACACGATCGCCGCCGAGGTGAAACAGGTCTGGCAACTGCCGGAAGTCGTCGCGGCGCTCAAGAATGTGGGCGCGGAACCCGCCACATCCTCACCAGACGAATTCGGGGGTTACATCGCGGCCGAGCGCGTGCGCTGGGGCGATGTCGTCAAAGCATCGGGCGTGAAGATCGACTAGCTGGGTTCCTAGTTTCACTCCGCCGCTTCCGGTCGCGTGCGTTGCGGCGCGCGATCGCGGAAGTGCGGCAGGATTTCCTGCGCAATCGCCGTCATGTTGCCGCGCGCCATCTCATCGGGCAGCGTGCCGAACTGCGTCTTGGTGAGTGAGGTGTTGAAGCCCGCCAGATCCTGATATTCGGCAAGCTTCTCGCGCACGGTGTTGGGGCTGCCCACGATGACGACTCCCGCCTTGATGACGTCCTCGATCGATTGCGGCTTGCCTGTAACTTTCGCCGCGCGCACGCGCTTCATCGAGGCGGGATCGGTGTAGCCCGGCGGCAGCAGCATCTCGGTCGGCATTTTCAGGAAATAATTCATCAGCGCCTCGAGATGCGGGCGCGCCTCTCGCACCGCTCGTTCGTCGGTCTCCGCGACGTAAATCGTGTTCGACCAGGCGAGCTGGTCGGGCGAGGCCTGGTAGCCCGCCTTCTCAGCCTCCTCGCGATACATCTGGAAAAAGCGTGCCACCGCCGCGATGGGACTCAGGGTCTGGCAATAGGTGTAGCGCATGCGCGCGGCCCAGCGGATGGTCGAGCCGGAGCCTTGCGATGGGATCCAGATTGGCGGATGTGGCTTCTGGTAGGGCCGCGGCCATGGATTGACGTAGCGGAATTGGTAGTGCTTGCCGAGAAAGGCAAACGGCCCCGGCTCGGTCCACGCTCGCACGATCAGGTCGTGCGCCTCGGCGTAGCGCTCCTGCGAGTAAGCCGGATTGATGCCCATGGCGTGATACTCGGCGCCGATGCCACGCACGAAACCCGCGATCAGCCGTCCGCGCGTGAGATTGTCGAGGATCGCGTATTCCTCTGCGACCATGAGCGGATTGTTGATGAGCGGCAGCGCGCGGCCGAGAATGGCGAGCTTGGCGCGCTTGACGCTGCGCGCGAGCGCGCCGGCGAGAACGCCCGGGATCGGCATCATGCCGTAGGCGGTTTGGTGATGCTCGTTGAGGCAGACGCCGTCGAAGCCGAGCTTATCGGCAAATTCCATCTGATCGAGATACTCGTGGTAGAGCTCGGCGCCCTTTTGCGCGTCGTAATGGCGGTTCGAGAACGTGACCCAGGCCGAGCCGTTGTTTGCAATCGCGTCAAGATCGGCATGGCGGTAGGGCATGAGATGGAAATTGAAGAATTTCATGCTGCGATCCTCATCGCGCCGATGAAGGCTTCGAGCTCGGCGGCAACGACGTCCCCCTTCTCGACGTGCGGCAGATGCCCGCATTCCGGGATGACGGCGACCTTCGCTCCGGGCATCAGCCGTTGATAGGCAAGCGCATACTCCTTCGGAAATACCCGGTCGTGATCGCCCCAGATCAGCAGCGTCGGCACTTTGATCCGGTGCAGCCACTTGCGCAGCTGCGGGTCATGGTTGCGCGGCTGCCACGAGAGCTTGGCCGTCATCATCCGGTTCTTGAGCGCAGCATCCTCGAGCTCCGGCCGCTGCGAGCCAGCGATGACCGCCTCGGCGAGCTCCTGATCGTAGAACAGATCGCGGATGCGCTGCTCCTCATTGGTAAGAAAAGTATCGACCTGCGCGACATCATCGACATGGATGCCGGCAGCGCCGATCAAGGTGAGGGACGCCAGGCGCGTGGCATTGCGGACCGCGAGATCAGCGGCGATCCAGCCACCAAGCGAGCTTCCGACGAGATGGACGCCGCGCAAATCGAGCTGATCGAGAAAGTCCAAATAGAAGTTGGCGAGATCACCGACGCTATCGAGCCATGCGGGCGTGTCCGACTCGCCGAAGCCGGGATGCTCGGGCGCGATAACGTCGAATTTCCTGGCCAGCCGCGCCATAGAGGGAAGCCAGACGCCGATGCCGCCGCCGCCATGAAGAAAGACGAGCGGGGCGCCGGACCCTCCGCGCATGAGCCGGATGCGGCAATCGCGGATGGCGAGGATCGAGATCGAATGGGCGGCCATAGTTCCCGCTCTCTCTCACTCGCTGCGAAGCTGCGCCGAGGGTCGGTACCCCTCGAACATCGGTGACTTATACACTAATCTCCGGGTCGATCGATTGCGCCGCCACGCGCCGCACCCGGGAGTAAGATGCGGCCCGGACGCACCGGAGGAAGCTTAAATGTACGCGCCAGCCGGAGTGAAGACGAGCAGGGATTACGCGATCCCGGACACCATGAAGGCGTGGGTGCTGGGCGATCCTGGGGAGCTTTCGCTGCGGGAGAAGCCGGTGCCCGTTCCAAAAAAGGCGGAGGTGCTCGTGCGCATCGACGCGGTCGCGATCTGCGCCACCGATCTCGAGATCATCTATCACGGACCGCCCGCGCTGATCCGTGGCGGCATACCGCACAATAAGAATTTCACGCCGGGACACGAATACATGGGCACCGTGGTCGCGCTCGGGCCCGCCGTCGACGAATACCGGATCGGCCAGCGCGTCACGGTCGAAATCCACGCCGGCTGCGGCCAGTGCAAGCGCTGCCGCGAGGGCATGTACACCGCCTGCCACAACTACGGGCTCAATTACGGAGATGTGGACAAGGGCCACCGCGCCAACGGCTTCACCACTGATGGCGGGTTTTGCGAATACCAGGTCAACAACATCAACACGCTTGTTGCTATCCCCGATGCGATGTCGGACGAGGAGGCGACGCTGGTGGTCACCGCCGGCACTGCGATGTACGGGCTCACCGAGCTCGGCGGGCTCGTCGCGGGCGAGAGCGTCGTGGTGACCGGGCCCGGACCGATCGGGCTTCTTGGCGTCGCGGTCGCCAAGGCGCTCGGCGCGCAACCCGTCATCCTGACCGGGACGCGCGATAACCGGCTCAAGATCGGCCGCGAGCTCGGCGCGGACCACGTGGTCAACGTGACGAAGGAGAACGCGGTCGACGCGGTGCGCCGGCTCAACGGCGACAAAGGCCTCGACTACGTGCTCGAGTGCTCGGGCGCGCCCAATGCCGTCAACGAAGCGGTCCGTATGGTCAACCGCGGCGGCAAAATCTGCCTCGCCGCCTTCCCGCACCAGGAGACGCCGGTCGACATCGCGGAGATCGTGCGCAACAACATCTACGTCTATGGCATTCGCGGCGAAGGAAAGAGCGCGACCCATCGCGCAGAGGCCTTCATGAGCCAGAAGCGCTTCGACGCCACCAAGATCCACACGCATACCTTCCCGCTCGACGACTTGCCCACCGCAATCCGCTACGCCAAGGATCGCGTCGAGGACGCAATCAAGGTCGTGGTAAAGGCGCGCGGGGTGTCGGCCGCGCACAAGGTGGCGGCGGAGTGAAAGTCCTGTCGATCGCGTTGGCGATCTTACTCCGCGTGGCCGCGCTCGCCCTGCTCGCTGCGACCCTCGAAGCAAGCGCACAGGACTATCCGTCACGCCCCATCACGGTGGTGGTGCCCTTCCCCGCCGGAGGTCCGAGCGACGTCGTGGCGCGCATCGTCACCGACGAGATGGGGCAAATCCTCGGGCAATCCATGGTGATCGAGAACGTGGGCGGCGCCGGCGGTACTATCGGCAGCGCGCGCGTAGCAGCGGCGAAGGCCGACGGCTATACGTTGCTCGCTGGCAGTATGGGATCGCACGTCGCGGCACCGGTGCTCACGCCGAATGTGAGATACGATTCCGAGCGCGATTTCGAGCCGATCGGCCTGACCGCCCACGCGCCCGCTGTGCTCGTCGCGAAGAAAGATTTCCCGGCCAAGGATCTGCGGGAATTCGTGGACTATCTGAAAACGCACGGCGACGACGTGAAGCAGGCGCATGGCGGCATGGGCTCGTCCTCGCACATGGCCTGCCTGCTGTTTTCCGCCGCGGCGGGAGTGCGGCCGAACCAGGTAGCGTATCGCGGAACCGGCCCAGCGTTGAACGATCTCGTCGGCGGCCATGTCGATTTTTTCTGCGACCAGGCGGTCAGCCTCGCCCCGCAGATCGCGGCCGGCGTCATCAAGGCGTACGGCGTGTCCGCCGACAAGCGCCTACCGGTGCTGCCCAACGTGCCGACGGCGAAGGAAAGAGGTCTCGATTATCGAATGAGCATCTGGTCCGGAATTTTCGCGCCCAAGAGTACGCCGAAGGCAATCGTCGAGAAGCTCGCCGCTGCGCTCGACCAGGCGCTGGACAACCCCGAGGCCCAGGCACGGTTGGCCGATCTCGGCGCAACGCTGCCCAACAAGGAGGAGCGCACGCCGGCAAAGTTCAATAGTTTCGTCAAGGCAGAGATCGCCCGGTGGTCCCCCATCCTCAGGGCAGCAACCGGGGCCGAGGCGAAGTGAGGGGCATCGGCGCTCGCAGCCGAACTACCATGGTGGTTGGCGTAGTTCTTGCGATATAGTTGGTGAAGGGGGATCCCGCGAAAGGCTCGCGCGGAGTACGCATGTCGTCCTTAGCCCCAAAACTTTGCGTTGCCGACGTCAGCATGACGTTCCAAACGCCGACCGGCGCTTTCCATGCGCTTGCGCCGATCACGCTGTCAATCCCGCAAGGGCGCTTCGTCAGCCTGATCGGCCCCTCCGGCTGCGGCAAAACCACCATTTTCAACATCATCGCCGGATTGCTGGAGCCGACCGGCGGCCGCGTGCTCATCGAGGGCGTCGACGCCACCGGCACCATCGGCCGCGTCGGCTACATGCTGCAAAAGGACCTGCTGCTGCCTTGGCGCACGGTGCTCGACAACGTCATTCTCGGTATGGAGATCCAGCACGTGTCTTTGCGCGCGGCGCGGGAACGGGCGTTGCCGCTGCTGCATCGGTACGGACTCGCCGGCTTCGAATACCTCTATCCCAATGCGCTGTCCGGTGGCATGCGCCAGCGCGCCGCGTTGTTGCGCACGCTGTTGTTCGATACCGACGTCATTCTGCTGGACGAGCCGTTTGGGGCGCTCGACGCGCAGACCAAACTCAGGATGCAGGAATGGCTCCTGCAATTGTGGAGCGACTTCAACAAGACCGTGCTGTTTGTGACCCATGACGTCGAGGAGGCGATTTATCTATCCGACGAAGTGCATGTGATGGGCACGCGGCCGGGCCGCATCATCGCGAACATCCCGGTGCCGCTTGCTCGGCCGCGGATCCGAGGAAGCGTGCTGACCGGCGAGTTTCTCGCCATCAAGGAGCGCTGCCTCGAACTGCTCCACCTCGAAGGCACGGCGTCCGAACAGATCAACGAAGCAGCCTGAGGTAGCAGCGCGACAAAATGGCCGTTCAAGACACCAGTCGCAGCCTCGGCGCCACGGCGCGCCTCGATCGCGGGCAAGCGAGTGCGCAAAGCGCCAGGCCCGCAGCGAAGCCGGTGCGGCGCTTGCCGGTGCAGAAGGATTGGCGGGCCTGGGCGCTCATCAGCGCGCAGATCGGCATCCTCATCGGGGGCCTTTCGCTGTGGGAAATCGGCGCCCGCGCCGGCTGGATCGACGCCTTCTTCTGGTCGCAGCCCAGCGCCATCGCACGAACGATGGCGCTCTTCTTCGGGAGCGGCGATGCCTGGACCGATATCAGCTTCACCTTCCGCTCGACCATTTTCGGCTTTCTCATCGGCACCACGGCAGGATCCCTGCTCGGGCTGTCGTTCTGGTGGTCGCGCAATTACGCTGCCATCGTCCAGCCCTACGTCATCTGCCTCGAATCGATTCCGAAGCTCGCGCTTGCCCCGCTCATCATCCTGGTCTTCGGGATCGGGCTTCTCTCCAAGGTGGCAGTGGCAACCGCGCTGACGCTGGTCGTCTCGACGCTCACCGCCTATGCCGGCGTAAAAGCGCTCGACCCCGATGGCGAGAAACTGTTCTATTCGCTCGGCGCGTCGCGCTTGCAGGTGTTCCGTAAGCTCGTCGTTCCGTTCTGTCTTCCCTGGATCATATCCGTGCTGCGGGTGAATATCGGCCTTGCCCTGACCGGCGCAATCGTCGGTGAGTTCATCGCCTCCCAGCACGGTCTCGGCCGCGCGATCCTCTACGCCGGGCAGACCTACGATATCGCGCTGGTCTGGGTGGCGGTGCTGGTGCTCTCGACCTTGGCGATGGTGATGTACGCAACGGTGTCCTGGGTCGAAAGCATGCTGCGCAAGGGCGTGCGGCAATGACGCGAATCCGTCGGCAGGTCTCATAGTCCGGCAACTCAAGAGCGAGCTAAGATGAGGACGTCATGAACAGGCGAAAATTTCTGCAGTCGACCGCGACGCTCGGCACTGGCCTTGGGATTTCGCTTGCGGCCCCACCCTTCATCGCACGCGCCGCCAGCAAGGAGCTGCTGGTCGCGGAGCCAGTGCACTCGACCGGCTATCTGCCGATGTATATCGCGATGGCCAATGGCTACTTCGCCGAGTCCGATATCGTCGTGAAGATCGTCACCATCGAGAGCGGCGGCGGCCACACCAACGCGGTGCTCTCGGGGCAGGCGTTCGCCTTCATCGGCGGGCCCGAGCACAACGCGTTTGCCAAGGCCAAGGGCGCGGAGCTGCGCGCGGTCGTGCACTGCGTCGATCGTGGCAACGTCTATCTCTGCGCCGCCAAGGGCCACGAGCCCAAGGACAGGGATTGGCCAAGCTATTTCAAGGGCAAATCGGTTGCGGTCGGGCCCTATAGCGGCACGCCAAACTCGATCATGCGCTACCTCTTGGCGAAGTGGAAGCTCGACGCCAAGCGCGACGTCACCCTGATCGAGGTGCCAAACTCGGCTGTTCCTGCCGCGGTGCGGGGCGGACAGGCCGTGATCGGCAACAGCACCGAACCCATGATCACGCAGGGCATCCGGCAAAATATCTGGAGCGAGCCGTTCTTCAACGTGCCCAAGGAGCTCGGGCCGTACGCTTATTCCACCATCAACATCCGTCTCGATTCGATCCAGAAGGAGCCCGAAGTGGTTCGCGGATTCGTCAAGGGAATGGTGAAGGGATTGAAATTCCTCTACGCCAATCCCAATGAGGCCGCCGAGATCGCCAAGAAACAATTTCCCACCATGGCCCTCGAAGATCTCAAGGCGACGCTCGACCGCTCGTTCAGCGACGAGATGTGGAGCAAGGACGGCATGATCAGCAAAGAGGCCTGGGCCACTGGCAGCGCCGTCGTCCGTGAAGCCGGCATCCTCAAGGCTGACATCAAATACGAGCAGATCATCGACATGAGTTTCGTCGAAAGCGTGCGCGCGAGCCTTTGAACGACCGAACCGACCCAACTTTAACCGAGAAACCGGGACCCACGACCATGTCAGAGCCCATCTGGAACAAGTTCCTCACCGAGCGCGACAAAGCTGTGTTCGCCACGTCCGGTTACGGCGCGCCCGGCGGATTCGGCAACCGCCCTGCGCTGTTGATCATCGACGTGAACTACGCGTTCTGCGACGAGCGCCCGGTGCCGATTCTCGAATCGATCAAGCGCTGGCGTAATTCCTGTGGCGAGGACGCCTGGGTTGCCATGCCCTATCTCAAGGCACTGATCGACAAGGCACACTCCAAGGGCATCCCGGTAATCTACACGACCGGGGTGCGTCGCGAGGACAATTGGGACAGCGGAAGCTGGAATTGGAAGAACTCCCGCTCAGACGAGGATCGCTCCAGCCGGCCCGCAACCAACGTGGACGGAAATGACATCGTCGCCGAGATCGCGCCGGCGCCGCAGGACATCGTGGTACTGAAGCAGAAGCCCTCCGGCTTCTTCGGCACCAACATGGCGAGCTATCTCACGCTGCTCGGCTGCGACAGCGTCATCGTCACCGGCACCACGACCTCCGGCTGCGTGCGCGCCACCGTGCTCGATGCGTTCAGTCTCAACTACCGCATCGCGCTCCCAGAGGAGGCCTGCTTCGATCGTTCGCAGGCGAGCCACGCCATCAACCTCTGCGATATGAACGCCAAATATGCCGATGTGGTGAAGACGTCGGAGATACTCGCCTTCCTCGACAGCCTTCCCAGCGGCCTGTTCGACCTGCCGAAGGGATCGACGCCCGCGCCGAAACCAAAGCTCGCGGCGAATTTCTGAACCGCCCGTTCGCGAACTCGGTCTGCTCCCTCGCCGAGCTTTCGCGCAGGGGGGACTTCACTCGCTGTCAACGGGCCAGGGTCCGGCGCTATAACCTAGCCGCCAACCGGAGAAACTCGACATGTCGCGATCGCCGCAAGCCGTCGCCGAGCATTACAAGAAGCGCGCGCTGGACGACGTCATCCTGGCGGCGCTGAAGGCGGCAGGCAAAGACATTGAGCATCTCACGCCCGACGACCTCGCGCCGGTCGACGAGTTCCATTCGGGTGGGCGCAATACGACCGTGCGGCTGGCGCAGCTTGCTCAGATCAACGGCTCCGAGCGCGTTCTTGACGTCGGCTGCGGCATCGGCGGGCCGTCGCGCTTTCTCGCGAGCAAATTCGGCTGCCAGGTGACCGGCCTCGATTTCACCGCCGAATTCGTCGCGCTCGCTGCGATGCTCGCGCAGCGCACGCGCCTCGCCGACAAGGTCACTTATCGGCAAGGCGACGCGCTCGATCTGCCGTTCGCCGACGCGAGCTTCGATATCGTGTGGTCACAGAATGCGGCCATGAATATCGCCGATCGCGATCGCCTTTACGGCGAGATGCGCCGCGTGCTGGTGCCTGGCGGACGTCTCGCGCTCCAGGAGATCGCCGCCGGGCCCGGCGGCGAGCCGTTTTACCCCGCGCCCTGGGCCGACGACAAAAGCATCAGCTTTCTGTCCACACCACACGCGACCCGGGCCGCGCTCGAGCGCATCGGTTTCCGCGTGATCGCCTGGCAGGACACTATGCAGGAAGCGCTGGAGCAACAGATGGCGCGCACCAAAGCGCTCGAGAGCGCATCGCTGCCGCCGCTCGGGCTCCACATCTTGATTGGCGAGGCCTTTCCAACCGTCACCAAAAACATGTTGCGCAATCTGCAGGAGCAGAGGCTCAAGCTCTTCAACGCCGTCCTGCAGCGGGCGTAGCGCCAAGTACGTTCTTTTCGAGCAACGTGTCGCTGCGGTATGCTCGAAGGGAGACCCAAAGAGGTGCAAATGACAGTACATCGTGCGCTGTACAGTGCCATCGCGGGTGTGGGGCTGCTGGCGGCAACGGCGGCGGCCGATCCGCAACCATGGCCCACCCGGGCGATGCAGGTCATCAGCCCGTTTACCGCCGGCAATGCCAACGACAGCATCGCGCGCGTGGTGCTTGATCAGGTCTCGCGACAGGTCGGTCAGCCGTTCGTCATCGAGAACAAACCGGGTGGCGGCGGGACGATCGGTGCTGCCATGGTCGCCAAGGCCGATCCCGACGGCTACACCATTTTGCTGCACTCATCCTCGCTGAGCGCCCAGGTCGTCCTGCACAGGACGCTGCCTTACGATGCGGTGCGCGACTTCGCGCCGGTGGTGCTATTCGGCATTCAGCCGAACGTGCTCGTAGCGGCCCCGTCGACCGGCTTCAAGACGGTTGCGGACTTGGTTGCGGCAGCAAAGGCAAAACCAGGAGCGTTGACGTTTGCCTCCGCGGGCATTGGCTCCGCGTCCCATATGGCCGCCGAACGTCTGCGCGTCGCCGCCGGAATCGATGTCCGCCATATCCCGTTCCGCGGCGCAGAGGGACTCGCCGAATTAATGGCAGGACGCATCGATTTTTATTATGTGCCCATCGCAGCCGCGGCCTCGGTGCTGGGCGACGGCAAGGTGACGATCCTCGCCGTCAGCACGGCAAGGCGGGCGCCTTCTTTGCAAAACGTGCCGACGGTGGCGGAGGCCGGCTATCCCGACGCGGAGTACATATACTGGGGCGGATTGTCCGTACCGGCGAGTACACCGCGACCGATTATCGACAAGCTCCACGACGAAACCCAAAAGGCTCTGGACATGCCGGTGATTCAGGAAAGACTCGCGAAGCTTGGGGTCGAGCCGCAGCCGATGAGCGTTGAGCAATTTGAACGCTTCTTCCAGGACGATATCGCTGCGACGGTGAAGCTCGCCAAAGACGCCAACATCGTGCCGACCAACTGACTTCCCGCTCGCCAGCAGGACCAGCGGCATCTTTTCCGCGCTCGACAGCCCGAGGATCCTATGGGTGAATTTGCGATCGGCCAAAGCGTGTCTCGGTTCGAGGATCCCCGCCTGCTCAGGGGCGGCGGCCGCTATGTCGGCGACATCATGTTGCCTGGCATGACATTCGGCTACGTGCTGCGCTCGCCGCACGCCCATGCGCGTATTCGCTCAATCGATACGAGCCGGGCCAAGGCAGCGCCCGGCGTGCTCGCGGTGCTCACGGGCGCGGATTGGCAGGCGTCGGGATGGGGCGACCTTCCGGTTCCCGGTGGGCTCAAGCGCCGCGACGGCACGAGCTTTCGGCCGCCCTATCCCGCGCTCGTCAAAGACCGCGTGCGCTTCGCTGGTGATTACGTTGCCTTCGTGGTGGCGGAGACCCTGCTCCAAGCGCACGACGCGGCCGAACTGATCACGGTCGATTACGAGCCGCTCCCCGCGGTCGTGTCGACGGGAGAGGCCACTGCCGAGGGCGCGGCGCGCGTATGGGACCAATGCCCCGACAATATCGGATTCGTTCAGCTCTTCGGCGATAAAGCCGCGACCGACGCCGCCTTCGCCAAGGCCGATCACATCATCAAGCATCACTTCGTGATCAACCGCGTCACAGCCGCCAGCATGGAGCCGCGCGGATCGGTCGGCGACTACAACGCTGCAGAGGAGCGCTACACCGTCTACACCACCCTGCAGCGGACGCATCCGTTCCGAGCCGAACTCGCGCCGATCCTGAAGGTGCCAGAGAGCAAGATCCGGGTCATCGCCGGCGACATCGGCGGCAGTTTCGGGATGAAGTCGGCCGTCTACAACGAAGTGGCGCTGGTGCTGCTGGCCTCGAAAGTGCTGGGGCGGCCGGTCAAATGGACTTCGACGCGCTCGGAATCGTTCCTATGCGATGCACAGGCGCGCGACAACGTCACCACCGCCGAGCTTGCGCTCGACCGCAACGGCATCTTCCTCGGCCTGCGGGTACACACTATCGCCAGCATCGGCGCCTATCTGCAGACCGGCATGCCTGCCTTCACCGGCAATATTGGCACGCTCGCCGGCGTCTATCGCACGCCTGCAATCCATGCGGACGTGACCGCGGTTTTCACGCACACCAATCCGGTGCGCCCGTATCGCGGCAATGGCCGCCCGGAGGCCGCCTATGTGATCGAGCGCATGGTCGATCTCGCCGCCGACGAGCTCGGCGTCGATCCCGCCGAACTGCGGCGCAAGAATTACATTGCGCCCGAGGCGATGCCGTTCAAGAGCGGGCTCACCTTCACCTACGACAGCGGCGAGTTCGAAAAGACCATGGACATGGCGCTGGCGCTCGCCGATTTCGCCGGTTTCGAGCGCCGGCGCAGCGAAGCGCGCCAACGTGGCAAGCTGCGCGGCATCGGGCTTTCCAACACGATCGAGCGCGCAGCTGCGCAGGGTTTTGAAGGCGCCGAGATCAGGTTCGACAAGTCGGGCGCGGCGACGCTGCTCGCCGGCAGCGTCACCCAAGGCCAGGGCCACGAGACGATTTTCAAGCAGATCATGTGCGACCGCCTCGGAGTCGATCCGGAGGAGGTGCACTATGTCCAAGGCGACACAGATCAGGTCTTCGTGGGCGAAGGCACCGGCGGTTCGCGCTCGGCCACTATCGGCGGATCGGCGGTCGCGGCAGCTGCCGAGAGGATTGCAACCAAGGGCAAGGCGATCGCGGCGCATCTCCTCAACGTCAATGCTGCTGACATCAGCTTTGCCGACGGCATGTTCTCCAGCCCCAAAACCAACCGGACGCTCACCATCAAGGACGTAGCCAAAGAGGCGATGGAGCCGACCAAGCTGCCCAAGGACATGGATGTCGGGCTTATCGCCACCGCGACCTATTTTGCGCCGGTGCAGAACTTTCCCAACGGCTGCCACATCTGCGAGCTCGAGGTCGATCAGGACACGGGCGAAGTGGAGATCGTGCGCTACAGCGTCGTGGACGACGTCGGCACAGTCATCAATCCGCTGCTGCTGAAGGGGCAGATCGTGGGCGGCGTCGCGCAAGGCATCGGCCAAATCCTGATGGAGGATATAAGGTTCGACGGCGACGGTCAGAACCTGACCGGTTCCTTCATGGATTACGCCATGCCGCGAGCGACCGACATCAGCGCGGTCGAGGTGAAGAGCAATCCGGTGCCCACCAGCACCAATCCGCTCGGGGTCAAAGGCGCAGGCGAAGCGGGCTGCGTCGGCGCCATGCCGGCGGTCGCCAACGCGCTCGTGGACGCTCTCTCGCATCTGGGCGTGCGCCACGTCGAGATGCCAGCAACCCCGGAGCGGCTCTGGCGCGCAATGCGCGACGGCCACGCGAAGTAACGCGAGACTTCGGAGGAGCCATGAAGAAATCGTTCGTTCGCGGTACCTGGCAGGTCAAACGCGCGTTCTCGCCTTGCGTGGTCATCGAAGGCGCGGGTCGGACCATCTATATCGCGGGGCATACCGGCCAGGTTGACGACTCCGGCAAATCGCTCGCCGGCGATTTCGACGCCCAGTGCAAGCAATCCTTCCGCAATATCGAGAAGACGCTCGCCGAGACCGGCGCGAAGCTGAGCGATATGGTCACGATGACGGTGTTTCTCATCGATGCGCGCTACACTACCCGGATGACCGAACTGCGCACGGAGTTGTTCGGCAAGGATTTCCCGGCAAGCGCCGCGATCACCGTGCAAGGCTTCGCTCAGCCGGAGATGATGATCGAGGTGCAGGGCATCGCGGTGGCGACGTAGCTCTGCGGCCGGCCTCTGCGCGCGAGCACACGGGCTGCTGTTAACCGGTTCGTGCAACCGTCATGCCGGAGCAGAAGCGCGTCGAAGACGCGCGTAAACGCGCTTATGACCGCGCATTCATCTTGCCGATGCGCAAAGCTGGGTCTTCAACTCACCACATCGGCGCTGTACTCTCCGAGAAGAGAGGGCGAGGCCGCATGAGCCAGACATTCGAAACCGCGCTCGCCGCACGCGTCACGGCTATGACCGATGCCTGCACGCGTTGCGGCAAATGCGTCGAGGTCTGCCCGGTGACGGGACCGGGCGGCGTTGCGGCCGAACCACGCGCGGTGATCGATGGGATCATCGATATTGTGCGAACGGGCGATGGCCCTGAAGCATCGCGCAAATGGGCGAACGCCTGCGTGCTCACCGGAGAATGCATCAGGGCCTGCGATTACGGCGTCAATCCGCGTTTTCTGCTCGGCATGGCGAGGGTCGCGATGGCGCGACGCGGGGACGAGCCCACCGAACAGCGCCGTCACGGGATCGAGGGCTTCCGCAAGGTCGCGCGCGAGGTCACCCATATCTCGCAGATGCAGCTCAGCGATGAGCTCTTGGCGCGGCTGGGTCAAAAAGGCGCCGCGCAGCCCGACACGCCGCCGGATTTCGTCTTCTACACCGGTTGCAACGTGCTCAAGACGCCGCACATCGCGCTTCTTGCCCTCGATGTCATGGACGCGCTCGGCGTCACCTATCAGGTGCTGGGCGGACCGACCCATTGCTGCGGGATCGTGCAGATGCGCACCGGCGATGTCGCCACCTCAGGCCGCATGGCCGAGAGCACGCTGGACAAGCTCGCGCGCAGCAAATCCGGGCAGGTCGTGTCCTGGTGTCCGAGTTGCCACGTGCAATTCACCGAAACCACGTTGCCGACGATCGAGAAGACCCGCGGCGCGCGACCGTTCGAGATGACTCCCTTCATGCTGTTCCTTCGGGGCAATCTCGACCGGCTGCGGCCATTGCTCCGCCGCCCCGTTCACATGCGCATCGCCTTGCACCGGCACCCCGGTATCAAGGGCGTGGTCGAAGCCGCCGAGGACATCTTGCGCGCCGTGCCGGGGGTGGAGCTGGTCGATCTGAACCAACCTGCGGTCGGATTGATGAGCAATTATTTCCGCGCGCTTCCCGCCTATCGGCGCGAGCTGCAGCGAAACGAGCTCGATGCCGCCGAACGCGCCGGTGTCGACGCGCTGGTCGCGGTCTATCATGCCGACCACCGCGAGCTGTGCGCGCACGAGCGTGATTATCCATTCCGCATCATGAATGTGCTGGAGATCGTCGGCGAAAGCATGGGGATTCACCACGACGACCAATTCAAGCGGCTGAAGCTGCTGCAGGACGTCGAGGCGATCGCGGCTGACTGCGAGGATCTCATCGCGCAGCACGGGCTCGATCCTGCAACCACGCGGGCGGCGATCCAAGCCATGCTCGACGAACAGCCGCTGCCGTTGCGGGGGCGAAGCCCAGCACAAGCGGATTAGTTCGGCGTCATGCTGAGAAGCATCGCAGCACCTGCGGAATGGATGCGGCACGCGCGCACCTCAGGACGCGGGCGAAGAACGTAAACGCTGACTACGAGCAACGCCGGCCGCTTGCGCCGCGCCTGCCGCCTTCGCGCGCAGGAGAGGAATCACCTCGCCGGCAAAGAGTCCGATCGATTGCAAACTTTCTTCGAGCGTCAAGTCGCCGAACGCGAATTGCCCGACGACGTAATTGCAGCCGGTCGTTTGGAGTTGCGAGGAGAGAAATTCAGCGACCGCCGCCGGCGAGCCGGCGACGCCCTGACCGCGCTCCACCAATAGGTCGAAAGTCGGCGGGCGGGGGTGTGATTGCTGCCGTCCGTGGCGGCGAAACAAGCAAGTAAAGCTCGCGTGCCAGACGAGGTAGGCGCGACGTGCCAAGGCCAGCGCCGCGGCATCGTTCGGCGCAACGACGATGAAACGGCCGAGGCCGAGCTTGGGCAAGGACGCGCCGGCATGAACTTGCCGCCAGATGGCGCGATAGCGCTCCATCGCAAGCCGGGTCTCGTTCGGCGGATCGAGACTGACGACGTTAAGGGCGCGGCGCGCCGCGCGCTCGGCGCTGTCGGGCGCGTGCACGCCGTACCAGATCGGCGGATGCGGCTTTTGCAGCGGCTCGAGCTCCATGGGGACGCCGCTGAAGGAAAATCGCCGGCCTTTGAAGTCGAGTACCTTCTGGGTCAGCCCCTTAATCACCAGCTCGACTGCCTCAGCATAGATCTCCTGCGCGTCCTGCGGATCGGTGCCGTAGTATTCAAGCTCGATCGGCGCAGCGCCGCGCCCGAAGCCGAGCTCCAGCCGTCCGCCGCTCAGCTGGTCCAGCATGCAGATTTCCTCGATCAGCCGCAGGGGATGATGGAGCGGCATCGCCCACACCAGCGGCCCGAACCGCAGGCGTCGCGTGCGCTGGGCGACAGCGGCAAGAAACACGCTCGGCGAGGGCGCCATGCCGAGCGGCGTCGCATGGTGCTCGGCGACATGATAGGCGTAGAACCCGGAGCGATCGTAGGCCTGTGCGATTTTGAGACGGTCCTCGTAATAGTCCGCAAGCGAGCCGGGATATCGGTCGAGGTGATCGAAGACGCCGAATTCCATTATCGCTCCGCATTCCGGTGGGCTGATCGCACCACCCCGCCCTACTTCTTCTGCTTCCGCTTCTTTTTTCGCTGCGCCAGCGTGCGCAGCCGCAACGCATTGAGCCGAATGAATCCCTCGGCGTCGCGGTGGTCATAGGCGACATTTCCTTCCTCGAACGTGACAAGGTCGCGGTCGTAAAGCGAGTAAGGCGAGGAGCGGGCGACCACCGACACATGGCCTTTGTAGAGCTTGAGCTTGACCGTTCCGGTGACGAATTCCTGCGAGACGTTGATGGCAGCTTGCAGCATCTCGCGCTCGGGCGTGAACCAAAAACCGTTGTAGATGAGCTCAGCATATTTCGGCATGAGCTCGTCCTTGAGGTGGGCTGCGCCCCGATCAAGCGTGATCGATTCGATTCCGCGATGGGCCGCGAGGAGAATGGTCCCGCCCGGCGTCTCGTACATGCCGCGCGATTTCATGCCGACGAAGCGGTTCTCGACGAGATCGAGCCGACCGATGGCGTGCGCGCGCCCGAGCGTGTTGAGCGCAGTGAGGAGGTCCGCCGGCGTAAGCCGCTTGGTGTCGAGCGCGACGGCGTCGCCGCGCTCGAACTCGACCTCGACATAGGCGGGCGCGTCGGGTGCTGCCTGCGGATCGAGCGTGCGTGAATAGACGTAATCCGGCACCTCTTGCGAGGGATCCTCCAGCACCTTGCCCTCCGATGAGGCATGCAGCAGATTTGCGTCGACGGAAAACGGTGCCTCGCCGCGCTTATCCTTCGCAATCGGTATCTGGTGCTGCTCGGCAAAGGCAATCAGCGCCTCGCGCGAGCGCAGCTCCCATTCCCGCCACGGTGCGATCACGGTCACGTCGGGTTTGAGCGCATAATAGCTGAGCTCGAAACGCACCTGGTCATTGCCCTTGCCGGTCGCCCCATGGGCCACGGCTTCGGCGCCGACCTTCTCCGCGATCTCGATCTGCCGCTTGGCGATGAGCGGCCGCGCGATCGACGTCCCCAAGAGATACGCGCCCTCGTAGAGCGCGTTCGCGCGGAACATCGGGAAGACGTAGTCGCGCACGAACTCTTCGCGCAAATCCTCGATGAAGATGTTCTGCGGCTTGATGCCGAGAAGCAGCGCCTTCTCGCGCGCGGGTTTGATCTCCTCGCCCTGACCGAGATCGGCGGTGAAGGTGACCACCTCGCAACCATACGTGGTCTGCAGCCACTTCAGGATGATCGAGGTGTCGAGCCCGCCGGAATAGGCGAGCACCACTTTTTTCACCTGGCGCTTGTTGGCGTCGCCCTGCGGCATCGCTACTGTTGCCGGCGACGCCGGCCCTCCTCCAGGTGTGGCCGGCAAAGCCGGCTCCCCCGATGTGCCGGGGCTCGGCCCGAGCACCCTCATCTTCGCGCCAAGAATGGCTTGCCACCGTTAAGGCGCGACCATGACAGCCATGGGAAAGCGGCGCGGACTATAGGGCCAACGCGCCGCGGTGCAAGCTTGTATCAGCCTACCGAGCGGGAGGCCGAGCGCAGCGAATTGAAGCGCGCCTTCTGTTCGTCGCTCAGCGAATTATAGAATTTTGCCAGCGCAGGCCCCACGGTCTTCACCGCGCCGAGCGTGGCGTCGAGCCGCTGCTCCATTGCCTCGACCCGGCCGGTCGGGGTCAGGGCCTGGTACGTCGGGCAATTGATATTGAGCCGCTCCGCTGCCTTGGCCGAAGCATCTTTCAATTCATCGAGGGCGGCGCGTTGCGTCGACGTCGGCTGAACCGCCGAAGCGATGCGATCGATCGGCAGATCGGTGACGCCCGGCGTTTTCTGGTCACACAATTTCGTGAGATCGCGCTGGTCTTGGGCGGCGGCGGCATCATCCGTCGGCGCGATGGCGTTGAAGCGCGCCTTCTGCTCGTCACTGAGCGACTGATAGAAGCGCTCGAGGGCAGGTCGCACCGTCTGCACCGCCGCAAGCATGACTTGCAGCCGGCTCTCCATCGCCGCAAGGCGTCCGGCCGGGGTGCTGGGTAGGTCCCGCGGGCAACGCGCCTTGAGCATGTCGACGGCTTTGGCGTTCGCGGCGCGCAATTCGTCGAGCGCAGGGCGCTGCGAGTCGGTTGGTTGCACCACCTCGGAGATGCGCTCGAGCGGCCAATTCGTCAGTTGCGTGGCATCATCGCTGCAAACCTCCGCGGCGCGTCGCTGGTTACCGTTCGAGCGCGCGGCATAGCGGCCGGAGCTCGCGCCGGCGTACGCGCTCCTGCCGGCGTAGTATCCGCTCGAAGAGCCACCATAGGCGTAAGGACCGTAGATGCCGTAGTAGACGTCGTCATATGCATAGGGCCAGAAGTCGTCATAGGCGTATGGCCAGAACACATAATCGGAGAAATCGTCATAGGCGTAGGGCCAGAACAGCGGTCCGAACCAGCCGGTGACAAGCCCGCCCCACCACCAAGGCCAAGCCGAGCCGAAGAATCGGCCGTGAAAGCGCGAGGAAGCGAACCGCGATTGCCAAGCCGCGTTGGCGATGGCGCGATTGCCGAACACCCGCGGAGCCGGGTCACGCGCACGCGCGGCGGCTGCGGCGTTGCGGGCCGACGCGGTGGCAGATCGGCTCCCGGTGAGCCGCGCGGTCGCGGCATGCGGCGTCGATGAACGGCCGGCGACGCGGCTGCCTGCGACCGAACGAGTTGCGATGCGCGCGCCGCCGACATGCGCCGTGCCGATGCGCGCCGCACCAATGTGCCTCGCGCTGATACGCGCCGCACCGACATGGCTCGCGCCGATATGCGCCGCACCGACATGTCTCG
>WNFW01000710.1_pt1 | contig 21691 bp, 25 predicted proteins | sample 5400131 | NCBI WGS metagenome assembly WNFW01 (sample SAMN13153362, study PRJNA577476) | soil metagenome | isolation source: 20 cm soil or saprolite under grassland replicate 1 | place: USA:California | collected 2016-06-15 | reverse complement strand
GACTGGCCTTATTTCGTGCATCTTTATCTCTGCTGTCCGAATTTCTTTTCGATGTACTTCCGCATGTCATCGAGCTTCGCCGTTTGATAAAACTGCTTTTCGCTGTCGCTGGTGTTTGGCTGTACGCTTGGGCGTGTCACGGTCGTGGGAACTGGCGGCATAAAAGGGGGTACGTCCACGGTTCCCGACAAGCCCTTAATTTGCCCCGACCCTATTCCGAGGGCGAGTCCCTTCTCAAGGTCTTTCGGATTTGTTGGGTCCCATCCATTCTCAGCAACAATTTCCCCTAAGGTCCTGGCATTCTGGCTTGACTGCTCTGCGCTAAGGCTGTTCCATGCGGGATGTGCTTGCAGAAATACTACTCCCGCTGCGTCAATTCTGGATTGTATGGAGCCCTGCCTTACTCCTGCATAATCCTGCACCACTTCTTGCAACGAATTGACACCTAGTTTATTGCAGATGACTCGCTCGATGGCAGTATCGGGATCTGAAAGCAATTCCTGCACGCGCTGGTCGCGGTCCACTACTTGATGTCCTTTTCCATTGCCGTTTCCGTTCCCGGCGTTTTGCTGCATCACCATTTGCCGGAGCTGCGCATTCTCCTGCGCCATTTCGCTGATCTTTTTTGTGGCGTGATACTGCGCATTCTGGAATTGCTGCTGCATTTCTTCCGGGGTGTCTGCTTCGAATACCTGAGTCCCCCGGCCATCTTCTCCCTCGATGATTACCCGATACGGTTTCTCTGCCATTTCCTTTTCCTCCCCAATGCGAGTCGGATTCTATTGCATGTCGAAACTGCCATCCCTGTAAATCCTGGTTATCCTCAGTAGCTTGCCCTTGAAAATTACTTGCTCCCCCACCTTGTGAGTTTTCTGAGGGTCGGTGTATTGCCCCGTCGCTGTGTTCGCGGCATCCTGTTTTGCTTTCGCTTGCGCCTGTCCCTGGCCCTCGATTCGCGCCCGTACATCCTTCGGATTTTCAAGCCAAGGTACTTTGGTCAATCCCTGCGAAGCGGTATCAATGTTTTCTTGGAACGCTTCTAATTGTTTCCCCGCTGCCGTCGTCCCCATGACCGGACTTGGCAGGTTGTTCATTTCAATTTCTAGTGCTTCCTTGCTGGTGCGGCCTACTTGCGTTAGAGCCTTTTGGAAAGCAATGATGCTGCCCTTAGCTCTGAGGTAACCGAAGAGAACGTCTTGCGCCTCTGGACTCATCTCCGTGATTCCCGCAGCCTTCAGCATTTCGTTGCGCTGCTCCCCGCGAATCGCAATGCCCGGTATCTGATTCACTGCCCCCGTGGTGAATTTCTCGCTGGACAATGCGCGAGTGATGGCTTGCATATCATCGTTCGAAATTCCCGCAGCCTGCTCCACGGCATTCTTGTACCGCGAGACGTTCATTTGAACGTCGTTAAACTGCCGCGTTGCAGCCGATTCCTTGTCAATGTCGGTTTCGCTAACGCTGACGGGATTCGTTAAGCCAGCACCCTTATAGTCGCCAGCAGTAGAGAGAACTCTTTGCCCCGTTTTTCGATCATAGGCCACGACGGGTTTCTCCGCCTTTCCTTGATTCGCTATGGCTGCGGCCTGTTCCCGGAGTGCGCGTGTTTCCTCTTGCTGCGCTTTCGTTCCCCGCGCTCTCTCTGTCGCCTCCAACAGTTTGTCAACGCGCTCGAAGTCTTTTTGCGTGGCGTTCGGCTGCAACATGAATGCCGATGGCGGAGCCGTGCCTTGATTGAGTACATTCCATCTTTGCGACAGGGCGTCGTTCAACTGCGCTACCTTGTCGCCCCCAAGTGGCTGCATCTCTTCTGGAAGTTTTGCGCTTCCAACCTTCACGGTGTAAGGGCTTCCGCTTGGACTCTGGAATAGCGCCGTTTGATTCCCGCTGGCATCTGCGAACGTTGTTAAGAATTTATCGGCAGGCTTGCGCTTGTAGTTTTCAATCTCCGCGTCACGTAGCGCCTTCTCGCTCTGCTGGTTCTGGATCGTGGATTGTTCCAGCAGGCTCTTCCGTTCTTGCTCCGTGCGCTGCATCGCTAGATTCTGGTCGTAACGATTTTGTTGTTCGATTCCCGCGAACCCTCCGGCAAATCCTCCGGCGAACCCTGAACCGCGCGGAGCCATCATGGCCCCGCCCAGCGCAGGCGCCAGGTTTTGCAAAAACGCCGAGAGAAAAGTTGGCCGCGTGATCGTGGTGCTGGAGGGCGGAGCGCCGGGAACAGACTGGCCGGGGCCGATCTGAATGTCGGGAACGGGCGGAGCATTCGGAACTAGCTGTGTGGCCGTCCCTTGCCCCGGCTGCAATTGCGTCACGCCAGGAACGAATGGAGTACCGGAATCCACTTGGCCCAACGAAAATTCCCTTCTGAAGCTATCTCCTATGGCTGTGTACCTCCTAATTCCTGGAAAGCGATATATGCGTAAGATTCTCGCAAACCGCCCACCGCAAAAACTCTGCCGTTTCTTTCGTCAGCACTTCCGCGAGTCCCTCAGCGACTAGCGGCATGTCGCGCTCAAGAATTTCCAGCAGCTCAAACATAATCCTTAGACTCCTCTTCGACCGTTGGACTTTCCTGAAAGCCTCTTGGCGGAATGACTTCCGCCAGTAGCGCCGTAGAGTTTTCCTCTTGCCTCTGCAATTCCAGCATTCGCTTCGCTATCATTTCACGTGCCAGCGGCGGAATTTCTGGATTCGCTTGGTGTAAGTGCAACGCAATCGCGTTTTGTCCTACGTCGCCGCCGACCTCCAGGGCTGTGCGAATCAGTTGCGGCAATAATCGCGGCTCTATCTTTCCATTTTCCAAACTTTCGATCAGGCGCGCCTTGCCAAGTGTGCCGATCTCCTTATTTGTGTATCGGCCTGCAATTTCGAAAAGAGCTTGCCTCACCATCTGCGAATTACAAATCTTGGTGGCGTGGTGGAGCACTGCTGATTCCGGGTAGCCTGCGGCACGCACCGAAGCCCGTTTTGTGAAATTTTTTGCTAATCCACTCGCCACGATACGCGCCCGCTCTTTTTTCCGCGCTGATTTTTCCTTTGCCATTCTTACCTGCCAATCGCCATCAATTCCCCCCGCGCTTCTCGGTTAGCACTTCATTTAGCCAGATAACAATTTCACGCCAATTAAAAATGTCCTTTTCAAGCTCCGCAATTTGTCGCTGATAGGATTCGACTACATGTTCGATTAACAAGTCCGCTTGTTCGCGGACAATCCCTTTGCCGAGCGTTTCATTCCGCGCTGAGCCAATGGCCCGGGCCAGAGTCTCCGAAGCGCCGCGCGGGATTCCACTACTCACGTTTCTTAGCTCCTACGGACATGGCAGCAAACGTAGCCGAAACCCCCGGCATGAAAGTCTTAAATTCAGTATTCGCCGTTACCCGGCTTTCCTTCACCTTGCGATTCTTGAGCGCCTTTTCCAGCGCATTGGCAATTAGTATTTTGACTTCGTCCGTAACGGCGCGCTTGTCGGTTTCAATAAAGCTCAGGAGAGACGTGCTCAATCCGGTCATTTCCGAAAGATCACCCAAACTAAGTACCGCTCGCTCGCGGCAAATTCTCATTTCCGTCCCGAATGTCTGTTCTGTTTCTTTTGCCATGCTTTCTCCCTCACCGCCCAAAGTATAAACCTGTGGAAAGACGTTGACAACGGGTTTTCGTTGTGGAAGGATGTCCACAGTGGAGCTTATGAAGTGGGGCCACTGCCAGGTGAAACAGGAGAGGAACCGGGGCCGGGTTTGCGGATTGCTCTCACGGCCCCGATTCCAAAAACAGGAGTCAATCAATTGAGAGCATTAGCACGTCGCCGTTCCCGCCGTCAACAGTCCAGTAAAACTCAGTCGCCTCATCCTCCCCAATCTGCTGCATTGGGGAGCCGCGCTGCACAGTTGGGGGACCTGCTACGCGGCCCGCACGGAGGAACTGAAGTTAGGCCATGACTACCACTCTGGAACAAGTAAGACAAGCAATGCCTGCGCGCGGAAAGGGCGCTCCATCTCGAACGCGCTCCCACTATGAAAGAATTCTAGCGCTGCTCCGCGAACGTGCCGCACAAGGGCAGGGCATCTTAGGTTCTGAGCTGTACAACTCCCCTGAAAAATTTGGCCGGTCGCCTCGGAATCGGATTTCCGAGTTGCGCCGTGATGGTCATTTGATCGAAGGAAAGCCGCACGGTTCCGCAGATTGGTTCTACAAGCTCATCCGTGACAGTTCGGGCGTTAATCCTGATTCCTCGGATTGGTATACCCGGCAGACCGGCAAAAAGCGCATGGCGCAAGACGATTGCTTTGTGCTGACGCCCCCGGAGCCGCGGCGGTGATTCAGGTGCGCGTCCATTTGGAGCCGGTGGACCACGCGGACATTCCACGCCGCGACAAGCTCGCGACTCTGCGCGGGCAGTTGACCATCATCCGGATCCGCGCCGAGCAAGGCATCCCGGTGTCGGTTGAGTGCATTGCCAGAGCCGAGAGGCTGGCCCGTAGCCTCGAATCTGAGGAGCTGGCCGCGTGACGCATGACCGCAGAAACGGCGAGAAGCAGTCGCAGCCGATCTGTATTTGGAACGGCATTCTCGAAAAGAAGCACCGGGACCGGATGGGTAAGCGCACGGCCCTTTGGATCTACCTAGAAATGCTCGACAAGATCACGATGGAGGATTCGCAAGGCATCGGCTGGCTGCTGGGGAAGAAACCCATCAAACTACAAGAGTTTGGCGGGGCCATCCGAACTAACCGTAGGTTTTTCAAAACGCTCCTACGTTTCGGCTACATCGTCGTGCGCCGAACTCCATACGGGTACGTCATTGGAGTCACGAATAGTCTCAAATTACGCTTCGGGAGACTTGCCAATTCTGGCCAGTCTGGAGTGGCCACTTCTGGCCAATCTCTCGAAGAGACTGGCCAGTTTAGGACAGGCAGAGTGGCCACTTCTGGCCACTACAAAGAAGACAACGCAGTAGACAACGCAGTAAAAGCAAGAGCCGCTTGCCCTGTCTGGAAAGAAACGGGAGTTGACCCGGGAAGACTCCCAGGACCTTTCCGCAAGCACTGCGAGGATCTTTGGCCCACGCGCAGCGGGACTCTTTTCGAGTTTATGGGCTTTGTGCTGGACGCCTGGAAGGCCCTCGGGGGCGACCGATATCCCCCGGCATGGGTGAAGCGCAAGGCCGAGCTCAAGGCCGAGCTCGCCCGCTCGCCAGGCAAACAAGAACCTGAACGCCCAGAGCTGGAGTCTATCCCGTGGCAGAAATAATTCTTCCCCATGACGATTTGATGGAGCGCGCCATCCTTGGCGCAATCCTGGCCGGGCATCGGCAAGCCGGCGAATTGCTCGATACCGTGAAGCCGGGCGATTTTTTCAACGATCGGCACAAGATGATTCTCACTTCCATGCTCGCCTTGCATGAAGTCGGGAGCCGTCCCGATCTGCTCGCCGTCCATGATGACCTTGTAAAGAACGACTCCGCCGAAAAAGCCGGGGGAGTCGCATACGTTGCCAGCCTGCTCGACGGCATAGCTCTCAAGAGTGACGTGCTGTACGTGCTTCGCGGCCTTCGTCGAATGGCTGCTTTTCGGCAAGCAGTTCACCTCGCCGATAACGTCAAGCAATTGGCCCTTGAGCAAGCCGGGAGCGCCGAATCACTGCTAGATTCCGCGGTCGAAAAGTTTTCCAGCCTGGCCCGTGATCTGGAAAGCACCGAGGATGACGGCACGCCTTACTTTGATTCCGCATCGCAAGCCCTGGCCGTCGCCAGGGAAGGCGCACGGCTGAAAATTTACACCGATGTGGACAAGCTGGACCAGTGGACCGGGGGGTTTCGTGAGGGTGAGTTAGTTGTCCTTACCGCCGAGACTGGCACCGGCAAGAGCCTCTTTGCCGCTCAGATTAGAGCGCGTGCTTGCCGTGATGGATACCTCGCGCTGTTTTGCTCCGGTGAAATGAGCCGCACGCATCTCGCCAGCCGCGAACTGGCAACCGAATCAGGGGTGATGCCGCTCAAGATGCGCCGCGACGATCTGCTCACACCGGAAGACTTCGAAGCCCTTGTAGCCGCTGCATCCCACCAGTGCCGGAAGTGCCGAATCCTCGACGGAGAATTGTCGCTCCCGCGAATCCGCCGTGCGGCCAGAAAGATGAAAGCCCGCGCCGGCCTGGACCTACTCATTCTCGATTACGACGAGTTGATCGAAGCCGAGGGCAAAACGGAGTTTGAGCAGCAACGTGTCATTGCACGCGCCGCAAAGTCTCTCGCCATCGAGCTAAAGTGCGCCGTGATTCTCATCTCGCAATTGCGGAAAACAACGCAAGGGGAAGATGCCGGGAAGCCTACCCTTGGGCGGCTGTACGGAAGCGGAGCAAAGCAGAAATTCGCTTCGTTCATCATCCTGGCTGACCGGCCGTATGTACGTGAGCTTGTAGGCGACGAAAAAGAAGCCGAGTTGCAATTGCTCAAGAGCCGCGACGGGAAAACGGGACGCATCAAGGCGAGATTCAATATCAAGAGTCTGCGATTTGAGGAAGAAAAGGAAGTGTCGCCAGATGCGCTCTGGCGAAGTCCAGCGGAGCCGCGCGAAGACTGAGAAATGGCGACCATGAACTACAAGGCGGAGGATACCGCAACTAAAATTCTCCTGGCTTTCGAGTCTGGCGGTATCGCGCCGCTTGATCCTGAGAAGTTTGCCCAAGTGCGGGAGCACGTCCGCAGCATTCTGGCCCGGGCAATGGAGAACAAAGCGGAAAAGAAAAATCGCAAGTGGGCAGGCTTTCAGCGGGCGAAGAACGAAAGGCAGGCAGCACAGTGACTCCTCTAATAGGCATTGCAGAAGCCGCACGGCTCTTGAGCGCGAGCAAGTCCACGATCAGGCGAAAAGTGGCTACCCATGAGCTTCCGTGCGTCCGATTGACTCCCGGCGGGCCGATTCGCTTCGATCTTAGGGACATCGAAAAGTTTATCGAGAAGCACAAAGAATAGTACTTGACTCCGCCTATTTATTGTATACAATAAAGGAAGAATGAAGAGAGGCAGACCACGAAAGCCAGCAGGGGAGAGAAGAGACGTAGTTTTGTGCCATCGCCTCACCAAAGCCGAATACAAAAAACTCGCTGCCGCTGCAAAGCAAGCTGGTCTGTCTGTCCGTGAGTACGCCAAGAAGAAACTTGTCGGAGGCTGACATGGAAACGGAAAAGAAAACGAGAGGGAAGCGCGGTCAAGGGTGCGTCTATCTCCCCAAGAACAGTCGGAACTACTGGATTAAGTTTTCGGTGGACGGAATCGTCTATCAGGAAACGGCGAATACTGAATCGAAACGGGACGCCACAGACGTTCTCAGTAAGCGGAAAATGGAATGCGTCAACGGGGATGACGTGCCGGACAGCAAGCGCGTAACCGTGAAAGAACTGTATGACGCGCTACTTGAGAACTACGAGATAAACAAAAAGTCTCTTTGGTGGGCAAAACTCAATTGGACAAAGCATCTTGAGCCGTTCTTTGGCCACATGCTGGCGAAGCGCGTTGGAACCGATACGCTGAATCGGTACATTAAATCCCGGCTGGAAGAAAAATCCGCCAATGGCAGCATCAACCGGGAATTGAGCCTCTTGCAGAGATCGTTCATGCTTGGATACGAGTCGCAACCGCGCAAAGTCGCGCGTCCGCTTCGGTTTCACCGTCTCCCGGAGTCGAAACCCCGGCAGGGATTCATCGAACAGAAGCAGTACGACGCGCTGGCCGCGAATTGCTCCGATCTATTCATGCGGACAATGCTCGCCCTAGCCTACTCTTTCGGGTTTCGCAAGGCGGAGCTACTGACTCTCAAAGTCTCGGACGTGGATCTGTTTGCCGGAACTATCCGCCTACGGGATTCGAAGAACGGGGAGCCTCGCAAGGTTTCCTTGACTCAGGACGCCAAGAACCTGCTCGCCGCGTGCATCGCTCAAAAGTCCGGTGATGCTCCGGTATTTACCCGCGGGAAGGGAACTAAGGCGGTAGCCGATTTTCGCGGGACTTGGGCCGCGCTTTGCTGCCGTGCTGGATTAGGCCAGATGTTCTGTAATGGATGCTCAAAGCCAGTCGAGCACGGGAGTAAGTGCGAGAACTGCCCTGGCCGCAGGCGCCTCAAATACAGCGGCCTGCTCTTTCACGATCAGCGACGGAGCGCCGCGCGGAACCTGATACGCGCCGGAGTTACGGAGACTGTCGCCATGAAGATTACCGGCCACAAGACGCGCAACGTCTTTGACCGCTACAACATCACAAGCGAGCGCGACCTAGTAGACGCGGCCCGAAAAATTGAATCTTCTCAAGCTATAGATAAGCTAAAAAATTCCGAGCTGCAGCAAGAGGCTCAAGAAAAGCAGGCCGAAAGTGTTACAATTCAGTGAGTTAGAAAAACCCGGAGTGGCGGAACTGGCAGACGCGCTGGACTCAAAATCCAGTGGTACTTAGTACCGTGTGGGTTCGACCCCCTCCTCCGGGACCATTCTCGTACGTCTTCATTGAGAGTTCAGTAACCATAGCCATGGATCGAAAGAAGGGCCCACGATTCGGGGATCTCGGATTAGGAGGTCAGTATAAGATCGCTAATCATATTTACCATTTTAGGGCCGTAAAGCCCCGGCGTTCAGGCCGGGGAGGCCGGGGATATCAGGCTTGCTTTTCTGGATTCTTGGTCATAAACTCTCCGCGTCCTGAAAAACGGACCTAGGGCCGGATAAGCCCAATGTGAAGCCTGTGGAGATGCGGCGCAGCGAGGCCGGTCTGTGAAGCAGGAACCCGCCGAAGCGACCATGCGAATCTATCATGGCAACGCCGTAGGAATCCTCGCCATTCGTGGCGGGGAGGATGTCAAATAGGATGTCGTAGTTTGACTCGACTGGGCGACAGCCCGATTCCTTGAAGGGTGAAGACTCTAAGGCACAGAGCCGCGCCATTTTAAGAAAATAATGAGAAGGCTCCTGGATTGCTGATCCGTTGATGGGGAAGGCTGCCCAGTAGAATGCATGCGGGTAGAGACTCTTAGCAATCGTAGTACTGACCTTTCCTATCGCCCCGGATGGTCACCCCACGTATTCACATGCCGCCCCCCTGACCGGGCCGCCAAGAAAAGCAGGTCTATCTTGCGCCTCCGGAGGATCACATGATCTGCAAAGTACTGCTTCGTTTGAAGCGACAGTCGATTCCTCATTTTCTGTCGGTTTTCTTAATGATGATGGTGGCTTTGATCACCATTAGCTGCGGCGGAAATATTCCCACGATGCAAGGCCTAAACAGGGGCACCGTGCTTGTATCCATCAGTGATCCGCCGAGTTGCATGCCGCCCAATGGCAACTTCATGCATGTGTTCATCACGGTGCGATCAGTACAAGCGCATACCAGCGCGACTGCAGATGACAACAGCCCCGGATGGCAGGAACTCGCGCCGCAGCTTGCCTCGGCGCCGATGCAAATCGATCTGTTCTCCAAACCGGATACCACATGTGTGCTGGCGCAACTCGGCTCGGCAAGCCTGCCTGTTGGAAGCCTTCAACAGGTCCGCTTGCTGCTCGTTTCGAATAGTCCCGCGGCTGGAGCCGCTGTACCCTCTCCGAATGCGTGCGCGGGGAACGGGTTCAACTGCGTTGTCTTGGGCGACGGCACGATTCACGAGCTTGTCCTGAGTAGCCAGGACAACACGGGCTTGAAGATTCCTCCGGGACGAGTCATGGGAGGGCCGATTCAGGTGGCCGCAGGGCAGAGCGTGGATTTGAATATCGATTTCAATGCGTGCGCGTCTATCGTGCATGAAGGAAATGGCACGTTTCGCCTGAAGCCCACACTGACTGCGGGCGTGGTGAGCGTCAATAGTTCCGGGATCGGCGGGCAGGTGGTGGATTCGGTAGCCAAGACACCGATCGCCGGTAACGTCATCGTGGCCCTCGAGCAGCCGGATAGCATGGGCATTGACCGCGTCGTGATGCAAGCGGCGGCTGATTCGCAGGGGAATTTTCGTTTTTGTCCGCTGCCCATGGGGACGTTTGACATCGTAGTGGTGGCGCTGGGCACTGCGAACTTGCCGTACAACGCTACGGCGGTTGTGAACGTACCGAATGGAATGAATCTAACCGCTATTCCACTGGTTGCGGAAGCCGGGGCCACGGGCCCGGCGGTTTTGCAGGGCTTCGTTACTGCGAAGACGGCTACTGCTGGAGCGACGTTGGACGTGAGCCTAGCCGCTCTGCAGGCCATCAACATGTCTTCCGGCGTGACGCGGCAGTTGACCATCCCGCTGCAGAATACGCAGGCCACGGCGATGATCCCGGCGGTGATGTCGACGGGCCTGATTTCCATTACCGATAGCAACAGCTGCCCGATGGGAAGCCCCACGAGTGCCAACTGCGCCCAATACACGCTCGTGGTGCCTGCCAGCAACCCGGGTGTCGGGGTTTTGGCCGCAGGTGGTTTAACCTTTTCGGCGCCGGCGAGCGGCGATGTGTTCTTCAGTGTCGATGCGAATGCTGTTGTGCCGATGAGTGGGGGAAAAACTGACTGCATGCTTTCCGAGATTGTAACTTCCAAGGACTTGAACAATCAGCCGCTTAAGGTAACTCCCGCGACGACCACAGATGTGGCGCGCACGGATTTCACGGGGTGCTCCTGAGGGGAGGAACCAGCTGTGGAGTTATGCTGGGTCTCCGCGCGACCTCGCCGCGTCTCACGGTTCCCGCGAATCGCTGATTTTTTCATGGATTCTCCATGAACCCACTTCGTTCGCTCCTCTGACGTTAAAAAAATGTTCAAGGCGGATATTGAAACGGTTTAATATCGTGCGCGCCGGTTTCCTCGCACGAGAAACAACGGCCCGTTGCCATTTGAATTTCTAATCTCATTGAGGAGATCTATGCCACGTTCACGGAAGTTCTCGGCCCGGATGTTGGAGGGGGCGTTCGTCTCGATGGTGCTTCCGATGGTGGTTGCCGGTGCCGCGAAAGCCCAGGCGGCAAGGATCTACCTTCACAAGAATTGGCAGATTCAGTCGTCGTGCGAGGTGAAGGCCAGCGGGCAGCAAATTTCCTTGGCCGGCTTCGACGCGAAGGGCTGGCACAAGGCAGACGTTCCGGCAACGGTGGTGGGCGCGCTGGTCACGGATAAGACGTATCCCGATCTAAACTATGGAACAAATTTGAAGTCTCTTCCGGGGATGAATTATTCGGACAAGAATCTTTTTGCCAACCAGGACATGCCGGACGGGAGTCCTTTTCGCTGCTCATGGTGGTATCGCACAGAGTTCACCACGCCTGCAGGAGAGGCGAAGAAAACGGAGTGGCTGAATTTTCTGGGCATCAATTACAGAGCGAACATCTGGATCAACGGGCAAAAGGTGGCGGACGCGAGCGACGTCGCGGGCACCTATCGCTCCTTCGAATTCAACGTGAGCAAGTTTTTGCAGCCGGGGAAGGAGAATGCGCTGGCGGTCGAAGTGTTCGCTCCCGGAAAAGACGATCTGGGGATCACTTGGGTGGATTGGAATCCGACACCTCCCGACAAGGACATGGGAATCTGGAAAGAAGTCTTTCTGACTTCGAGCGGCAGCGTAGCAGTGCGCAACCCGTTCGTGGCCTCAAGACTGGATGCGGAGTACAAGACCGCCGAGCTGACGATCAGCGGGGAAGTGCGCAATGTTTCGAACGAACCGGTGAAAGGCGTGTTGCGAGCGGAAGCTGAAGGGATCGAATTGCGACAAGCCGTGGAACTGAGCGCCGGCGAATCGAAGACCGTGAAATTCACGCCGGAGCAGTTCGCAATGTTGAAGCTGGCCCATCCGCGGTTGTGGTGGCCCTATCAAATGGGTACGCCGCATCTCTATGCGGCGAAGCTATCGTTCGAGATCGGCAAGCAGATTTCGGACGCGGCAAGCGTGACGTTTGGCATCCGCGAGGTCACCTCGGAACTAACGGACAAAGGTCACCTGTTGTTCAAGGTCAATGGGCGGAGAGTATTGATCCGTGGAGCAGCTTGGGCCCCGGATCTTCTTTTCCGCTGGTCGTCGACGAGACTGGATGCGGATCTGGCATACGTGCGCGACATGGGCATGAACACGATTCGCCTGGAAGGGCGTCTGGACCGCGACGAGTTTTTTGAGAAAGCTGACAGGCTTGGGATTCTGGTCATGCCGGGGTGGACGTGCTGCGATGCCTGGGAGCGCTGGGACAATTGGAAGGGCGATCAGAACAAAGTTGCGGCGGCTTCACTGCGCGACCAAATCAGCCGGCTGCGGAATAATCCGAGCGTCTTTGTATGGCTGAACGGCAGCGACAATCCACCGCCTGCAAACGTCGAAAAAATGTATTTGGACATCGAGAAAGAGTTGCAATGGCCCAATCCGATCGTCTCGTCCGCTTCGGAACACAAGGCGGCGTTCAGCGGAGAATCGGGGGTAAAAATGACCGGCCCTTACGAGTATGTCCCTCCGGTGTACTGGCTGGCCGACACGCAAGCCGGCGGCGCCTACGGCTACAACACCGAGACAAGTCCAGGGCCGGCGATTCCGACGCGGGAATCGCTGGAGAGATTCATTCCGAAGGATCATCTTTGGCCCATCGATGAAGTTTGGAATTATCACGCAGGCGGCGAGCGTTTCACGACGGTCAACGTTTTTACCGATGGTTTAAACCGGCGCTACGGACAGGCGTTGTCGCTCGAAGATTACCAGCGCAAGGCGCAAGCGATGACCTACGACGGGCAACGCGCCATGTTTGAAGCCTACGCGCGGAACAAATACACTTCCACGGGTGTGATTCAGTGGATGCTGAACAACGCGTGGCCTTCTCTGATCTGGCATCTTTACGATTACTACCTTGTGCCAGCGGGTGGATACTTCGGCACGAAAAAAGCTTGCGAGCCGGTCCACGTGCAGTATTCGTACGACGACAACTCTGTCGCGGTGATCAACGGAACCTACGAACCGCTCAAAGGTACAAGAGTCAGCGCGAAAATCTACAGCATCGATGCGAAGGAAATAGCTTCCCGCGAGGTGACACTTGATTTGGGCGCGGACAGCAGCACCAAGGCGTTGGATCTCCCCACGCCAGATGGACTGACGCCGACCTATTTCCTGAAGCTCGAGCTGCATGACGCGGCCGGAAAGCTGGTCAGCGAGAATTTTTACTGGTTGTCGACAAAACCGGACGTGCTCGACTGGGCCAAGAGAAGCGATACCGTCTATACACCGCAGAAGGAATTCGGCGACCTCACTGGATTAAACAACCTTCCCAGAGCAAGAGTAGCGATCACCAAAACTGTGCGCGTGAGCGGAAGCGACTCCACGCTCACGGTGGCCGCCGAAAACAAGAGTAAGAGCGTGGCGTTCATGGTTCATCCGCGGCTCACACGCGGCAAGGGCGGGGAGGATGTCACGCCAGTTTTCTGGAGCGATAACTATTTCTCTTTGCTGCCGGGGGAGAAAAAGGCCGTCACAGTTAGATTCGATTCCGCCTCGCTCCATGGTGCGACACCCGAACTAGTGGTCGAGGGTTGGAACGTGGAGCCAACGGCGCCCTAGTCGGGGAGCAATTCGAAGGCCAGCGCCTTACCGATCTGGCGTGCCACATCAGTTTGGACATCGAGAACGTCTCGCAAGTCTCGGTCATAACTTGCCGACCATAGATGGGTCTGGTCCCGCGGCTCGATTAACTGGCCCGTAATGCGCACACGCCCGCCATCGCAGCGAACGCTCCCCTCTAACACGCAGTCGATGTGCAACTCTGCGGCAATTTCTCCAATGGATTTCTTCGTGGCCTTGTATTGGACAGCGGAGGTTCGCGCGATCACGCCCAGCCGCTTGGGGTCGAGCTGCCCGAGTTGCGAAATCGTCTCTTCCGTCAATCCCTCGGCAAAGAATTCCTGTTCGTCATCACCGCATAAACTCTCGAACGGCAGGACAAGGAGCGTTCTCTTACCCTCCGTTGCAACGGCCTTCCCGGGCTTCACCACGGGAGCAACGAAGCGATAGCCCAACCGGGGGAGGGTTTCCACGAAACGGGGACTCCGCGCGGAGTCTCCCAATAAACCGCGAAGTTTGTTGACGGCGGTATTCAGTCCACGCTCGTAGCCGACGTACGTGTCGGGCCAAAGCCTTTCGCGGAGTGCTTTCCGCGTGACAACATGCCCGGCACGCTCGAGAAGCATTTCCAGAATTTGGAAGGGTTTTTCTTCCAGCCGGATCCGCATTCCATGCTTGCGAAGTTCGCGCGAGTGGAGGTTGACTTCGAAGGTGCCGAAACGCACTACTGGAGCTACGCTTTGAGCATCGTTCATTCGTTGTTCTCAGTGGCTTGCCTGGCCTCGGCGCAGGGTTGCCCGCTGGTCCTATTCGTTCTGGATTGACCTCTACTCGTAAGTCTTAACGACCGAGTGGTTTGTACGTAGATAAAGACTTGGCCTTCCGCTGATTTATTCCCGGCAGACTTTTGCCATCAAACCTAAAGAACATTTAGGCAAGCGTCGTAACGGCTGCCTTAACTTAAAGAGGAGCACCCTGCAATTATGAAGAGATTCTGGACTGTCGTACTGGGGCTGGCCTGCGTCGGCGCCTTGCCACTCCCGTCTGCCCACGCGCAGACGAACAGCTACAAGCAAACCAATCTGGTATCGGACACGGCCGGGATGGCGGCCAACATGGACGCCAAACTCGTTAATCCCTGGGGCATCGCTTTTATCCCAGGCAATCCATTCTGGATTTCCGACAACAACAGCGGCTTTACCACGCTGTACGACCAGAACGGGGCATTGAACGGTTCCTTTACGGTCGCCCCACCAACAGGCAGTTCGAATCCAGCGACGCCCACGGGAATAGTCGCGCCACCGAGCGGTGCGGGTTTTAACCTGAACGGCCAGGCAGCGCTTTTCATATTTGACACGGAAGACGGAACGATCTCCGCATGGACGGGCGGGGCGTCAACCATCTTGACGGTGGACAATTCCGCCATCCCATCAGCGGCTACCGGCGCAGTTTATAAGGGCCTGGCACTGATTAAGAACACAACCGGCAGTTTTCTTCTGGCCACCAATTTCAGGTCCGGCAAGGTCGAGGTATACGACACCGGCTTCAAGCAAACGCAAATACTCGGCGCGGGAGCATTCAATGATCCGGCCCCGCTGGCGGTCCCCACGGGCTCGGGTTCCCCCGGATATGCGCCGTTCGGCATTAAAGCTATCAACGTCAACAACACCGCCATGGTGGTGGTGACATACGCCCTGCAGGACACTCCCATGCACGATCCGTTGCATATCGCCGGAGCGGGCTTCGTAGACCTCTTCAGCGCGGACGGCACAATGGTCCGCCGAATTACCAGTGACTCCCATCTCAACGCTCCTTGGGGCGTAGTGATTCCGCCCGCGAGTTTCGGCTCGTTCGGCGCCAGCGGTAATCTGCTGGTCGGGAACTTCGGCGATGGCACGATCAACGCCTACAACTTCGCCACTGGCGTCTTTGTCGACCAGATGAAAGATCAGAACGGCACGGTCATCGCGAATGCTTCCCTGTGGGACCTGGCTTTCGGGGGCGGGGGCCCCTCAGGCGATCCCAACACCATGTACATCACGGCGGGCCTGGCCAATGAACAACATGGACTCTTCTCGGCGATCACGGCGAATGCCACGCCGGCTCCCACCTCCGATTTCAACATCAGCGCATCGCCATCGACCTTGACAATCAGTGCGGGGCAACCCGCTTCCTTCACCGTGACGCTTGGCGGACTCAACGGCTTTAACTCTGCCGTCACCCTCACATGCTCGGGCCAGCCGGCAAATTCCACGTGCAGCTTTTCGCCCGCGTCCGTCACCCCTTCCAGCGGTGGAACGGTGACGTCCATGATGACGATCAGCACTTCCTCCTCGCCCTATATGCACGCGGGACTGATAAGCGGGAATCAAACCGGCGGACGCTACGGCATGATTCTTCCGATTCCCGCGCTAGTTTTGCTGGGCGCGTTTCTCGCCGGAAGCATCAGGAGAAGCCGCATGGCAGGCAACAAGTGGATCCCCGGCCTCGCGGGCAGCTTGGCGCTTCTATTTGCGACGGCCTGCTTGCTCGCCGCCAGCGGTTGCGGTGGCTACGGCATGAACAATCCCGGGAACGGAACACAACGTGGCATGGCCACCGTGATGGTCACCGGAACTTCGGGGAATCTAACTCACTCAACTTCCGTCACTCTCACTGTCCAATAACAGAAGAGGGGCCAGTAGCAGGCCCGCTGGCCCCTCTTCCTCCGCTGTGCAGCGGACTGACCCGTAATTTGATGCGACGTCAGTTGGGCGAACTCTAATCCTCACCGGCCAAGATCCAAGCTTCAGGAACGTTCCGCATTGTTTCGCAGTTCTTTGCACCGGGACTCAATTCACCAATCGAAAAGAGGGAAGACCGATGAAGAAAGAAGGAAATGTATTCACGAAGGGCAGCACACGGCGTTCATTCTTGAAGAACGGAACGGTGGCGGGCGCGGCAACTGTGAGCGCCGGGCTGCTGGCCGGCAATACGTTCGCGTTCGGCCAGGAGGTTGGCGACGACCGCGCACCAATCACCAGAGGGGACGTCGCGATTCTAAGGTTTTTGCAGGCCCTTGAGCAGGTGGAAGAAGACCTTTGGCGGCAGTACGCGGAACTCGGCGGTACCCAGGATAACGAATTCAGCGGGCTCACTGGCGGGAACGCCGCCTATTCGCAAGCGCTGCAACTCCTCGATGGGGACATGCCACAATACATCCACGACAATACTGACGACGAGATCAGCCACGCCCGATTTCTTGGCAATTACTTGGAATCCAAGGGCGCGGGGTCTGCTGACCTCACCCGGTTCAAGGTGCTGCCGAGCAGCCAGGCGGATGGCGCGGTCAAGACCGCCGGGCGCCTCACGAATCTTACCCAACTGACTGTCGACACCAGCTTTTGGTCGCGCTACCGCAGTATCACTAATCCGGATTTTGATCCCACGGCAAAATTTGTTCAGGCGGTCCCCAGTCTAAACGTCGGACAACATACGGCGATCCCGAGAAGCAACTCGGACACAAACGGAAGCGTCATCAATCTCAACGATCCCACGCAATCTACATTCACCGACCACCTCAAAGCGATCGCCTTTACGGCGGGATTCCACTTCGCCTTCATCGAGCAGGGCGGCACGAGCCTTTATCCAGCACTTGCCCAGCACGTCACCAATCTCGAAGTGTTGCGAATTCTGCTGAGCATCGGCCCCAGCGAGACCATGCACTTCCAAACCTGGCAGGACAAAGCCGGCAATGCCACGCCCTTGACGGACGTCGATCCTGTGAACAACTCGACCGTGACCTTTTCCACGTTGAGCGCTGCCCAGGGCGAGACAGATCCGGAATCCTTGAACGGGGACACCTTGCAGTCCAACTTGATCATGCCCGAGCCAACCCACTTCCTGGACCAGAAGTTCGGCCCGGTGGCCATCATTCGCCCGACCTCGATAGCTTTTGGTGGGGCGGTCGCCTCTGTCCAGTCATTTGTGACGGACGGGCTTTTCATTAATCCCAAGACCAATAAAAGTGACACCGGGATCGTGCCAGTGCTCATGAGACTGGCTGAAGAAGCTGATGCGGCCCGCCGCCAACTCTAGCCTGCACCCCAGGCAGCAGTTGCCTGGCTCACCCTAACCGTGCTCTCGAAGCATCCGGGCCCAAACCTCTCTGGTTTGGGCCCTTATCATTATTCTTCATTCTTCAGGATCGTGATGCCACGGCGCGACCATTGGGGCGAGCTGCCTTCCGGTCTATACCCCTCTCCCGATGTGCGTCAGAACTGTTCTCCATTGATTGCCGGGCTCTCCGTGACTGGCCGGGCGCAACCATTCATCGCGTCACTCTCATCCAATGCGGTAGAATCGCAGTGTAGCTTTTGGGCGCGGGGACAAATCTGGAGATCTGCGGGATTCGTGATTTCCAATTGTGAGAGGGAACAATGAAAAGAGTGAATCGTTTCTTGGCGGCGGCCCTACTGGGGCTGTTTTTTGTAAGCGTAGCCGCGGCGGATACTTTGGAATTGAAGGACGGCCGCGTATTGAAAGGGAAGTATCTCGGCGGAACACAGGCAGTGTTGCGCTTCGAGATAAATGGCGAAGTTCAGACGTTTAACACGACGGACATCGTGGCGCTGACGTTTACCGGCAATTCCAGAAGCACTGGCCCAGCGATGGCTCCGGCCGGGGCAGTAGCGCCTGTCGCGGCGAACTCCCTGGCTCCGACGGCCCCCGGTGGCCAGGTTGCCATCCCCGCGGGGCAATCTCTCCTTGTGCGCATGATCGACGGCGTTGATTCTTCAAAGAACCATGTCGGCGATGTATTCCACGCCAGCCTCGAGACCGATTTGACCGTAGGGGATACCGTTGTGGCCCGCAAGGGCACCGACGTGTATGGACGGCTGGCCAATGCGGAGAAGAGCGGAACGTTTTCGGGCAAGTCCGAGTTACAGCTGGAACTGACGCGCATGGTGATTGACGGCAAGGACTACCCGGTTGTCAGCAGTGATTACACGCTGCAAGGCAAGGGCCAAGGCGCCTCTACAGCCAAGAAGGTGGGTGGCATCGCCGCCGCCGGAGCGATCATTGGAGCTATCGCGGGCGGCGGAAAGGGTGCGGCGATTGGCGCGGCGGCTGGAGGAGCGACAGGCGCGGGCGTCCAGGTCCTGACCAAGGGGCAGCAAGTGAAGGTGCCGAGTGAGACGCTGCTGGAATTCCGTCTGCAGCAGCCGGCAACGGTGACGCCTTCGCAAAGGTAGTCCCGATTCCCGCACGCGCGTACTGAAATCCGTGAGAGTATTTGGAAAGAGGCGGGCCTCGGCTCGCCTTTTTTTCGTGTTCCTGGTTCTCGGGGGAGAGTGCTCTTCCCTTGCTTTCTTCACCCGTTATCGGATTGGAACCATCCGCCAGAAATTCTCCCTTGCCACTCCTGCTGTTAGTGAGTAAGATACCCCCTCAGGTGGGAAGATCATGCCAAAAGAAAAACCTCGAGTAAACATCGGAGAAGTGATCAGGACTTACCGGAGCCAGCGCAGCCTGTCGCAGGGCGACATCGAGCGCCGCACCGGGCTGTTGCGTTGTTACCTATCGCGCGTCGAAAACGGGCACACCGTCCCATCTCTCGAAACGCTCGCCAAAATCGCGGAAGCCATGGACATCTCGCTCGCGGACTTTTTCCCCGGCACCGAAACGCCGCGCGACCGTGAGACGCAAAAAGCCCTGGGGGAGCTCTCGCAGGACGAGATTCGCTTCCTGGCGGAGATCAAAAAGTACAGCACCACGCTTTCCGATGGCGACAAGCGGCTAGTGCTGGCGATGATCCGCAAGATGGCTACCTTGATTCCACCTCCTGCGCCGAAAAAGTTGATCGTGCGCCGCCCAACTGCCTGACCGTTTTCACAATGGAATCCGATCGCGGGACCGTGGTTCTTCTGCCGCGCCCTTTCTCTTGCGCAGCAGAGGGATTTGTCAGCTGCTCTGGCCGCGTATGATGCGGATGGCGTCGGGTATAGCGGCGTCGCTCTGACCACCGGCGCCTGCCTGGATTTCCACGCTGCGGGAGTCTTCTAGGTCGCTGCCTTCCCCGGGCGCCAGGAAGAGATTGGCTTCGACGGCGTACTGTTTGGTATAGAGGTCGTAGTAACGGCCGCCGAGAGCGTACAGGGTTTCGTGGGTGCCGCGCTCGATCACGCGCCCCGCCTCGACGACGAGAATTTGATCGGCTCGTCGAATTGTGGAGAGCCGGTGTGCGATCACGAAGGTCGTGCGGCCGCGCATGAGGTAGCGCAGACCCTCCTGGATCAGCGCTTCCGATTCTGAATCGAGGCTAGAGGTGGCTTCGTCGAGGATCAGGATGCGCGGATCGGCCAGGATGGCGCGAGCGATCGAGACGCGCTGCTTCTGGCCGCCGGAAAGCTTCACGCCGCGTTCGCCGACGACCGTGTCGTACTTGTGCTCGAAAGACTCCGCGAATTCGTCGACGCGCGCGATGTGGCAGGCGGCTAGAATTTCGTCTTCCGTGGCGGTGGGCCGCGCAAAAGCCACATTCTCCCGAATCGTTCCATCGAAGAGAAAAGTTTCCTGCAACACGACGCCCAGCTGCGTGCGATAGGAATTTAGCTTCACGGTCGCAAGATCGATCCCGTCCACCAGAACTCTGCCGCTCGAGGGCACATAAAATGCCGCGATCAAGCCGATGATGGTCGATTTTCCTGCACCCGAAGGACCGACGAGAGCCGTGACCGTTCCCGGTTCCGACCGGAAACCTACTTCGTGCAGAACTTCCTTCCGCGTATCGTAGGCGAAGCTCACGTCTTGCATCTCGACCATCCCGTTCACGCGATCGAGCGATACCGTCCGTCCAGGCTCATCATCTTCCAGCTTTTCGTTCAGAATTTCGCGCGTACGCTCGAGACCCGTGATGGCCTCCGTGATTTGCGTGCCGATGGCCACGATTTGAAAGACCGGCGCCACGAGAAGGCCCAGAAAGATATTGAATGCAAAAAACGTTCCCAGCGTCATCGTGCCCGCAAGAATCTTGTGCGCGCCGAGTTCCATGATAATTGCGCTGACGATGCCCATCAGGCCCGCAGCGGAAAGACTCATCAGCGAAGTGGCCGTGAGCGTCTTCAGAACATTGTCCAGCAGGCGCTTCACGCCGCTGGTGAAGACCCCTTCCTCGCGCTCTTCCGCGTGGTATCCCTTCACCACGCGAACGCCGCTCAGCGATTCGGTGAGGCGCCCGGTGACTTCCGCATTGATTTTCGGCCGTGCCCGGAAAATCGGGCGAATCGTCGCAAAGGCCTTGTTGATCCCGTACCCGAAGACCAGCAGGATGGCAAACGCGACGCCGGTCATGGTCACGCTGGTATGAATCAAGTAGACGAGCGCGATGACCGCGGTCATCAGCCCGCCGACAAATTCCACCAGCCCCGTTCCGATCAGATTGCGCACTCCTTCGACGTCGCTCATGATCCGCGAAACGAGCGCGCCGGTCTTGTTGGCATCGTAGAACGAGACCGGAAGCCGGCCGATGTGCGCCTGCACCTGGCGGCGCAGTTCGGCGATCATTTTTTGCGCGGATTTGGAGAGCACTTGGGTCAGCGTGAACGAAGTCAGTCCCTGAAGGACGGTCGCCGCAAGAACCGCCAGCACGATTGGCGTAAGCAGCTGGATTTGCCGCTTGCTGACGACGTTGTCCACCAGATACTTCGTGGAAGCCGGCAGCACCAATCCCGACAAGCGGTTAATGGCCATGAGCACGAAGCCCACCGCCAGCAGCCCGCGCCTCGGCTTCATCAGCGCCCAAACGTCGGGAAGATTCTTCCACGCGTTCTTGCGTTTTTCACTTTTGACTGGTGATTTGACGGCTGTCTCAGTGGCCATGATTGGAAGACGAACGATACCCCATAAATTTGATGCCAGCAGTGTCCGTATGACTATATTGCGAAAACCGGTCGGAACCAGAAGGTATCTTCAGTCGCCCGCGGTTCCCGCGCGAGGCACGATGGCCTTGGCGGGTCGATCAAGGCTCAAGACGCTCGAGATGAACTCGCTGACGGTGATCCCCAGATGGCCCCAGAGTCTCCGCTTCAGGCTGGTGTAATCCTGTGTGCCGCTGAACAGATCGCCCATCAATTGCCGGAACACCGGGCTGCGGCGCAAGAACTGAACCATGCGCG
>WNFW01003029.1_pt1 | contig 21714 bp, 17 predicted proteins | sample 5400131 | NCBI WGS metagenome assembly WNFW01 (sample SAMN13153362, study PRJNA577476) | soil metagenome | isolation source: 20 cm soil or saprolite under grassland replicate 1 | place: USA:California | collected 2016-06-15 | reverse complement strand
TGGACAACCGCGTCCGCTCCGGCCAACAGACGATCTTCAAGATGGTCTGCCGCAGCGAGATCCTCTATCACGCTGACGGTGAATCGCGGTGTCGGCTCATCAGGCACGGTGAAATTGCGTCGCGCCAACGCACGTACCGAGTATCCTGCTCGCAGAAGCGTGGTGCAGGCTTCCTGCCCGACGAACCCCCCGGCGCCAGTCACCACCACCTGACCACCCACACTCAAGCCCCTGCAGTGCCGTGCTCGATTAGCTCGCCATACAGCTCAAGGTGGGACTGCACCACTTTCTCGATGCCAAAGTCACGCTCTGCACGCGCCCGAGCCGCCATCCCCATGCGAGTCCTCAGCTGCGGATCCTCGAGCAGTCGTCGAATTGCGGCAGCCAGTGCAGTGGCATCCTGCGGCGGCACGAGAAGGCCGTTCTCACCTGCGCGCACCACGTCTCGACAGCCCGGGGTATCGGTCGTAACGATCGCCCGGCCCGCAGCGCATGCTTCCAGCAGTACTTTGGGCACACCCTCGCGATAATAGGTAGGTAGACAAACGATATGCGCCTCGTTCAGGCAGCGAGGCATGTCCCCACAGTCGCCGAGCCATTGCACCCCGCTGGCTGCCGCCAAGTCGGTTATCTCCCGTGCTGAAAGCGCTCCACGATTGTCCGGATCAGGTCGTCCTGCCACGACAAAGCGCGCTGCGAAGCCGCAACGGCGCAGCTCCGCTGCCGCTGCCGCAAACTCGCAGATTCCCTTCTCGCGTAGGAGCCGCGCAGGCAACAGCACCGTCGGCGTACCCACGGGCTCCGGCGAGGGTTGAAACTCGACAAGATCCACGCCGGAGCCCGGGATCAGGCGAATACGGTCACCGGCCGCCGGGCACAGCCGCAGCACCTCTGAGCGGTCCGCGTCGTTCTGCACGATGATACGGACGTTCTGCGGGCGAAAGGAACCTGCGTAGGCCCTGTCCAGCAAGCTGCGCAGCAGCGGCCGGCGCGAGCGCGAGCCGTAAACATGCCCAAAGCCGGAGATCGCGTTCACAATGCCGCGTGTTCGGAGCGCACGCGCAACGCGCGTGCCGTAGATCACCGGCTTCGGCGTGACGTTGTGCACGATGTCCGGCCGTACGTGCTGCAGGATGTGCCGCAGCTGCCGCACAGTGTTGACCTCCCTGATGGGGTTCAAACCGCTGCGCGCGACTCTGACGCGGTGAAAAGCAATTCCATGGCACTGCACCTCACGGATTTCTGACGGGTCCTCGATGTCGCTGACCAGATGCACATGGAACCCGGCAGCCATTGCCGCGCGCGCCAGTGGCAGACGGTGCGACAGAAAGAACCAGGCGACATTGACCACAAACAGTAACGTTGCGCGAGCGCCGACGGCCGGCCCGCTGGCCGCGGAGCACCACGGCTCTCGGCCAGCGAGGGCTTGCGTGCCGTTGATCGACGCGACCCGGTCAGGGGCGGTCAAGCGGCCGCCTCGCTGGCGCTGGAACCCCCCGCCCGCAGGACCACGTGGAATCCACTGACCATCAGGTCATCGTCCGACAAACTGCGGAATTCACGAGCGAGGGACGCCCGCGCGAGCGGCAGAGATTCGAATCGGCTCGTTGCGAGATGTTCAGCACCGAAGCCCTCCCCAACGAATATGCGCATCATTTCGCTGAATCGTATCCTGTTCGTGTAAAAGCCCGAGCGGGCCAGCCACTCCGCTTCCCACCACTGACTTGGGAACCGCAGGTTATTGAGACCGCCGCCCAAGTGGTCCTTGAGATCGACCTGATGCGAGACGCAGCCGTCCGTGACCAGTATGCGGCGTAACTCACGAACACCCGACGTGAACTCGCTGTGCCGAATGTGCTCGAGGACGGCGTGCGACCACGCAAAGTCGATCGAATGCGCCGGCAACTCCCGCAGCGACGCCAGACCATTGACCAGATAAGTGGCGTTGCAGCGCCGGAGAACGTCTCCCAGATCCTGCGCGCCGGCGAGGTTCGGAGGCGCGAGGCCATGGCTGCTCAACAGCCGCGCGACTTGCTGATAAGGCGCGATGTCCGTTATCGCGTAGTTGCCGGTATCTACCAAATAACACCTCGCCGCCCCAAAAGCCGCGGCGATAACAGCCGAAAGCAGGCTGTCACCGGGGCCGATCTCGAGGGCGACGAAGCCCCCAGCCTTGCGCGGAAAGACGCAGGCGTCAAAGTGCTTCCGGAACACTCCGTAGGCATAGGCGGGCTCGGCCATCCCGCCGTGCACGAACAGGCGGACCGCTCGCCAAGCCTGATACGACGCCGGGATACGGGACAGGATGACCTTCGCCGCCATGCGCACGTACCATGGAGTCAGCTCACGCAAACCCATGCCGGTGCATTCACCACGACTGCGGCACCCTGCCAAAGTTACCCTCGCCGCCCATTAAGTGTCCGCTGCGGCTCGCGCTCAAGACCGCACTGCAGTGCAACGTCAATCGTTGCGGTCGCTGTGATACGTCTACGTTAGCCTATGAGGCTACCCTATATCATTTTATGCTCAGTTCGACGATGGAGTGGTCCGATAATCTGCATCTCATGCCGAACGATCATCGGGGCCGTGAGCTTCTTTCGACCATAGGCCGGATGACGCAGCTACGGTTCGCAGCCTTACCGCTGTGAGAAATCCTGCGCGTGCTGATTGGCCTTGAGGTCCTGGAAAGAGCGCTGCGGCGGATCGAAGCTAACACCTGCACGCATGGGCTGCAGCTGGCCGGACCAGCCGCCTGGCAGCATGCACAGGTACTTGCCGTTGCCGTCGGTGGGGGTGCAGGCCTCCTCAAGGCCGCGCATGGTGATTCCCTGAACCCCGATTCCCCCCTTCAAGACCCGGCCGTCAATTGACACCCGCGTCGCCAGGCCCCTCTTGGCAACCGTGACGGCGCGCTCGATGTCGCTCGCAGGCGCGTTGCCGGAAGCGAAACGCAGTTTTGCGTCCGCGACCGACTCGCCGATGCCGGCCGGGACCATTTGCTTCCACCAGTTGAGGCGCTGGCTGTAGACCCACGCGTATTCGTCCGACGTCTTGAGGGACCAGTACACGTTCTGCTCCAACAACAGCAGCCGGTCGGAAGGATTGGCTAAGTAGGCCCCGAGGGTGTCGTATTTGCCGGCTTGCGGGACGGACCAATCGACGTACACCGCCTGGGCGAGGCTCCAGGGCGCCTTGCAGGTTCCGATCCGCGGATGCGCACACTGGGCGGCCAGATCGCGGTGCAGCCTCTCGGCTGCGGCGACGAACTCCTGCGGAGTATTGTAATAATAGGCGCCTTCGTTGCCGTCGATGAGACGTGCACCGCCGCTCAGCTCCTGCTGTGCTCCCTCTAGAAAGGCGAGCAGCAGGCCATAGCTCGCCACTACCTCGCGGTTGCCCGTCTTGTCTTGGTAAAGCGCCAGCGAGGCCGGGCCGAGAGTCAGCAATACCTGTGCGTGAGGAAGTTCTGACAGCAGGGCGCGCATGAACTGACCGCCGCGCTTGCGAACTTGGTCCTCATAGCTGCTCAGCGAGTACTGGTCACGATGCGGCTGCTGCCGGTAGTCCCAGGGGGCCGCTCCATAGGCTTCCGTGTCGAGCAAAATCCCGCGAAACCCGCCGCTGCGAGCCAGGCGCGCGAATGCACGTATATTCTGCTCGGCCGCGGCCCAGTCGCCGTCGGAATACCAGTCCCAGTTCGACGCGCGAGTGGTCCACATCAACAGGAAGTTATCGGTGAGCCGCGTCGAGTGGAACGATCCCAGATCGCTCTGGTCCTGGGTGAAAGCGCTCGCCGGATAGGCGTGCTGTAGAAAGACATTCGGGCCAATGTGCAGCTCGACCACGACGCCGTCGAAAGGCTGGCTCTCGAGTTTCGCGACGGTGTTGACCAAGATGTCCGGGGTCGGCCGATCCCAGCCGAACTCGATCAGCTTGCGTGCGGTGGCCGTCCCTTGCGCGAGAACGTTATCCCAACAGGTTCCCAGGAGCGCGAGGGCCGCGAGCCGTGTCGCCATTTGCACACTCGCCGTTCCGCGTCGTGCATCGTCATTCATGTCTTGATCTCCATGGCGCGCTGCAAGCAAGCATCAACGCATCGAAACCCGCAGTAGCCAGTCCAGTGCCACCTAGCGCGCCTCTGGCAGCGCCCCTAACGGGCTCAGCAACACGCCCAGCCATGCTCCAATTTTCCCTTTCCAGTTCAGGATATTCCAAGGCGGATAGATCACTGGCCGGCAGGCTTCGACCTCGAACTGGCCTGCCAGAACGGCCCTAAGCGTCTCTACCGTGAACGACTGTTGATGGCCCCACCGATGAAATACCTTCTGGCAATCCGGGCACACAACCAAACTGTCCTCCAGCTTCTCGCGATAAGGAACCGTGCCGATCAAGCGAGCGTGTGGTTTCAGTACCCTATCGATCTCGTGCAATCCGGCGTGGAGTGATGCAGGAGACAGGTGCTCGAGAACCTCAGTTGCAACGACGGTATCGAAAGTGGCTGCGTCGGCGGGAAGCTGTTCGATGAACCCCACGCGCGCATCGATCCCTGCTGCGCGCAGTCGCATGCAGGTCTTCTCGTCCGGGTCGACTGAGACCACGTCGAAGCCGCGCCGTCGTGCCTCCAGTTCAAGAAAACCATTCCCTGCTCCGATGTTGAGAAGGCGCGCTCCACGAGATTCCCGTCTTACGATCCGGAGAAGCGCTTTTATCCGGCTTTCCGAGCCCAAAAAAGCTTCGCTCCTTTCATTCTGAATGTATGACCACATTGCATCCGGACTCATGAGGATTCCCTATTTTCTAAACGCGAAGGCGCCGTCGGCTCGTGGTTCACCTTGGTGAACTTAAACGGCGTCACGTTATTCGTTGACGAGCACCCGTCGCATGTCACGCTCGTGTCGTTGTGCCGCGCTCGTCGGTTGCGGCGGCGACGGCTCTAGTCACGTCCGACCTCACCCGACGACAAGGCCTCTTCAAACACCTCCAGATAACGAGCCGCCACACGAGGCAGAGAGAACTGTGCGGCGATTCTGGCACGGGCTTGCGCCCCCAGTGAGGTACGCCCGCCACACCCCAGGCGGATCAGCCACAGAATCGCCTGGGCCAGCGCCTCGCGATCCCCGGGTTCGACCACCAGACCCGTCTTGTCCACGATGTCCGGTGCGTCGCCCACTCGCGTAACCACGCATGGCAACTCACAGGCCATTGCCTCGCCAACCGCATTGGGGAACCCTTCTCCCCATGCCGAGGGAAGACAGAAGAGATCGCATGCCGACAACAATGCCTGCGGCGAGGCCGTTTCTCCCAGCAGCCTGACGTGTTGCCTCAGACCGCATTCGCGTACAGCGGCCGTGAGACTGACATTGGCGTCGTTCAGACCGTCGCCTGCCAGCAGGAACATCACGGAGGGCTCTTCTGCAACTACCCGTCGTGCCGCGCCTATCAGCCCGATCTGGTCCTTCATCGAGTGGTAGCGCGCCAGATGGCCGACTACACATCTCCCATCGTCGACGCGCAGTTCGCTTCGCAAGCGTCTTCCCAGCGCCACATCACGCTGGAAAGCCTCCAGATCGAAGCCGTTAGGTAGCACCACCCCGCGATCGTCGCGGTAGCCCAACGCACGGTGCTGTTCGCGCGCGTGACGTGAGACGTAGATGATCTTTTTCGGCATGCGCGATAGATACACGCCCAAACGAATCACGCCTTGCGTTAAAGGCTTTTCCTGCGCGAAATTCACCGTTTGGCGTATGCTCCATACTGCGGGCACGTCGAGCTGCCGGGCGAACAGCCACGCCGCGACATTACCGTGGTACATCCACCCGCTCAGCAGGTCCGGTTGAAAGCGTTTGAGGGCACGATAGCCAGTCAACGCACTCCGGGGAAGCGATCGGCCGCGTCTTTCATTGAGGTCGAGACCCAGAACTCTAATCCCCAATCCCTCGATGAGACTTGCGGGCCGGCCACACCTGCCCAGGGAGATCACCAGCGGCTCCAGACGCTCCGGCGGGGTGGCCTTCAGCAGCTTGTAGAGCATCATTTCGGCGCCGCCTGTGGTGAGCCCCGATACGACAAACCCCACCTTCATCTGAGGCTGCCGCGAACACCGCTATGGGCGACACGCAAGTTCTTACGTCGCACTGCCGCAGTCAAGGCAGCTTCCGTCCTGTCCGCCAGGACATGCACGGAAAACTCCCGCCAGATCTTTTCAGTCCGCAGCTCACTGAAGGTCCTGCCTTGCGCTAGCGCAGCGGCTAATGCGCGGGCGAGCGAGTCGGGGTCTCGCGGCGGGACCAGGAAGTCGACCGACGAAACAATCCGGTTGGCATCCCCGACATCAGTCGCCACGCAGGGCACGCCGCATGCCATGGCTTCGGCAAGCACATTCGAAAAACCTTCACCGTACGCCGAGCTCAGGCACAGCGCGTCGAAGCCGCTATACATCGGACCAAGATCGGATTCGTACTCGATCCAGCACACCGCTCCATCGAGGCGCAATCGCCGCGCGAGCTCGCGGAGCTCGGAGAAGTAAGGGTGGACCTGTCTGCCGACGCAAATGAGGCGTGCGTCGGAGAGTGATTGACGCAATACTGCAAACGCCTGCAGCAGGGTGGCGTGGTCTTTCATCAGGTCCAGACGAGCGACACAGCCCACGATTGGTGTCTCCTCGGCCGCATGCCACGAGGCGCGTTTGCGGCGACGGCCGCACTCATCGTAGTAAAACCGATCTGGTTCGATTCCGTTCTCTATCACCACGACGTGCTCGTACTGTTTTCCCCGGCACAAATGGCGCGCACCAGTCTGGGAATTGACGACTACCATATCCGCGTGCAGCACGAGTTGCCGCTCGAGTTGCAATGTCATTCTCACCAGCCGGTTGACCCTGGCCCGAGTCATGTCGGAGGCCCGCACCCCGCAGACCACCGCGCAGCCGTTCCCGAGATGACGCAACAGCAACGCCAGGAGATTGGGGAGTGGCAAGCACGCGTAGACGACGTCCGGCTGTTCGGCACGCACTGCACGTATAAGGCGCAGCAGCAAGCCGAGACTTCCCCAGCGGCCACGCCTCTGCAGATCGATGACGCGCACGCCACGCTCCTGCAGCTCAGCATCGAGCGGTTCACCAGTGTAGTGAAGCAGCACCGTCACTTCGTGACCGCGGCGCAGTAACTCGCGACACAGCACGATGAGTTGACGCTGAGTTCCGCCGACCGCCATGGAATGCATGAGAAAAGCGACCTTCATGCGTGGCCCTGCGGCGATCTGGGGCGAACTACGTACAGAATGGTTGCGCTACCGAGCCAGGCCGACATCCGTGTGCGACGCGCCAGTGACAGCCGCGGGCCGAGGAGGATCTCTCCCGTGTACCAGAACCTCAGCGGGTTGACGTGCTGAACTTCATATTGCTGCGACCTGAAACGCCGCACCCATGATGCGCGGCTGAAGGTCCACAACTCCGACAGAGCGTTACCGCGAGCCCCGTGCGGCCGAAATGTGAAGGGCCTGATCGGCCAAGCGAGTTGCAGCAGCGTCCATTGGAGAGGAGGCATGCCGGCTCGGCGTCCGCTCGGGCCATTGAGGAGACCCCGTAAAAGATTGCGCGGCGCCGCGGGAAACTCGGCGAGCGTCGTCCATAGGCGCCAGCTTGCGGAGGGCAAAATGTGCAGCATACGACCACCCGGCTTGAGCACACGGGCGAGGTCGAACAGGACGTGAGACAGGTCGTGTACGTGCTCCAGTACATTCGAAGACATCACAGCGTCGAAGTGGCCACCGGGGAAAGGCAGAGTGCGTCCGTCATATCTCCTGATGGGAAATACACCCTTTTCAAGGTGGGGCGATGAGTCGAGGTCAACAGCGTCAACTTCGAATCCAAGCTCCTGCAGCCGCAGGGCCTGCTGACCCGCGCCCGCCCCGAAATCGAGCACCCTGCCTGAGGGTGGCAGGAACTCCCTGATTTGCGACAACTCGAGATTACGCACTTCCCCAAGCCAATCAACGGAGAGCCCTGTGCCCGCGAGTGCGCGCGCAACGGAGGGAGGGTCAAGCATGGGCACGCCGTGAGAGTGTGTCGGATTAAACGTCGCTGGACTTGTCGAAACGCGGGCACTCCATGGTTCGGCGCTTCCAAAGCGAGTGCCTCAAACCGCACATTGTGAGAGGTCGTCCGCCCCGATCTGGGCGACACTGCGCTGCTGCTTTTGCTCGTGCCACCATGCCTGGAACATCAGTACGTCCCACAACCAGTAGGCCCAGTTACGACCCTTATCTACGTGCGCATGCCATTTCTGGCGTACGGGAGTCGGATCGAAGAACCCCTCCCCTCGCAGTCGCGATTCATCGAGCAGTTCCTCGGCCCACCCCCGCAGGGGCCCACGGAGCCAGTTATCGATCGGAATCCCGAAGCCGGTCTTCGGACGGTCCGTGAGCGAGGGTGGAACGTAGCGACTCAGAACTTTCTTCAAGATCCACTTACCTTCGCCATCGCGAACCCGCATTTTCAGCGGCAAGGACCAGGCAAACTCGATGACCCGATGATCGAGCATCGGAACGCGCGTCTCGAGCGACACGGCCATCGCGGCGCGGTCAACCTTAACCAGTATGTCTCCCGGCAGATAGGTCATCATGTCCCAGTACATCATGGACTCCTCGAAGCTGCGGCTACCGGACTCCGCCATCAGCTCCGTGAGCGGCGTGCCCGGTTCAGTGGCCCCGAGCACGACCTGCGCGGGCGCGGGCCAGTGAGAGACGAGCGTCCTATAGAGCTCTTCCCGCGAGCAATCGATGAGGTCCGCAAACTTATGCAGCTTGTCTCCCATGTGCGCCGCCTGCCACCGCCGCGGCACGACCGGCCTCAGGTAAGTGAACAACCCGCTCCAGGCTTCCGGGGAAATCGCGCGTATGGAGCGCGCCGTAAGCTTGCGCATCGGCCTCTGACCGCTCATCGCTCCCCAGAGGCGCTTCGCCCAGGCGTAGCGGGTGTATCCTCCGAAGAGCTCGTCACCGGCATCACCCGACAAGGCCACGGTGACGTGGTGTCTTGCCAGCTGCGCGACCAGAAATGTCGGAATCTGCGATGAATCTCCAAAAGGCTCATCGTAGATGGCGGGCAGTCGTGGTATGACCTGCATGGCCTCTGCGGGCGTGACGAGCAACTCCGTGTGCTCGGTGCCAAGATGCTGAGCGACCGCGCGCGCATGCCGCGACTCGTCGTATGCAGGTTCGGTAAACCCGATCGTGAACGTGCGTATCCTGCGCGAGGATTGCTTTTGCATCAGCGCCACAATGAGTGAGGAGTCGATACCTCCCGAGAGGAATGCTCCGAGCGGCACGTCGGCAACCATCTGCAGCGCTACCGCCTCGCTCAGCAGGCGATCCAGTGCACTCGCGGCAGCGTCGTCGTCACCGGTGAATTGCCCCGCGGGCACCAGGTCGGTTACCGCGGCCGCATTCCAGTAAGCCACTGGCTCGTCGCACTGACCGTGGACATCCACCTCGACAGTAGTTCCCGGTGGTAGCCGACAAATTCCACGGAAGATCGAATACGGCTCGGGGACGTAGCTGTGGCGCAAATACAGAGCGAGACAGTCTCGATCAACCTCCGCCTTGAATTCCGGGTGGGCTTGCAATGCCTTCAGTTCGGAACCGAACAGGAACGCACGCCCAGAGTGGCCGTAGTAGAGCGGTTTTTCGCCGATGCGGTCGCGGGCCAGTATCAGCCGCTGGCGTTGCCGGTCCCACACTCCCAGGGCAAACATTCCCACGCAGCGCCTCAGTGCGGACTGCACCCCCCAGGCCTCGATGGCGGCCAGCAGCGTTTCAGTGTCGGAATGTCCCCGCCAGGCAGGTTCATGGCCCGCACCCTGCAACTGACGGCGAATCGCCAGATGGTTGTAGATTTCGCCGTTAAAGATGATCTCGTAGCGTCCTCCGGCCGAACGCATCGGTTGGTGCCCAGCGGGCGACAGGTCGACTATGGACAGCCGTCGGTGGGCAAGCCCAACGCCGAGGTCGCTGTAGACGCGATAGCCGCTGTCGTCAGGACCGCGGTGAAGCAGCGCGCGCGCCATCGCACGACACGTCGCTTCAGGATCGAGTAGCCCCTTGGAGATGAAACCCGCGATGCCGCACATACTGAGTGTTTTATTCCCGCTCGTAGACGTATTCATCGCAGCCGGATCCCAGCAGCCCGAGAGTCCTGCGCTTACGGACATTGGCATGGATCTGTCGCATTCCCAGTCGATGCATGAACCGTTCTGTCTCGGCAGGTGAGATGGATTCGTAGGGCCAGCCACCGAGCCAGTCGTGCACGTCGTGGTAGAAATCCATGCCGCGCGTCTGACCATAGTTGGCACCATAGTTGGCCACGTATTCGCTGAAGCTGTCGCGATGTCTGATCGGATAAAGGACGCGAAATAACCCGACATATATCGAGCGTGCTCGCTCTTGGGCAATTGGGCTCGCTGCCGAATACCAGCGCTTCTCGAGCTTCCAGAACCAGCAGAGAACTGTGCGGGAGTAGAGGGCAAATGCGAACTGTCCGCCCGGAGCAACGAGCGCGGCGGCCGAGCGCAATGCGCGATACAGGTCGCCCGTATGATGCAGCACCCCCCACGAGTAGACGAGGTCGTAGGAACCAGTGGAATCCGGTTGCAGGTCGAAGACGCTCACCTGCTGCGTCGACCAGCATCCTCCGGCCGCGTACTTCGTGAGCAGCTTACGCGTGGTGGCCACGGAGTCCGGGTCAATATCCAGCGCGACGACCTCTTTGGCGCCGAGGCGTAGGGCCGCCAGCGAGTGGAGTCCGGAGCCGCAGCCTATGTCGAGGAAGCGCTTGCCTGTAAGGTCACCGCCCACCAGGCGACGCATGCTTGTGATCGCCTTCTCCACCTGAAGATCCGTCACCAGTTCGGCGTAACTCTCCCAATTCTTGCCAAACGCAAAGTGCGACCTCTGCTCAAGAAGATGCGACGATTCAGTCATGATCCCAGCCACCGGACCCGTCCAGACAACTAGACAGAATCATACCGGATCCACTCCGCCACGTGCCGCAGTCATCATGCGGCGCCCCGCGCCGACCCTGTTCATAGTCACACCCGCGCGCGGCTCGGCATCAGCAGCTCCTCCCAACGCGCAACCACGCGGTCGACCGCGTACTTGGCAGTAGCCTGCGGCGCGAGCGCGGACAGCCGCGTCCTCAGGTTCACATCACTGGCTACACGCCGCAGGGCGGCGGCGAGCGCCTCTGGATCATCCTGGGGCACCAACAGTCCGAATTCACCGCCGTGAAGGATATCGCGCGGGCCGCCCGGACAATCGGTAGCAACCACCGGCAGACCGCAAGCCAGTGCCTCCAGCAATACGTTGGGGAAGCCCTCATAGCGAGAGGACAGGACAAAGGCGTCCGCCTCGCGCATCAGCGCCTGCAATCCGCTTACCGCTCCGAGAAAAATCACTCGATTATCGAGACGTAATTCAGCTACCAGGTCTCGCAGCGCTTCTCCTTGCGTCCCTTCACCTGCAATCGCCAGGCGCAGACTCGAACATTCCTCTGCAACCAGGGCAAAAGCCCGGATAAGGATATCGAAACCCTTCTGATGCACAAGGCGTCCCGCGGCCAGGATGAAGGGTCTCGGAACCTGGATGCTCGACTGAAAATGGTCCGCGACCGCCGCGACCGGATTGGGAACGACCACCACGGGCGGCCCTCCGCGGAGACGCGCGCGGAACCATTGGGCCGCAGTCTCCGTTTGGACCACGATGGCATCAGCGTGATGGTAGGCCAGCTTGCGCAGCCCCATCCACAAGCAACTCTCGCGGTGACTTTGCGGATCAATCCGCTCCGAAATGACCACTCGCGTCCGCAGCCCGGCGCAAGCGAGCAGACTGAGCACGTTCATGCTGGTCATAAAAGACAAGACAGCATCGGGCTTGATGGTCAACATGATGCGGCGAAGCGCACGCACCCGTCTCGCGTTGGCCCGTAAGGCCTGCAGCGCGGATGCTGAGTCGCTCATCAGGCCGAGACCGATCCGGCGAACACGCGGATCGACAGCAAAGAAATCTGCTCCGGCCCGTTCCAACGTGAGCAACCAGACCTCGTGCCTACGCGCAGCCAGCCCGGCTGCCAGCAAGGTCATCACCCGCTCGGCTCCGCCCGGGCCGAGAGCCGGCAGCATCAGCAGAACTCGCATCCCGGATCCGCCCATCCTCAAAGGTAGATGTCGTACGCACCGTCCAGATAGGCCTTGACTGCAAGGTAAGTGAGATAGAGCACCAGCAGGCAGAAGATGAGCATCCCGACCCAGTTATCTCGGCGGCGCAACGTGGGGAGAATGGGTATGAGCAACAACATGGAGAGATAACCCACTCGTCCGGCCCCGAGAGGAAAGATGAAGAAACTGGTTGCAACAAAGGCGATAACGCCAACGTGTATCACAGCGAGATTCGCCAGCGTGCGATTCAGCGGCGCAGGCTCGCCCGGCGACGCAATGCTCAGCAGTCGGAACACCGACGGCAAGGAGCACAGCAGCGCACCGATGACGTATAGAACAGAAGTAGCTTCAGGTTCGTTTGCACTGTAGGTTTTCAGCCGCCGGCCACCGAACGCTTCGAACAGCATTCCGCCCACGAACGCGGCGGTTAAGCCCAGACCCACCGCCATCACCGGCCCGAGAAAGCGCCTGCGGCTGCAAACCCAGCCCACGATCGCGAACGGGAGCGCGAGAGCAAAGGTGGAATGAATCATTGCAGCAAGTAGTGTCCCCAGCACCGGGCGGTTTAGGCGCAGCGCGATGTACAGCATGACTGCCAGCGCAAAACCCTGTCGCAACAGCGACAGCCCGGTGACTACGAAGCCCACAGGCAACACGAGCCAGAGCAGCAGTGGCAGCACCGGGTCCGCCAGCCGCACGACCGACAGTGCGATCAACAGATTGAGAACGCACACTGTCACGACGACTGCAGTCGTGGGCTCCAGTAACGACCCGAGCGACGTGGTCCAGACGTGCCACAGCACCTCTTCGCTGAACACCCCGACTATGAGGCTCTTCGACGAAAAACCTTGCGGAATGAGGGCGTCCGCCCATTCCAAGGAAGGATCCCAGGCAAAGTTGTTGACGTAGTTGGCTTGGTCAATGATGAAGGTACGATCGATCCCGATCGCGCAGCCGAACATCACCGTGACGATCAAAGCCCACGCGAGGAGCGCTGCTGGCTGCAGTTGCCAGGTCAACGCGGATGCGCTGGAGGCCGGGGAACTGGAAGACACGCGGATTACTCGCAGAAGCTGGGAAGGCTGCGTCGACTAGACCTTTGGAAGCCGAAGCTGCTCGGCGATTTCGCGCGCGAAACGCACCGCCAGAATCGCACACACGCCCGTGAATAATCCAAGCGGCAGCGAAATCAGCAGTAGCAGAAATCGGCGTGGCGAGACGAAACGCCGCGCGTCGGACACGACCGCCGGATCGAGCACGTTAAGCGCATATTCCCCACGCGACTTCGCCAACACGCTGCGGTTGAGGTGCGCTTCCATCAGCTTGGCAATTGACAGCCTCAACTCGACTGCGTCCGCTCGAGCGAGTTGTTCCTCAAGAGAGGCCAAGCTGGCTGTCGTTTCCCGAAGCGCGCGCTGACGCAGCTCTTCGTTTGCAAGCCTCACCACCTCGTTAGCCCAGGCCGCTGCCTGCTGACGGTCTCTCCAGGTGATCTCGAGCGTAATTACCCGGGTCTTCGAATCATCGTTAACCCGGCGAATTTCCTTATCGAACATGGCCCAGGCGTCGTCAATTGTCGGGATTCGCTTCAGATCCGATCGCCAACGGCCCGCTACAGCGTCCCATTCGTCGCGGAACAAAATGGGCATCAGGTTCTGTTCGTTGACAAACTGCGTGAACAGCGCCCTGCTCTTCAACCAGGCAATCGCCTCCTGCCCATCGATCGATCCCAGGGAGACGCCCGCGATCGACGCGAGACCGCTGAACTGGCCCACTAGCCCTTGTAGCGCGCCTGCTCCCAACTCATTCTCCCGTGGCATCATTTTCACAGAGCTGCGGTAGAGTGGCGTCGCGAGGAATGCGTGCGCGATCACGGCCACTGCGGTGAGAGAGGTTGCTGCGAGAAAGGTCTTCCTCCACTGCCGGATCAGATTCAGCAAACCCGCAACTGTCAGACGCTCGCGAGCCGCAGGTTCTACGGATCTATCCATGCATGGACACGTGTACGGCCGCGATGTTACGAGTGGGGGTCAGGGCTAAGGCTCCGCTGTCATCGCACCCCATCTATGCCGCTGTGCGCCGGAGAACGAAACGCCCACGCAAAACTTCAGGTCGCCGACTACCGCGATGGCTGCGACTCGCACATTCTAGATGAAGTGGGACGCCAGCCGCCACAAAAGCTGTGCCGCCAGCAGACTCGCCCAGCCGGCCCCCGGTCGCGGCAGGCACCATCGTCCCTGCGCGCACGCATATTCCATGAAGCATGCAACCTAACGACGGATGCCGCTCGCCCAGTCGAGCAATCCCTTCAGAACCCGCTCAAAATCGTAGTCGCGACGTCTGCGCTCAAATCCGGCTCGTGCTATGGCAATGCGCTCCGTCGGATGCGCCACGTAGTAGTCGATCTTCCTGATTGCATCCGCAATGTCGTCGTAAAACACGGCCTCAATATCCGGTTTGAATATCAGGGCGTGCGCGCTCAGTGCCGCCTTGTCACACAGCAGCATCGCACCGTGGGCGGGCACCTCATACATACGCATGTTCCCGGTTTCGGTCGGAGTGTTGGACATGTGCATGTCGATGCCTATCTTTGCCCGCAGATATAAGTTGCAGCGTTCCGCGTCAGAGAGCGGCAGCACGTGATACGGGTAGATGGGCTTACCCAAGAGGCCCCGGACCCACCCCACATGCCCCCCTAAAGCCCAGCGTCCGTGCACCCGGAGACGGCCGCCAAGACGCCGCTTTAGCTGCACGAGTCGGTTGATCTTGTTGCCATAGGCCTTCCCGACGTAAACGACATCGACATCACGTGTTGCAAAAAAGTCGTCGGTCGGCTCGAAGTGCGGCAACGGCTCTGGGACGAGCGGCAACCACGTGGCGTCCCGGCAACCCCACTCGCGCAGCGCGTCGGCAAAGAGACGATTCTCGTCGTAGCTCGGTGAGATGTAGCAGGCACCGTCGAAAGCCCAGAGGTACGGGATGCCCCGCTCGTACGTCGAATATGGATCATCGATGAAGCCCAGAATCTTCGTAGGCAGTGGCAGTTCGCGGTGCAGGATGTCCGGGTGAATCGGGTTGTAGGTCGCCAGGATGACGAGACGCGCGTCCCTATAAGAGTCGATGAAGTCGCGCACGAATCGCATATATGCGGGATCTCGCTCCCGATAGAGCGTGTCGACTCCCTTGGCCGAGAACAGAGCCCGGAGCCGCAGCTTCGCACTGCGCCGCCGTAGGCGCGGTACGCTCCTCAGGAAGTATGGCGCCGGGTCCAGCGTGCTGAGCTCGTAACCATGAAACGCACCAGCGACCGCAGGAGCGTGGAAATAACACACTCTCACTGAACCTCCTGCCGTGCAGCCGTGTCCATCGGAAGGCGTAGCGCCAGGCGGAACAAGACCAGCGCCGTTAGCGCCGCGCCGGCGGATGTACCGAAGGCCAGACCACCGGCGCCCCAGCCTGACGACAGACTCCACTGCAGCAAGCCTGTAACCGGCACCATGAGCATAGATTGCCACCAGTGCACCCGGTAACTGCCACAGATAGGCCCGTTGCAGAGCGGTGACCACTAGCGCGCTCGCCGTCGAGAACTCGCCGCGCTGGAATGCAATGCGCACGAAAGGCTCGGAACCGAGAACAGCCACCCCGGCAATTACGAATCCCACGAGCGCCATAAAAGCTACGCAGCGGATGAAGAAGCGCCGACAGCTCTCGGCATCATCACTCAGCAAGCGTTTCGCGAAGTACGGCAGAATCGTGACTCCCACCGCCGTCGTGAGCAGGCTGTTGAGCGTCGCCGGCAATTTGGCAGCGTAGCCGAGGGCGGAGATGGTTCCCTGCCCCAAACCCGAGGCGATCGTCTGTTCGATGACGGGCAACAAACCGGAAACCAGGGTGCCCGGTACCAGAAAGAGGGTGCCCCTCATCAACTCTCGTGACCCGTGCCGCTCGCGCGGCGCCGGTTGTGTGATCAGCCCCAAGGCCTTTCTCATCGGCAGAAATATGAGGGCGGTCTCGACCGCGGCACCCAGTGTCAGAGCGCCGATGAGCATCTCCAGGTCCGCACCCCCAGCAGCCACCAGCGCCATGGTACAGATTGGCGTTGCGGCCGGGATCACTCCCGCCCGCAGGAACGCCTTGCGCGACTGTAGCGCACCATACCCCAGCAGATTGATGCTGTTCAGATAGTAATAGGGTATCAGCCAGTAAATGTTGGCAGACACCAGGGCGCGCGCTCCCGGCGCCAGTCCATGTCCGACGATCCCGAGAATCGCTGGCAGTAACGCCAGCCATGCCAAGAGCACCAAGGTAAGCACCAGAAGTACCGCAAGCATCGCGGAGCGTAAAAAGCGTCCGGCTGAAACCTCGCCATTCACTTCCACGATCCGGACGTACTCGCGGATGAATACCGTCTGAGCGGCGTTGAGCAGTACCCCGGCTGGAAAGCCGATCACGACCAGTGCCATGAGGTACGAGTCCATCGAGGACCCGACGCCGAACACCGCCGCCACCACTGCCTCCTTTACGAAGGCCACGGCTTTTACGACGGATGTGAGGGCCGTGTAGCCTGCCGCCGCGCGGGTCACCGGGTGATGTACCAAGCGCTTCAGCACCGACGCAGCGGAGCCGCGCAGGGTACGCAGAAACATCGTAGCCGGGTGGGACGTACTCAGGCTAGGCTGCCGGCCGCAGGCACTCGACGTTGAGACTGATCAGCACCCCTCGTTGCTTGTCCATGTGAGGGACGTAGGCCTGCGAATAGTCATCGATGTTGGCATGCTCGGTCTCGCGCCAGTCGTAGCGGTGAACCTCGCGGAACCCGGCGCTCTCGAGCCCACTTTTGAGGGTATCGAAGTCGAAAAGGTTATAGTGAATGTTGTAGAGATAATCCTGGCGACCGAAGATCGGACCGATCACGAGGCCGAGGTCGCGGGTGCGGATGTACACCTCGCACAGCGCCGCGAAGTCAGGTACTGAAATGCGCAGCCGTCCGCCGGGCGCAAGCACGCGATACCATTCCGCCAACACCCGCGCGACCTCGCGGCGCTTGAAGTGCTCGAGCACGTGGCAGTTGTAGATCAGTTCGACCGAGCCGTCCTGCAGGAACGACAGATTGTCGATGCTCGAAACGTGGTCGACGTGCGGATGGTCGATCACGTCGATATGCACGAAACCCGGGATGTAGCGACGACCGCATCCAAGATGAAGCTTCATAGGATCCGCCTGCAAGGTGCTTGAGCGCTAATCGTACCGAAGTGCACACCGCCCACTTTCTCCGCCGGAGCTGCGCGTCAGGTCCTCAACTGCGAGCGGTTGTTCAGGAACCATTCATATGTGGCACGGATCCCGGCCGCGAGTTCCGTACGCGGTGTCCAGCCGAGCGCTGTCAGGCGCGTTGTATCGAGCAGCTTGCGCGGAGTGCCGTCGGGCTTTGAGGGGTCGTAGCGCAAGCCGCCGGAAAATCCCACAACCCTCGCCACCGTGGCGGCAAGCTCGGCAATCGTCTGGTCATTCCCCCAGCCGACATTGATGAGCCCCTCGTCTTCATATCGCTCCATGAGAAAGATGCAGGCATCCGCCAGATCACCCACGTAGAGGAATTCACGGCGAGGCCGCCCCGTTCCCCAGATCACGACTTCCGAGGAGCCGTTTTCCTTCGCCTCGTGAACCTTACGCACGAGCGCTGGCAGGACATGCGAGTCCTGAAGGTTGAAATTGTCTCCCGGCCCGTACAGATTTGTCGGCATGATACAGATCGCATTGAAGCCGTATTGCCTCCGGTACGCCTGGCACATCTTGAGCCCGGCAATCTTTGCGATGGCATACGGCTCGTTGGTCGGCTCCAGTGGGCCTGTGAGCAGGCAGTCCTCCGTCATCGGCTGCGGCGCATCCAGCGGGTATATGCAGCTCGACCCAAGGAATAGCAGCTTTCGGACGCCGGTGCGCCAAGCACTGTGGATCACGTTGGTTTCGATTGCAAGATTATCCCGCAGGAAGTCGGCCGGATACGTGCTGTTCGCCAGAATGCCGCCCACCTTCGCTGCCGCAAGAAAAACGTAGTGCGGGCACTCGCGCGCGAAAAACTCGGTAACCGCGCCTTGGCAGGTGAGGTCCAGCTCGCTCCGCTCACGCAGCACCAGGTTGTGAAACCCCCCCGCATGCAGCCTGCGCACAAGCGCCGCCCCCACAAGGCCCTGATGGCCCGCGACAAAGATCGACGCGTCCGGATTCACTCACGGTACCTATAGGTCTGGAACCCCTCGCGGGCGACCGCCGCGTCCCGGCGAGCCAGAATCAGATCCGCCGCCACCATCTCCCTTACCAGCTCATCAAAACTGATCTGCGGTTGCCAACCGAGCTTGCTGCGGGCCTTGGTGGCGTCGCCCAGCAGGGCATCCACCTCCGTGGGCCGGTAGTAGCGCGGATCGATCTGCACTATTGTGCGCCCGGTTGTCGTATCGACGCCCTGCTCGTCTGCCCCAGTGCCGCGCCACTCGATGCTCATGCCGAGCCTGGACGCCACGCGCACCACGAACTCCCGCACCGAGTGCTGCTCGCCGGTGGCGATCACAAAGTCGTCCGGTTCAGGCTGCTGCAGCATGAGCCATTGGGCCCGCACGTAATCGCGCGCGTGCCCCCAGTCGCGAAGAGAGTCTAAATTTCCCAGGTACAGGCACGCATCCAGTTTCTCGTGGATCCGAGCGAGCCCGCGAGTGATCTTGCGCGTCACAAACGTCTCCCCACGAACTGGTGATTCGTGGTTAAACAATATCCCGCTACAGGCAAAGAGTCCGTATGCCTCGCGATAGTTCACGGTAATCCAGTGGCCATACGCCTTGGCCGCTCCATAAGGTGAGCGCGGATGAAGGGACGTAGTCTCCTTTTGCGGGACTTCCCGGACCTGACCGAACATCTCGGACGTGGAGGCCTGGTAGAAGCGAGTCTTCCGCTCGAGGCCAAGGATCCGGATTGCCTCCAGAAGACGCAATGTTCCCAGTGCATCAACGTTGGCGGTGTACTCCGGCGTTTCGAATGAAACTGCGACGTGGCTTTGCGCGGCGAGGTTATAGAGCTCGTCCGGCTGTACTTGTTGAACGATGCGCATCAGATTCGTCGCGTCCGTCAGATCGCCGTAATGAAGATACATCTGGACATCCTGATCGTGCAGGTCCTGGTACATATGGTCGATCCGTTCCGTGTTGAACGAGGACGCACGCCGCTTGATTCCATGAACCTCATAGCCCTTTGCCAGCAGAAATTCCGCCAGATAGGCGCCATCCTGACCAGTGATGCCCGTGATCAGAGCTCGCTTTTTCATTGTGACAGACTTCATAAGCGCTCCGTCGGCCCGATCCTGCGAAAACGCGAGCTACGCGCGACGTAGTCCGTGCATTGGGGCGCGCGCTACTTTCCCACCGGGTGACCCGCCGGCCGGCGCCGGGGAATCACACAAACCTCCAGGTCCGACACCGAGCATTCCCTGAATCGACCGTCTGCCTCGTTCGGGCGCGGCAGGCGTGATTACAAACATCATAACGAGTGCACCGCAGCAGCGGCGATCGCAACGTCGAACAGGATCTGTGTAACTGCCTCCCACAACACCAGCGCCGGCAGGTGCGCCACATCGAGCGGCACCACCATCGTGTCGCCTTGTCTCCCTGTCGTCGCACAACTTCACACGCCGAGTGGCTCCGTGCTTCGCCCGACTTTGACAACGCTTGCCCTGTCGTTTCCTTCAGAGCGCATGCACCGCGGCGGTAGCAATTGCGATGTTGTACAGGATCTGTGTAACCGCCCCCCACAGAGGCAGCGCCGGGACGTGCTCAGCGTTCAGCGGCACGACCACGGTATCGCCTGGATGCATCTGCACATTTGAGCTGCTGAACCAGCGCGCGCCTTCGTTCACCACCACGCTGCCGTCTGCATGCACGATATAGATGCGGCTCTTGTCGGCGCGAACCGTCTCGCCCCCGCTCAGGGCGATATAGTCGTCGCGAGACAGTCCCGGCCGGTACAGGTGGGAGGTCACTGTTTGTACTTCGCCGATCACCGTCACCTCCTGCTGGAATTTCGGCACGATGAGTTCGTCTCCGGTACGAACCATAACGTCGGACACCGACCCGATTGGGGAGCGCAGTAGACGCGGGAGGTTGATCACCAGCCGGCCTATCGCCCGGGATTGGCGCAGCTGGGTGAGAAGGGAGTGTCCAACCGTCAAAGCCGTGACCGCTCCGGCTCCCACGCCCCCCCCGCCCGCCCCGGCCGCTCCGGACGCGCTCAGAGCAACGCCCTGCAGCGCGGCGAATGCGATATCCTTCTCCATGCGGTCCCCAAGCAGGTCCAGCTGCGTCTGCTCCCGATTGCGCAGCTCCTGGCGGGTAAAGACGCTTCCCTCCGGGAATGCGTACGTCGTCAGGCCGCCCGCGCGCTGCAGCACCGACTTCAAGGTCTCACCCTGTTTGATGGAGTATGTACCGGGAAACTTCACCTGCCCGCGCAGCGTGATCACGCCTTGGTCGGTCCATGCCTGAATCCCCTTGATGCTGAGACTGTCGTAGGGCTCAAGCCGCAAGTTGGCGGCCGGATCTCCGCGCAGAACCGCTGCCAGGTCAACTTGGATGAGCTCAGTTCGGCGTGACTCGCCGTTTATGACCTTGTAGCGCGTGAGCTCGGCGCTGCCGCCGTACGCGGCATCGCTCAAGCCGCCACCGGCTCTGATCAGATCCCGCACCGTCATGCCGACTTCGAGCGGATACGCTCCGGGAACGTTGGCATGTCCGTCGATACGCACCACCTCGTCCGGGTACCCGATGTTGGACTGAAGGCGCAGGTCATCGAGCAGCGGCCTGATGACTCTGTCGCGGCTCGACTGCAGATCGAAGACCATGATGCGATCGAGCGCCATCAGCGGCACGTCCGCGGGTGAACCCGGGGCTTGCAGCGCCGCCGCAAGGTCAGCGGATAAAACCGTGACGCGTCGATTGGGCGGCAATTCTCGGCGGATCAGGATATAGTGTAAGTCGGCGCTGGGCTTCAGATCGTGCACCGAACGGATCACGTCCGTGAGCCGCATACCTTGGTGATAGGCGAACGCGCCAGTCGTGTAAACGTACCCCTGCACCAGTACTCCACCGTCGAGCGTGGGACGCAAGCGCGAGACCTGCAGGGCGTCGCCATTGAGCACCGTCTCGGACGCGCCTGCGGCGCCGCTCAGATCGACCTGAAGCACGACCCGATGCAGGTCCGCATCGATGCGCGTGAGTGCGAGTTTTCCCGTGTCGGCCTCAGGCGTGAGACCGCCCGCAAGCTGGACCACGTCGGCGACCGAGCTCTCATTCCGAATTTCGTAGATGGCTGGACGGTGGACTTCGCCATCGACGGTTACCGTCGGACCGATGGGTGGCACGAAGATCACGTCACCCGGTAGAAGCTTGGCGTCGTCGGTCGTGTCTCCGCGAATCAGCATGTCGTAGAGATCCAGCCGGCGTACGATCTCACCCCGACGCTT
>WNFW01000743.1_pt1 | contig 21717 bp, 28 predicted proteins | sample 5400131 | NCBI WGS metagenome assembly WNFW01 (sample SAMN13153362, study PRJNA577476) | soil metagenome | isolation source: 20 cm soil or saprolite under grassland replicate 1 | place: USA:California | collected 2016-06-15 | reverse complement strand
CGAGCGGGGGACCGTCGAGAACTGTCCGATCGACCAGGCCGGCACGGGCCAGCTCGTTGAGACGATCGGACAGCATGCGCTCGCTGATCCCGGGAATCGTCCGAGCCAGGACGGCGAACCGTGCTGGGCCCTGGAGGAGCAGCCCGAGGATAACGCCGGACCAGCGCTTGCCCAACAGGGTGAAGGCCTGGGTCAGGCGCTCATCGCATTCGCGTGCGCGCTCTTCCAGCCTCCGCCTCACGTCGCCCAGTGTAGCGCCGTCCCCTGATTACCGCAGGAACTTGCAAAAAGTAAGCTCGCGATGGTAAGTTGCCCGTACGGACTGAATCCGGGAGGAGGCGATCAATGGCTACATGGACGTTTGATCCACTACATACGCAAGTAGAGTTCTCGGCAAAGCATTTTGGAATGATGACGGTTCGCGGTAACTTCTCCGACGTGACCGCGACCGGGAGACAACGACCTGCGCTCCTCGTACTTCCTGGAGGCGGAGAAATATCCAACGATCACTTTCAAGAGCACGAAGATCGAGAAAAAAGGGGAGGACCGCGGCACCATGACCGGCGATCTCACGATCAAGGGTACGACGAAGCCGGTGACCCTGAAGGTGGTGAAGTACGGCGAATTCAGCGATCCTCAGATGGGCCATCGGATTGGCTACGCCGCGGAGACCACGATCAATCGCAAGGACTTCGGCATGAACTTCGACGCGATGGCGAACGGCAAATTCGTGGTCAGCCACGATATCCAGATCAACATCGAGGGCGAACTCGTCGAGGTGGAGAAAAGGGTGGAGGCCGGCAGCACGAGTAACCGTGCCGGGACGACCTCCGCGCCGTAGGTCTTACACGCTGCGACTGGCGCTGGGCGCCTGACCCGGATAACGGCTGACCACGACGGCGTAATAGACGATTGCCAACAGAATCAGACCCAGGATCCCCCCAGCGGATCCGAAACCAATCATCTGGACGATTTGGGCGACGAAGGCGAGCGCCAACCCGTAGATCGCCAGCCGTTTGCCGCTTTCGTTTCCTTGATACATCTGCCAGCCACCGATCGCCGCCATGATGTCGGCGACCAGGGTGACAAGGACGCCAATGAGGGCAATGAAGAAGATTCCGCCAAACGTCGATCCGGCGACGGCGCTGGCTCCTAACAGGCCGAGCAGTGCCAGGAGTGAGAGCAGCGCGCCGAGGCCGGCGAGAATGGCGACCACGAGGCCTACCACCTTGGCATCGAAGTTGACCTTCACCGGTGGATCGTTGGCGAATGGCGGGTTGACGAGCGTGTCGAGTGCGGCCATGTGTCCTCCGTCCGAGTTATTTGGCGTCATAGTAAACCTGCCAGACTAGACGTGCGTGTCGTTTCAGACGGCAGTGGGCGGTTGGCACGATTTCTACATCCTTGCCGGCACGGCTGCGGCCACCCTGGTGGGCCTTCTGTTCGTCGGCCTGTCGTTGCACCTGCGAATCGTCGTCGCGAGTTCCGAGGTGCGCAGCCTCGCCCGCGTGACACTGGCGAACTTCGGCGCGATTCTCTTCGTCGCCCTTTTCATGGTCATCCCTCAAGATCGGTCGACAGCCGCCGTCGAGCTCATCGCCTCGGGTCTCACCAGCCTCGTCATCAGCGCGCCAAGCCTGGTCGCGGCATTGCAAAGCCAGGACCGGATCCTGCAAATGCGACCGCGTGATCGTGCCCGGCTGCTCCTGCGGTTCGGATTGAGCGTTGCCAGCTACCTGGCCATCACCGTGGCGGGCGTCCTGCTGTTCTCATCGTTGCAGGCATTCACCTGGCTGGTGGTAGCGACCTTCGTCCTGCTGGTCGTCTCCCTGCGCAATACCTGGGATCTGCTGGTCACGGTCGGGGACGTCACCCTGGGACGAGATTGAGGATCGGCACGCCGTATTGGGCCTGCAGGCGAGCCGCGATCAAGGAGCGGTGGCAGGCGGGGGCGTCCCGCTCGACGCACAGGAGCGCCGACGTCGCGTCGTCCGGCAGTGATTCGAGGATGGCTCCAAGGTCGACCTGGTCGAGCACCTCGTGGAGGTAGCGCCGCCGGTATTCTTCGGCCAGCTCGACCCGTGAGCGCTTTCCGACTCTGAGGCGGTCGTCCTCCTGGTACTGCAGCCGGCGCAACTCGGTTGTGGGCGCCAGCTCCCGGAGGTGCCGGTATTGAATCCCGGCCTGCACGAGCGCCGCCTGCAGACGGAGCGAGTTGGCCCAGGCGTATTCGCGTCCGCGGACGCCCCGCCGCTGTCGCACGTCGACCACCATCGCAACCCGATGGCGCCTGAGGGTGTCGAGGATATCGTCGAGGCTGAATTGGTAGACGCCGATTGTCGCGATCGTCCGCATCTGAAGCGATCCGTCAGCTGATACTGATGACCGTTGCCTGACGCTCCCCTCCAGGAGTCTTGAAGGTCACCGTGTCGCCCGCGCGATGATCGAGCAAGGCGCTGCCGAGGGGTGAGGCGGTCGACATCAGACCGCGCGCCATGTTTCCCTCGGTCGGACCCACGATCTGATAGGTCGATTCGCCGAACTCGTCACGCACCACCACCGTGGAGCCGATCCGGGCGACACCCTGTGCATCGCCTTGCTCGACGACCTGCGCGCGAGCGAGGGTGGCTTCGATGGTCTGGATGCGACCGTCGAGCATGCCCAGGTGCTGGCGGGCGTCGTGATAAGCGAAGTTCTCGCTCAGGTCTCCCTGGGAGCGCGCGGCCGCGACTTCATCGACCAGGGCAGGACGGCGCGCGCGGAGCCCCGACAACTCGGCCTTCAGGGCCTGGAAGCCGACGGCGGTCATCGGGATCGGGGCGCCAGTGTCGTTGGACTTCGCGATCGATCCATCGTATCGTGACGTGATGGCGGTCAATCTTGCCGCATTCCTCGGCGTCTCAATCCTGGTCATCGTCACGCCCGGCCAGGACACGGCACTGACCATCCGCAACACGCTCGCCGGCGGTCGTCGGTCGGGGGTTCTGACCGCCTGGGGCGTGGCGAGCGGACAGTTCGTCTGGACCGTCGCCACGAGTGCCGGCCTTGCGGCGCTCATCGTCGCTTCGGAACCGGTGTTCACCGCGTTGAAATTGGCCGGCGCCGCCTATCTCGTCTTTCTCGGCGCGCAGGCGCTGTACGCCGCGTTACGGCCTCGAGGTGGCCATGCGAGAGCGACCGTCGACGTGCCTCATCGGCCTGGTCGCCTCGCCGCCTACCGGCAGGGCGTCCTGAGCAACCTCGGAAACCCGAAGATGGCGGTCTTCTTCTCGAGCCTCCTGCCGCAGTTCATCGCTCCCGGGCAGGGATCATTCGCGACACTGCTGATGCTCGGACTGCTGTTCAATGTCATGACCCTGACGTGGCTGACCGGCTACGCGCTGGTGGTGGCGCGAGTCGGCGACGTGCTGCGGCGCGATCGAGTGCGTCGCAGTATGGAGGCTCTTACTGGACTCGTTCTCATCGGCCTCGGGCTACGCCTTGCCACTGAACGCCGTTGAGAGTGCGCTCGCTAATGGCATCTGGCCGATGAGGACTGGAAAGAGATGGGAATAGACGAGGCTCCGCGTCCGTTTCCGTGTACATGAGCGTGAACACCTCCGAGCTCAAGCGGTTTCGAGCCGAGAAGGACGGGGTCTTTGCCCGCGACCCGCACTCGCCGCTGACCGACGATCAACGCCGCAACTTCCAGGGGCTGGAATATTTCGACGAAAACCCACAACTGGTCATCCAGGCGGGCATCGACCGCGAGGTCGATCCTGAAGAGGTGCGCATGGGGACGAGTAGCGGCGAGGAACAGGTTTACCATCGCTACGGTCTCGTCCGCTTCCGGGTGGACGAGCAGCCGGCGCAGTTGACCCTCTATTCATCCGAGGACTCGGCCGAGCTTTTTGTTCCCTTCCGCGACGCCACGTCCGGGCACGAGACCTACGGAGCTGGACGCTATCTAGAGGTCGAGGCGCACGACGACCACGTCACCATCGACTTCAACTACGCCTACAACCCCAACTGCGCGTACGACTCCGCGTGGAGCTGCCCATTGCCGCCCACCGAGAACTGGCTCAGGGTCCCGATCCGCGCCGGCGAGAAGACGTTCGCTGCCGGGCATGAGGCAACCGCCTAAACGCTCTGCCCAGAGTGCCGGCCTCATCCTCTACCGGCACCGGGAGGGGAGGCTCGAGGTTCTCCTGGTCCATCCCGGCGGTCCGTTCTGGCAGAAACGCGACGACGGCGCCTGGTCGATCCCCAAAGGTGAGATCGCCGAGAATGAGACGGGAATCGACGTGGCACGGCGCGAATTTCACGAGGAGCTCGGCGTGGCGGCCCCCGACGGGGAGCCAACTTCCCTTGGCGCGGTTCGCCAGACGGGAGGCAAAGTTGTCCACGGCTGGGCGCTGTCCGGCGACCTCGACGTGACGAAAACCACCAGTAACACCTTCGAGATGGAGTGGCCGCCGCGGTCGGGACGGATGCAGATATTCCCCGAGGTGGACCGGGCCGCGTGGTTTGACCTCGACTCCGCGCGCGGCAAGCTGCTCCCCGCCCAGCGCGCATTCATCGATCGCCTCGAAGCGCAGCGATGACGTTTGCCGAACTGAGCGCTTACCTCGACCGGCTGGAGTCCACCAGCAGCAGGAACGAGCTGGTCAAGACGCTGGCGGAGCTCTACACGAAAAGCTCGCAGGACGAGATCCAGCCGCTGACCTACCTGATCCAGGGCCGGCTGGTCCCCTTCTTCGAGCCGGTCGAAATCGGCCTCGGCGAGAAGCTGGTGATTGCCGCGATCGCCCAGGCCTTCGCGACGGCAAACGCGGAGGTCGCCAAGCTCTTCGGCCGGCTCGGTGACCTCGGGCTCGTGGCGGCCCAACTCGCGGGGAACGCGTCGAGCTCGACGCTCCCGGTGACCGAGGTGCACGCCAGGCTGATGGACATCGCGGGCGCCGCCGGTGCCGGCTCGGTTGAAAAGAAGCGCTCGCTATTCGCGGCGTTGCTCAAACAGGTGGACCCGGCCTCGGCCAAGCACCTGGTGCGCATGGCGCTGGGTCGCCTGCGGCTCGGCATCGGCGATCCCACCGTCCTCGATGCGCTGTCATTCGCCAAAAAGGGCGATCGCTCGCTGCGGCCGCTGCTCGAAGGCGCGTACAACCGGGTTTCTGACCTGGGCTTGATCGCGAAGACCTTCTGGTCGGGTGGGGAAGACGAAGTCAACGCGCTGAAGATTACGGTCGGACGGCCGATCCGCAGCCAGCTCGCGGAGCGGCTGCCCAATCCGGAGGCCGTCATCAAGCGGCTTGGACTGGTTGCCGTCCAACCCAAATACGACGGTATCCGTGTCCAGATCCACAAGAACGGCTCGGCGGTGCGCGTCTTCTCGCGCAACCTCGAGGACTACACGTTGATGTTTTCCGAGCTCACGGCGGCCGCGCAACAGTTGACGGACGACACGCTCATCCTCGACGGTGAAGCGATCGCGTACAGCAAAGAATTGGAGGAGTACCTGCCGTTCCAGCTGACGGCGAGCCGCCGGCGGCAGCACGGCATCGAGCAGGCGGCGCAGGAGCTGCCGCTGGTCGCTTTCGTCTTCGACATCCTCTATCGAAACGGCCGCGATCTCACCGAGCTGCCCTACGAGGAGCGGCTCGCGCTAGTCGACGAGGTGATCGCAGGCTCGAGCGTGCTGCTGCCTGCGCCGATCATCAAGACTGATTCGGTGGAGGTCCTGACCAAGACGCTGCTGGACTCCATCAGCCAGGGGCTTGAAGGCGTCGTCGTCAAGCGACCGGATTCGAAATACCAGGCGGGCGCGCGCAACTTCAACTGGGTCAAGCTCAAACGCCATACCAGTGGAGAGCTGAACGATACCGTCGACCTGGTTCTAATCGGGTATTACTTCGGCAAGGGCAAGCGCGCCGACTTTGGCGTCGGGGCGCTGCTGGGGGGCGTCTACGACGCGGACAACGACCGCTTTGCCAGCATCACCAAGCTCGGCACCGGCTTATCGGACGCCGAATGGCGGCAGATCCACGAGCGCGCGGACCAGCTGCAGGTCGACCAGCGGCCGGCGCGTGTGGACTCGATCCTGGTGCCGGATGTCTGGCTCAAGCCCGAAGTGGTGGTCGAGGTGATGGCCGACGAGATCACGCCGAGCCCGAGGCACACCGCCGGCAGGGTGGGAGATGAGCCGGGGTTCGCACTTCGCTTCCCGCGGATCGTCTCCTTCCGCAGCGCGGACAAGCGTCCCGAGGACGCGACCACCGTGAAGGAGATCGCCGAGCTGTTCCGTCAGCAGAGGCAGCGCAAACAACCCGCCTGATTGCGGCGATCGGAAATTTGACCTCCCGGCCTCATCCGGGTATGGTTAGCCGAAGCAATTGGTGACTATTGTGATCGACTAAGTCAACAATATCCGTGGAGGTATCGCCATGAGCGTGACTGATGAGCTGCTGAAGAACAACGAGGCCTATGCTCGTGCGTTCGACAAAGGGGCGCTGCCGCTGCCACCGGCGAAGAAGCTGGCCGTCCTCGCCTGCATGGATGCCCGCCTGCATGTCAACAAGATTCTGGGCCTGAAGGAAGGCGATGCCCACATCATCCGCAACGCCGGCGGGGTCGCCACCGATGACGCCATCCGCTCCTTGACGATTTCCCAGCGGCTTCTCGGCACCGACGAGATCCTCCTGATCCATCACACGGACTGCGGGATGCTCACCTTTAGCGATGACCAGGTGAAGGCGAGCATCGCCAATGAAGTCGGCATCCGTCCTCACTTTGCGCTCGAGGCCTTTTCGGATCTTCAGGATGACGTCCGGCAGACGATAGCCCGCATCAAGGCGAGTCCCTTCATTCCCAAAAAGGACAAGATCCGTGGGTTCGTCTACGACGTGAAGACTGGTCGTCTCAACGAGGTGGCGGAGCGCGTTCCGGTCGGGGCGACCCGTCAGGCCTGACTCCGCACCCCCTCAGCAAGACGTCGAACCACTGCGAGGATGAGGTCCACATCTCGCTCGGTGGTCCGCCAGTTCGCGATCGCCGGGCGGAAGGCCACCCTTCGCGCGTAGACCGTGGTGCCGACGTAGACGGTTCCGTCTGCGATGATGGCCTGGCCAAGCCGCCGATTGATTTGGTCGAGTTCGTCTTCGGGAACTCCCTCCGGGCGATACCGAAAGCACACGACATTGAGTCGCGGTTCCGCCAGAAGTTCGAAATCTGACGAAGTGCGGATCTGGCCGGCAAGGCGCCTCGCCAGGGCGACGTGCCGTTCGATCATCGCGCGATATCCTTTGCGGCCGTACGCCGCCAGCGTGGCCCAGACCGCCAGCGACCGGGCTCGGCGCGACATCTCGGGAGCCAGGTAGATGAAGTCCGGATGATCGGCCTGCGTCACCGGGAAATACGGCGCATCCATTCCGAAAACGGTATTGAGAAGACGGGCGTCCCGACAGAAGGCGAAGCCGCAGTCGTAGGGGACGTTAAGCCACTTGTGCCCATCGGCGATAACCGAGTCCGCCAGCTCGACACCGTCCGCGAGGTCGGCCGTGGCCGGCGATACACGAGCGAAGAGTCCGAAGGCACCATCGACATGAAGCCAGGCGTGATGACGGTGGGTCAGATCGGCCATGGCAGCGATCGGATCGAAACCGCCGGCATTCACCTCGCCCGCGGTCGCGATGACGACTGCAGGTGCGCCCCTCAGGGCGATCAGTGCGTCCTCGAGCGCGGTTAGATCGATGGCCCCAGTGGCATCCTTGCTTATCAGCTTTACGACCTCGTGGCCGATGCCGAGCATGCTGAGCGCTTTTTCCGCCGACGCGTGGATGTAGCCGCTAGAGAATACCGGTACCACGGGAAGCCCACTCATTCCACGCCTTGCGATGTTGGTCCCGTGCTCTTCTCCCCACCACTGACGGGCTGCCGCGAGGGCCGTGAAATTGGACATGGTTGCGCCGGTTGTCAGCACGCCACCCCAGCTGCGCGGGAGGCGGAAGAGATCCTTCAGCCAGCCGATCGCAATCTGCTCGAGTTTGGAGCCGAGCGGCGAGCTCACCCATAGCGCGGCGTTGTTATCGAGCGTTGAGGTCAACCAGTCGGCGGCGAGGGCCGCGGGGGTCGAGCCTCCGGTGACGAAATGGAAGAATCGAGGGCCGGCGGAGTTGGTGGCGGCCCCAAGGCCATAGGTCAAGAGGCTTGTCACGGCGGCAACACTGCCGTTTCCGTCTTCAGGCAGCTCGCCCACGAAGTGGCCGGTCGCTTCGTCGCGTCCCGTAGTGCCACCCGCCGGTAGCTGATCAACTCGCGCAAAGTAATCGCGCGCGGCGTCGGCCACCTGTGTCAGCAGGTCGGGAAGATGGTCTCGATCATGGATCGGGTCAGGCATTCCCGAACGTTAGCGAATAGAACGTCTGCGAGTCAGAAGCGATGCAGAATGGGGACGCGCGGTGCGATCACGTAGTTGAGCTGGACCAGGAAGATCAGCGCGATGCTCACCCAGGTTGGAAAGACGATGCAGGTCGCCGTGGCGATGGCATACAAGGACTGCGCGATCAAAATCCGACCCCGCATCAGCGGGGCCACCTCGCCCAGGTCCGATTGTTTGAACAAGCCCGCGCGAAGTCCGTACTGGAGTCCCGCGAGCAGTGTCATGCCCAGGAACACGATGTTCAGCCAGTACTCGACGAGTGCCAATCGGAAGCCTGGAAAGTGCGCCAGCAAGCCCGTCGAGAAGGGGACAAGGGTCACGGCCAACAGAAATAGGAGCTGCAGCCAGGTGTAGTTGCGATCACTCCGGTCCAGCAGATTGAGCTGCGTGCCCTGGCCAACCCAGAAGATGCCGAGCGTCATGAAGCTCATCGCGTAGACGAGGACGTTCGGACCCAGTCGCAGCAGCGCCTGCCAGAGATCGCCCTCGGAAGCGCCTGCGCTCAAGGTTGGGACCGACAGGCCAAGCACGAGCAGGGTCATACCAACCGCAAAGATGCCGTCTGAGATTCCGGCGAGGCGATCGAGGTTGGTGCCGGCGAACTCGTTGAAGCGGCGTCCGCTCCGCGGGAACAGATTCACCCGGTAAGAATGACAGAGGCCACGGCTTCCAGCGGATCGCTATCTACTCGACACAAAGATTCTCGCTCTTGAACATATTGCGACTACAATAAAGTGGTATGGAGAAGAGCCAGGATTCAATCGACGTCATCAAACGGGAGTTTGCACAAACCCTTCCTGGGGTGGAGGTCGGAGCGGCCGCGGTGACGGGGCGGATCCGCCGGGCGAACTTCCACCTCAACCGCAATGCCGAAGAAGTCTTCAACGGCTTCAACACGACCGGAGCGAGTTTCGACGTCCTCGCTGCCCTCTATGCGGTCGGCCCGCCCTATCAGTTGACCCCGACCGACCTCTATCGGGGTCACATGATGTCCTCGGCAGGGGTGACGGCGCGGCTGGACGTGGTCGAACGGGCCGGCCTGGTCGCGCGCACGCGCGACCCGCGAGACCGACGCGGCGTAATCGTCACGTTGACCAGGTCGGGCCAGAAGCTGGTAAGGGACGCCGCCCAGGCTCTCTACCGGCGCCAGGCATTTGTCCAGACCGTCTATACCGAACGGGATCGCAAGCACATCCTGAATTTCATGAAGCGTCTGCTGAATTCGCTTCAGCATATTGGGTCCGGGACAAGCCTTCCGGACTACAAGGCCGCCATCGAGCCGTGGGTGCGCGAGTTTCCCGCCCAGGATCCCTGGCTGATCGAGTTCTTACTCGTCATCGCGATGTTAACTGGCCGCATCAACCGCGAGACTGACCGGCTGCTTCACGATCTGGACATCACCCGCACCGCCATGATTATCCTCGCCGCGCTGCGCCGCTCCGGCGACGGTCAGCGGCTATCGCCCTCAGAGCTCTCGCAGGCGGCACTGCTGTCGTCGGCGGGTATGACTGCTCAGCTTGATCAACTCGAGGAACGCGGCCTTGTCCGCCGATCGCCGCACCCAGAGGACCGGCGGGCATTGTACGTGACCCTCACCCGATCGGGTCAGAGTCTGGTCGACAAGGCGATCGAAGCCTACAACGCCGGTCACAAACGGATGCTCACCTCCCTGTCCTCGAGCGAGCGGCAGGCGCTCGACGCGCTGCTGCGCAAATTGCTTGTCTCACTGGAGGCGAGCAACGGCAGCAAGGGCGGCAAGACTTAGTCGCCAGCGGTCCCCCGGATCCATGCCCCGATCCGGCTCGCCAGGAATGGGGCGAGTCCGAGCATCGCGACGACACAGAGGTTGAGGCCGCGGAATAGCGTCAACAGCACGATGAGCGCAGCGGTCGCTGCATATCTCCGAACCGCCGCTACAAGGGAAGGGCCGCGGAGGCCCTTCCCTTGAACGATCGCTAGGACGGGGTCCAAGCTAGCCCTTGGGGACGAGATCCCCGAAGAGGCCATCGTGTTCATCGTTGATGCCGGCGGTGAAGTAGAGTGCCCCCGGCACTGCGTTCAGTGAGCCGGCCGGGAAGCGTAGCCCCCAAAGCCCGGGGATCGTGAGCGGCTGGCCCGTCGCGTCGAGGAGCCGGCCCTCGAAGTGGCCGGTGGAATGATCGTAGGCACTGATGTGCCCGTCGCCGAAGTTGCCGACGAGGATGTCGCCGCCGAATGCTCCGAAGGTCGCCGGTGCCAGGGTCACGGCCCAGGGAGAGTTGAGCCGGCCTTCGCTCATCAGCCGTTGAAGCAGGCCGCCGTTGGGACTGAAGACGTCGACGAATCCGTTGCCCGGTCCCGCCAGGTCGTCGTGCTTGTCGGGTTTTTGCTTTGCGAAGGTGACGTACAGCCGGCCACCAATGTTGTGGATCCCGAACGGGGCAAAACCAGCAGGGACGGCCGGATCTGTGAACGTCTTGACGAGGTTGAAGCTACTGTCGAAGACCTCGACCGTGCCGAAGCGGAAGTTGGTCGCGTAGAGAAAGGTGCCTGCCGGGGTGGTCACCAGGGCGAGTCCCTTGTATACCGCGCCCACGTCGCCGGCCGGGTCCGCGACCGTCGAACGATCGACGGCGATGATCCCGTTGACGCGATCCACGCTTGGGCTCCAGCCGACAACCGTGCCGTCCTCGGTCGCGAAGAGGAACCGGCTGGAACCTGAAGCGCCTTTCTGGGAGACGACGAAGCCCGACCCGGTCGTGTTAAACACGGTTCCGGTCGGCGCACCGATCGCGCCCTTCCCGGCGGACGGCGGGGCCGGGACGGTCACCGTATTCAGCGGCGGCTTGGCCTGAAGTGGGATGGGGTGGCCGGCTCCGTCGTAGAGAGTCGTGACCCCCGCGTTGTTGTCGGACACCCAGATCGGGAGACCCGGGGCGGTCGACGTTCCCCATGGATTCTTCAGGTTCGGGTCGGCGACTTTCGCCAGCCCGGGGATATCCGAAACCAGGTTGGTCTGCACGTAGCTGCGGCCAGCGTGCCCATTGTCTTCGGCCTGCGCCGGCTGGAGACTGACCAGCGCGGCACCCAACGTCGTGAGGGCCGCCAGGGTTCCAATGACTTTGGACGTCCGTGGCATTCCTAATCCTCCTGATGTGAGTGGCGCAGGACGAATTGCGCGACGTCGTGGCCGAGCTCGAGGCCCGCGACGTGATCGAAGCGGAAGTGCTGTCCGGCGAAGATACGACTGAGGCCGGCCTCCGTTGCCACGTCGCTGTAGCTGGTAAAGGTCCGCACGATGCCAGGCAGGGCGCTCGACGTGACCTGGATGCGGTCGCGATTGCCGAACACGGCGCCCAGCACGGTCGCGCCGGCGGCGCTGATGGTGCTGTGCGCGCCGGGATACGACGGATCGGCAGCGGTGTTGGCGAGCGCGGTCCAGTTCGGGTCGGCGATGGTGGCGGGGTTCCCATCCGCGTCCGCGAGGCGGATCGCCGTGATCGGCCGCCAGAGCTGGAAGTGATATTTCGCGTCGTACATCGCGATGGCGCTATCGGCGAACGAGAGGTTGAGAACGGCGAACAGCCGGGCGGTGCGCTCCAGGTTGGTGTGGTGTGCGAGGGCCGCGTTCTCGGCGATGACGTTCCAGGTGTTCCAGATTGGTGGAGCCCAGAATTTGCCGATGACGGTCTGGTCGGCGGTCCGCGCCGTGCTCGTGTTCTGACCCAGGCTCTTGACCTCGTTCAGCGCCTGCGCGTAGGCCTCGCTGGTCAGCGCCGGCGGCGCCCCGGGGCGGAACTGCGATCCGTTCTTCAAGACGAACGGTGTCACCTTGCCCCAGGTCGTGAAGACCGGCGTGGGGAAGTTCGGCGGCGTCGACCGGTAGTTGCCAGGCTGGGTGCCAGGCGTGAACGGCGGCGGGACGACGGTGGACCCGTCATTGGCGCGCAGCTGCAGGATTCTTGCTGCGATGTCGTCGCCGACCTGGATGCCGTGCTGCTTGTCGGCTCCGTTTGGGATCGTAGCGAGCTGACCATCGGCCAGCTGCGCGAGCTCCCCGTTGAAACCGGGATAGAGTGCCGTGAGCGTGGCACGGCCCGCTTCAATCGCCGCCGCGTCTGGCCGGGCGCCGCGTGGAGCCCTGACCGAGACCAGCAGCGGCGACGCATCGTGGGTGATGGACACGATGGCATCGTCGATCGCCGCATGCAGCATCGCGTAGCTGTGAGTCTGATGAACCGTGGCCGGCTGCGCGCCCGGCGTTTGCACGATCTTCAGCAGCTCCTGGTTCCAGGCGATAACGAGAGCGCCGGAGAGCTTGCTGTTGCGGCCGGCGGTCGCGGTCGAAGCCGAGCTCGCGAGGGCGGTGCTGGTTGCCGCGGTTCCGATGACGATGGCGGCGAGGGTCGCGACGACCGGGATCGATTTCTTCATGTGTTTTCTCCTTTAGGGCTGTAGCCCGGGGGTGGCGACGAGCCACTTCCCGCCGAAGCCCACGACGCCCTGCCCGCTGGTCTGGCCGGCGGCTGAGTCACCGGCGAACGTGTACAGAGGCCAGCTGCTGTAGGTGATCTGCTGCGCACCGCCTCCACGAGCGATGAGGCCGAGCTGGCCGGTCACACCGGCGCCGCCCGTCGGGCTTCCGCCTGGATTGAGGGACGGCGGCCAGTAGGTGGTGCAGGCGCTGCTACTGCAGACGATCTTGCCGCCTCGCTCCGGCACGAAGTAATAGAGGGTGCGGCCTTGTGCGTTGGCCAGGATCGTGCCAAGCCGCGCGTTCGGCGTCGCGACCACACTTGCGAGCGCGACGGGCGCGGGCGTCGGGGCGACGGTCGCTGCCGGTGTTGGAGTCGCACTCGCGGAAGTCGCTGGCGCCGATGCCGCCGGCGAACTCGCGGGTGCGCTGCCATAAAGCCCGCCTGGCGCGCCGCAGGCCGCCAGGAAGATGGGGAGTCCGACGAGCCACAACAGTCGTTTCATGTTTTGTTTTGCCTCCTTGAATGTCGACGTCTCAGTAGCCGTAGCCGGATGAGCCGGAGCCGGGGCTGGTCGCGCCGGAGCCGGAACTGGACGTGGTCGCGCCGGCGGGTTGTAGGCTGCCCACGAGTCCGTGCTTTTCGCCGCCGATGCCGGCTGCGAAGAAGAGGGTGTTCGGGTCGCCCGTGCTCTGCCCGTTACCGAATGCCAGGCCCCAGAGGCCTTCGATCTGCAACGGCTTGCCACGCTGGTCGTTGAGCGAACCGAGGAATTTTCCTGATGCGGGATCGAACGCGTTGATCCTGCCGTCGCCGAAGTTGCCGACAAGCAGGTCATTGCCAAACTTCCCAAAGCCCGCCGGAGCCAGGGCCAGTCCCCACGGCGAGTCGAGGTGGCCCGCGGAGATCAGCCGCGTGACCAGCCTGCCGTTCAGGTCATAGACGTCGACGTATCCATTACCGGCGCCCGCGACGTCGTCGTGCCTTGCCGCGTTCTGCCTGGCGTAGCTCACGTAGAGCTTGCTGTTCAGGTTGACGATATTGAATGGCGCGAAGCCGGCGGGGATCATGGAATCCGAAAAGGCACCGGCCACATTGACCCGCTGGAAGCTGCTGTCGAACACGTCGACCGCGTTCTCCCGGAAGTTGGCCGCGAACAGGTGAGCCTGCGAGCCGTCCGTCGCGATCGCCAGGCCTTTGTAGACGGCGCCTTCGGCGGAATTGTCCGCCGCGATGATCGCGCTCGCGGGGTTGGCCGTTGGGCTCCAGCCGGCGATGGTGCCATCCTCGGTCGCGAAGAGGAAGAGGCTTGGGCCGGACGCCGAGCCTTGACGCACGGTGAAGCTCGACGATCCATTGAAGACCAGGCCGGTCGGTGTACCGACGGCGTCAGCGGCGCTGCCGGCCGGTGCGGGGATCTTGACTGCGGCAGGGGCGCCAGCGAACGGCGCGCCACTTCCGGTGTAAATGGTCGACACACCGGCGTTGTTGTCGGCGATCCAGAACGGTGTCCCTGGACCGGCGACGATGCCCCAGGGATTGATCACGGTCGGGTCTGTAACCCGGGCCGTCCCCTTGACGTCCGACACGATGTTCGTCTGGAGGTACGAACCTCCAGGTGGGGCCGCGGGAGTCTGACGGCTCAGAAGAACTCCCAGGCCAATAATCACAATGACGCCGACGGCGCCCAGGCCGACGGCTCGACGGGAGCGTAACGGCATCATGCGGCGGTGTCCCGTGCAACCTGGTCCAGAACGGCTTCGATTTCCAGGTTGATATCGATCTCGTCGCCCACCAAAAGGCCGCCGCTCTCGAGAACACGGTTCCAATTCAGTCCGAAGTCCTTACGGTTCACCGTGGTCCTCGCGCTGACACCCGCCCGGCGATTGCCGAACGGATCGATCCCGTCGCCGCCGGCACGGGCATCGAGCGTCACCGGTCGGTCGATGCCGTGCATGGACAGCATGCCGACGACGGCATAGTGGTTGGTCGCCGTCTGGCTGACGGCCGTGCTGTGAAAGACAATTTCCGGGTACCGTTGGATGTCGAAGAAGTCGAGGCTGCGCAGGTGATCGTCCCGGACCGGAACACCGGTGTTGACCGTCGAAGGATCCAGTCGGGCAACAATCACCGCCTTCGTTGGATCCGATTCATCGACGTCAACAACGCCGCTAGCCACGACGATGTGGCCGCGGACCTTGGTGAACATATGGCGGACCGAGAACTCCGCCTGGCTGTGTGACGGGTCGATGTTCCATTTCATGTAAGCGTGCTCCTTGAATACTTTGATCTAACTTTGCCTCAAGAATCTCGCTCGCTAGTTAGTTATTCCAGAGCGTACGAAATTGGCGAGGACATAGCCGAATACGGTCGGGGTTACAGGCGCTGAGCTGCGGGAGCGAGCGAGAGCTCGAGCGCCACCATGCTGAGCGACATCGCCAGCAACAGCGGAAGCTGCTGGAAGATACCGAGCAGGATGCCCGCGGACAAGAAATACCCATGAATCAGCAGCCGCGGGAAGAGTGGCATGAGCCAGGGGCGCGGCAAGCGGCCCCGACCTTTCCGGATCGACCACCCCGCCACCAGACTGAAGAGCGCCAGGGTGGCGAGAAATGGAGGGAAGCCGCCCGTCGGTCCTCCGAAGAATCGCTGTTGCAGAACGATGAACGGCACGAGAGCGAGGAGGAGGGTCAGGTATGCGGGAACGGGAACGAGGAGTTGCAGCCACGACCCGGTAGACCGGGCGCCGCCCCGAGCCCGAACCCATCGCGTCCACGCACTGAAGCCGAATGCGACAAACAGCCAACCGTAGTAGTTACCCGCAGGGACGCCGAAGAAGCCGGCGTTGAGTGGGATGTTCCAGTGCCACAGGCCCTGCCGGATGGCGATCGCGTCGAGCGAGAGATCGAGCAGGATGGCGAAGACGGCGTCGGCGAAGGGTGCAAGCCGCTGCGGGATGCGAAGCCGGTCCGACATGAACATCGAGGAGGTGATGATCATCGCCCAGGCAAGCGCGATCGCCACGGGAACCGAACCCAACTTGATGAAGAACCCCTGGCTATAGGCGTACGAGCCGAAAATCTTGATGTCGCCCTGTTCGAGAAGAAGACCGAACGGGACGGCACTGAGCAGCTCGATGAGACGCTGGCGGCCTCCAGAGCGATAGGCGAATCGCGCTGACAGCGCAAACAGGATGAGCATCACGACTTCGACCAGCCCGAAAAGCACGCGAGCCATGCGTTGGGGCGCTAGGCCCGCCCAGATGGTTCGGATGATTCAAATTGCAGGAGAACCGTTCGCAGCAATGCGCGCAGGGCGGATTGTTGCTCTGGTTCGAGGGCCCGGCTCAGGAGTTGGGCGTGGCTCGCGACGAACTTGGGGAACGCCGCCCGCACCAGACGACGGCCGGCGTGGGTGAGCTCGACGACCACGGCGCGGCGGTCGTTCCGATCGCGGCTGCGTTGCAGCAGCCCGATGCGCTCGAGCTGCTCCATTCGCCCGCTCAGGCCGGCGCCGGAGAGCATCAGGCCGCGCGCCACCCGGGAGGGCGATCGGCGGTAGGGTGGGCCGGCGCGATAGAGCGAGGCCAGCACCTGGAAGCCGCCGTGGGTGACGCCGAATTGTGAGAAGACAGCTTCTGCTTCGGTATTGATGTGCAGGGCGATGCTGGCCATTCGGCGACTCGTTCCATCCATCGACCCATTGAATCCAGAGTCGAGGGCGGTTACGAGTCGCCCCAGCAGCCGATCGAGGGAGCGCACGGAGTCCGCCCCCAGCGAGCGCGCGAGACGCTGCTGGTTTCGCCGCCAGCCCGCCTCTGCCGTCGCGACCATTTCGGAGCCCTGGCGGGTCAGCGACACCCGGACACGCCGCCGGTCTTGAGGCTCGCGGGATCGCGACGCGAGCCCGAAGGTGACCAGCTGATCGACCAAGCCGGTGATACCGGCGGATGACATCCGTTGGCCTCTGGCAAGGTGGGTCGGTGACAGCTGCTGGGCGGCACTGGCACGCAGCGCCAGAAGGACCTCGAACTCCGACGGGGTGAGTCGGTACCGTTCGAGGTGGTCGTCGGCGCTCCGCTCTGTGTAGAGCGCAATTCGTGTAACCCGCCCCGTAATCCCGATCGGGCTTGCATCAACCATCGGATAGGCCCGCTGCCACTCGCTCAGGATGTCGTCGACGTGGTCAACGTCCTTCGTTGTCATCAGCCTCATCGTGGCACGCCGAGCACGAAACAGCCGTATTCCAATACAAACTTTGACTTACCAATAACTAGTACGCTAGCGTCTTATCAACAAGTATTTCGAGAACGAAATACTATCCGAGATTCGCTAGGAGGCTTCATGAACACCTGGAAAGTTCTGATCATCGCCGCAGGAAGTGCGCTCACGCTCGCTGCTTGCGGAGGCGGCGGGAATGCGGATACGGGAGGCGGCGCGGGCTGTACCGTCAAAGGGAACACGACGGCGGCCGTTACCCCCGCCATGGTCTCGACCATCGTTTCAGACCCCGACACGATTGGCCGGTTCACTCCGAACAACATGACGGTCAAGGTGGGCCAGGCTATCGAGTGGGATTGGCAGGACCCGAACGTGGCGCATACGGTCACGTCCGATGACGGCACCACCTTTGATTCCTGCCTGCAAAACAAGGGCTACAAGTTTGTCGTCACCTTCAACCAGGCGGGCAAGATTCCCTACCACTGCACCATCCACCCGCTGATGGTCGGCACCATCACGGTGACCCAGTAGCCGGTCGGGCGGGGCACCGTGAAAGAGCGCGAGGACCGGTGGACCGAGGGGGCGCGGACCCCGATTGGGACCGTGGAACCCGAATGGTGGCTGCGCATGGCGTGTGGCCAGCTTGCTGAGGAAGCGTCTACGTCCCGCGACACCTACGGGCGGCGCGCCGTTCGTCGCACTTGGACCTCGGCGCTGTTCGCTCTCCTGCGTAACAGACGCCGTGTCCCCTGATGAATGGAAGTTCAAAGATCGACATCCCCGGTGCGCCATCGGACTCCGCGCCAATGGCGTCTGGATTGGTGGGCGACAGCCCAGATCGCATTCGGTGTCATCTGGCTGATCGACGGCGTGCTGGAATGGCAGCCGGCCGACTTCCACAACTTCTTGCAATTGATCACGGCCATGAGTCAGGGTCAACCAGCCCCACTTGGCGCCGTCATCAGCGCGGGTCAGGCGGTCGTCGCGATCAATCCGACCCTGGCCAATGGCTTGCTCGCCGCACTCGAAACGGCGGTCGGCCTCAGTTTGATCAGCAACACGCTCAGCCGATGGGCACTCCGCATCAGCGTGCTGCTCGCGGCACTGATCTGGGTGTTCGGCCAGGGGCTCGGCATGGTCTTCATGGCCGGCTCCACCGACGTCCAGTCGGGACCGTTGTACGTCCTTGTCAGCCTGATGCTGCTCCGGGCGCTGCCGGCAAGGCGTATCGCCGCTCGTATCTCCCCCTCGTAGTCCCCCTCCCACCCGCCGGGCCCCCCCTCCCCTGGGGGTCCCGGCTTTTCTTTAGTCGAGCAGCTGTATCCCGGCACGTATCGATAGGTCGTGGTACTTGCCGTAAGCGAATCACCTGAGGTCCACGTGCTCGAGGGCGCGACGTACACCGACTGGGAGACCATCTACAACGACAACGTAGTGAGGGTCTACCGGCTCATGTTTGCTCGGGTCGGGAACCGCCCGGATGCCGAGGATCTTACTTCCGAGGTATTCGTCAAAAGTCTGCCGAATCTCAGCCTGCCGTCTCCAGTCATGCAGGTCACCGCCTACATCAACGCGGCGATCCGCAGCGTGCTGGCGGACCACTGGCGCCGGCATTACGGGGCACCGCGGGCCGACGTCGAGGTGGACAACATCGGCCCGCGGTACGAGCTGCCCTCCGTCGACGAGTCCGGCCGCGCCGGAAGGATCCTTGCTCTGCTGCCAGACCGCTCGCGCGCCATTCTGGAGCTGCGCTTTCTTCGCGGCTGCTCCATCAAGGAGGCTGCGCGCGAGATGGGGGTAACGCCGGGGAACGCGAAGATCCTTCAACATCGCGCGCTCCTGCTCGCTGCTGAAGTGGGCAAGAGGATGTTGTCATGAGAGGTCCCGTGGATCGGATAGCTGCGTTCGTGGAGGACCTGGTGCGCAATCGCCGGCCATGCCGATTCAAGCCCTCGCCGGAGGAGATGGACGCGCTCGGCGCGGCGGCGGAGCTGGCGGCGGCGCGGCCCGGCGCCGATCTTCCCAGCGCCGATTTCATCGCCCGCCTGGGCCGGCAACTCCGGTCGCAGATGGAACCGCCGCCGGCGCACGAGCCCGTGACGCGTCGCGCGTTACTGCGGACTGCCGGCCTGGCGGCTGCCGCCGGGGTGGCCGGCGCCGTCATCGACCGGACGATTGTGTCGCAACCACTCGGACAGCAGGCGACGCTGACGCCCGATCACGGCACCTGGCGGGCGGTTGCGGCCCTCGCCGACGTGTCGGCGGGCCAGTCGGTTCGGTTCTCCAGTGGTCCCGTCGAGGGCGTTGTCGTCAACGACGGGGGGACAATAAAGGCGGTGTCCGCGGTCTGCACCCACCAGGGTTGCCTCCTCCTTCTGGACGCGGCTGCGCACCGCCTTCGTTGTCCCTGCCATCCGACGGTCTTCTCGGTAACCGGCCAGCTGATCTCATACTCGCTGGCGACGCCGCCGGCTAACTTGCCGGCTTTGCAAGCCCGCGTCCGCGACGGCCAGATCGAGGTGCTGGTCGTCTAAGTCTCCCGCTGTATCTCGACTCGTATGGCTATCTGTCATGAAAGCAAATCTTCGACGCACCACACCGCTCCGATCCGACCACGGCGGTCGCCGGCTTCCCGCCAGCGGGAACACTGCACTCGCCGCCTCTGCGCTCATCCAGACCGCCCTTGGCATCGAGTTCATTCTGTCTGGCCTCAATAAGTTCGCCGATCCGCACTACGTACAAAATTTCAATCAGTTCGTCAGCTCGAATCCAGGCACCCAGAGTGGGATCCTTTCCGGCCTGGTCAAAGGACTGGTCTTGCCGAACGTGGTCTTCTTTGCCACCTTGCTGCAGTTCACCGAACTCATCCTGGGCGTCGTCCTGCTGCTGGGCGCTATCGAGGTTGGCCGCCGCCGGCTCTCCGGTCGCGCTGGGCGCGAACGTGGATACGAGGCCCAGGTGGCGTTGGTTGCTGCGGTCGCCGGATTGGCCGTTGCCGGGCTGTCGCTGTCGATTGCCGTCCTCATGGGCGAGCAGCTCCCGACGATCATGCCCGGGCGAGCATTCACCACGGCGATTCCGGTCGAGCTCTTGATCGTGCCCCTGGGCGTCGCCGTCGCGTGGATGGAGGCTGGCCGGTTCCTGGTGCTGTTCCGGCGTCAGCCGGCAGGGATGATTGCTTCGGTCCGCCCGGAGGTCACTCCCGCAAACGAACGTAACCGCGCGAGCTGAGCTAAGAAAAAACTCCGGGCGCCGCAGGGCACCCGGAGTGATGTCTGCCGCGCCGTCAGTCGACGTACGGTCCGTTGTAGATGGGGGTCTCGCCGTACGGTTTCCCCGCCATGAGCATGAACCGTGTCCCGGGCTGTGCATCCGCGACGGCGAGCTCGCGACCGGGTCCAAGAACGGCAATTTGCGAGCGGCTCGCCTGGCTGCGGTTGGCGCCGAAGCTCGCCTTACCTTCGAGTAGGTAGACAAATCCGTTGAAGCTGGGGTCGACCGAGATCGTCACGGCCCCGCCCTCCGTCAAATCGACGTCCAGGATGAGGCCGGGAGTGCCGAGCGTGACCGGCGAGCCCTCGCCGACCAGTGTCCGGACCGTTGCGTCGCCCTCCCGCCGGATCGGAAGCTGAGCGCGCTGCACGACCTGCGCCGTGGGCTCAACGTTCTTATGCTTGCGGGCCAGGTTGACCCAGAACAGCAGCCCGCGCATCTCCGTGCCGATCTTGCCCTCGGCGAGCTCGTCCTTCCCCAGGCCTTCCGCGTGCAGCACGCCGCGGCCGGTGCGGACTTTCAAGAGGGACCCTTCCTCCAGCTTGGCCCGCTCCATGGTCCCACCGGGACCGGTGCTGTGACCCGTGCTCGAGGAGCCCGAGATCGCATACCAGATGTTGTCGAACCCACGGTGTGGGTGGATCGTGTCCTGGTTCGCCTGCTCCGGCGTGATTCGGACGGTCGCTTCGTGGACCAGGATGTACGGGTCCACCATCGAGTAAGGGATCCCGGCTAACGGCAACGATTCGAGGACCTGGTTGCCCATCATGGGCCGGATCCGGGCCTCCTTGACGACGACGATTTGACGCTGTGCGGTATCGATTTGAGTCGCCACGGCTACGTTACCTCCTCGGTAGCAAGATAGTTGTACATGCAATTACCTCGGCGGCAACCAATTTATTGCATGGTCAAGCCTGGGCCCTCTGGATGCCATCAAGGATGAGGTCGAGCCCGTATTCGAATTCGTCGCCATAGGCGTAGCCCGGTTGCATGGCGCGGTCGACGGCCATCTCGGCCAGGTGGGGGTACTCGCCCGCGCGGAAGCGCTCCATGATGCTGCCCGCCACCTTGGCGACGTCCCCTGGCTTGCGAAAGGGCAAGGTCAATTCCGTCAGGGTGAATCCATAGATGTAGCCGTCAAGGATCGAGTACGCGTGAGCGGCCATCTCCACCGAGAAGCCTGCTCCTCGGAGACTCCCGAGCACCGCGTCGTGATGTCGCAAGTTCGCAGGCCCTGGGGTGGTTCGCGACTCCATCAAGCCGTTTGCCCACGGGTGGCGCGTCAGAACCTGGCGGACTGAGATCGCCCGCTGCCGCATGGCGCTCCGCCAGTCCACGCCACCGGGAGGTAGAT
>WNFW01000707.1_pt1 | contig 21732 bp, 21 predicted proteins | sample 5400131 | NCBI WGS metagenome assembly WNFW01 (sample SAMN13153362, study PRJNA577476) | soil metagenome | isolation source: 20 cm soil or saprolite under grassland replicate 1 | place: USA:California | collected 2016-06-15 | reverse complement strand
CGGCCGCTGGCGGCGGTGGCGCCGGACGTGGCGGCGGAGGTGGCGCGGCGGCGGGAGGCGCGGGGCGCGCCGGGGGTGCGGCAGCAGGCGGCGGTCCTTTCGGTGGCGCCTTGGGCCTTCCATCGGGACCGACTTCTTCCCTCGCTTGCGCGAACACCAGCGGCGCGTTTTGCGCATGCGATGGCGCTGCCACCATCTGCATCGCCGTCAGGGCAGTCGTGGCAAGCAGCACGAGACGAAGGTTTGTCATGATGATCTGGTCCTTGCGAAATTCCGGTAACGAACGCCGTCCCTGTCGGACAAACGGGTAAGCCGTGCGATCAGCTAATAAGCATTAGGCTGCAATGTGGCGGCCTCCGAACACGAACTGGCTTTTATTTCTGCACAGGAAAAGTTCCGACGCGCCTTTGTTCATTGCGCATTCAGGCGATCGTTTCAAACCGTAGTTTCGCATTGTCCCCCGTGGCCTGTCAGGCACGCCCGGATTCAGATCGGGCTTCGCGCGCGGCGAACCGGCGATTCCAGGATCGGTCGCAGGGTTTGGCGTATGCGGTCCCTGCGGTCCTCGCACCGGTAATTCGTCCGGCGTTTTGCCCGGCAGCTCCTGTGGTGGCGGCAGCTCGCCGGGGTCGTGCATCGGCGGCGGCACTTCAGGTGGTGGATTGCCTGCAGGGTTCTCCTGCGGCGGCTCGGTGGGCTGGCCCGGCGTCGAAGGGGGGATTTCCGGCGGTTCGATCGGCATCTACTTCGCCATCTCTCGGTTCGCCATCTCGTGTCTTGTCGTGTCTTGCCTCGGTGCCGAAGCGATAACGGCGTCGAACCGACAAAGTTCCGTGCCGGAACTTTGAGAACCGGTCACTCCGGCCCGTGGCACACGGCTTCGATGTTGTGGCCGTCGGGGTCGAGCACGAAGGCGCCATAGTAATTGGGGTGATAGTGGGCGCGGATGCCGGGCGCGCCGTTGTCGCGTCCGCCGGCCGCCATCGCCGCGTTGTAGAACGCGTCCACCGTGGCGCGGTCCTTGGCGAGGATGGCGACATGCAGCGGCTTGTCCAAGCCACCTTCGCCACCGATCCAGAAATCCGGCTTGCCGTTGGCGCCAAACCCGGCCGCGGGGTCATGGCCGGTCTGCTCCTGCGTCACCTCCATGACGAGGCCATAGCCGAGCGGCGCCAGCGCCTGGATGTAGAAAGCCTTGGCTCGGCCATAGTCGGAAACCGGAAAACCGATGTGGTCGATCATCGAAAATCTCCTGTGACTTGCAAGCTTAGCCGAGCATCAGCAGCGTGTTGCTGCGGGTCTTGCCGGTCGCGGCGTAGCCGCGCGCGAGCATGCCGCCAATGCAGTCCTCCAGCCATTGGTTCCGCGACAGATGCTCTATCACCACCGCGCGCGGCCACAGCGACGGCGGCGCCTGCTTGAAGAAGCCGGTCAGAACCCGATCCTCATAGCCTTCGACGTCGATCTTCAGCGCATCGACGCCGCCCACCCCGGCCTCTTCAAGAATGCGCTGCAGCCGCAACGACGGCACCCTGATGGCTTTGCTCGAGCTTTTGCCGCTGACGATATGGCTGGCGCCGAGATTGTCGCCGTCGGTTTCGATCATCAATTCGCCATCGGCGGCGCCGGCGGCGGCGGCCACCAGCGTCACCTGGGTGGTGCCGGAGGCGGCGCGGTTGAAGGCCAGCCGCGCATGGATGATCGGATGCGGTTCGATCGCGATCACCTTGCCGCTTTCGCCGGCCTGCCGCGCCAGCACCATGGCATAGGTGCCGACATTGGCGCCGACATCGACGAACACGCCGCCGCGAGGCGTGTGCGCGCGCAGAAAATCCAGTTCCTCCAGATTGTAATCGGGATTGAACAACGCGCCGCGCTCGGTGGCGCTGGCCTGATGATAGAATCGGAACGACGCGCCCTGATAGCCAACATCGACCGGACCGGCGCGCAGCAGGTTGACCAGCCGCGACAGCATCGGGCGGAACGCGCCGCGTTTCAGCCGCGAGCGCTGCGCCAGCGAGATGATGGCCCGCTGCGCGGCGGTCGGCGCGAACGCGCCGAACGGCGGCGGCGTCGGATCGTTGGCCGCGGCGATGCCGGGTGGCAGTGTTTGTATCGTCAAGAAATCCTCGCGAAGGGCGGGCGGAAGCGGCGCATCCATAGCCGGTTTTGAAGCGGCGATACAGCGACACGCTCAGCGTCGTTCGGCGCGTTGTCCTATCCCTCCTCCCTGTGGGGTCGAGACGAGCGAAGCTCGCTCTTGGGTGGCCGGCCGAACGCCGCTCGGGTGGGGGCTGTCTCCACAAGCGAAATCTTTCGCGCACTGCCGTGCGCCACCCCCACATAAGCTTCACCCGGCCGACCTACCCCGCCTTCCTCGCTCCCACCTTGGGGTGGCGCAGGAAGCGGCCGAGCAGCCGGCGCTTGCCGTTGCGCGGAATCAGATCGACGTCGCGGACCAGTTTGGCGCCGCCCTTGCGCCGCTCCAGCACGATCTTGCGGCTGTGGAAGGCCTCGAGCTCGGGGCGGTGGCCGACGCTGACCACGGTCGCCCTGGGCAGCTCCCTGGTCATCAGTTCCATCATCTTGTCCTGGCTCTTGTCATCGAGCGCCGAGGTCGCCTCATCGAGCACGATGATGTCGGGATCGTGCAGCAACAGTCGCGCAAAGGCGAGCCGCTGCTTTTCACCGCCCGACAATGTTTGATCCCATGGCGCCTCTTCCTCGATCTTGTCCTTGAGATGAGCGAGGCCGACCTTGTCGAGCGCCGCGCCGATCTGTTCCAAGGTCCAGTCCTCGGCGGCCCCCGGATAGGCCACCGCGCGCCGCAGCGTGCCTGACGGCACATAAGGTTTTTGCGGCAGCATGAAAAGCCGCCGGTCGGGATGGAAGTTGACGCTGCCGCCGCCCCATGGCCACAGCCCGGCGATGGCGCGCACCAATGTGCTTTTTCCGGTGCCGGATTCGCCGGCCACCAGCAGCCGTTCGCCGGGCTCGATCACCACGTCGGCCTCGCCGACCACCGCGGTGCCGTCGTCGAGCGTCACCGACAGATCGTGCAGGCCGAGCATGGCGTCGCCCTCGGTCTCGCCGCGCTGGATGCGGCCGATGCCGTCGCCGCGTTCGGCGCGCTCCAGCCCATCGAGTGACATCATCAGCGAAGCGATCCGTCGCGCGCAGGCGTTCCAGTCGGCGAGCCGCGGATAATTGTCGACCAACCAGCCGAATGCGCTCTGGACGATGGTGAAGGCGGAGGCCGCCTGCATCACCTGTCCGAGCGTCATGCTGCCGTCGAGAAATTTCGGCGCGCACAATAATATCGGCACCACAGGCGCGATCAGGCTCGATCCCTGCGACACCAGCGTGGTGCGCATGTGCTGGCCGGCGAGCCGCGCCCATTGCCGCAGGACTTTGCCAAACGTCTTGTCGATGCCGTCACGTTCTTCCTGCTCGCCGCCCAATAGCGCGATGCTCTCGCCGTTCTCGCGGACGCGGGTCAGGGTGTAACGGTATTCGGCCTCCGCCTGGTTCTTGTCCTCGGAGATTTGCACGAAGCGGCGTCCGATCATCGTGATCGAGCCCGAGGCAATCGCGGCGTAGAGCACCGCCGCAACCACCAGGAAGCCCGGAATGGTGACGGTCGAGCCCGCGACCGTGACCGTCAGCGCGCCGCCGATGCTCCAAAGCACCACCACGAACGTCGTTGCGGACAGGAAAGCCGAGGAGACGCCGGATGCGAAATCCACCGGCGAGTCGGTGGCGATCCGCAAATCCTCGGCGATGCGATATTCCGGATTCTGGTGGTCGCCAGCGACGAGATTGAGTTGGTAGTAGCGACCATTGGTGAGCCAGCGCGACACCACCGAACTGGTCAGCCAGGCGCGCCAGCGGCGCTGGATATTCATGCGCGCGAACATTTGGGCCACCCCGAGCGCGACGCTGCCGATCGCCAGCGGGAAGAATACTGCGGTCAGATAGAACACGGTGCCGGAATCGCGCCTCTCGATGGCGTCGAAGATCGCCCGGTTCCAGACATTGATGCCGTACTGGAAGCCGACATTGGCGACGATCAGAACCACAAGCCCGATGGAAAACATCCACGCCAGCCGGTCGCCGCCCTTGCCCCAGAATCCCCGGGCGCTGATCCAGAACCGGGTCAGCAGATAATCCTTGCGCGCCTGCTCGGCCTCTTCGGCAGACAAATCCGGATCGGGCTCGACCACTTCCGGCGGCGGCTCGATGTCATTGCCGTCATCCGCGGCACCGTCGGCGATCTCTGATTTTGGTGCGGAAGGTTTTGACCTCGTGGAGGGTTTTGATCTCGCGGCAGGTTTGGACATGGCGCGATAACGCGAGGGAAATCAAAAGGTTCCGTCGCGGTCCAGGGGCTATTGCCGCGCTAGGCAGACAGCACAAGAAATCCGGCGCGCGGAAAATGCACGACCACTTCGCCGGCGCGCGGATCGTGCCTTCGAATGGCGATGTGCTGCGACGACAGCGCGACGATCTCGCCGCCTACTTTGACCTTGCCATAGTCGTCGGGCATCACCTCGACCCGATCGCCCGGCTTGCGGCCGTTGGGATCGCAGGGATCGGACAACTCTGCAGTCTGCGGCGTCGCGCCGGCGGCGAGATCGAGCGCGGCTGAGGTCGAGATTTCACTGCGGCGGCCGTGGCCGACCGCGCGCATGCGCGCCTCCCAGGCGCGGGTATGACCGAACTCCGCGAGCATCTGGTCGAGGCCGGGAAGATGCGCGCGCACATACCAGACATTCATATAGGCGTTGACGTCGCAAAGGCTGGCGCGGTCGCCGCACATCCAGCTCCGGCCGTCGCCAAGCTGGGCCTCGATCCATTGCAGATGGGCGCGAAACTGATCGCGCATCTGCGGGATCGCCGCGGTCATCGCCGCGACGTCGAACCTGGCGCCGCGCAGCTGTTCACGGTCGGCAATGAAATCGGCCGGGACTTGGTCGGCAAGCAAGCCGAACACGAGGTTGACCGTGCTCTGAAAGAACGGGCGGTCGGTCCACATCGCCGTGGCCGCGGCGATGCCTTGATATCCCCCGGCAAACAGCGTCGGTTGCGGGAACCGCCGTTCCAGCTCGCGGATGATGCACTGGGTGTCGCAATAGATGTCGGCGCCGATCTGCATCACCGGCGTGCGGCGGTAGCCGCCGGTCATCGGCATCAGGTCCGGGCGCGGCATGATTCGCGAAATAAGCACCGAGGTCCACGCCAGGTCCTTCAGGCCGAAGATGATGCGTATCTTCTCCGAGAACGGCGATTGCTCGAAATGATGCAGGATGATGGGGTGCGCGGTCGTAGTCATTTGATCTTTTCCGGCCGATGCTTCGCGGAAGGCTAACCCGCGAAGGACGAGTTCACAACGTCTCCCGTGCGCACGAGCCAAAGAGGTTCGTCATGCCCGGGCTTGTCCAGGGCATCCACGTCTTAACAGTCTTACGGCAAGAAAGACGTGGATGGCCGGGACAAGCCCGGCCATGACGGATCGTCGCGTTGCTCCTCGCAAAGACGAGCAGCCGCGACCGAGCTTCGCGATCAGATCTGCCGCTCGACCAGCTTCAGCTTGAGTTCGGCAATGGCCTCGGACGGATTGAGGTTCTTCGGGCAGGCCTTGGCGCAGTTCATGATGGTGTGGCAACGATAAAGCCGGAACGGGTCTTCGAGATTGTCGAGCCGCTCGCCGGTGGCCTCGTCGCGCGAATCCTTGACCCAGCGCGTCGCCTGCAGCAGCGCGGCGGGGCCGAGAAAGCGCTCGCTGTTCCACCAGTAGCTCGGGCACGAGGTCGAGCAGCAGGCGCACAGAATGCATTCGTAGAGGCCGTCGAGCTTTTCGCGATCCTCGTGACTCTGCCGCCATTCCTTCTGCGGCGTCGGCGTCGTGGTCTGCAGCCACGGTTCGATCGAGGCATATTGCGCGTAGAAATTGGTCAAGTCAGGCACCAGGTCTTTCACGACAGGCTGATGCGGCAGCGGATTGACCTTGACCGCGCCGTTGTTCACCTCGTGCATCGATTTGGTGCAGGCCAGCGTGTTCTCGCCGTCGATGTTCATGGCGCAGGAGCCGCAGACGCCTTCGCGGCAGGAGCGGCGGAAGGTCAGCGTCGGGTCGATGTTGTTCTTGATCCAGATCAGGCCATCGAGCACCATCGGGCCGCAATCGCTGGTGTCGATATAATAAGTATCGACGCTCGGATTCTTGCCGTCGTCCGGATTCCAGCGATAGACCTTGAATTCGCGGGTCTCGTTGGCGCCTGCCGGCTTCGGCCAGGTCTTGCCGCCCGAGATCTTGGAGTTTTTCGGCAGTGCGAATTCAACCATTTCTCGTTGCCTCTACGGTTCAATCCGTCATTGCCGGGCTTGACCCGGCAATCCATCTTCTTTCGAAGAACGATGGATGCGCGGGTCAAGCCCGCGCATGACAAGCTCGCTCAATACACCCGCGCCTTCGGCGGGATGTATTGCACGTCGTTGGTCATGGTGTAGTCGTGCACCGGGCGATAATCGATCGATGTTTTGCCGGCATCGTCGATCCACACCAGCGTGTGCTTCATCCAGTTCTTGTCGTCGCGGTCGGGAAAATCCTCCCGCGCGTGGGCGCCGCGGCTTTCCGTGCGGTTTGCCGCCGAGTCCATCGTCACCACCGCCTGCACGATCAGATTGTCGAATTCGAGCGTCTCGATCAGATCCGAATTCCAGGTCAGCGAGCGGTCGGCGGTCGAGACGTCGCCGATGCCGCCATGAACCTTGTGAATCAGGTTGTGCCCTTCGTGCAGCACCTCGCCGGTGCGGAACACCGCGCAATTGTTCTGCATCACACGCTGCATGCTGTCGCGCAGCTTGGCGGTCGGCGTATCGCCCGAGGCGTAGCGGTAACGATCGAGCCGCCCGAGCGCCTTGTCGGCCGAGCCCGCCGGCAGATCCGGCTGCTTGCCGTTCGACGTCAGTTTTTCGGCGCAACGCAGTGCTGCGGCGCGTCCGAACACCACGAGATCGATCAGCGAATTGGAGCCGAGACGGTTGGCGCCATGGACCGAAACGCAGGCCGCTTCGCCCACCGCCATCAGGCCTGGCACCACGAAATTGTCATCGCCATTCTTCTTGGTCAGCGCTTCGCCGTGGAAGTTGGTGGGAATTCCGCCCATGTTGTAATGCGCGGTCGGTACGATCGGGATCGGCTCGCGCGTGACGTCGACGTTGGCGAAAATGCGCACCGATTCGGAAATGCCCGGCAGCCGCTCCTGCAGCACCTTGGGATCGAGATGATCGAGGTGCAGGTAAATGTGATCCTTGTTCTTGCCGACGCCGCGCCCTTCGCGGATTTCGATCGTCATGGCGCGGGACACCACATCGCGCGAGGCGAGGTCCTTGGCCGACGGCGCATAGCGCTCCATGAAGCGTTCACCCTCGGAATTGACGAGATAACCGCCCTCGCCGCGCGCGCCTTCGGTGACGAGGCAGCCGGCGCCGTAAATTCCGGTCGGGTGGAACTGCACGAATTCCATGTCCTGCAGCGGCAAGCCGGCACGCAGCGCCATCGCGCTGCCGTCACCGGTTTGGGTGTGGGCGCCGGTGCAGGAATGATAGATGCGGCCATAGCCGCCGGTGGCAAGGATCGTGGTTTGCGCGCGGAAGCGATGCAGCGTGCCGTCCTCGAGCTTCAGCGCGATCACGCCGCGGCAGGTGCCCTGGTCGTCCATGATCAGGTCGATGGCGAAGAACTCGATGTAGAATTCCGCGGAGTGACGCAGCGCCTGGCCATACATGGTGTGCAGCATGGCGTGGCCGGTGCGGTCGGCGGCGGCGCAGGTGCGCTGTGCCTGGCCCTTGCCGTAGTCTATTGTCATGCCGCCGAATGGCCGCTGATAGATCCTGCCGTCATCGGTGCGCGAGAACGGCACGCCCCAGTGCTCGAGTTCGTAGACCGCCTCCGGCGCCTGCCGCACCATGTATTCGATCGAATCCTGATCGCCGAGCCAGTCCGACCCCTTGACGGTGTCGTACATATGCCAGCGCCAATTGTCCTCATGCATGTTGCCGAGCGCGGCCGAGATGCCGCCCTGGGCCGCCACCGTATGCGAACGGGTCGGAAATACCTTGGTGATGCAGGCGGTGCGCAAGCCGGCTTCGCTGCAGCCGACCACCGCGCGCAAACCGGCGCCGCCGGCGCCGACCACGACGACGTCGTAGGTGTGGTCCTCGATCGGATAGGCTTTTCCATTGCTGGCGGGGCCACCGCCATTTGCGGCCTTGCCGTTGCCATCAGCCGCCATGGCTACACTCCGGATGACAGTTTGAGAATGGCGTAGATCGAGGCCAGCGCCACCGCGATCGAGAAAAAGTTATTGGCCATGATACTGGCGAGCTTCAGCTTCTCGCTATGCACATAGTCCTCGATCACCACCTGCATGCCGATCTTCATGTGCCAGGCGCTGGCGATGATGAACAGCAGCAGGATGATCGCGATCGGCGGCGAGCCGAGGATTTGCGCCGCACCGGCCTGATTGCGGCCGAGCAGCATCAAGACCACCACGGCGACCGGCACGATCAGCAGCACCATCGCCACCGCGGTGACGCGCTGGCGCCAGAAATCGCCGGTGCCGGAATGCGAAGCGCCGAGGCTGCGGACGCGGGCCAGCGGCGTGCGCATGGTTCTTGCGGCGGGGGAGTTTTGCGCGCTCATCGTCCGCCTCCAACCGCGTAAGCCACGATCCACAGCAGCACGGTCAGCGAAATGCCGCCGATCAGCGCCGCCCAGGTCAGTGTTTCGCGCTCGCTTGGCTTGAAGCCGTAGCCGAGGTCCCAGACGAAATGCCTGAGGCCGCTGAGCAAGTGATGCAGCAAGGCCCAAGTATAGCCGAACACGATCAGCCGCCCGATAAAGCTGCTGGTAAAAGCCTGTACGTTGGCGTAGGCGCCAGGGCCGGAAGCCGCCGCGATCAGCCACCACGCCAGCAGCAGGGTACCAAAATACAGCGCCAAGCCAGTAATGCGATGGACAATGGACAGCGCCATCGTCAGGGTCCAGCGATAGGTCTGCAAATGCGGCGAAAGCGGGCGTTCGATCCTGGCGGTCATCGGCGGCTTTGACGGTTGGCGGGTCCGCGGGGTGGGCCCTTCGGGGATCGCGGTAGCTGAATCCTATTTACGAAGTCGAAACAATCAGCGCAACGGCGAAATCGCCGTCTGCGAATGGATATTCATAGCTTCAGATCAGCCTTGCACCGGCGGCCATTGACAAGATCGGCGGGGCGCCGCTGGCTGGTATACCTGAAGCACGATTCATGAACGCGCGCGGATTAGACGCGAGACCAAGGAAGCCGGGATGGCCATCGCCGGGCTTGACGCCTCCGAGCTGCTCGAACTGGCGCTTTTGCTGGTGGCGGTGGGGGCGCTGGCGGGCTTTCTCGCCGGCGTGTTCGGGATCGGCGGCGGCGCGATCCTGGTTCCGGTATTTTATGAATGTTTTCGGGTTGCCGGCGTTCCGCTCGAGGTGCGGATGCCGCTGTGCATCGGCACCTCGCTCGCCATCATCATTCCAACCTCGATCAGTTCGTTTCGCGCCCATTACGCCCGCGGCGCGGTCGACATGGCGATCCTCAGGCAATGGTGGCTGCCGGTGGTGATCGGCGTAGTCGCCGGCAGTGTGACCGCGCGCTTCGCGCCGGAGCGGTTGTTCAAGATCGTGTTCGCAGGCGTGGCATGGTCGGCCGCGGCGCGATTGCTGCTGGCGCGCGAGACCTGGAAATTCGGCGACGATGTCCCGCAGGGTCCGCTGATGAAGCTCTACGGCTTCTTGATCGGCCTGCTCTCGACGCTGATGGGCGTCGGCGGCGGCCTGTTCGCCAATCTCTTGATGACGTTCCATGGCCGGCCGATCCATCAGGCGGTCGCGACCTCGTCGGCGCTGGCGGTGCTGATCTCGATTCCCGGCGCGCTCGGCTACATCTATGCCGGCTGGCCCGCGGCCGCACGTTTTCCCGATGTCACAGCCCTGCAATTGCCGTTTGCGGTCGGCTACGTCTCGCTGATCGGCGCGGTGCTCGTGATGCCGACCAGCCTCTTGACCGCCCCGCTCGGCGTCAAGGCCGCGCACGCGATGTCGAAGCGCACGCTGGAGATGGCGTTCGGGTGTTATCTGCTCGTCGTCGGAGGCCGGTTTGCGATAAGTTTGCTCTGACCATCAGTTGTCAGCTATGCGCCGCATAGAGAATTTGCGATCGTCTTCATGGGTGATGCGGAACCCCAGCCTTTCCTAAAGCTTCCGTTGCCCCACGGGGCGGACCTCATCCTGAGGAGCGCGCTCTCCCGGCGGCGCACTTGCGCCGTCGGTGCGCGCGTCTCGAAGGATGAAGCGACCCGGCCTCATGGTTGGCCCGGCGATGCGAAGCATCGTCCGGAGACGGCGCAAGCGCGCCTCCTCACCATGAGGAGTTATTTCTTCGCGTAAATATCCGAATAGATATCGCGCAAGATATTCTTCTGCACCTTGCCCATGGCGTTACGCGGCAATTCGTCGACCACGAACACCCGTTTGGGCATCTTGAATTTTGCCAGCCGCCCGTCGAGCGCGTTGAGCACCGAGGCTTCGCTGACCCTGGCGTCCTTGTTGCAGACCACGACGGCGGTGACGCCTTCGCCAAAATCGGCGTGCGGCACGCCGATCACGGCGGATTCGATCACCCCCGGCATGGCGTCGATCTCGCTCTCGATTTCCTTCGGGTAGACGTTGAAGCCGCCGGAGATCACCAGATCCTTGCCGCGTCCGAGGATGTGGACGTAACCGTTGGCGTCGATCTTGCCGAGGTCGCCGGTAATGAAGAAGCCGTCGTCACGGAATTCGGCCTTTGTCTTTTCCGGCATCCGCCAATAGCCTTTGAAGACGTTGGGGCCCTTGACCTCGATTATCCCGACGGTTTCGCGGCCAAGCTCCTTGCCGGTTTCCGGATCGGTGACGCGCAACGTGACGCCGGGCAGCGCATGGCCGACCGCGCCGGGCACGCGGTCGCCGTCATAGGGGTTTGAGGTATTCATGTTGGTCTCGGTCATGCCGTAGCGCTCGAGCACGGCATGCCCGGTGCGCGCGGCCCATTCGCGATGGGTTTCGGCCAGGAGCGGCGCGGAGCCGGAAACAAACAGGCGCATATGCTTGGTGGATTCCCTGGTCAGCGCCGGGCTTTGCAACAGGCGCGTATAAAACGTCGGCACCCCCATCAGCACCGTGGCGCGCGCCATCAGCTTGATGATGGCGTCGGGATCGAATTTCGGCAGGAAGATCATCGAGGCGCGGGCGAACAGCGTGACATTGCTCGCCACGAACAGTCCATGGGTGTGATAGATCGGCAGCGCGTGGATCAGGATGTCCTTGTCGGTGAAGCGCCAATAGTCGACCAGGCTCAGCGAATTCGACGCGAGATTATCGTGCGTCAGCATCGCGCCCTTGGAGCGGCCCGTGGTGCCCGAGGTGTAGAGGATCGCGGCGAGGTCGTCGTCGGCCCGCGCGACGGTCTTGAATTCCGCAGCTGCCTTGGCGGCGGCATCGGTCAGCGATCCCGTGCCGTCGGTCGCCAACGTCTCGATCTTGGCGCCGACCTTGGCCGTGATAACGCCGATGCCTTCGGCCTTCGACGGGTCGCACACCACCAGCGACGGCTCGGCGTCGGTGATGAAATATTCAAGCTCGTTGAGCGTATAGGCGGTGTTGAGCGGCAGATAGACCGCGCCGGCACGCACGGCGGCGAGATAGAGCACCAGGCCCGGCACCGACTTTTCGGTTTGCGCCGCGACGCGGTCGCCGGGCTTGACGCCGCGGGCCACCAGCACATTCGCCACTTGACCGGCGCGGGCGATCAACTCGCCATAGCTGATGCGCTGACCATCGAGCATCTCGATCGCAAGCCGGTTCGGATCATCAAGCTTGTCGAACAGACGGGAAAACAGGTTGGCGTTCATGATGGTCTTCTTCGTCGCGTTCATGCATCATTCGGGAACTATCGCGTCCGATCGGACGCGATATCTCAAGGGGGGTTCAATAGCAAAGAGGCCCTTCACAAAGCAACGGAGACAGTTTGCATGTCAAATAACGGGAAACGCGTGGCCTGGGTAACCGGCGGCGGCAGCGGGATCGGGGAAGCCGGCGCGGAAGCGCTGGCGGCGGATGGCTGGACGGTAGTGGTTTCGGGGCGCCGGCAAGGTGCGCTCGATACCGTGGTGGCGAACATCTCCAGAAGCGGCGGCAAGGCCGAGGCGATCGCGCTCGATGTCAGCAAAAAAGAGGATGTGAACAGGGCCGCGGAGCAGATTCTAAGCCGGCACGGCCGCATCGATCTTCTGGTCAACAGCGCCGGGATCAATGTGCCGAAACGCAGTTGGGCCGACATGGAGCTGGAAGGCTGGGACAGGCTGGTGGAGATCAATCTCAACGGCGTCTTGTATTGCATGCGCGCGGTGTTGCCGGCGATGCGCAAGCAGCAGGACGGCTGCATCATCAACGTCGCGTCCTGGGCCGGCCGCCACGTGTCGAAAATGCCGGGCCCGGCCTACACCACCACCAAGCATGCGGTGCTGGCGCTGACCCATTCCTTCAACATGGATGAGTGCATCAATGGTTTGCGGGCGTGTTGCCTGTCGCCCGGCGAGGTCGCGACCCCGATCCTGAAATCGCGCCCGGTGGTGCCGAGTGAAGAAGAGCAGGCCAAAATGCTGCAGCCCGAAGATTGCGGCCGCACCATCGCCTTCGTCGCCGGCATGCCGCCGCGAGTCTGTGTGAACGAGATCCTGATCAGCCCGACCTGGAACCGCGGCTTTGTGCAGACGCCGCACAATCGGGATTAGCGCGGGCAAAAGCTGTACCGTCAGGACGTGGATGCCCGGCACAAGGCCGGGCATGACGAGCTTTGGTAGGCGAGTCCCCGCCTCACACGATAATCTCCTTCAGCGCCTTGCCGGCATGCTCCGGCACCATCGGCGTGACGCCGATCGCGATCGCGATCATTGGCACGGGGATGCAGAGTGCAACGACAGCGCACGGCCGGCGCCGGAAATAGTTTCACGCATCACGATAATTTATTCACTGAAACTGGCCGCAGAACCTCCCGTAGCTCCGGGCAACGACGAGGCAGTCTGATCAACGAAAAGACCAGCGTCGTTGTTGGCCCATCAATCGCCGGTGGACATCCGCCGGTCACCTCAATCCATCGGGAGACTTTCCATGTCGAAGCGTATTGCACTTCTGTCGGCCGCCGCTCTTGGCGCGCTGGCTTTTACCGCCACCATCGCTGCGCCCGTCAGTGCGCAGGAAAAGACCGTGATGGTCGGCGGCGCCGCGATGTTCCCCTCCAAGAACATCATCCAGAACGCCGTCCATTCGAAGGATCACACCACGCTGGTCGCGGCGGTGAAGGCCGCCGGCCTGGTCGAGACCCTGGAAGGCAAGGGCCCGTTCACGGTGTTCGCGCCGACCAACACCGCCTTCGGCAAATTGCCGGCCGGCACCGTCGACACCCTGGTGAAGCCCGAGAACAAGCCGACCCTGACCAAGATCCTGACCTATCACGTTGTCCCCGGCCGGCTCGAGGCCTCCAGCCTCACCGACGGCAAGAAGCTCAAGACCGCCGAAGGCGAAGATCTGACGGTGAAGCACTCGGACGGCAAGATCTGGATCGTCGATGCCAAGGGCGGTTCCTCGATGGTGACGATCTCGAACGTCAATCAGTCGAACGGCGTGATCCACGTGGTCGACACCGTCCTGATGCCGGCCTCGTAACCCCGCGCGTATCCTGATCCAGTCCCTATCAGGATGCCGCGAGGCGAGCCGGGGCAACCCGGCTCGCTTTTTTGTGACCGCGATACCTTGCGGGCATCAACCAGATAGCCCGTATAGCTGTAACGAAAGGCCGATTCGCGGCGTATAATCTGTCGTCGACGTTCAGTAACGGAACAGCCAGGGAAACGTTATGTCCAGCCTTGCGGCCAGCCACGAGCATCCAGCGCTCAGCACCTCGAAACCAATCCAGCCGGGCTGGGTGCGGATCGTGCACTGGATCAATGCGCTGGCGATGATCCTGATGATCATGTCGGGATGGCAGATCTACAACGCCTCGCCGCTGTTCAATTTCAGGTTTTCCAGCAACATCACCCTTGGCGGCTGGCTCGGCGGCGCGCTGCTGTGGCATTTCGCGGCGATGTGGCTGTTGATGGTCAATGGTCTCGTCTATCTCGCGCTCGGTTTTGCCACCGGACGCTTCGCCAACAAGCTGCTGCCGATTACGCCAGCCGGCGTAATCTCGGATACGAAGGCGGCGCTGACCGGCAAACTGTTGCATGACGACCTCAGCAAATACAATTATGTGCAGAAACTGCTCTATGCCGGCATCATCGTGGTCGGCGTCCTGATCGTGCTGTCGGGCCTGTCGATCTGGAAGCCGGTGCAGCTGCAATATCTGACGGCGCTGTTTGGCGGCTATGACGTCGCGCGCTACGTCCACTTTATCTGCATGGCGGCGATCGTCGCATTCCTGGTGGTTCACGTCGCTTTGGCGCTGCTGGTGCCGAAGAGCCTGCGCGCCATGATCATCGGCCGCTGAAGAAATCGAGGAGACATTATCATGGGCCGACTTCGCTCGCTTCTGATCCCCGGCGTCGACAAGCAGTTACTGGTTCGCGACGCGGTCAAGGTGATGCCGGACCTGGCGCGGCGGCGCTTTATCGCCGGCGGCGCCAGCTTCGGCGCGCTGACGCTGCTGACCGGTTGCAACGTGTCCGACAGCTTTTCGGCCGAGGATATGCTGAAGCAGATTTCAAAATTCAATGACGGCGTGCAGGATCTGATCTTCAATCCCAATGCGCTGGCGCCGACATTTCCGGAAAGCGCGATCACCAAGCCGTTTCCGTTCAACGCCTATTATGAACTCGACGACGCGCCTGACATCAACGGCAAGGACTGGAAGTTCGAGGTCCGGGGTCTCGTCGACAACAAGAAATCATGGACGCTGGAGGAACTTTACAAGCTGCCGCAGGTCAAGCAGATCACTCGCCACATCTGCGTCGAGGGCTGGAGCGCGATCGGAAGCTGGACCGGCACGCCGTTGCGCGATTTTCTCAAAATAGTCGGCGCCGACACACGCGCGAAATATTGCTGGTTCCAGTGCGGCGATTCCGAAGGCTACAACTCACCGCTCGATATGCGCACCGCGCTGCATCCGCAAACCCAGATGACGTTCAAATTCGGCGACGAAATCCTGCCGCGGGCCTACGGCTATCCGATGAAGGTCCGGGTGCCGACCAAACTCGGCTTCAAGAATCCGAAATACGTGATCTCGATGGAAGTCACCAACGAGTACAAGGGCGGCTACTGGGAAGACCAGGGCTATAATTCGTTCAGCGGCAGTTGATTTCTTCCCTTCTCCCCTTGTGGGAGAGGGGAAGTCAGGCCGGCACCCGCTCCCGCGCCAATTTCTTTTGAAACCCCGACAGAGCCGCACCCGCCGCCAGCGCGCCGCTGGCGACGAAGGCGATCGCCGCTCCCAGGCCCACCAGCAATCGGGCAAAACTCAACACGGCGAAGTTGCCCGATAGCGCGCACAGGGCCAGCGATGCGACACAGGCCAGCGTCGCCCAGCGCACGGCGGCCGATAGTCCGAAGCGTTTTATCAATCGCGACGCGATCAGCGCGCCGGCAAGATAACCCACGGCGTTGATGGTGTTCATGAAGCCGGCGGTGGAATACGACCAGCCCAGGGTGTCCCGCATATCCGGCAGCACCAGTGCATAGGCGAAACGGCCGATGCCGAGACCGACGGTGGGCGTCAACGACAGCATCAGGATCAGCCGCGCGGGATGCGCGTAGGGCAAACGACGTTCGGGGGCGTGCAAGGGGTTACTCCGGCCAGAGCACGATCCGGAAAAGTGGATGCCGGTTTTCCGAAAAGATCATGCTCAAACAAAAAGTTGGAGTGGGATGACGATTCGAAGAAAAGTCATCACGCTCCAAGCGCCATTGTGGCAGGCCAAGGCGAGGCTGCACAGGCGCGCGGATGGCAATGGTGTCTTGCCAATCGCGCAATGCCGCTCTAGCACTCCGCGCGCAGCAAGATTGGTCGTCATGGCCGGGCTTGTCCCGGCCATCCACGTCTTCCTTCCCGTCAAGCTGCAAGAAAGACGTGGATGCCCGGCACGAGGCCGGGCATGACGAGTCGAATGAGGTAACGAACCATGACCACCCACAAACTGCTGCTTCTCCCCGGCGACGGCATCGGCCCCGAAGTGATGGCGGAGGTCAAACGCCTGATCGGCTGGCTCAATGCGGAAGGTATTGCGCATTTCGAGACCGAGCAGGGGCTGGTCGGCGGCAGCGCCTATGATGCCGACAAGGTTTCAATCACCGACGCCACCATGGCGCTGGCGCAGGCCAGCGATGCCGTGATCTTCGGCGCGGTCGGCGGCCCGAAATGGGATGCCGTCCCTTATGAGGTCCGCCCCGAAGCGGGCCTGTTGCGCCTGCGCAAGGACATGGCGCTGTTCGCCAACCTTCGCCCGGCGATCTGCTATCCGGCGCTGGCGGAGGCCTCGAGCCTGAAGCGCGAGGTGGTCGAGGGGCTCGACATCATGATCGTGCGCGAGCTCACCGGCGGGGTGTATTTCGGTGAGCCCAAAACCATCACCGATCTCGGCAACGGCCAGAAGCGCGCCATCGATACCCAAGTCTACGACACCTACGAGATCGAGCGCATCGCGCGCGTTGCGTTTGATCTGGCGCGCAAGCGCCGCAACAAGCTGACCTCGATGGAAAAGCGCAACGTGATGAAGTCGGGCGTGCTGTGGAACGAGGTGGTCAGCCAGGTCCATGGGCGCGAATACAAGGACGTCCAGCTCGAGCATCAGCTCGCCGATTCCGGCGGCATGAATCTGGTCAAATCGCCGAAGCAGTTCGACGTCATCGTCACCGACAATCTGTTCGGCGACATGCTGTCTGATATCGCGGCGATGCTGACGGGATCGCTCGGCATGCTGCCGTCGGCCTCGCTCGGCGAACTTGATGTCAAAACCAGGCAGCGGAAATCGCTGTTCGAGCCGGTGCATGGTTCGGCGCCCGACATCGCCGGCAAGGGGCTGGCCAATCCGATTGCGATGATCGCATCATTTGGGATGGCGCTGCGCTATTCGTTCGACATGGGCGCGCTTGCCGACAAGGTCGATGCCGCGATCGCGGCGGTGCTGGCCAGCGGCTTGCGCACCGCGGATATCAAATCCGAGGGCACCACGGCGGCGAGCACGACGCAGATGGGCGAGGCAATTTTGAAGGAATTGCAGGCGCTGCACGGGTAGGTACGCGGGGCGTAGATCGTAGAGTGGGCAAAGCGCAAGCGTGCCCACCATGCAACGATGGTCGTCTGCAAGTTCTGGAATGGTGGGCACGGCGCGAAGGGCGCCTTTGCCCACCCTACATCCTCGCTAAATCAATACAGCGGGAACTTGGTCGGCTCGCCGCCCAAATCCGACGGCGGGTTCAGCGGTTGGCGATCGATCGGGCGGTTGTTGTTCTCGCGTGCGAACGATGGGTACCCGATCGCCGGCGGAAACGCGTAGTCGGTGAACTTACGGTCGCCCGGCAATACCTCGGTGCCGGCGTCGAGCCACGAGCGCCTGGTGATGTAGACGCGCGTGCGCGGCCCCTGCTGATAGGACACGTTGGGACCGTTTGGCCCGTAATAGGCGCGGCCGCGATCGTCGGCTTGACGCTTTGGCTGCGCGCTGGCCGGCGTCATGTCGAAGCTGACAGCGACGACGGCGGCTGCGGCAAGCAACGCCGCAACCTTGGTCGCAGCAGGGAATTTCCAGGTCATCATGTCCTCACGAGCAGTTGGCCCACCATATCCGATTTGCAGTCATTTTAGCTGCCGGCGGTACACCGTCACAAGGTCAATCGGGCCACACCGGATCACAATAATGCAGCGTGATGCGAAAAAGTTGCATGAAAACCAGTATCTTGGCTGGCCGCTGGGTCAGAGGGTGCCGCGCAGGCGGGGGTTTTCCGCTGATGTCACCCAGTCTGCCGATCTGGTCGGCGCCGCGCAGCTAGCGCGCCTGAGCTCGGCATGGGCGAATAATTCGGCCAGTTTCGGTTCATTCCCCGCCGTTAGCAGGATCAGCCGGTTCAGGGTACAGGCAATCGCCGCGCGCCGGTCCGGCAAGGTATCGCCCTCGCAAGACCAGCCCGAGATCCGCAAGCTGGGGTCAGCGATGCCTTTGCTGAAGCCGAGGCAGGACCGCGCAGGGTCGACGTTGCCGGAATGACGAAAGAGCGTAGCCCAGCCGAATTTACTGTCGAGGACCCCGGCAGTCTCCAGTTCAGGCCCGCCTGCAGCTCCCATTCGTGCGGCCAAGTCAGCGGAGGCGGGTGGCGACGGCTCGAATTCACCACCGGGGCGATAGATTTCCAGCTCCGCGACCGGACTTCCGTCCTTGCCGGCCCAGTGCAAGACGTCCTTGCGGCCACCTTCGGGATGCCGAAGAATTGTGTAAGTCTCTGTTTTCTCAGGCGGATGGAGCGAGCTGACAACAAAAAACGCCGGATGCGCCCGATGAGTTAAGCTCCAGCCCGCTTTGCCCACCGGCTCGGGGGAGCCGCCCGCAGGCCATTGCTCCCAGAAATGGATGAGAAAGATGCCAAACAGCGCCAGCGTCGCCACATAGGCCAACAGCCGCGCCAGCGTAGCGCTGATTTCGTCAGCGAAACGGGTCATCGCCGGATGAATTCCGGCCGTATAATGATGAGGGTTGGCCGGGGTAGCCCGATGTGATCGCATCGAATGCCCAAACGCACGGTCTAACGTTGTCTTAACGGCGTTTCTCGCATAGAAGCGCTGCCTCTTCCCTTTCTGCTGAAAGCAGCGGGTGAGCATTTTTCTTCGGAGAGTGAACGATGGGTTACAAAGTCGCGGTGGTCGGTGCGACCGGCAATGTCGGACGGGAAATGCTCAACATCCTGGACGAGCGCAAATTCCCCGCTGACGAGGTCGTGGCCTTGGCCTCGCGCCGCAGCGTCGGCGTCGAGGTGTCCTATGGCGACCGCACCCTGAAAGTCAAAGCGCTGGAACACTACGACTTCTCCGACGTCGATATCTGCCTGATGTCGGCGGGCGGCGCGGTGTCGAAGGAATGGTCGCCGAAGATCGGCGCCGCCGGCGCGATCGTGATCGACAACTCGTCGGCCTGGCGGATGGATCCGGACGTGCCGCTGATCGTTCCCGAGGTCAATGCGCATGCGGTCGCGGGCTTCGTCAAGAAGAACATCATCGCCAATCCGAACTGCTCGACCGCGCAGCTTGTGGTCGCGTTAAAGCCGCTGCACGACAAGGCGGTGATCAAGCGCGTCGTGGTCTCGACCTATCAGTCGGTGTCCGGCGCCGGCAAGGACGCGATGGACGAGCTGTTTTCGCAGACCAAGGCGGTCTACACCAACAGCGAACTCATCAACAAGAAATTCCCGAAGCGTATCGCCTTCAACGTGATCCCCGAGATCGACGTGTTCATGGAGGACGGCTACACCAGGGAAGAGTGGAAGATGATGATGGAGACCAAGAAGATTCTTGATCCCAAAATCAAGTTGACCGCGACTTGCGTGCGGGTGCCGGTGTTCGTCGGCCATTCCGAAGCGGTCACCATCGAATTCGAGAATCCGATTTCGCCAGAAGAGGCGCGCGACATCCTGCGCAATGCGCCGGGATGCCTGGTGATCGACAAGCACGAACCCGGCGGCTACGTCACGCCGTACGAGGCGGCGGGCGAGGACGCGACCTACATCAGCCGCATCCGCGCCGATCCCACGGTGGACAACGGCCTCGTGCTGTGGTGCGTGTCGGACAACCTGCGCAAGGGTGCGGCGCTGAACGCGATCCAGATCGCCGAATGCCTGATCAACCGCAAGCTGATCAGCGCCAAGAAAAAGGCGGCGTAACAGCTTGAGAGGCCAGGGGCCGGAATTGCGATGACGGAACAGCCGGCTCCCTATCGGCCCAATCCGAAGCTCAAACGCATCGAGAACGGGTTCGAAAGCCTGATCTTCAACAGCCGTTGGCTGATGGCGCCGTTTTATTTCGGCCTCGTCGTCTGCCTCGCGGTGATGTTATTTAAATTCTTCAAGAAGCTGTGGGAGTTCATCCTCCATGCGCCCTCCGCCAGTGAAGCCGATATCATCCTGGGCGCGCTCAGCCTGATTGACGTCTCGCTGGTCGGCAATCTGATCCTGATCGTGGTGTTTTCGGGTTACGAGAACTTCGTTTCGCGGATCGATCCCGGCGACCATCCGGATTGGCCGGAATGGATGACCAAGGTCGATTTCGCAGGGCTCAAGCAGAAGATGCTGGCCTCGATCGTCGCGATTTCGGCCATTCAGGTGCTGAAGGCGTTCATGAACATCGACGTCGCCTTCGACGCCCAGAAGATGGGCTGGCTGGTCGGCGTGCATCTGGTGTTCGTCGTCTCCGCGCTGATGCTGGCGCTGTCGGACCGCTGGGGCAGCGATCACGGAAGTGCGCAGCACTGATCCACATGAGAGCCGTTGTACCGTGCACCGGCTTCGGAAGGCGGTCTTGCAAGCTTGCGGTATCCGGCATCTGCCGATTGATCCTGCGCGTTCGGGCAGCGGTGAGCCCGTCACAAGGATGACGCAGGCAGATATTGCAACCTGAGGCAGTGCGTAGCAGAATTGGCGGCGCATCAGGCGCTGCTGCCACGGCAACCTTAGCCGGGGCGGCCGACTGGCAGCACAAGCCAAGGGGGGGACATGCCGACCAAGATTCTCTTTAACGGCGCGCGCAAATTCGACGCCCGTCCCGACCGTATCGATTTTCGCGACCTGCCGTATCGCGCGCGGCTTGTCAGCCTGCCGGACAAGTATCCAACCGACAACCTGATCACCAACTGGCTCCCGATTTACCGCAACGACAGCATGGTTCTCAACCAGGGTCAGGAGGGCTCATGCACCGGGTTCGGCCTGGCCGGAGTGGTGAACTATCTTCGCTGGGAGCTTGCCAACGTGCTGGCTGAGGAGAACAAGACCAAGCGCGTGCCGCCCGAACTCATTAGCGCGCGGATGCTTTACCAGAATGCGCGTCTCTACGACGAGTGGAAGGGGGAGGATTACGACGGCTCAAGCTGCCGCGGCGCCATGAAGGGGTTTCACAAGCACGGGGTCTGCACCGTGACGTTCTGGCCGAACTTCGAGAAGCGCAACGAACCTGGAACCGCCCGCGAAGGATGGGACAGGAACGCACCCGAGACGCCGCTCGGCGCGTATTACCGCATCGATGGCAAGTCCATCGTCGATATGCAATCGGCAATCTACGAGACGCACGCGATCTACGTTTCCGCCGACGTTCATGACGGCTGGGATCGCGTCAGGGACAATCGCAAATCGATCGAGGATGCCCTGATCGGGCCGCCAAACAAGCCGGACGATGTCGGCGGTCATGCCTTTGCGATCGTCGGCTATACTGCTGACGGGTTCATCGTGCAGAATTCCTGGGGACCGATCTGGGGCTATCACGGCTTCGCCATACTGCCTTACGAAGACTGGACGCGTTACGGCACCGATGCATGGGCGCTGGCCCTCGGGGCTCCGATGCGGGTGTCGTTCCCCGCGATCAAGGGAAAGGCGCGGACCAAAGCACAGGCCCCGAGCGAATTTCGCAGTCCGCAGATGCGCAC